>OGOY01000812.1_pt1 | contig 37234 bp, 25 predicted proteins | sample 1552811 | NCBI WGS metagenome assembly OGOY01 (sample SAMEA2580132, study PRJEB22360) | human gut metagenome | biome: human gut; feature: human-associated habitat; material: faeces | place: Denmark | collected 2008/2010 | reverse complement strand
TGCGAAGCAGATTTTAAATGAATTTGCGAAGTACTGCGAAGAATGAGCAGTACCGCTGCGAGTGACACGTAGCGGAAGCGTGTTTTCGAAAATTTTGTTGATTTTGAACAATTTGAGATAGATTAAGGAGAGTTTGCAATCACCTAATAAATAATGTGAGGAGACAACATGCAATTACCATACACTGTAAAAGCCAAAAAAGCGATTGATATCGCCGGCAAAATGTCAAAATCATTACATCATAATTATATCGGAACCGAGCACTTACTGATTGGGCTATTGAAGGAAAATTCAGGAGTAGCGGCAAAAATTCTGAATGAGAATGGTGTAGAGTTAGATAAAATTGTAGATCTGATTAAAGAATTGATCGCTCCGGCAGAGGGAACAGCAGTAGCAGAATCAGATGGTTATTCACCGAGAGCAGCAAAAGTTCTTGAGAATGCAGAGAAGGAGGCAGTCAGATTCCATGCAGATGCCATTGGAACAGAACATATTCTGATTGCCATGATCAAAGAGACAGACTGTGTTGCATCCAGATTACTGACAACGCTGTCCGTCAATATGCAGAAAGTCTTTGTGGACACTCTCATTGCGATGGGGGAAGATGCAAATCTTTACCGCGAAGAATTTCAGAATGGCCGTCCGGGAAAAAAGAAAAATAATGAGGGAACCCCGACGCTGGATCAGTATTCCAGAGATCTGACACAGCTTGCAACGGAAGGAACACTGGATCCGGTGGTTGGACGTGAGGAAGAAATCCAGAGAGTGATTCAGATTCTAAGCAGAAGAACGAAGAACAATCCATGTCTGATCGGAGAACCGGGAGTTGGTAAAACGGCTATCGTGGAAGGAATCGCAGAGCGTATCGTATCCGGCCTTGTACCGGACTCTGTTCAGGGAAAAAGAGTGGTATCTTTAGACCTATCCGGTATTGTGGCTGGTTCAAAATACCGCGGTGAATTTGAAGAGCGTATCAAAAAAGTGATTCAGGAAGTGACAAAAGCAGGAAATGTTTTGCTGTTTATCGATGAGCTTCACACAATCATCGGTGCCGGTGGCGCAGAGGGCGCGATCGATGCCTCTAATATTTTAAAACCTGCACTTGCCCGTGGTGAGATTCAGATCATGGGAGCAACGACAATCACAGAATACCGCAAATATGTAGAAAAAGATGCTGCACTAGAGCGAAGATTCCAGCCTGTGACGGTGGAGGAACCGGGCGAGGAACAGACAGTTACAATTTTGAAAGGGCTTCGCGGTAAATACGAAGCACATCATCATGTAAAGATCACGGATGAGGCAGTCGAGGCGGCAGTCCGCCTGTCAGCGCGCTATATCAATGACCGTTTTTTGCCGGATAAGGCAATTGATCTGATGGATGAAGCAGCAGCAAGAGTGCGGTTTGGCGTGTTTAACCATACAGAGAAACTTGCGGAATTGAGAAATCAGATCACAGAAAAAGAATTACAGTTAGAGGATGCTCTGAGCAATTCCGATATTGCGCTTGCAAAACAGTGCAAGGAAGAAAAAGAAGCATTGGAAGCAGAGCTTGAGAAGCAGACAAAAAAAGCGCAGCGTGAGATCCGCAGAAAGAATCTGTCTGTCACAGAGGATGATGTGGCAGATGTTGTTTCCGGCTGGACAAAAATTCCGGTGAAGAAACTGGCAGAAGGCGAGGCAGCCCGCCTGAAAAAATTAGAGGCAACGCTGCACAAACGTGTCGTTGGTCAGGAAGAAGCTGTGACGGCTGTGGCAAAAGCGGTGAGACGTGGACGTGTCGGTTTAAAAGATCCGAGAAGACCAATCGGTTCGTTCCTGTTCTTAGGACCTACAGGTGTAGGTAAAACGGAGATTTCCAAGGCGCTGGCGGAGGCTGTTTTCGGCAATGAACAGGCGATGATACGTGTTGATATGTCGGAGTACATGGAGAAACACAGTGTTTCTAAAATGATCGGTTCCCCGCCGGGATATGTCGGACATGAGGACGGCGGTCAGCTCAGCGAGAAAGTGCGCAGGAATCCGTATTCCGTGATTTTGTTTGACGAGATCGAAAAAGCGCATCCGGATGTATTTAATATTTTACTCCAGGTGTTAGACGATGGACATATCACGGATTCCCAGGGACGCAAGGTGGACTTTAAAAATACGATCATTATCATGACATCAAATGCAGGAGCACAGTCCATTGTGGAACCGAAAAAACTTGGTTTTGCATCTTCTGATGATGAAAAGCAGAATTACGAGCGCATGAAAAACAGTGTGATGGAGGAAGTGCGCAGGATTTTCAAACCGGAGTTCTTAAACCGTATTGATGAGACCATCGTATTCCGTTCACTGAACAAAAATGATATGAAACAGATCGTCACATTAATGTTGAAGGATCTGACAGACCGTTGTAAGAGCCAGATGGATATCACACTTCATGTGCGTGACAGCGTGAAAAATTATATTGTGGAAAAAGCATACGAACCGAAATATGGAGCAAGACCACTCCGCCGCAAAATCCAGAATGAGATCGAGGATCAGCTTGCAGAAGAAATCTTAGACGGCAAGGTGAAAAAGGGTGATGAAGTGATCGTCACTACGAAAAAGAATGCAGTTGTTTTTGAAGTAAAGGAACAGTAACACAAAAATAAAAAAATCCTTAAAAATGATGAAAATGCTGGCAATCGAAATGTAGTTGAGCTATAATGATTTTACAAAATTTTTACGGTGCAGCAGGCAGAGAAGGACTGTACCACAGGAGGAAAAGATGAGCGCTATTAGTGAATTAATCCGTTCAGAAGCAGATGGAACGATCAGTTTTGGAGATTACACTCTGGATGCAAAGGCAAAGCTTGATAACTTCGGGCATCAGGGAGATCTTTATAAGGTAAAAACTTACAAAGACATCACAAAGCTGGAGCGTAATGGTATGTTTGTTTATGAATCCGTACCGGGAACAGCGGCATATCATTTGAATGCAACGGACACAGGAATTTCTTTTTCCGTGGAAGGACCGGAAGATGCTCAGATCACACTGGAGTTAGAAGAAGAGACTGAGTATGAAATTACAGTGGACGGAGCAAGCGCAGGTAAGATGAAAACAAATCTCGGTGGCAAGTTAACCGTCAGTGTGGAACTTGGAGAGAAACCGGTAGAAGTTCAGATTCAGAAATGCTAAGAAATGATAAGGGGTTGTCAGAAACGGCAACTCCTTTTGCTGTCAATAAAGGAAGGTTTTATGGCAAAAGGAAAAACAAGTATTTTTTTCTGCCAGTCCTGCGGATACGAATCGTCCAAATGGATGGGGCAGTGTCCGGGATGTAAGGAATGGAATACATTTGTAGAAGAAGTGGTGGACAAAAAGAGTGCGGGCACACTGGCAAAGCAGAAAGCGACAGCGTCAGAGGCAAAGGTACTGCCACTGTCCCAGATCGAGATGACCTATGACAAACGTGTGTCAACCGATATGAAAGAATTAGACCGTGTACTTGGCGGAGGTATTGTGCAGGGTTCCATGGTGTTAGTGGGAGGCGATCCCGGAATCGGAAAATCCACATTGCTGCTTCAGGTGTGCAGGAATCTGTCGGAGCATAACATAAAAGTGCTCTATATTTCCGGGGAGGAATCTTTGCAGCAGATCAAGATCCGTGCAGAGCGTATCGGAAATTTCGGGGACAGTCTGAAACTGCTGTGTGAGACAAATCTTGACACCATAAAGGCAGTCATTGACCGGGAAAAACCGCAGATCGTTGTAATCGATTCCATCCAGACGATGTTTAACGAAGAGGTTTCCTCGGCACCGGGCAGTGTATCACAGGTGCGCGAGTCCACAGGTGTTTTGATGCAGATCGCAAAGGGAATGGGAATCTCCATTTTCATTGTGGGACATGTGACGAAAGAGGGAGTGGTGGCAGGACCGAGGGTGTTAGAACACATGGTAGACACCGTGCTTTATTTTGAGGGAGACAGGCATGCGGCTTACCGTATTTTAAGAGGTGTAAAAAACCGTTTTGGCTCCACAAATGAGATCGGTGTATTTGAGATGCGGCAGGACGGACTTGTGGAAGTGGAAAATCCGTCTGAATACATGTTGAGCGGCAAGCCGGAGGGAGCGTCCGGCTCTGTTGTGGCATGTTCCATGGAAGGGACTAGACCAATCCTTTTGGAGGTGCAGGCACTTGTATGTCACAGTAATTTTGGTATTCCGCGAAGAACAGCGGCAGGAACGGATTTTAACCGTGTCAATCTTCTGATGGCGGTTCTGGAAAAAAGACTGGGCTTAAAGCTGGGTGACTGTGATGCCTATGTGAATATCGCAGGAGGAATCAAAATGAATGAGCCGGCAATCGACCTTGGCATTGTTCTTGCATTGATCTCAAGTTACAAGGACAAACCGATCGATGAGAAAACCATCTGTTTTGGCGAGGTCGGATTAAGCGGTGAGGTCCGCGCGGTAAATATGGCAGAACAGCGGGTGCAGGAGGCAAAAAAACTTGGCTTTGAGGTCTGTATTCTACCGGAAGTCTGCAGAAAATCCATGACAGAAGTAAAAGGTATCAAGCTGGTCGGTGTGAGCAATCTTTTAGATGCCATGAATTATCTGAAATAAAAAAATTGTATGAATTTTATAAAAAATAAAGGAAATTGAAAAATCCTGCCGAATAATAAAAATATGGAGATTTTATTGAAACGATTTTTTATATGGTGCTTCGGGAGAGACTGTCAGATATCAGAGAGGTGATACATATGACAATACGGGAAGAACTTGAAAAAATGGAGCGGGAAACATTAAGTCCTTATGCAACGCTCAGTGTGAACACGAAAGGCAGGGAACGCGAGGAAGAACAGTGCGATGTCCGGCCTGTTTTTCAGCGAGACAGGGACAGAATCCTGCATTGTAAGGCATTCCGGCGGTTGAAGAATAAGACACAGGTTTTTCTGACACCGAAGGGAGATCACTATAGGACAAGACTTTCCCATACCTTAGAGGTATCACAGAATGCGAGAACAATTGCAAAAGCACTGCGTCTGAATGAAGATCTGGTGGAAGCAATTGCACTGGGACACGATATGGGGCATACGCCGTTTGGCCATGCCGGAGAGTATGTGTTAAACGAAATCTGTGAAGACGGATTCCGGCACAACGAGCAGAGTGTCCGTATCGTGGAAAAACTTGAGAAAAACGGCATGGGCTTAAACCTGACATGGGAAGTGCGGGATGGCATTTTAAATCATCAGTCTAAGTCAATGCCCCATACTTTAGAGGGAAAAGTTGTCCGCTTATCAGATAAAATCGCCTATGTTTACCATGACGTGGATGATGCGATCCGTGCAGAGATCCTGACGGAGGATGATATTCCGTCAGAGATCCGGAAAACATTAGGTTTTACCACAAAACAGCGCTTAAATACACTCATACATAACGTGATCATGAACAGCATGGATCAGGATGACATCCGGATGTCAGCAGATATTCAGGAAGCCATGTTTGAGCTGCGCCATTTTATGTTCGATCATGTATACACAAATCCAATTGCCAAGGGTGAGGAAGTGAAGGCTAAGGCAATGATCCGGCAGCTCTTTGGATTCTACAAAGACCACATTGAGTTTCTGCCGGAAAAATACCTCGCCATGCTTGATGAAGGGGAAAAGACGGAGCGCGTGATCTGCGATTACATTGCGGGTATGACCGACCAGTACGCCATCACCAAATTCAGCGAATACTTCCTGCCGCAGGCCTGGCAGGTGGATGGATACTAAGCCAATATAGCCTGCGGCGTGGGAAGGTTGATGGGTATTATAGACAATTGCGAAACTCATAACGACCTAAATTGAATTGTGAGAAATTGACAAAAGACATGAAAGACATTGGGGAGCCGCCGGCACTTAGAAGGCAGATACAACGGTAAGTTGTGTCTGGCTTCTTAGTACCGTTGCGAGCGACACATAGCGAAAGCGTGTCTTGAATGTTTTTGTTAATTTTGAACAATTTAAAGAAGACTATGAGGAGTTTCGCAATTGGCTAATAGATATTAAAACGAAAGGAGGACACGCAGTATGCCGTATTTTTCGGATGATATAATTGAAGAAGTGCGTTCCAGAAATGATATCGTGGATGTGATCGGACAGTATGTGCATCTGACGAAAAAGGGAAGCACCTATTTTGGACTGTGTCCTTTTCATAATGAGAAAACAGGATCGTTTTCTGTTTCTCCGAATAAACAAATGTACTACTGCTTCGGCTGTGGAGCCGGAGGGAATGTTTTCACGTTTATGATGCAGTATGAAAACTTTACCTTCGGGGAGGCAATGGAAGCCTTGGCGGACCGGGCGGGTGTTGCCCTGCCAAAGCAGGAATATTCTGCCGCACAGAAGAGAGAGGCAGATAAAAAACAGCGGCTGTTGGAGATCAACAAAGAGGCAGCCAGATATTTTTATACATTATTGCGGAATGACCGTGGAAAACATGCACTCGCTTATTTCCAGAAAAGAGAATTGTCTGAGGAGACCATGAAAAAGTTTGGTCTGGGATATTCGGATCAGTACAGTGATGACTTATACCGGTATCTCCGTTCCAAAGGGTATGAGGATGAGATCTTAAAAGAGTCGGGGCTTGTGACGATCGATGAGAGACGCGGCGGCTATGACAAATTCTGGAACCGTGCCATGTTTCCGATTATGGATGTCCACAACAAAGTCATTGGTTTCGGTGGCAGGGTGATGGGCGATGGAGAGCCGAAGTATTTAAACTCACCGGAAACACCGATTTTTGATAAGAGCCGGAATCTGTATGGACTTAATTTTGCAAGGATAACAAAGAAACCACAGTTTTTACTGTGTGAGGGATATATGGATGTGATCGCACTGCATCAGGCAGGATTTGACAATGCGGTGGCATCGCTTGGAACTGCGCTGACGGCAGGGCATGCGAACCTGCTGAAAAGGTACACCAAGGAAGTGTATTTAACCTATGACAGTGACGGCGCAGGGGTGAAAGCAGCGCTCCGGGCAATTCCGATCTTAAAGGAAGTAGGGATTACGACAAAAGTGATTAACATGCGCCCACACAAGGATCCCGATGAATTTATCAAGGCTCTGGGCGCAGAGGCGTATCAGGATCGTATTGATCATGCGGAGAACAGCTTTATGTTTGAGATACGCATTTTAGAACAGCAGTATGACATGAAAGATCCGGAGAGCAAGTCAGCCTTTTATCATGAAGTGGCAAAGAAACTCTGCTCCTTCACGGAAAAAATCGAGCGTGATATTTACGTTCAGGCAGTCGCGGAAAAATATATGCTGCCAACGCAGGATTTACAGCGGCTTGTCGGTAAATACGGAATGCAGATGGAAGGCATCCGAAAACAACCAACCCAGTTAAAAACCGGTATCAATGAGAAAAACGCCTCCGCCAGAGGAATCAAAAAAGAAGATGGGATGAAGCAATCCCAGAAACTTCTTTTGACATGGCTCATAGAGAATACCGGATTATATCATAAGATAAAAAAATATATCGCACCGAAGGATTTTACGGAGGAGATATATCATAAGGTAGCTGAAGTATTATTCCAGCAGTTTGAGGAGAGCGGAGAAGCAAACCCGGCGAAGATCGTCAGCATGTTTCCTGATGAGGAGGCACAGAAAGAGATTGCGGCGCTTTTCAATGCAAGAATCCATGAGGTCGAGTCAAAAGAAGACCGGGAGAAGGCATTGAAAGAGACCATTATCCGCATCAAACAAAACAGTATCAAGTATCGGTCCGAGCATTTGGCACCGACAGATATGGCTGGTCTGATGCAGCTTGTAACAGATAAACGTGACCTGGAAGAATTGGAGAAATTGCATATTTCCATTGATTAGGGACAAAATAGTAGAAAACTTGAGAGGATGAACCAAAATGGCAAAAAAGACAGAAAACGAGGTAAAGGAAACCAAAAAAGAAGCAGCAGTGATGGATGAAGCTGCAAAAGAAAAGTTTCAGCAGAAGTTAAAAGATCTGTTAGCCTTGGCCAAAAAGAAAAAGAACATGTTGGAATACCAGGAGATCAGCGACTTCTTTGCGGACATGCAGTTAGAAGCAGAGCAGTTTGATAAAATTCTTGATTTTCTGGAAGCAAACAATATCGATGTACTTCGGATCACAGATGATGATTCTGATGATGAAATTTTACTCGATGTAGATGATGAAGACGAGATCGAAGTGGAAAAAATCGACCTTTCCGTGCCGGATGGCGTGTCCATTGAAGATCCGGTCCGTATGTATTTGAAGGAGATCGGTAAAGTACCTCTTTTAAGTGCAGAGGAAGAGATCGAGCTGGCAAAAAATATGGAAGCCGGTGCTGTGGCGAAGGAAAAGATCGCAATCTTAAAGAGCAGAGAAGAGAATGCAACAGAGGAAGAACTTGCAGAGATCAAAGAAGAGATCAAGAATTTGCAGAAAGATCTTGATGCAGGGGATGAGGCAAAGAAACGTCTTGCAGAAGCAAACTTACGTCTGGTTGTTTCCATTGCAAAAAGATATGTGGGACGTGGAATGCTGTTCCTTGATCTGATCCAGGAAGGTAACCTTGGTCTGATCAAAGCCGTGGAAAAATTCGACTACCGCAAGGGATATAAATTCTCTACTTATGCAACATGGTGGATCCGTCAGGCGATCACAAGAGCAATCGCAGATCAGGCGAGAACCATCCGTATCCCTGTCCATATGGTTGAGACGATCAACAAGCTCATCCGTGTTTCCAGACAGCTGCTTCAGGAGTTAGGACGTGAGCCAAGTCCGGAAGAGATCGCAGCAGAAATGAACATGCCGGTAGAGCGTGTGCGTGAGATCTTAAAGATTTCCCAGGAGCCGGTTTCCTTAGAGACACCGATCGGTGAGGAGGAGGACAGCCATCTTGGAGATTTTATTCAGGATGATAACGTACCTGTTCCGGCTGACGCCGCTGCATTCACACTTTTAAAAGAGCAGTTGGAGGAAGTACTTGGAACATTGACCGAGAGAGAGCAGAAAGTTCTGACACTCCGTTTTGGTCTGGAGGACGGCCGTGCAAGAACACTGGAAGAAGTTGGAAAAGAGTTCAATGTAACACGTGAGCGTATCCGTCAGATCGAAGCAAAAGCGCTCCGCAAACTTCGTCATCCAAGCAGAAGCCGCAAATTAAAGGATTACTTAGAGTAAAATGGTAAAGATTTCAAATCGTTTAATGACAGCCGCAGCTCTTGTCACACAGGGATATACACTGGCAGATGTTGGAACAGATCACGGATATATTCCAATCTATCTGTTACAGCAGAAGAAAATTCCAGCTGCAATTGCCATGGATATCAATGAAGGACCGTTAGAGCGGGCAAAAGAACATATTGCTTTATATGGATTGCAGGCATACATACAGACACGTCTCTCAGACGGTGTGGCAGCTTTGAAACCCGGCGAGGTGGAAGCTGTCCTCATCGCCGGCATGGGAGGCGGACTGGTCATGCATATCTTAAAAAACGGGGAAAAAGTCTGCCAGTCTGCGAAAGAACTCATCCTGCAGCCACAGTCCGAGATAGAGAATGTCCGTGAATTTTTACGGGAAGAAGGATATGCCATTCTCGCAGAGGACATGGTGTTGGAAGATGGAAAATTCTATCCGATGATGAAAGTGCAGTATCAGGGTGAAAATGCACAGAAAGCTTCGGAAGTGTTGAAACTTTCAGACCTTTATGGTGGATTACTCCTGCAAAACCGCCATCCTGTGTTGAAAACTTTTCTTGAAAAAGAAAAGCTCATATACACAGGCATCAAAGAGAATCTTGCAAAACAACCGACGTCAGAAAAAATCAGGACACGGCTTGCAGAAGTGGAAGACATACTGCATTATAATGAACTTGCATTACAGTTTTATGTATAAAAATTGGAGTGTATAATGTGAATATAGAGTTTGGAAAAGAAGAATCGAGAAATCGGTTCTTTTTTCTATCTAAAAGAGAAAATATAAAATTGTTTTCATATTGAGTACATGAATATAATGTGATAAGATATATCCATAGATATGAAATTTATATATATGAATAAAAAACGAGAGGAAAATAAAATGACGATCAGCGAGAGAATATTAAAAGTATTGAAAGACAGAAATATGACACAGGCTGAATTTGCAAAACAGGTTGGGATTGCGACCAGTACCATCAGCGAATGGAAAAAAAGAAAGACAAATCCTACTGCGGATAAAATCATGGATATTTGTAATGTATTGCAGATAACACCAGAACAACTTCTTACTGGAAAAGGTATCGAGGATGAAGAAAACATTACTGTTACAAGTCGTGAGAGTTGTTTTACGCCTTATGATATTCAATTGGTTCAAGATTATCATGGACTTAAGGAAGAACAGCAGAAGCGGCTGATGGCTTATATGGAGGCTTTAAAGAAGATACAAAGTCTTGAAGAAATATAAAATAAATTTGTATATTGTGATTCGGATTTGAGGTTTTGTTTTGGAACTTCAAAATAACCAGAGAGGAAATTTGATGAACGAAATTACCAATATAGTTGAGAAACCAACATTACTGAAGCAGGATATTGAACTATCAAAATTAATATATACGATTCGCGGAAAACAGATAATGTTAGATTGTGATCTGGCTATACTGTATGGTTATACAGTGAAAAGACTAAATGAACAAGTAAAGAATAATAAAAATAGATTTCCGGAAGATTTTATGTTTCAAATGACGAGGGAGGAAGTAAACGATTTGCGGTCGAAATTTCCGACCGCAAATATAAATCCCAAAAGCAGATATTTACCCCATGTTTTTACCGAACAGGGAATTTATATGTTGGCGACAGTGTTAAGTGGTGAAATTGCAGAAAAACAAAGTATTTTTATAATGCGTGCATTTCGCGAAATGCGGCATTTTATTTCAAGCAATGCTCTTTTGTTTGAAAGGATTAATGCTGTTGAACTGAAACAACTGGAATTACAAAAAGATGCGGAGGAAAATTTTACAAAAATATTTGAATATATATCCAATCATGAAGAGGAATGTCAGAAGATTTTTTTTGACGGACAGATATTTGATGCTTTCAGTTTACTCACAAATATTATTACTCATGCCCAAAAGGAGATAATTCTTATTGACGGATATATTGATATTATTACTTTGAACATTTTGGCTAAGAAGAATATAGGGGTGAATGTTTATACATACACGTTGCCTAATACAAAGTTATCGGCTCAGGATATAGCAAATTTTAATGCACAGTATCCAACACTTACCGTAAAAAAAACAGCATCTTTTCATGATAGGTTTCTGATTATAGATGGTAAAGAAGGATATCATATTGGAGCTTCTCTAAAGGATGCCGGTAAGAAATGTTTTGGCATAAACAGAATAGAAGGAGTCGAGGACATTAAAGATATAATAACTAAAGCACAGCAGACAGGGAAATAAAAGGGGAGTATAATCCCCTTTATTTCAAAAACATCCGCATCATCTTTTCTTTCAATCCGGTATATTTCTGATACCGGATCGGCAGATCCATCCACGTTTTCTTATCGACAATACTGCGGTAATGGCTGAAGGTTTCAAAACCAACCCTGCCGTGGTAGCTGCCCATGCCGCTCTCACCGACACCGCCGAATGGCATATCGCTCGTTGCAAGATGAATGATCGTGTCATTGATACAGCCGCCGCCAAAACGGCAGGTATCTAAGACCTTCTTCTGTGCAGCCTTGTCCTCACTGAAAAAATAAAGCGCAAGCGGATGAGGGTGGGATTCCACGGTATCAAGCGCCTCGTTTAATGTGTCGAAGGTGAGGATCGGAAGCAGAGGACCGAAGATCTCTTCGCCCATCACAGCGTCGTCCCACGTAATATTATTCAGAACGGTAGGCGCAATGCGGAGCGATTCAGGCTCTGACTGTCCTCCGTATACAAGCTTTTCCCCATTGATCAGTCCGAGAATGCGTTCAAAATGCTTTTCGTTGATGATCTTTCCATAATTCGGATTTTTCAGAGGTTCTTTCCCAAACTGCTTTTCAATCTCAGCTAAAATCGCAGTGATAAGCTCATCGCGGATGCGCTTGTCACAGAGAATATAATCCGGCGCAACACAGGTCTGTCCGCAGTTTAAATACTTGCCGAAGACAATACGCTTTGCGGCAAGCCGGATCTTAGCGGTGGAGTCAACGATACATGGGCTCTTTCCGCCAAGCTCTAATGTGACAGGAGTTAAATATTCAGCCGCATGGCGGAGTACCTCCCGTCCGACAGTCTTTCCGCCGGTGAAAAAGATCATGTCAAAACGCTGCTGTAACAATGCCTGATTTTCTGCGCGGCCGCCATCGACCACTGCAACATAATGTGCCGGAAAACATTCTTCGATCATGGTTTTCATGACATCGAACGTGCAAGGGGCGTAGGCGCTTGGTTTTACGACCGCAGTATTCCCGGCTGCTATGGCATCGATCAGCGGATCGAGTGTCAGTAACACCGGGTAATTCCATGGGCTCATGATCAGCACGGTTCCGTAAGGGGAAGGGGAGCGGAAGCTCTTTGCTGCAAACTGGGCGACCGGGGTGGAAACACGTTTGCTGCGCATAAGGCTGCGGAGATGCTTCTGCATCCAGGTAAGCTCTGACAGCGTCAGCCCGATCTCACACATATAGCTCTCCATCCGGCTCTTTCCAAGATCCGCCTTCAATGCCGCAGCGAGGTCGGCTTCATGGCGGATCATAGCCTCTTTCAAACTTTCTAACTGTTTCAGACGGAATTCCGCCTGAATCGTTTTGCCACTGGAAAAAAAGTGGTTCTGTTGTTGTAAAATATCCTTGATCTCCTGTTCGGTCATGAGGATGCCTCCTTTTATCTTCAGGATCGATCAGACAACTACCTGTTCTGACTCAACCTGTATCCGTACATCTGATACTTATATACTATCGAAAATAACATACTTCTGCAAGTGTTTTACTTCCGGGCAGACAGGAAAAACAATTCTTGAAAAACGGCGCTTATAATGCTACAGTAATAATACTGATGATCTGCAGCAGAGGTCATGGCGCAGGTCAGTTTGATAATAATGTGACTGCCGGATACGAAGGGCAGATTGCGGAAAGGCATGGAAAATGAAATGAACGATTATAAAATAGGCACAAAATGTGTACAGGCAGGATATACCCCGGAGAATGGACAGCCGCGGCAGATTCCGATCATCCAGTCTACCACTTTCAAATACAGCACCAGTGAGGACATGGGAAAACTGTTTGATCTTGAGGCATCCGGATATTTCTATACACGGCTGCAGAATCCGACGAATGATCATGTCGCAGCCAAGATCGCAGCAATGGAAGGCGGCACAGCCGCAATGCTGACCTCAAGCGGACAGGCAGCGAACTTTTTTGCCATATTCAACATATGTGAGAGTGGAGACCATATCGTGGCATCATCCTCGATCTACGGCGGAACCTTCAACCTCATTGCAGTTACGCTTGCCAAAATGGGGATCACGGCAACCTTCGTGTCTCCTGACGCATCGGAGGAGGAGTTAAACGCTGCGTTCCGTCCGAACACAAAGCTGATGTTTGGCGAGACGATCGCCAATCCGGCATTGACAGTATTAGATATTGAGCTCTTTGCAAAAACAGCACATGCGCACGGCGTACCTCTTATCATAGACAATACATTTCCAACTCCGGTCAACTGCAGGCCATTTGAGTGGGGTGCGGATATTGTGACACACTCCACCACCAAATACATGGATGGACATGGTGCGGCAGTGGGCGGTGCGATCGTTGACAGCGGAAAATTCGACTGGATGGCACACGCAGACAAATATCCGGGACTTTGTACACCGGATGAGAGCTACCATGGCGTGACCTATGCAGAAAAATTTGGCAATGAGGGCGCATTCATCACAAAATGTACAACACAGCTTATGCGTGATCTTGGATGCATCCAGTCGCCACAGAACGCATTCCTGTTAAACCTTGGACTGGAGTCGCTGCACGTGCGTATGCCTAAGCATGTGGAAAACGGACAGGCAGTTGCAGAATTTCTGGAAAAACATCCAAAGGTAGCCTATGTAAACTATCCGGGCCTGCCTTCCAGCAAATACTATGAACGTGCCAGAAAATACCTGCCACACGGCGGATGCGGTGTCGTTTCATTCGGATTAAAGGGCGGCAGGGAGGCTGCGTCTGCTTTTATGCAGAACTTAAAGCTTGGAGCGATCGAGACACATGTGGCAGATGCAAGAACCTGCTGTCTGAATCCGGCGACCTCCACGCACAGACAGATGACAGATGAACAGCTGAAAGAGGCAGGTGTTCCGGCAGAGCTGATCCGGATAAGTCTCGGTTTAGAGGATAAGGAAGATCTGATCGCAGATATTTCGAATGCGTTGGATGCGATCAGGGACTAATATGTAGAAAAAAGAAAGTGCAGAGAGAAAAATGAGTAAGATAAAAACAAAAAAAGTGCTGACACCGGAGCAGAAGAAAAAGCGCATCCGCAACATCATCATTGTCGCAGTGATCCTTGTGGCAGCATCCGTTGCAACTTACTGGATACAGCCGCAGAACAAAGCGCTGGCAGAGAGTGAAGTGTTCAGCGAAGAGGAAGTGAAGGCACAGGCGGAAAAAATCATAGGGCTTTTAAATGCAGAGGATTTTGACAGCCTGCAAAGCCTTGTTGTCCCGGACATGCAGGAGATCATGAACAAAGAGCGCATGGACGAGGGCAAGGCGCGGATCTCGGAAGACTGGGGAGATTTTGTTTCCATTGAAACAATGCAGGATGTGGAGATCATACAGAGAGGTGCGCATATCGCAGCCGTTTACGTGACCGCAGAATATAAAAACATCGAGGTGCATTACACACTGGCGTTCAACGAGGACATGAAGCTTGCGTCCTTCGGGATCCAATAGCCGGATCATTCCTGCGGAAACATATAGGAAAAATAAACATCCTTAAAATTAGCGTAATTGTCTCTTGAAATCGGAATCTGTGCGCCGGATTTTGTGAAGAGAGAGGTTTTACCGAACTTTTCCACGCAGCTTAACGCTGCAATATAGCTGCGGTGGCATTTATAAAACCCTTTTTCCACTGTGAAAATTGTTTCACACTGGTGAAAGGGTTCTTTTATGGAGATCACCGAGCCGTCTTTCAATGTGACTAACACATTCTTATTCTGCGCTTCCAGATATTCGACATCCTGAAAATAAATCGCCTGGTAGCCGGAATCTGTTCTTGCCGCGAAATGAGCCATGGAAGCCTTGTGGACTTCGTACCAGCTGTCGAGGACCGCATGGAAACGCACTTCGTCAAGAGGTTTCAACAGATACCAGAAAGTGCGGACTTCATAAGATTCCAGCGCAAATTCCGGTGAGGAAGTCAGAAAAATGATCGGAACGTGCGGGTCATGCTGGCGCAGTTCGCGTGCGGTATCCATGCCGCTTAAAAGGGGCATGATCATATCAAGCAGGATCAGATCCATGCCATAAGCCCTGTGTGCGGAGATCAGTTCGTCACCGTTTGTGAACCGGTAGAGCTGCAGTGTCAGCTGGTGCGCCCGGCACCAGGAATCAAGACTGTCTGAAAGCAGATCCAAAAATTCAGTTTCATCATCACAAATCGCAATCTTTACCATAATAAAATTCCTCACTTAAAGAATAATGCGGACTACAAAGTCCTCACCTTCCATGTAAAACTGGTACTGTCCATGTTCCTTCTCAACATAATAAATGACGCTTTGGACACCGATACCGTGATTCTTTGCCGTTGTAACCGGGATACCGTTTGAAAAAACAGGTGTCTCTGAAGCCGGATTCTTCTGCAGGATCAGAAGGTGGTTTCCCTTTTCAAAAATGCTCAGATGCACGATACGTTTTTCCTCAGGGAGCTTCGTGACCGCATGCATGGCATTTTCCAGAAGATTGGAAAGGATCGCACAGAAAGTCATCTCAGAGCAGCAGAGTGTCTGCGAAGTCTGGATCTGTACGTCAAAAACGATCTGATTTTCCGCAAACCGTGTCTGGTAAATGGAAAGAACCGAATTCAGCAGCTCATTTCTGCAGAAAGAGTGGATGACAGTGTCGTCATATTGCTTATTGATCTCCTGAATATAATCAAGCGCGCGCTCCGGTTCCTGCTGGGAGATAAAAGTCTGGATGGCGGCAAGATGATGGCGCATGTCGTGCCGCAGGATCTTCATGCGGTGTTCGCTGCTGCGGACCTGCTCGATCTCCGAGTGCAGGGAGTTCAACTGCATATTGGTAAGCTGACCGTATTGTTCAGCACGGTTTTTCAACTCATATTCCTGAAAATAGACGAACAGGAAAATGACATAGGAAATACACATGGCAAATGCGAGAAATTCCACGACCACCTTATTTCCGGAGTAGAGAAGCATGGAGAACTTTGTGGTAGAGTAATCAAACACATAATAGACAAATGGCATTGCCCCGAGGATATACAGCTCCCGGTCAGATTTTGCCAAAAGCAGTGCGGTAGTCTGGCACAGATACCGGCTTAAGAAAGCGAAAACGGCAACAGTCACGATAATCCTTACCAGATAATAAACCCAGTCCAATCCGCTCAGGGATAAGGCAAAAATACCTGCCCAGTTGCTGAACTGGCAGCACAGATAGGCGGTCATAATAGAGATTATGGAAGGCAGCCAGCGGAAACGGTAATAAAACACCAGCAGCAGAAAAAGCGGCAGATGCACGAAAATCGGATAGACAGCTTCCGTGAACAACGAACCGAATACCGTATTGCAGATCAGAAAGAAAAGTCCGGATACTGCTCCACCGCCAAGAAGAATGCAGACATTTTTCTTATTCTGTTTTACCCCGAGAAAAAAGGCGGACAGAAAAATGCCAAACAGCATTGTCGTTAAGTGGTGTGTATAAGTTAAAATCTGAAGCAGCATGTGGCAGTCCTCCTTGTTTCACAGTTATGATACATCCATTATAAAAAATTCGGAAATGCAAAGCAAGCCTGCATCTTACAATTCACGCCATATAATTACAACTCACGCCGAAATCCGGGTTTTGGATGAACGCTGTGATAAAATGAAAAAAATGGTAAAGTGACATATTGTGAAAAAACAAACAAATGCAGGAGGAGAATACACATGATAAGAAAAAAGAGAATGGGCAAAGGAATTGCAAAAATTCTTTCCGGTTTACTGGTGTTCGGAATGGTGGCAGGTGTTGTTCCGGCAGTACCGCGCGGTACATTGCAGGTGCAGGCGGCAAATGAACATAGCCATCCGGTCTGTGGTAGTAGCTGTACTGACGACAGCTCCCACACTAACTTGGAATTTGCGAAACTGACAGGTTCAGAGGATACACTGAAAATAGGTGAAACAACTATACAAAGCACTGATAATAATTTAGAGTTACCGGCGGGCTGCTATTATTTATCAGATAGCTTTGAACCAAGCTATAGTATCATTGTAAAAGGTGATGTTACAATTTGCCTGAATGGTCACAATATTAATATGAAGAGTGCAGGAAATGTTTTTGAAGTTGATGAAGGCGGTACACTGACTCTGACGGATTGTAAAGGCAACAGTTCTATTTCTCATTCGGATGTGGAATGGGGAAGAGGCGTGTTGGTTTCTAACGGCACTTTTAATATGTATGGTGGTAAGATTTGTAATAATAAATGTGCCAGCAAGTATCAAATGTCCAGCGCAGGCGTGGAGGTTGATAAAGGCACTTTTAATATGCATGGTGGCGAGATTAGTGGAAACAAAGTTTCAAGCAATGGTGGAGCAGTTTATAGTCTGGATACTTTTAATATGTATGGTGGCAGTATTACCGGCAATACCGCAGATTATTACGGTGGCGGTGTAGTTGTGTATGGTGGGACATTTAATATGTTCGATGGTACGATTAGTGGCAATAAGGTGACAAATGCAACGATGAAGGAGCACGGTGGCGGCGGAGTATGGGTGCACACAGGCGGTACATTTTGCATGAAAGGAGGAAGCATCACAGGCAACACCGCCTATCCTTATGATAATAAAGCTAATGGTGGCGGTGTATATTGCAGGGGCAGGCTGGAACTTTCCGGTTCACCGGTAATCGAAGGAAATAAGTTGACAACTGGTGAAAGTAACAATCTTGTTAGTTATAGTAATAAGACTAAAATCACTGATACATTAAACAGTGACGCAAAAATTTATGTTTATATGAAAGATACTTCTACGCAAGATCAGACTTTGGCAGCTGTTGATCCAAGTGTATCTTCAGTTGATGCAAAAAACATTTTCTACTGCGATAACGCAAATTTTGTAGCTGACTTTGACGCAGCAAATAAAAAAATAAAATGGACGACACACACCCACGATTGGGGAGCATGGACTTCCAAAGGCGACGGAACGCATACGCGTATCTGTTCTTCGGATGCCAGCCACACGGAAACAGCAGACTGCTCCGGCGGTACAGCTACCTGCCAGAGCAAGGCAGTCTGCACGATCTGTGGTGGAGAATATGGTGATTTCGCATCACATAATTTCGATGTTTCTTCATGGGGATATAAGGGTGCGGACGGTCATGCACATGTATGCAAGACCGCGGGCTGTACTGCAATGGATACTGTTATAGCTCATATACCGGGACCGGCTGCCACAGAGGATGCTGCACAGATTTGCACAGAATGTGGTTATGAGATTGTACCGGCATTGAATCATGAACATAACTGGGGAGCATGGACTTCCAACGGCGACGGAACGCATACCCGTATCTGCGCATTGAACAGCAGTCACAAGCAGACGGAAAAATGTTCCGGCGGTACAGCTACCGATAAAGACAGAGCCATTTGCAGCATTTGTAACGCACCATACGGCGAAATCAATGCGGGCTCAAATCCAGCGCCGACTCCAACCCCAACCCCAACGCCGGCTCCAAATCCGACACCGGAAGCAACAACCCCGACACCGGATCCGGCACCGGCTACATCAACACCGGCTACATCAACCACAACAGCACCGGCAGCTTCGGCACCGGCACAGGTAACGTATGATATTTTGGATGGAGCAGGCAGTTCATGGACACAGAATACAGATGGAAGCCTTGCGATCAGAGGAAGCGGTGAGATTTCAAAATTCCGCGAGGTCAAGGTGGACGGAGTAACGGTTGATCCGGTCAACTATACGGTCACAGAAGGATCTACCATCATTACCTTCAAACCGGAATACCTTAAGAGTCTGTCAGCAGGAAATCATTCCTTTGAGCTTGTCTGGACAGATGGAACAGCGGCAACAAACTTTACGGTAGCCGAAAACGCTGACCAGAGTGCAAAATCTCCAAAGACAGGCGAAGATTTCAGCAGGACACTTTGTACAGTACTTCTGATGGTATCCTGTGTGGGACTTGCAGGAATGTTTGTAAGAAGAAAAAAGAGCAGCTTAAGATAAGCATTTGATATTAGACCTGTGGATGGAATGCCACATGAAATCTTGGATTTTGTAACTACAGCAAGAGGAGAGTACACATGATAAGAAAAAAGAGAATGGGCAAAGGAATTGCAAAAATACTTTCCGGTTTACTGGTATTCGGAATGGTTGCAGGACTTGTTCCGGCAGTACCGGGTGGAACAGTGCATGCGAAGGCTGCGGAAACACATACGCATTGCGTATGCGGAACAGGAAATCTTACTGTTGATGGGCATAAGTGTAATAAAGAGACATGGACAGGGATTAATAAGCTTAGTGACATAAAAGGAGAAGGCCATTACTATCTGACGCAAAATGTACAACTCAATCAAGTATGGGTGTGTCCAACGGGCGTAAAATTATGTCTGAATGGATACAGCATTACTCGCACAAATTGTGTGGCTGACAGCACTGATGGTAATAATGCTGTTATTAAAATAAACAAAGGCACTCGATTTTGGCTTACGGACTGTAAAACACCAGATAAGGTTGGAAAGATTACGCATGCGGAAGGAGCTAGCGGTGAAGGTGTTTATAATGCTGGGACTTTTTACATGTATAATGGTAAGATTTCCGGTAACGATGGTGGTGTTAAGAATTCAAACCTATTTTCAATGTACGGAGGTACAATAACCGCTAATACATCCACCAAAGAAGGTGGAGGAATATATAATAGTGGTACAGGCGAAATCACTATGTTCGGAGGCCAAATAGCCAATAATACAGCAAATCAGAATGGTGGAGGAGTATATAATGACGATGGCAAAATCATGATGTACGAAGGTCAAATAACCGGAAATACCGCAAATCAGGAAGGTGGAGGAGTATATCATCGGTCATACAAATTCACTATGTCCGGAGGGACAATAAGCGGTAATAACGCTGATAATGGAGGAGGTGTATATAATGAGGAAGGTACGTTTGAGATGTCCGGAGGCCAAATAGCCGATAATAAAGTAAATAGGTGTGGAGGAGGTGTAGGTAATCATACAGGCGAATTCACTATGTCCGGAGGGACAATAAGCGGTAATGTATCAGATTGGTTTGGAGGAGGTGTATATCAGAATGGTAGCACTTTAACGCTATCAGGTATTGTGGACATTACAGGAAATAAAGTCAACGATAATGAGAATAATCTGCATCTTGGGATAGGAAATATAGTGAACGCAAATGGACTGGCAGATGGAGCTGTGATAGGTGTGACTACAGTTGCTATACCAAAAGAGAATTCTCCGGTTACGATTGCAAGTGAAGCAGCAAGTGCAGCTCATTTTAGATCTGATAATAGTAATTACGTAATAGGTACGGATAAAGATGGAAAAGTTGTATTACAATGCAAAGAAAAATTATCTACTGTACCGAATCCTGTTCCAAACACCTATACATATGATGGAGCAGTACATACTGGCATTGAATTAGGTGAAAATTATACAGTTGCTAGTGGAATAAATAGTGCAACAAATGCAGGTACTTATGTGGTGAATATAAAACCGTCTGATGGCAAAACATGGGAAGATGGAACAACAACAGAGAAGCAACTTGAATGGATAATCAAAAAAGCATCACAGAATGCTCCTGCTGGTTTGGTGGGAGAGAAAACTATTACCGCAGGTGGCAGTGATGGTAAGATTACAGGCGTGAATGAGCAGATGGAGTACCGTAAATCCGGGGACAGCTCATATATAGCCTGCACCGGCAAAGAGATTACCGGACTTTCTGCAGGAACCTATGAGGTCAGATACAAAGAGAATAATAATTATAAAGAAAGTTTAGACTTTGTGGTAACAGTCCCGGATGCAGATAAGCCTGTTTATATCTTGGAAATTATCAATGGTACAGGTAATGGAACGTATGTGGAGGGTACTGTTGTAACGATTACAGCAAATCCGGCTGCAGATGGAAAAGTATTTGATAAGTGGGTGAAGATGTATGGCGACGCAGTTATTGCTGATGAGAATAGTGCGACAACTACTGTGACAACCAAAATAGCACCAACTACGATTAAAGCAACCTATAAGGACAGTGAGACAACACCGACACCGAATCCAAAACCAGAACCAACACCGGATCCAACCCCAACACCGAATCCGGAACCAAAACCAGAGCCAACCCCAACACCGGAGCCAACGCCAACCCCGACACCGGATCCGGCACCGGCGACATCTACACCAGCTGCATCGACTACAACAGCACCGGCATCTTCGGCAGCTGCAGCACCGGTTCAGGTAGCATATGATATTTTAGATGGAGCGGGCAGCTCATGGACACAGAATACAGATGGAAGCCTTGCGATCAGAGGAAGCGGTGAGATTTCAAAATTCCGCGAGGTCAAGGTGGACGGAGTAACGGTTGATCCGGTCAACTATACGGTCACAGAAGGATCTACCATCATTACCTTCAAACCGGAATACCTTAAGAGTCTGTCAGCAGGAAATCATTCCTTTGAGCTTGTCTGGACAGATGGAACAGCGGCAACAAACTTTACGGTAGCCGAAAACACTGACCAGAGTGCAAAATCTCCAAAGACAGGCGAAGATTTCAGCATGGCACTTTGTATAGCACTTCTGATGGTTTCATGCGCGGGACTTGCAGGAATCTTTGCGAAAAGAAAAAGAAACCATGCCAGATAAGGCATTGTACAAATAATTTTTTAAAATGAAAAATAAGCTGATTACAGAGATAAAAGTGGGCAGGAAATTTACAAAAAAAATTCTATTTTTATCAAAAATATGAATAGTAGAAAGAGGAGATTCAAATGAAGAAAAAGTTATTAACAGCATTACTTGTTGGAGCAATGGCTCTTAATATTACAGCATGTGGTGGTTCATCAGATGCAGCAGCACCAGCTGACAATGATCAGCAGACAACTACAACAGACACAGCAGCTGATGATGCAGCAGATACAGAAGAGGATGCAGTGGATGTGGAAGATGCAGCAGAAGCAGCAGACACAACAGAGGAAGAAGGATTTTCCCTTCTTGATGTAACAGCAGATCTTGTTGATGCAGCATTATATGCAGTGGATGATGATAATACAGAGTATGTGATCACACTCTTTAGAGATCCGGATGGATATAGCTATGTTTCATTAATGATCGTTCCACAGGATGGACAGGGAGATGTCCTTTGTGGAGCATATGATGATTCTAATGTAACAAATGTTACAGATGAAGATAACATTGACTGGACTGAGATCAGCACAACAGATGTTTATACAGGTGATGATTTCTCAGCAGTATTTGTAGAAGCAGATGACGGTTCCGTTGCAATTGCAAATTCAGATTTTTCCCTTGTTATGGAAGGTCAGTATCTGACAGCTGATGAAGCAATCGATTATATGGGAGCAGCAGCTAACTACATCAATTAGTTTTTTTGAGATATGCGGAGTAATGGAAGAACGGTTGCTTCGCATATCCCTACATAATGTTATTCAAAAATCCTGCACACTTTTATCTCTGTAATCAGCACACATTTATTTAGAAGCTGTAAAATTCGCATTGAGTTTTACAGCTTTTTGCGTTTCGGCTAAAAATCACCTTTTCGTTACGACAGTTGGCGGAAAAGGCTGCGGTCTGCCTTTATTGTAGAAAATTTTCTCACTATCTCATATAAAAGTGTGATTAGTAAGCATTAAATTTTAATAATTTTGTGATTTCGGTTGTGATTTTCATAGATTTTGCATATAATAAAAGTGTGATTATAAAGCATAAAACTCCAATAAAAATGTGAGAAGTGATCCTATGGAACGATTTATCTTAAAAAAATTGCTGGATTGGAAGAATTCTCCCTACCGCAAGCCTTTAATCTTGAAGGGGGCATGCGTTAAAATAGGACTAAATCAAGAGAAACCTTATAAATAAAGGGTTTTGAATGATTTAAGTCCTATTTTTTTATCAATTTGAGGTAAAAATCAAAATATATCAATTACAGATTCAATGAGAAATCATTATCATACCAGAAATGTCGTATGGAGTAAAATTCCGCAAGCAGGCAAATACAGACCTTTACAAGCTGTATAACACCAACCTGCATGAGAAGATCGAGATGATGAAAAAGGAAAAACATCAGTAAAAAGTCATTGAGAGGATTGCTATGTCTTGATATAATTAAAATGTATTAATTTTGAAAAAGATTTATAAAGTCTTGTTAAAATGGCAAAAATGGAATTGTGACACCACTGGTGTCACAATTCGGAAGGTGGAATATTTGTATGGGTAATGATTTGATATCAGCAGCTGGATTAATTCATATAATTGAAGAATCACGACAAAGTGCATTGAAGAAAGTGAATGAAGAGCTTATCAAAATGTATTGGAAAGTTGGTGAGTTTTTAAGTAAGGAAACGGAACGGGCTTCGTATGGTGATGCATATATCGATGAAATTTCAAGGGAAATACAGGAGGCGTTTCCTGGAATAAAGGGATTCAATCGAAGAGGTCTTTATAGAATGAAAAAATTTTATGAAACCTATAAGGATAATGAGATTGTGACACCACTGGTGACACAAATTAGTTGGACGAATCACTTGTTGATAATGTCAGGCTGTAAGACTGATGAGGAAAGAGAATTTTATATACGCCTATGTATCAAAGAAAACTATTCAAAGCGTCAGTTGGAGAGACAGTTAGATAGCGGATATTATGAAAGGTATATGTTATCAAAGGAAACTTTATTACCAGAGTCGGTTAAGAAGCTAGGAGAAAATCCATTTTTGGATTCATATGTTATGGAATTTCTGGATTTGCCAAATGAGTTTCATGAGAATGACTTACGAAAAGCGTTAATTAGAAACATGAAGGATTTTATTCTGGAATTAGGAAAAGATTTCACATTTATTGATGAAGAGTACAAAGTTCAGGTTGGAGGAGACGATTTTCGTATTGATTTGTTGTTTTATCATCGGGGATTACAGTGCCTTGTTGCAATAGAACTCAAAATAGGTAAGTTTAAACCAGAGTATATTTCTAAGTTGGATTTTTATCTTGAGGCATTGGACAGACAGGTAAAGAAAGAGAATGAAAACCCGAGTGTTGGCTTGCTTCTTTGTGCATCTAAGAATGATGAGGTGGTAGAATATGCTATGAGCAGAACGATGTCACCGATGCTGGTATCTCAGTATCAGTTACAGTTACCGGATAAGACTATTCTTGAGAAGAAGCTGCAGCAGTTGGTCAATATTACGCAGATTGAGGATTAAGGCTTATGGGTAAGGATATGATATTTACTCTGGAAAGAAGAGTGAATGGAAAAAGAGAATTATAATCAGATAGTATTTACAGCCGTTAGGGATAACTTCCTTAGCGGCTATTTTTAATATTAGGAAATTTCTCCCTTCGGAGAAAACACTAATATAAAAGCCCGTATTCTGAATCACTCATGTTTTTTACAAGCTGTGCAGTCATTCCTTCAGGTGGATCTTTAATGTATTTTTCTCTTAGTTCCTCTATTGCTTTTTGTAGAAAAAATTTTTCACTATCTCATATAAAAGTGTGATTGATAAGCATTAAATCTTAATAATTTTGTGATTTCGGTTGTGATTTTCATAGATTTCGCATATAATAAAAGTGTGATTATAAAGCATAAAACTCCAATAAAAATGTGAGAAGTGATCCTATGGAACGATTTATCTTAAAAAAATTGCTGGATTGGAAGAATTCTCCCTACCGCAAGCCTTTAATCTTGAAGGGCGTACGTCAGGTGGGTAAGACTTGGATTCTGAAAGAGTTCGGCAGACGCTGTTATGAAAATACAGCCTACTTTAACTTCGACGAAAACGAAGAATATAAACAATTTTTTGAAACAACCAAGGATGTGGACCGGATTCTACAAAACCTTATGCTGGCAAGCGGTCAAAAGATATTGCCAGAAAAGACCCTCATCATCTTTGACGAGGTACAGGACTGCCCGAAAGTCATTAACTCCATGAAATATTTCTGCGAGAACGCACCGCAGTACCATGTTGCCTGCGCCGGTTCTCTGTTAGGTATCGCCTTGGCGAAGCCTTCCTCTTTTCCAGTAGGCAAGGTCAACTTTATGCAGATTGACCCAATGACATTCGCTGAGTTTCTACTTGCCAACGGTGATGAAAATCTGGCGCAGTATCTGGAACAGGTGGATACCCTTGCACCTATTCCTGACGCCTTCTTTAATCCGCTGTATGAGAAGCTGAAGATGTACTATGTCACCGGTGGTATGCCGGAGTCGGTATTGATGTGGACGGAGGCACGGGATGTTTCTGCCATGCAGGAAGCATTGTCCGGAATCCTTGGAGCCTATGAGCGTGATTTTGCCAAGCATCCTAATCTCAGCGAGTTCCCGAAAATCTCAATGATTTGGAAGTCTGTTCCTTCTCAACTGGCTAGGGAGAACAAGAAGTTTATCTATAAGGTGGTCAAGGAAGGCGCACGAGCCCGTGAGTACGAGGATGCTTTGCAATGGCTGGTGGATGCCCGTCTGGTGCATAAAATTTATCGCAGCTCAGCTCCCGGCTTGCCGATTGCAGCTTACGATGACTTGTCTGCTTTCAAGATTTATTTGGTAGATGTGGGACTGCTCCGCCGTCTGGCACAGTTGGCTCCCACTGCCTTTGGAGAAGGAAACCGCCTGTTTACTGAATTCAAAGGCGCATTAACCGAAAACTTTGTGTTGCAGACTTTAATTACTCAGTTTGAAGTCATGCCCCGTTATTGGAGCCAGAACAACCCACCTTACGAGGTGGATTTCCTCATTCAGCGGGAGAACGACATCTTCCCTGTGGAGGTCAAATCCGAAGCCAACACAACCAGCAAGAGTATGAAGAAGTTCAAGGAACTGTTCCCTGATAAGGTCAGGCTTCGCATCCGGTTCTCATTGGACAATCTGAAACTGGACGATGATGTGCTGAATATCCCGCTGTTCATGGCAGATCAGGCGGATCGATTGATTGGGTTGGCATTGGAAAAGAGGAAGCAATGATGATTTTTGATAGACATGCGAATTTGAAATATAAATTTGGAAATAGACATTTCTGGTCGGAGGTACAATATGACTGAAAAAAAGAATGTTTCACTTCACTGTGCCGTTGGAAGCACATCATACATTGATACGGTAAAAAACAGCTATTATGTAGATAAAACTCTTTTGATTAGGGATTTAATAGATGATCGTGTAGCTGTCACATTGTTTACCAGACCAAGAAGATTTGGAAAAACATTGGCAGTTGATATGCTGAAGGTCTTTTTTGAAAAAACGGATGAGGATAATTCTGTATATTTTCGGGATAAAAAGATATGGGATTGCGGTGAGTTTTATCGAAAACAGCAGGGAGCATATCCGGTTATATATATCACGTTCAAAGATGTAAAATTCGATAACTGGAAAGATTCTCTGGAAGCTATAAGACTTGTGATACGGGATGAATATATGCGCCATGCTGACATTCTCTCATGGGATGGATTAGATGTAGTTGAGAAGGATTATCTCGACAGGATGCAGAAAGGAACTTTGAGCAATGTTGAATACACAAGGGCGTTGCTTAATTTAAGCCGAATGCTGGAAAAATATCACAACAAAAAGATTGTGGTTTTGATTGATGAATATGATACACCTATCCAGCAGGGACACTCAAAAGGGTTTTATAATGAAGTGATCACTTTTATGAGAAATTTTATGTCGGGCGGATTGAAGGATAATCCGGCACTGGCATTTGGAGTTCTTACAGGCATACTGCGTGTTTCAAAAGAGAATCTGTTCAGTGGATTGAATAATCTGGTTGTAAATTCTGTTTTGGATGAAAAATACAGTGAGTATTTTGGTTTTACATCAGACGAAGTAGCAGCTATGGCTGCTTACTATGGACGCGAGGATAAATTGAATGAATTGCGGGAGTGGTATGACGGATATTTGTTTGGAAATCGTGAAATATATAATCCGTGGTCAGTAGCAAATTATTTTAATAATGAGTGTAAACCGAGACCTTTTTGGACGAACACCAGTGATAATGAGATCATTCGTGAGATCATGAGAACATTGACACCGGAAATTGCGGATGACCTGATCTTACTGATGCAGGGGAAACATGTGCAGACTTCATTGAATATGGATGTCATTTACCCAAGAATAACGGATGGCGCAGACAGCATATTTAGCTTTTTGCTTATGGCGGGATATTTGAAGCCGGTAAAGGAAGCAATAGAAACTGAAATAGGCACATTTATGGAATTAGCGCTTCCAAACAAAGAAATCAGAAGAGTCTACAATTCAGAAATCTTGTTCTGGCTTAAAAATACTTTAGATGGAAATGTAATGGCAGATTTGGAGAAGGCATTATATCTGAATGATGGAGACAGATTAAAAGCTACACTTAGAAAGTATATGCTGACATGTGTAAGCTGTTTTGATGGTGCATCAGAAGGGTTTTATCATGGAATGATGTTAGGATTGTCAGCAGGAGCGTCTGATCGATATTATATTAGATCAAACCGTGAATCAGGGGATGGACGGTTTGATTTGACACTGGAGCCGAAAACAGCATCAATGCCGGCAATTATAATGGAATTTAAGGCAGTGAAGGAAGAAAAAATGCTTACATCGTCGGCATGCGAGGCATTAAAGCAGATAGAAGATAAACATTACGATATCGATCTGAAAGACAGAGGCATAAAAGAGATATCAAAATATGGAATTGCTTTTTGCGGCAAAAAGGTTGAGATAGCGATGTAAAGCATTACAGCTGTAGTCCACGTGGGGGACTTAATGATTTCCACGTCGTTATGGGTATCTTAACTGAATACCGAGGCTGACAACCAGCAGAAAAACTCTTTTTTATAAAGAAATTTTTAGAGGAGTGTGATTAATTATCACACTCCTCTTTACGTATGAGCTAAAATTGGCAACTAAGTTTATAATGTGACACATTAAATAATTGCGAAACTCTCGAAAACATAAATTGAATTGTGAGAAATTAACAAAAGATTGAGAAAACACTGGGGAGCCGCCGGTACTTAGAAGGCAGGTGCAACTTTTTTCAATCAGGTCTGTGCATTTACTGCACAGACCGTGCGAAAGTGATTCAAGTGTGAGCAAATTCCTATCTGCGAAGCAGATTTTAAATGAATTTGCGAAGTACTGCGAAGAATGAGCAGTACCGCTGCGAGCGACACGTAGCGAGAGCGTGTTTTCGAAATTTTTGTTGATTTTGAACAATTTAAAGAAGCCTACAAGGAGTTTCGCAATTGCCTAAATGTAACGCTAACTCTGTTTCTTAAAAAACGCTTTTGTTTCCCTGACAACAACCCCACTCAATACGAACAGTGCGATCATATTTGGCAGAGCCATCAGTCCGTTGAAAATATCAGCGATCGTCCACACAGCGCTGACGGTCATATACGGTCCGATAAATACTGCAAAAATGTAAATCCAGCGGTAGACTTTCACATGTTTTAAATTGCCGCCGCTTAAATATTCAAGACAGCGTTCGCTGTAATAATCCCAGCCGAGAATTGTTGTAAATGCAAAAAATACAAGGCAGAGCATTAATACAAAAGAGGACACGGCCGGAGGGAAAGGAAGTCCCTGCTGGAATGCGTAAGTGGTGACTTCCACACCTTCCAAGCCTTCGACCTGCCATGCGCCGGTTAAGACGATGGAGAGTCCGGTCAGTGTACAGATTACGATCGTGTCGATAAAAGTTCCGGTCATGCTGACAAGTCCCTGACGGACAGGTTCTTTTGTCTGTGCAGCAGCTGCTGCGATCGGGGCGCTTCCGAGTCCTGCCTCATTTGAGAAAATACCGCGGGCAACACCTTTTTGCATAGCGACAAACATACTTCCGACAGTACCGCCGGTAACAGCTTTCGGTGTGAAAGCAGCGGTTACGATCACTTTAATAGCTGCAGGAATTTCAGTAATATTGCAGATGATCAGGATAATGGCAAAAGCAAAATAAAGGATCGCCATAAATGGTACAACGATCTGGCTCACACTTGCGATCCGTTTTACACCGCCGATCAATACGGCTGCGACACAGACCGTCAGGATCAGGGATGCGATCACGACTGACCAGGAATATTCTCCGAGGAAAGGAAGGATCTTGACGCAGTGTGCATTGTCCGGATCAAAGAAACCGTTGATCGCACTTGCGATACCGTTGACCTGGCTGAAAGTTCCGATACCGAAAAGTCCGACACAGACGCCGAAAAATGCAAAAAGCTTTGCAAGCCATTTCCAGTTTTTTCCCATTCCCTGTTCAATATAATAGAAAGGACCGCCAAGGCTGTGGCCGTCAGGAGCAACGATACGGTATTTGACAGCTAAAAGTCCTTCGGAATATTTGGTAGCCATTCCGAGAAAAGCGGCTGCGACCATCCAGAACAGAGCGCCCGGACCGCCGGCGCAGACAGCGGTTGCAACACCAACGATATTACCGGTACCGATCGTTGCGCTCAGAGCAGTACAGAGAGCTGCAAAACTGGAAATTTCGCCTTCTGCCGCTTCCTCATTCTGGATCATCCATTTCAGCGCAAGGGGAAGCTTCCGGATCTGTAACAGACCGAGGCGCACCGTAAGCAGCAGGCCGCCCGCCATGATCAGCACCATTAATGGCACACCCCAGACAAAATTGTCAACATTGACAAGAAAATCATTAATTACACTCCACATGTTTCTAATCCTCTATCTTTCTTTCAATATATACATCGAGTGCATGCAGTATCACAGAAAAATATCTTGCAATGAAAATGGGATGATGACCGGAAACAGGATGAACTGACAGAAAAATATCCCATATAAAATATATGGGATAGGAAGATACATAATCAGAAAACTTCATATAAAATGAAATCTTATGTGTGCAATTAAGATATCTTCTCTGTCCGCTTGCCTGAGAGATTCATACGAAAACGTATGTTGCACCTTCGGCCCCCGGTTCATCCGGGTGTCTCCAGAGAGTCGATCCATTTACAGTTGCACCGGTATGACCGGCACCTGAGAGTGTTACTCCTTCGGTAGACTTGCGTCGTTTTCCTGCAAACTTCATCTCGAAATTGTTGATTCAACTATATCGTGTAAGAATACAAATTGCAAGGAGGTTTTTCCTGTTTTCCTGCATTTATGCAAAAAAATAGGGAGAAAAAACTGATTCATAAGAAACGCTTATAAAAGAAAACAAGTATACGAAAATATAGGCAGAAGAATAAAACTGTCAAATTCTGAAAAAAATATAAAAAGTGTGAAAATGCCTTGATGTTTCGGAAATTTTGAGAGAAACTAAAAGAAGAATGACAACAGAGTAACAGGCAGAGATCCGTGCATCTTCGGAACGTGATCGCGGAGATATGGATTGATGATGAAAAAGTGTAAGAGAAGGGGGATTTTTTTATGCTGCAGGAATGGAAAGCAATGGAAAAACCGGAGGAGGAAGAGATCAGGGTGCGCCTTGCCGCTGCAAAAGAAAAGTTAGCAAAGCAGCAGCTTTTGATCAAAGAGCAGAAGATACCGGTACTTGTGCTCATGGAAGGCTGGGGAACCGCCGGAAAAGGTTCCGTGATCGGTCAGGTGATCCAGAATATCGATCCGCGTTTCTTCAAGGTGGAATCAATGGGAGAAAAGAGTGAGGAAGAGCGTCGAAAACCATTTTTATACCGCTATTTCAAACGAATTCCGGAAGAAGGAAAATTCGTATTTCTCGATTCGGGCTGGATGGATGAGATCGTAAAAGACGAGCTGCACGGAAAACTTTCCGATGAGGATTACGCAAAAAGAATCGAGAGTGTGAGACGTTTTGAGCGCCAGCTTACCGATAATGGTTATCTGGTCATGAAATTTTTCCTGCATATCTCGGAGAAAGAACAGGCAAAACGGATCGAACACTTGGAGCATGAAAAAGATACGGTCTGGCGTGTCAGCAAAAATGATCTCTGGCAGAACCGGCATTATGAGAAGTGCGAAGAGGCATTTTCTTCCTATATGAAAAACACAAATATGCCGTCTGCGCCGTGGTACATTATTGATGCAAAGTCAAGAAAATGGACGGAACTTCAGGTTTTAGAGACATTGACACAGGGAATCGAGATTGCGTTGAGTAATCAGAAACTGGCAGTGCCTCTTTTGCAGAATGTTTTCCCGTTAGTCCCAATGCCGCTTTTGTCAGAAGTGCCGTTAGACAAAGAGATTGAGACGGACGAGTACCGCAAAGAACTGAAAGAATTGCAGAATCGGCTTGGAGAACTGCACAACCGTCTTTACCGGAAAAAAGTACCGGTCATCATCGCTTATGAGGGTTGGGATGCAGCGGGAAAAGGCGGCAACATCAAGCGGATTGCAGGAGCACTTGATCCGCGCGGTTACGAAGTTCATCCGATCGCAAGCCCGGAACCTCATGAGAAAGCAAGACATTACCTGTGGCGTTTCTGGACGAGACTGCCGAAAACAGGACATATCGCTATTTTTGACCGCACCTGGTACGGAAGAGTGATGGTGGAGCGTCTGGAGGGATTTTGCAGTGAAAATGACTGGATGCGCGCCTACAATGAGATCAACGAATTTGAAAAAGAACTTCACGACTGGGGTGCTGTGATCATCAAATTCTGGGTGCAGATTGACAAAGATACGCAGCTTGAGCGTTTTAATGAGAGACAGAATACACCGGAAAAACAGTGGAAGATCACGGACGAGGACTGGCGCAACCGTGATAAATGGGATGCGTATGAGACAGCGGTCAATGAGATGATCGCAAAGACCAGTACCACCTACGCTCCGTGGCATATTTTAGAGTCTGTCGACAAGAAATATGCCCGGATCAAAGCTCTTAAGATTGTTGTGGAGGAGCTGGAGAAGGTGTTGGGGTAAAGGATAATATTAAGCCAGTTCAGCTTCCAGCTTATTAATATGTTTGAATTCAACGATCACCATGCTAAGGCCGACTGCAAAGGACAGAAGGTCGGCGATCGGTCCTGCATAAAGCACGCCCATAATGCCGAAAAAATGCGGCAGTGCAACGATAAGCGGCAGCAGGAACAGAATCTGTCTGGTCAGGGAGAGGAAAGTTCCCTTGTACGCTTTTCCGATGGAACTGAAAAACGTCGAGGAGATCGGCTGCAAAAAGTTTAACCAGGTGAAGAACAGGAAGGCTCGGAAATAGTTGACACCGAACTCAAAATATTCTTCGCTTCCGCTTCCGAACAGACCAAGGATCTGTCTCGGGAAAAGCTGGAACAGCAAAAAGGAAATAATGGATACAACCGCACCGACTGACGCTGCGAGAAGGAAAGCGTCCTTCACCCGTTTGTATTGCTTTGCACCGTAATTAAAACTTTCAATTGGCTGGCTTCCCTGGGACAGTCCGATAATAATAGAAAAATAAAGCTGGTTTACCTTCATGACAATTCCGGCACAGGCGATCGGGATGGATTCGCCATAAACGGACTGTGCGCCGTAGTGTTTTAACAGGTTGTTCATGACGATCTGCACGATCATCATGGCAATCTGGTTAATGCCTGAGGACATGCCGAGGGAACAGATCTGTGCGAGAACTTTCCCGGAAGGGATAAAATGCTGTTTTTCTAATGTCACAGTGCGGTAATGCATGAGGTAACGGATCGCAATCGCAGCGGAGATGATCTGCCCGATGACAGTCGCCCACGCAGCACCATACATTCCCCATTGGAAACCGAATACGAACAGTGCGTCTAAGACAATATTAATGACAGCACCTGAAACCGTGACAAACATTGCCATTTTCGGGCTGCCGTCCGCACGGATCAGGTGACCGCTTCCGATGGTTAAAATCAGAAATGGAAAACCGACCGCTGTGACGCGGACATATTGCTCTGCCAGTGGGAGTACATCTGCCGGGGAACCAAAGAGCACTAACAGTGGATTTAAAAACAGTTCGGTGATAAGCAGTAAAAGAAATCCGAGTGAGAGCAGCATAGTGATGGAGTTGCCGATATAATAAGGAGCTTCCTCTTTTCGTCCAGCACCCATATGAAGGTTAAAGCTTGCTGCTCCGCCGATCCCAAAAAGCAGTGCCAGCGAAGTGCAGAGCATAGAGAGAGGAAAGGCGATATTGGTTGCAGCATTTCCGAGCGTGCCGACTGCATTTCCGATAAAAAGCTGGTCAGCGATATTGTAAACGGCGCTGACAAGCATTGCGATAATGCTTGGAACAGCAAAACGTGCCACCAGCGTGGAAATTCTATCGGTACCAAGTGGATTTGTCATTTGTTTTTTCTGTGTCATGTTGATAAACTCCTTTTTTATAAAATTCAGGTGTCAAAATGTCTGTATTTTCATTTATAATATCAAATTGTACATCAAAAATTGTGAATCATTTGAAACCAGAAAAATTGTAAGTCTGCTAACATTTTCTGTCAAGAATAAAAAATTATAAAATGTCTCTGAAATTTTTATGAAAGAATCACGGAAAGGCTTTACCAAACCGAAGAACGCAGATAAAATGGAACTCATAAAGCAAGCGAAAAACAGGAGAAGCAGATATTGAATACAACCAAAATCGCACTGGAAGCGTCATTGAAAGAACTTTTAAAAAAGAAACCTTTTGATAAGATCACCATCGCAGATCTGACAGAGGACTGTGGGATCAGCCGCATGGCATTTTACTATCATTTCAAGGATATCTATGATCTGGTGGAGTGGGCATGTGTGGAAGACGGCAAAAAAGCCCTGCGGGATAAGAAAACTTACGATACCTGGCAGGAGGGGTTTGCCCAGATTTTTGAGGCAGTACTGGAAAACAAGCCGTTTATTATGAACGTCTATCATTCGGTAAGACGTGAAAAGATCGAGAGCTTTTTATACAAACTGACATACCAGCTGATTGCGGATGTTGTAGAGGAAAAATGCTCCAGAGATCATCTGCCGGAAACAGATAAACAGTTTATTGCTGATTTTTACAAATACGGTTTTGTCGGCATCATGTTAGACTGGATCGACCGTGGAATGAAAGAGGATTATCAGAAAATCGTAGATCTGCTCGCAGTGACGTTGCATGGCAATATTGCCAATTCCATCCGTAATTTTGAACAGGAGAAGGAAAAAATGTAATTTGCGATAAAGAAGATTTGAGCAATTGAAAGAATATTATGGGGCGTTTCGCAGACACCCATAGGATTTTTTACAAAAAAGGTGAAGTGATAAAATTTTTATCATTTCACCTTTTTTGTAAATTGGCAATCATTTTGGGGCAAGCTATCATAGAGACATCAAAAAATAGATTAGACAATTGCGAAACTCCTAGAAACCTAAATTGAATTGTGAAAAATTAACAAAAGCTTGAGAAAACACTGGGGAGCGGTCGGTACTTGAAGGCAGGTACAACAATCGTTGTGACTGGCTTCTTAGTACCGTTACCAGCGACACGTAGCGAAAGCGTGTTTTCGAAAATTTTGTTAATTTTGAACAATTGAAAGAAGATTATGAAGAGTTTCGCAAACGCCTAAAAAAGAGGATCGATGAAAGGAGTAATGAACCATGGAAAAGAAAAACATTGGACTTGGAGTAGCTGCACTTGCAGCAGGAGCAGGAGTCGTGGCACTTGCCGCAAAGAATCATAAGGATAACGTCAAAAATGAGGTGAAAAAAGCGGCAGCAAATGCACCTGAGCAGGAATACCGTAATACAGAGCGCGGAAAAAATGAAAAAAACAGCAAAGGCATTTATTATACCAACGGTAACTATGAAGCTTTTGCAAGACCTAAGAAACCGCAGGGGGTTGACGAAAAAAGTGCATATATAGTAGGAAGTGGCCTTGCTTCTCTGGCAGCAGCCTGCTTTCTGGTAAGAGATGGACAGATGCCGGGAGATCACATCCATATTTTAGAGGCAATGGACATTGCAGGTGGAGCATGTGATGGCATTTATGATGCGACCAGAGGTTATGTAATGCGTGGCGGACGTGAGATGGAAAATCATTTTGAGTGTCTGTGGGATTTATTCCGGAGCATTCCATCCATTGAGACGCCGGGAGTCTCCGTTCTGGATGAGTATTACTGGTTAAATAAAGAAGATCCAAACTATTCTCTTTGCCGTGCAACGGAAAAACAGGGAAAAGATGCGCACACCGATGGGAAATTTAACTTAAGTCAGAAAGGCTGCATGGAGATCATGAAACTTTTCATGACAAAAGACGAGGATCTTTACGATAAGACGATCGAGGATGTATTTGATGATGAGGTGTTTGATTCCACATTCTGGCTGTATTGGAGAACCATGTTTGCATTTGAAAACTGGCACAGCGCATTGGAAATGAAACTTTATTTCCAGCGTTTTATTCATCATATCGCAGGACTGCCGGATTTCTCAGCACTGAAATTCACAAAATATAATCAGTATGAATCACTGATCCTTCCGATGCAGAAATATCTGGAGGAAGCAGGTGTTGATTTCCAGTTTAATACAGAAGTGACCAACGTTATTTTTGAGATCAAAGATGGAAAGAAAGTGGCAAAAACAATCGAGTGCAAGGTAAAAGGTGTGGAAGAGGGCATCACATTAACGGAAAACGATCTCGTATTTGTCACAAACGGAAGCTGTACCGAGGGAACTATTTACGGAGACCAGAATCATGCGCCAAACGGTGATGCAGAGGTTCGTACAAGCGGCTGTTGGAATTTATGGAAAAATATTGCAAAACAGGATCCGTCCTTCGGACACCCGGAGAAATTCTGCTCTGATATTGCAAAAACAAACTGGGAATCTGCAACCGTCACAACATTAGATGATAAGATCATTCCTTATATTATGGATATCTGTAAGAGAGATCCGAGAAGCGGAAAAGTCGTGACAGGTGGTATCGTGAGCTGCCAGGATTCCAGCTGGCTGTTAAGCTGGACGATCAACCGTCAGGGACAGTTCAAAGAGCAGGATAAAAATCAGGTCTGCGTATGGGTTTATGGATTATTTACCGATGTACCGGGCGATTATATTAAGAAACCAATGAAAGAATGTACCGGAAAAGAGATCACAGAAGAGTGGCTTTATCATCTGGGCGTTCCGACAGAAAAAATCGGAGAGCTTGCTGAACACAGCGCCATCTGTGTTCCAACCATGATGCCATATATCACAGCATTCTTTATGCCAAGAACCAAAGGCGACAGACCGGATGTTATCCCGGACGGCTGCGTGAACTTCGCATTCCTGGGACAGTTTGCAGAGACTCCGAGAGATACCGTATTCACAACAGAGTATTCTGTGAGAACTGCAATGGAAGCTGTTTATGGATTGCTTGGTGTAGACCGTGGTGTGCCTGAGGTCTGGGGAAGTGTTTATGATATCCGCGAACTCTTAGACAGCAGTGTAAAACTCATGGACGGAAAGTCTCCGCTTGAAATCTCATTGCCGGGACCGTTAAACGCATTGAAGAAACCATTGCTTCGTGTGGTAAAAGGAACTGTCATTGAAAAAGTACTGCGCGATCATAATGTGATTAAAGAAGGTATGATCTGATTTTTCAATCTGAAAAACAGACAAAAAAGAAATGTAATTTTTTGTCAAAAAAGATGTTGACAAATGAAATGTGGTTTGTTATTATTAACAGGCTGTCGCAAGTAAGTGATAACAAACCACTTCAAAACGAAGCAAAACAAAATAAAAAAGTTGTTGACAGGCGCAGATGATTATGATAATATATCAGAGTTGCTGAAAACAACAAAGAACATTGATAACTGAACAGTGAATAACCTTGAAAGATTCTAAAGCGAACAAGTTCGCTCAGAAGAAATCTCCGATTTCTTCCGGGTTACGAAAAAGAATTAGTTCGCGAGTAATAATTCAAGTCATCGAAAGATGAACGAACAGCTTTTAATAAAGCAAACCTTAAAAACA
>OGOY01000782.1_pt1 | contig 38587 bp, 35 predicted proteins | sample 1552811 | NCBI WGS metagenome assembly OGOY01 (sample SAMEA2580132, study PRJEB22360) | human gut metagenome | biome: human gut; feature: human-associated habitat; material: faeces | place: Denmark | collected 2008/2010 | reverse complement strand
TTTCAGTCCAAATGCATTACCATCTCCAAGAAATATTTTTCTCGGATTTCCCCCCAGATTCTTCACTCTTTGCAGTTCCTCTTCGACCTGCTCAAGCGGCAGCTCACGATATTTTAAATCTCTGAACAGATTACAGAATTTACATTTATTATAAGAGCAGCCGACCATGACCGGCAGCATGTAAGATGCACGTTCCATTGGCGCACGACAAATTCTACCTTCATATTCCATACCATTACCTCCAATTCAACCTACTACTTTTAAATCTGTAAGATTCCACCTTCTTGAGTGCATACATATTGCACTTATCCACAGGTATTCATATTATAACACAATTTTTCCAAAATCAATGCCCTGTCCTCACTCATTTTCCACATTTCTGAAGATTTTCTTACGGTTTCGTGAAGATTGTGTGACATCTCTTGAGTCCCTTTTGCATTCATTATAAAATATGAGTTGCTCACAGGGAGGTATAAGTGATTATGGGAAACAAAAAGAAACAGACAAATGAATTTGACAATTACTTCGATGATGATTTCGAAGATGAGACAGGCGAAGAAGAAACTGCTGAGAAAGAAGAAAAGAAAGAAACAAGCGAAGATTTTGCATCCTGGGATGAAGCAGAAGAAGCTGTAGAGAAAGCAGTAGAAGAAACTGCTGAAACAGCAGATGCAGAAGAGGCTGTTGAAGAAGCTGTTGCAGCTGAGGTTGCAGAGAACGCTGCTGAATAGCATTAGCTTGTGTTCAGGCGAAGGCGTCCGCATTACGTGGGCGCCTTTTTTGTTTTGGGCCGCAATCCCAGAGGCTAGGGGGCGTTCCAGGTGCCGCCTTTCCGCACCGTTCCTCATACCGTTCGGCTGCCGCTTTGCGGCGTTGTGCCCGAATCGCTCCCCACGGCACCGTACCCAGCTTGCCTCATGGCGCAGCGGTCGGATCTGTTCTCGCGGCACCGCACTCGACTGCCTGTGGCACCGTGGTTGCGGCGATTGCATTGCTTGCCGAAGGTGCCATCGCATCTGTCCTCCTGTGAAACCGTGACCAGATCGCTCCCCACGGCGCCTCGTCCGCGGCACTGCGTTTGATCGTTCTGTCCATAGGGCACTGATCTGGTCTGCCTTGTCCGTGACACCGCACGCGAATGGGCCTCTCACGCGGTCCAGCTCTTGCGCCGCTATGTCCATGGCGGCGCCTCAGGTCGTTTGGAACTCCGAAAACAGAAAAACGTTCCACCGTGCAACTTTTTTGCGATTAGCAACCGTCGCGAGTTCCCTGAGTGAGGATAAAAGCGCAAAACAGCAGGTAATCGGGCGTACGATGGCGTATTTTCGCTTTGCGGGTGAAGAAAGGGGTTGCTAATCGAAAAAAAGTTGCAAAGATCCGAGGATTTTTGTTTTTGCCCTCCCGCAGGGGCTGTTTTTCGCTATTGCGCAACGGCTTGGCATCATCTTTGCTTTCTCGACGGTTGCGTTTGTTTATGCCGTAAGCTGAGTTCGATGCAGGAAAGCATGGCACGCATGGGTGCCCGGTTGTGTGCGCAGGTTTCATCTTCGAGGAAAGCGTAAGAGGCGCGCATGGGGAGTGCTGCTTGCTCTTCTTCCTGATGGGCGCTGCTGCTCTTGCGCCGCGATGGGGTACGGCTGCGCCTAGCTTATGACGGGCTGTGGCTACGCTTGGCCTGTGACGGGCGTGTTGTTGCCTTTTGCTGGCAACAGGCATCTTGTTTGTTTTTCTGTGCTTGTGCGCAGATAGGAAAAGGAACCGCAATGAATGACAGTGATAAAGCAACTGCAATGAGCAATGGCAATTCTTCCACCAGTGGAGCTTCGGTCGAACCTGAATATGTGGTTCCCGAAGTACTGCCTATGGACGACGAAGGAAACTCAACACATAAGATCAAGGGTGCAGCCCAAATAGCGGCGGGTACCGCCTTGACCGCCGCAGGTGTCCCCATGCTTGTTCTGCCTGGCCCTGGCGCTGTGGCAATTGCGGGCGGCGCAGCTTTAATAAGCAAGGGTCAGCGTAATTGCTCGGGTCGTTCGGCAACGCCTTTCGAGGAAAAACTCGATGACGTTGCTGAAAGGGCGGCCGTCGCGGTTAAAGCTTCTGCCGAGAAAACAGCTCACAAAGCAGCCGAAGAGGCTCCAAAGGTTGCGAAGAAGGTTATTTGCGAAGCGCCACTTGTTGCTGGGATGGCGGTCCGGGCAGCAAAGCCTGTCGTTAAAGGCGTTGCCGGTGCGGCGACTCAGGCGGCAAAGCCCCTTGCGAAAAGCGCTGCGGGGGCGGCGGTGGCTGCGGGTAGTCAGTTAACCCAGAGAGGGTTGAAATACTTGCAGAATAAGAAAAGCACCAAGAAACAAGCCCGTTAGCCAGGCGTTTCTTGCTGTAACTTATAAAATTCGTATTCTATGATCACAACTAAGCAAAGGGAAGGTTTGGGAGCTATGGATAAAACTGCATTTCGATCGCTAACCTACGGCATGTACCTGGTTAGCTCCTTGAGGGATGGAAAACCTGTTGGTTGCGTGGCAAACACGTTTACGCAGGTTACGAGCAGCCCAGCTCAGGCAAGCATTGCGTTGAACAAAGATAATTTCACCACGCAAGGCGTGCGCGAAACGGGCGCGTTCGAGGTTACCGTACTCGATCAATCTGCCTCGATGGAGCTTATTGGGGCCTTCGGGTTCCATTCAAGCGCTGATACCGATAAGTTTTCGGGTTTTACTACCGAAACGTCCGCGCAGGGTATCCCTTATGTTGCCGAGCAGGTTTGTGCTCGCTTTTCGGTAAAGGTTGAACAGGAGATCGATCTGGGATCCCATGTGCTTTTTATTGGCTCAGTTGCTGACGCTGCATCTCTTGGGGGCGAAGAACCTATGACCTATGCCTATTATCATCAGGTCAAAGGAGGCAAAACACCGCCGAAGGCGCCGAGTTTCAATGAAGATGCTCCTGCGAAGGAAGAAGAATCGGACCCTGCAGCAGGTCGTACGTTCGCGTGGCGTTGCACGATTTGCGGTCATATCGAATACGTCGACGAGCTTCCAGAAGATTTCATCTGCCCGATATGCGGAGTGGGTAGGGACTTGTTTGAGCGTATAGAGCTGTAGATCCAATCTCGGCAACGAGCACAGTTGCAATGCCCCCCCCTCGAAAGGGAAGCGACCGTTAACATGATGCGCCTCAGGGAAATAATTCTTCTGAGGCGCATCATTTGTCGGTGCATCCTTCCGCCGCCCATTAGCGTGTTCTTTCCGCGAACCGTTCTGTTGTGGGCAGCTGCTCAAGGGCGGTTCGCTATTATGGCGCAAGAAGAGAAAGGACAAGCCCTATGAATGTAGAGCTTTTGCAATACCCCGAACATCCCGAGCGCGCGGTGGCAACGGCGGCACGCCTTTGCTATGCCCCCGTCGGCGCAACTGAGCTTATGGAAACCATGCCGCCGGAGCGCGTGCAAAGCGTGCTTTCCACCATAATGAAATCAGGCCATTTTTCTACGCTGGAACACGTGAGCTATACCTTTGCGGTTGACGGCGTTTCTCGCGCGCTCACTCACCAGTTGGTTCGCCATCGTCTGGCCAGCTTCAACCAGCAATCTCAGCGTTACGTTAAGTTCGCAGGGGATGTCGAAGTGGTGAAGCCCCCCACGGTTGCCGCCCAGGAAGATACCTCCCGTGTGTTCGACGAGGCTATCGATGCTGTTGTGGATGCGTACCATAAGCTTCTTGATGCCGGTGTTCCCGCCGAAGATGCTCGTTATCTTCTGCCCAATGCTGCAGAAACAAAGATTGTCATTACCATGAACATTCGCGAGTTACTTCATTTTCTAAGCTTGCGCTGCTGCAACCGCGCTCAATGGGAAATCCGCGAGCTTGCCAATCGCATGCTTGAGCTTGTTCGCCCCACGGCGCCCTATATCTTTATGGATGCTGGCGCTCCCTGTGTTCGTGGAGTGTGCCCCGAAGGTAAAATGACCTGCGGAAACCCCTATCCAAAAGTAGTAAGGGAGTAGCCTTTCCCCATGGGAAGCGATCTGAAACGAGCATTTACCGAAGACGGCCAACGCCGCACCCATATTGGCGGGCAGGCGCTTATCGAAGGCGTGATGATGCGTGGCAAGCTCAACTGGGCTGTTGCCGTGCGTGAGCCTGATGGCCATATGCATTCCGAGGAGCATCCTCTGTCAAAGAAGGGAAAGCGCGCCAAGTGGCTTTCCTGGCCGTTGGTGCGCGGGTGCGTGGCCTTGGTCGATTCATTAGTGCTGGGGTATAAGGCACTTGAGATTGCCGCCAACCATGCGTTTGACGACGAAGACGAACAGGCCGAAACGGTTGCCGAAGAAGTGGCAGCGGGCGGCTTGTGCATCGACGGCGACTTCGACGGTCAAGAATACGATTTCGAGGGTCAAAGTCTCATTGGCAATGGGGGCCCACAAGAATCTGACGGCAGTCGAGCCAGAAGGTGCGAGCCCGAACAAGACCCTCCGTTTTCTTGGAAACATGATTTCGGACGCCCAGATACCATGATCGATGCGCTTGGTGCCCAGCGAACACTTGAGGTGGTAACCGAACCCAACGAGCAAAGCCCGTATGGTGGCCAGGAAGGGCCGCTTCACGCGTCCGAGGGGCAAGGTGTTCCTGCTCATGCCGCCAAAGAGGAAGAAGAGCCGTTTTTCGGGAAAGCGGAAATGGCAGTTTCCCTGGTTATGGGCTTGGTTTTAGGAGTGGGCCTGTTTATCTTCCTGCCGGCATTGGCGTCCAATGTGCTGGTCGGCGAATACGAAGCCAACCCCTTTGCCTGGAATATCATCGATGGCTTGATGCGTGTGGTGATATTCGTCTTTTATGTATGGCTGATCGGGCGCATGAAGGATATCAAACGCATGTTTTCCTATCATGGCGCCGAGCACAAGACCATCCACTGCTACGAACACGGGCTTGAGCTTTCACCGGAAAACGCGCGGAGCTTTCCGCGGCTGCATGTTCGGTGCGGTACGGCATTCTTGATCATGGTTATGATCATCGCCATTTTGGTGTACACCATCATTCCCCTCAATTTGCTCATCGAGGGGTGGGGGATCAGCGGGCCTGCCGCATTCGCCCTGCTTATCGTAGTGCGCATTGCGCTTATGCCTTTAATTGCTGGAATTTCATACGAGATTACCGTGAAGTGGGCGGGCAGCCATCCCGAAAATCCCTTGGTGCGTATCGTCTTGTGGCCGGGTATGCAGATGCAGCGCCTAACCACCAACGAGCCCGATGATTCTATGCTGGAATGCGCCATCGAAGCCATGCGCTTGGTTTTGGACCGTGAAAAGGAAGAGCTGCAAAACGCGATGAATTAGCCCTGCGCTTCTTTGATGGGTCTTTCAGCGGGGCTATCCGGATACGTTATCAAGTTTTTCGCTTCGAGCTTCTCAATTCGGGTATGCTGAATCTTGCTACGCAGCAGAGGGGCTCCAGGCGTAGCGGGCGCGGCGCTATCTCGCCGCATAGTAAAGGCTGTGCTTGGAAGGCATCGCCAAGCAAAGGAGCAAATCCCCGCACACGTTAATAAGCAAATCGGGGTTAAACCGTGTGAATAGCGGCTGGGCTTAAGGCTCGGCAGAAAAGGAGGAACCGCGTGAAACTGGTTGTTACCGAGAAGAATGACGCGGCTCAGAAGATCGCAGATTTGTTGGGCGCAACAAAGCCCAAAGCCGACAAAGTATATTCCACTCCCGTATATCGCTTTACCGTTGATGGTGAAGACTGGGTAACCATTGGTCTTCGTGGCCATATTTTGGAACCCGATTTTGCCACAGCGCTGGTGTACAAGAAGCGCGGCGGATGGCGTGGTGTTTCCGCCGATGGCGAAGTTATGGAAGCCGATATTCCCAAAACACTGCCCAGGCCACCTTTTAAAAAGAAGAAACCCTTCACCGAAGACGGTGTGGAGTTGAAGGCTTGGAAGATGGATGCGCTGCCGTATTTGGTGTATTCGCCTATCGAAAAGCGCCCCAAGGAAAAAGATATTATCCGTTCGCTGAAGAACTTGGCGAAGAAAGCCGATTCCATCATCATTGCAACCGACTTCGACCGTGAAGGTGAGCTTATCGGCTCGGATGCGCTTTCATGCATTCAAGAGGTCAACGACACGGCACCTGTTTCTCGTGCGCGCTATTCTGCATTTACCAAGGAAGAGATAACTCACGCCTTCAGTAACTTAGTAACGCTCGATACCAACTTGGCTAGTGCGGGCGCTTCGCGCCAGGACATCGATCTCATCTGGGGTGCGGTGCTTACGCGCTACCTTACCTTGGTGAAGTTTGCCGGTTACGGCAACGTGCGTTCTTCTGGCCGCGTCCAGACGCCAACCCTGGCGCTTATCGTTGCCCGTGAGCGCGAGCGCTTGGCGTTTGTTCCTGAAGATTACTGGGTAATCAAAGGCTCTTTCGACGAAGACGAAAATGCCTTCATTGCTCCTCATGCAACGGCACGTTTCAAAGCTGAAGCGGAAGCCAATGCGGTAATGGCCCATGTCGAAGGCCAAACCTCGGCGCGTGTTGAGTCTATCACGAAGCGCAAGCGCACCGTGGCACCTCCCGTGCCGTTCAACACTACGAGCCTTATGGCGGCAGCTTCTGCTGAGGGTCTTACCCCTGCACGAACCATGCGTTTGGCGGAAAGCCTGTACATGGATGGCTATATCAGCTACCCCCGTGTAGACAATACGGTGTACCCTTCTTCGCTCGACTTGGCAGACACCGTGAAGAAAATCATGGGCAATCCCGCTTATACCCCCTATTGCAAGCAGCTGCTTTCGGGCGGTCCTCTGCATGCAACACGCGGCAAGAAGGAAACTACCGACCATCCGCCTATTTATCCTACAGCCATGGCAACGCCCGACAACCTTCCTGCGGCGGAGTACAAGCTCTACAACCTTATTGCCCGTAGGTTCCTGGCAACGCTCTTCGATGCCGCCATCGTGGAAGGCACGAAGGTCTCGCTCGTTGTGGGTGGCGAAGAGCTTGTGGCTAAGGGCGATGTTTTAGTGAAGCCGGGTTTTCGCGGCATCTATCCTTACGGCCTGAAGAAAGACGAGCAGCTGCCTGCGTTGGAAGAAGGCCAGGAAATAGCCTTCAATGGTGCAACCTGCACAAAAGACCAAACCAAGCCTCCAGCCCGCTATTCGCAGGGTCGCTTGATCCAGGAAATGGAAAAGCTTGGCTTGGGCACGAAATCCACCCGCCATTCCATCATCGAGCGTCTGTATGCGGTGAAGTACGTGCAAAACGATCCTATCGAGCCTAGCCAGCTAGGTATGGCAGTGTGCGATGCCCTCGATAAGTTCGCGCCTCATATCACCCATCCTGAAATGACGGCAGAACTCGAAGAAGAGATGGACAATATCGCCGAAGGCCAGAAAACAAAGACCGAGGTGGTAACCAATTCGCGCAATTTGCTTTCCGAGCAGCTGGCAAGCTTGCTTCCTCATTCTGAAGAAGTGAAGGACGCCCTGGCGGATGCCGTTGCTGCCGATGCTTACGTGGGTCCATGCCCCAAGTGCGGTAAGGATCTGCAGCTGCGCTCTTCGCAGAAAACGCGCTCAATGTTCATCGGCTGTGCTGGTTGGCCCGATTGCGATGTCACCTATCCGCTGCCCAAGGGCAAGATCGAGGCACTGGAAGAGAAGTGCCCCGTTTGCGGCATGCCTCAGATCAAGGTTACGGCATTCCGCTCCAAGCCGCGCGTTCTGTGCATCGACCCAGAATGCGAAACAAACAAAGAGCCCGATTTGGAAGTGGGTATTTGCCCTACGTGCAAGGAAAAGGGCTTGGAGAAGAAGCTTATTGCGCGTAAGAATCCGCGTACGTTGAAGCGCTTCATCCGCTGTGAGAACTACGATGAATGCGAAACGGGCTATCCGCTTCCGCAGTATGGCAAGCTTACGGCAACGCAGGAAGTATGCGAAAGCTGTGGCGCTCCCATGGTTATCGTTACCACGCAGCGTGGCCCTTGGAAGCTTTGTCCGAACTTCAATTGCCCCGCCAAGGAAGAGGCAGCAAAGAAGAAGGCCGAAAAGGCCGAGGCGAAGAAGGCTGCAAAGAAGCCCGCGGCTAAGAAAAAGACCGCAGCCAAGAAAGCCACCGCAAAGAAAACGGCCGGAAAAAACGAATAGTTCCTGAAAGCGCCCCCTGTGGGCGCTTTCTTTATGTGTTTCCCCCTTGAGCGCTCGAGGGGGAAAGGTGAACGGTAGGCATGCAAGAGTAGCCTGTGTTTTTCCATAGAGGAAATAAAGAAAGAGTAAAATAAAAAAATTACGTGCCGTGAGGGCACGTGGCGAATCCAAACCGTTCAGGAGGAATAATGAGCAAGGTCACTATCGTAGGTGCAGGCAATGTTGGCGCAACCGCTGCGCACATCATCGCTTCCAAGAATCTCGCTGACGTCGTTTTGGTGGACGTGGCAGAGGGTCTTCCTCAGGGCAAGTCGCTTGATATGATGCACATGCGTTCGGTGGAAAAGTTCACCGTTAAGGTAACGGGCACTAACGACTATGCGGCAACCACCGATTCCGACATCGTGGTAATCACCGCCGGCATCGCTCGCAAACCTGGCATGACCCGTGAAGACCTGCTTGGTGTTAACTCCGGCATCATGTCTTCTGTTATCGAGCAGGCAATGGCTGCTTCTCCGAACGCTATCTATATTTGTGTTACCAACCCGCTTGACGTTATGACCTACTTGGCTTTCAAGAAGTCCGGTCTGCCTTCCAACCGTCTTATGGGCATGGGCGGCGTGCTCGATTCTTCCCGTTTGTCTTTTGCAGTATGCGAAAAGCTTGGCTGCGACCCCGCTGATGTTACCGCTTGGGCGCTTGGCGCTCACGGTGAGGGCATGGTTTGTTGGCCTCGCTTTACCACCGTCAAGGGCACTCCCATTACCGAGCTTATGAGCGAAGAGGACATCGCCGAGGTTACCAAGCGTTGCACCAAGGGCGGCGCTGAAGTTGTTTCCTTCCTGAAGACGGGCTCTGCCTATTACGCCCCAGGCGCTTCTATTGCCAAGATGGTCGAGGCTATCCTTACCGACTCCAAGGAAGTACTGAGCGTTTGCGCTTACATCGACGGCCAGTACGGTCTGAACGACCTCTACATGAACATCCCCGTACGTTTGGGCAAGGGCGGTGTTGAAGAGATCGTCGAATTCGACCTCACCCCCGAAGAGCTGGCTGCCCTGCAGGAATCTGCTGCCAGCGTTAAGAAGGGTCTCGAGAATCTCCCCGAGTAAGCAAACGTTCTAAGGTGACTACATGCTAACGGTAACCCCTGGCGATATCGAGGCGGCGCTGCTGCCTCTTATCCCGCAGCTGGCCACGCGCGTTCCCGACGATATCTTGTCGGGTTTGGTTGCTGCCCGTGAAACCGAGACCGGAGCCCGTGCTCGCATCGTTTTGGACCAGCTGGTGCAAAATGCTTGCGTTGCCGCAGATGACTGCGTGCCTATCTGTCAAGACACGGGTACGGTATGGGTGTGCTTGGAAGCCGGCCCTGACGTGCTGGTTCCCGGTAATGTGTTCTCTCGTGTGAACGATGCGGTTGCGAAATCTTACATCGATGCGCGTTTGCGTAAATCGGTGGTAAAAGATGCGCTGTTCGACCGCGGCAACACGCAAGACAATACACCGGCTTTCTGCGAGGTTCATTTTGTCGATGAGCCGGGGGTTTGCCGTTTGCATGTGATGCTGAAAGGCGGCGGCTCCGACAATGCCAGCCGCGTGGTTATGCTTACGCCAAGCGCAGGCAAGCAGGGTGTTATCGATACCGTGCTTACCTGTGTGCGTGAAAAGGCTGCAAACGCTTGCCCTCCTTTGGTGGTGGGTGTAGGCGTGGGTGCCACGTTTGACAAGGTTGGTGGGTTGGCCAAGCGCGCTTTGATGCGCCCGCTTGGCACCGTGAACCCCGATCCCGACGCTGCTGCATTTGAAGCGGAATTGCTTTCCGCAATCAATGCAACGGGAATTGGCGCGGGGGCATTGGGCGGCCAAACCACGGCATTGGGCGTACGGGTTTCGACAGCTCCGTGTCACATTGCTGCACTTCCTGTGGCGGTGAACATGAGCTGCTCTGCCACCCGTCGCGCTACGGTTGATATTCCTACGCATGTTGTCAAAGTGTCTGAATCGGAAGGGGAATAGTCATGCCGGCTGACCCAATACGCCTTGCTCTTCCCTTAAATCCCGAAGAGGCAAAAGAATTGCGCGCCGGTCAAGCATGCTTGCTTTCCGGTCCTCTTTTCACGCTGCGCGATGCAGGCCATCAGCGTTTGCTTGCCGAAATGGGGGATGGCGAAGAGCTGCCGTATGGCTTAACAGGCCAGACCATTTTCTATGCAGGGCCAACCCCTTCGGCGGCGGGGCGCCCGTTTGGCGCCATTGGCCCCACCACTGCTTCGCGAATGGACTTCGCGGCTCCCCGTCTTATGGATTGTGGCCTCGCCGCAACAGTGGGCAAAGGCCATCGTTCCGAAGCGGTTCGCCAAGCCTGCATAGACAATGGCGCGGTGTACTTTGTGGCTGTTGGCGGCGCTGCTGCGTTTCTTGCGAAGTGCATAGAATCGTGTGAAACGTTAGCGTATGATGACTTGGGTACCGAGGCGTTGCGAAAGATCATCGTCTCCGATTTCCCCGTTTTCATCGGTATCGACACGATGGGCGAAGACATTTACTCTCTCGACTGATAGGAATTTACGAGTGGCCACTGCGCAGGATACTACTGCCGGACCTGGAATTTTCATCACCTTTGAAGGTGGTGATGGCGCCGGTAAAACAACGCATATCACGTTTTTGGCTGAGTGCCTGCGCAAAATGGGGCATGAGGTTCTGTGCTTGCGCGAGCCTGGCGGCACTGCCATTGGTGAAGCGCTGCGCTCGATTGTCCTTAATCCCGAAAATTCAGCTATGTCCGATCAGGCCGAGTTGCTCATCTACGAAGCTGCTCGTGCTCAAATCGTAAAAGAGACTATCATTCCTGCGCTTGCGCGAGGGGCGGTTGTCCTGCTCGACAGGTTCTATGATTCTACGGTTGCCTACCAGGCTTATGGTCGCGGTCTTCCCGTATCGTTTGTGCACCAGGCCAATGTGTTCGCCTGCCAAGGGGTGCATCCCTGTCGCACTATCCTGCTCACCACCGAAGCTCCCGCTGAAGAAGGGCTTGAACGAGCTACCCATCACGGAGATGCCGACAGGCTTGAGCAGGCAGGCGCCGATTTCCATGCACGTGTGAACAGCGCATTTATGCGCATCGCAGCAGAAAACCCCCAGCGCATTCGCGTCGTTTCCTCTGCGGGCTCCAAAGACAAAACGGCTCGAACCATATTCAAGGAGCTTTCTGACATATTCAGCTGGGATGCCTCGAGTCCTGTGTGGCAGCCCGGATTCTTCGAATCTATCCTCGAGCGCAATACCGATAAAAAAGCCCAGATCAACTTAGGTGAGTAGCACGGTGGCTGATGTCTTCGATGGAGTGCTTGGTCAGCCTCGTGTGCGCGAGTTCTTTCGCGCGACGATAGCTTCGGGTCGGGTAAGCCATGCTTATTTGCTTACGGGACCTGCCGGCTCCAACAAAACATCTGCGGCATACGCTTTCGCCCAGGCGATCCTGTGTGAAAAGAATGGCTGCGGTGAATGCGATGATTGCGCCCGCGTGTTGCGTCGCCGTCATCCCGATGTGCATTATTACGCCCCCGAGGGTGCCCAAGGCTACTTGGTCGAACAGATTAGGGAAATCGTTTCCGATGTTTCGCTTGCTCCCATTCGTGCAAAGAGCAAGGTGTATATCCTCGATCGCGTCGATCTTTTAGGAACTCAGGCGGCGAATGCTTTTCTGAAGACTCTTGAAGAGCCGGTGCCTGGTGTGGTGTTCATTCTTCTGGGTCGTACCCGCGAAGGCGTGCTTCCCACCATAGTTTCTCGCTGCCAGGTGGTTCCCTTTCGCCATATTCCCGCCCGAGAGGCGGCGGGAATCCTTTCCCAAAAGGTTGGGGTAACCCCCGAGCGCGCCCGTATGGCAATCGAGGCGTGTGATGGCTCCATTACACAGGCTATCTCGTTTGCCAAAAGCAGTGAGCGCACCGAATTCCGCGCTCGCGTGATGGAAGTCCTGGCTGGTTTGTCCGTTGCCGATGCCCGTGATGTGCTTGAGTACGCCGCTGAACTCATCGAACGTGCAAAGGCCCCGCTCGACAACGTGCGAACCGAGCAGAGTGAGGAATTGGCGGAATCTGCTGATTTTCTTACGAAAACAGCCATGCGCCAAATCGAACTGCGCCATAAACGTGCCCTTACCCAGGCAACGCGCACTTCGCTCAGACAGATGACCGCGATTATCCGCTCGTGGCTGCGCGATGTTCTTATGGTGGTTTCAGGCACTCCTGAGCTGATGGTGAACATCGACCAGCGTTCTGCCGTAGAAGCGGCGGCAGCCAGGGTAAACGTTGAGGGTCTGATGCGCGCATTGCGCGAAGCGTATAAGACCGACGAAGCGCTTAGTTATAATGTTTCTCCAGAAACGTGCTTGGACACGCTTCTGTTCACGATAAGAGAGGTTCTACATGGTTCGGGTAACACCTATTAAGATGCAAGCGGGAACCAAGGTTCTCTGGTTCGACCCGGGCGACATAGACGTTAAGGCAAACGATCACGTAATCGTTAAAACGGAACGCGGAACTGAGTTCGGCACGGCAACGGCCGATATCATGGAGGTCAGCGATGAGCTTATCGCCGATCTGAAATCGCCGTTGAAGCCGGTTATTCGCATTGCGACGGAAGAAGACGTCCAGCGCGCAGACGAATTGGCCCAGCAGGGCGAAGAGGCGCTGGTTGTGTTCAAGGAGTTTGCCGAAGGTGCAAGCGATCAAATGCGTCCCGTTATGGTGGAGTTCCTGTTCGACGGCGACAAGGCGGTGTTCTATTTCGAGGCTGAGGAGCGCGTAGATTTTCGCGACTTGGTGCGCAAGCTCGCCGGTCATTTCCATGTGCGCGTAGACATGCGCCAGATTGGCGTGCGCGATGGGGCTCGTTTGGTGGGTGGCTTGGGCCATTGCGGCCAAGAGCTCTGCTGCAAGCGTTTGGGCGGAGAGTTTTCTCCTGTTTCTATCCGTATGGCAAAGGAGCAGAATCTGTCGCTCAACCCTCAGAAAATATCGGGATGTTGCGGCAGACTCATGTGCTGCTTGCGTTACGAGTATGAAACCTATAAAGAGGTTAATTCCCGTGCTCCTAAACATGGCGCAAAGGTTGAGGTGCCTGGCGGCGTTGCCCGCGTAACAGAAATCAATGTTCCTTTGGAGCGTGTCACCCTTCAGCTGGAAGACGGCAAATCCATCAAGGTTCCGCTTGCGGAAATGGAATACAACGGCGAAGGAAAGCGTCCCACCGGTGTATCCGAGGAAGTGTTCGAGAAGTATGCTTCTCCCGATCCCCTCGATGTATTCGGCACCACCGCCTTCGAAGTTACTTCGTTCAGCGGTAACGAAAAGCTCGCTGATAACGAATCGCGTAAAGCCCGCAAAAGCGAGCGCGAAAAGGAAGACACCCATCGCAAGCCCCGCCGCCGTCGTAGTCGCAGCGGTTCATCGGGTACCGAAGGCCAATCCGCTAACAAGGGCGAAGGCTCTCAGGATCAGAAGAAATCTGCTTCTCAGAAAAAGAACGAGGGTCAGTCGCGCCGTTCGCGCCGTGGCTCAGGCAAGGGAAGCAAGCCCCAGCAGCAGGGCAAGCAGGGTCAGCAGAACCAGCGCGGCGAAGAGCGCAAGAAAAGCAATTCCGACCAGGGTGCAAAGCGTCCCGGCCGTAAATCTTCGGGTGTGCGCAATGCACCTCGAAAGCAACAAGGGGAGCATACGGCCAACGGTTCGAATACCGGCAAGCAGGGCGAAGTAGCTCATCGCAAGCCCCGCCGCCGTCGCCGTAAGGCTCAGGGGGAAGGCAGCACGAATGAACAACAATGACGATTATGCTCTTTTAACGGACCTGTATCAGATAACCATGGCTCAGGGTTACTGGGCCTGTGGAAAACTTGAGGAAGAGGGATGCTTCCATATCTTCTTCCGCGAACCGCCGTTTAAGGGCGGATACGCTATTGCCAGCGGCATGGATCATATCGCTGAAGTGGTGGAGAACTTCTCGTTCTCCGACGAAAGCGTAGAGTATCTTGCTTCTATCGACGCGCCAGGCGGCGGTAAGCTATTCAATCCTGATTTTCTTGAGTATCTGCGCACGCTCGAGCTTACTGTCGAGATTGACGCCGTACGTGAAGGCACGGTGGTGTTCCCGAATGATCCCATCGTTCGCGTAACCGGTCCTATCGTTCAGTGCCAGCTTCTGGAAACGCAGCTGCTGAACTGCGTTAATTTTGAAACTCTTGCCGCAACTAAGGCGGCGCGCGTTTGTCTTGCCGCTGAAACTCCCGTGGCAGAATTCGGCTTACGCCGCGCCCAGGGCGAATCGGGCGGCATGCGTGCTTCTCGCGCATGCATCGTGGGCGGCTGTGCTTCTACTTCAAACGTGCTTGCTGGTCGTGAGTACGGCTTGCCGGTTTCTGGCACCCATGCACATGCGTGGGTTATGGCGTTTGACGATGAGCTCGAGGCATTTCGCGCATATGCTAAAGAATTTCCCACGAACTGCGTATTGCTCGTAGATACCTACGATGTAGCCCAGGGCATGAAAAATGCCATTACCGTTGGTCTTGAAATGAAAGAGCGCGGCGAGCACCTGGCAGGCATCCGCATCGACTCGGGCGATTTGGCGTGGAATGCCAAGCAAGCTCGCGCCATGCTTGATGAGGCGGGCCTTACCGATACCGGCGTGGTTCTTTCGAACGATTTGGATGAGTTTGCCATCAAGTCCATCCGCGACTCGGGTGCCAAAGTTGCTTCTTGGGGCGTGGGCACCAAGTTAGTTACCGCTTACGATCAGCCAGCGCTTGGCGGCGTATACAAACTGGCGGCAAAGCGCATGAAGGGTGGAGAATGGGAACCCTGTGTCAAAGTTACGGGGCAGAGTTCCAAACAAACTGTTCCCGGAATTCTTGACGTTCGTCGCTATTTCCACGAATCAGGAACCATTGCGGGAGACATGGTTTTTGATGTTCTGTATCCTGTTTCGAGCGAACGCATTGTTGATCCTGCAGACGAGTTGCGCCAAAAAGATCTTTCCGGTCTTCGTTGCGAAACGCTCCTTGAGCCGCTTGCCCGCGCGGGCAAGGTTGTGCTCGATGCCGAGGCGCGCAACGCTTTGGTTGCACGAGATCGCTGTCGGGAACAGCTTGCTTTGCTCGATGAGAGCCAGAAGCGCATTGTCAACCCACACTCGTATCCAGTCGGTTTGGAATACTCTCTGTTCTATCGCCGACGCGATTTGGTCTCGCGTCTTTTGGGGCTTTCGTAGAATCCCAAGTACGCTTGATTTGTTTCGTCCTGCAGGTTGTTTGTTGCTGGGGCGATCCGGAAATAGTCAGCAGATGCTTAGCCTAGCTGTGGTAAGGCGGCTGCGCCCTGGCGCGCCGCCTTCGCGAAAGGAGCTGTGCCGAATGATCAAAGTCGTTACCGACTCCGTAGCCTCGTTGCCTAAGGAATTGATCGAAGAAGAAAACATCGAAGTTGTGTCCTTATTCCTGAACGAAGATGGACACGAGCATGTTGATGCCACGATGGATCTCGATGATTTCTATACGCGCATCTACGACATGGCCGATAACCCTCCAACTTCAAGCCAGCCTTCGCAGAGCACGCTCGAAGAACTGTTCGAATCATTCGCGAAGGCAGGTCATGAGGTCCTGGGTATTTGGATTTCTACGGGTCTTTCCGGCGCCTTCGATGGCGTGTTGCGCGCTGCCCGCTCTGTAGAGTCGCGCAATATCAACTTCAAGTATTGCATGATCGATTCATCGTCCTGTGGCTTTGACGAGGCATTTCCCGTTTTGGAAGGCGCTCGTGCGGTGAGGGAAGGCAAGACGCTTGCCGAGGCCGCCCAGACGGTTCTTGAGGCTATCAAAAGTACGCGTTTTCTGTTCACGCCCGAATCGCTTACCTTTTTGAAGAAGGGCGGCCGTATTGGCGGTGCGGCGGCGCTTTTGGGTAACCTTATCAAGTTGGCGCCAGTTTTGACGGTGGTCGACGGTACGCCTGAGCCTATGGCGAAAGTCCGAACCCGCAAGAAGGCCCTTGTCAAGATCCAGGAAATCTTAGAGCACGATATTGAAACCTGCGGTGGTTTGAAGGACTTGGTGGTGCATTACATCGGAGACAAAGCTCCTGCCGTAGAGTGGGCAAAGGAATTCTTCGAGCCTTTCCTTAAGCGAGAGGTTCGAGTGATTCCTGTTAGTCCGGTTGTTGGGTTGCATGTGGGTCCTGCTGTGGGCATTTCGTATATATGCAATAAGCCCCTTGAAGGCAAGATCACAGGTGATTTGAGCAGCCTTGCTGTGGCCAACTAGTGAAACCCCTGTTGTGAGAGGCAACCGTAATGGATATTAAATGCAACTTAATCATCGATTCATGCTGTGATTTGCCCTACGAGGTGGTAGACCGCGATGGTGTGTATCTGCTTAAGTTCCCTTACATCGATGATGAAGGTGAACATCTCGACGATCTGTATCGTTCGCGTTCGGCCCATGATTTTTATGAATCGATGCGCAATGGCTCTGAGCCTCAAACTGCCCAAATCCCCATGCCCGCACTTCGAGAGGCGTTCGAATGGGCTCATGAGCAGGGAAAACCGACGGTGTATTTGAGCTTTTCGAGCGGCCTTTCGGGAACGTTCGATACGGCATGTCTTTTTCTCGATCAGGTAAAGCAGGAAATTCCAGACTTGGATGTCCGTATGGTGGATACCAAGCTGGCATCTATCGCCGAGGCGTTCTTGGTGTATGAAGCGTTGCGTCAGCGTGAAAAGGGGCTGACCGCCGATGAGATGGTGGCATGGGCTGAAGAGGCACGTTATTTCGTGGATCGTCAGTTCATGGTGGATGATTTGGAAGCGCTGCGACGGGGTGGCCGTATTCCATCGTCGGTTGCCTATGCAGGCTCTAAGCTTGATGTGAAGCCTCTTTTGGGTATCGATGCCGATGGGAAGCTGGCACTTACGGGTGTTGCTCGCGGTCGCAAAAAGGGTATTCGAGCCCTGCATGAATACTATATGAAACGACGCAGCTCTGATGCTCCTGGCCAGAATGTGGTTATCGGTAATGCTGACTGCCCCAAAGATGCCGAGCGCTTGATGGGTCTCATCTCTAAAGAGGACGACTCGGTTATGTTCTTGGAAACGAGTATTGGCCCGGTTATTGGTAGCCATGTAGGCCCCGGGATGATCGCCATTGTGTTCTGGGGGCAAGATTGCCGCGCAGATATTTCCATGGCCGATCGCATTGCGAACAAGGTCCGCGGAAAGAAACAGTAGCTATCTAAGTCCGCTTTTTTGAAATCTCTACGCATCGTCGGTGGACTGCCTGGGGTGCGTGTTCCCGAATTGCCGAATGGGCTATTCGATAACTTGGAAAGGATGTGCATATGGACACTCAGGATTTGACATTTGCATTTGCAGGCAACGAGCGTGTGGGCGCTGGTGTAAGCGGCTTGCTTGAAGCGGCGGGTTATCCGGCAACCGATATCTCCAATGCCGATGTAGTGTTTACCTACTGCACCAATACTTCCGCGTTGGAAGATCTGTACTACGACACGGAGGGCTTGCTCCGCGGATCCAAGGAAGGCGCCATCTTGGTCGACCTGAGCCCTTCTACCGTTTCGTTTGCTTGCGAGCTTGATGCCGTTGCCTGCGTGAACGGACATGCGGCTATTGATGCTCCCTTGGTGGTGAGCGACATGGTGTGCGAAGAGGCGTTCGTTAGCCGTGAAAATCTGGGTATTGTTGCTGGCTGCCGCGAAGATGCTGATTACAAAGCAGTAAAGCCCCTGCTTGATGCTATCGCTCATCGCGTAATGTGGATGGGCCATGCGGGAGCTGGCCAGAAGGCGAAGGTTGCCCTTACGCTGCAACGTTGTGCGACCTTGGTCGGTGCGGTCGAGGCGCAGGTCGCTCTTGCAAACGTCGGCAGCGACGTAAACGTGATGGTGGAGGATGTTATCGACTTCATGCATGACATGAATAGCATTTCTCCTGCCCAGGAAGCTTTTGCTCAGGCTTTGCTCGATGAAGAGTACGATGCTTCGTTCACTATCGAGCACTTGATGGGGGAAGCAACGGCTGCCCTTGCTTCCTTGGAAGATGAGGAAATGATTCTCCCTCAGGCAGAAGCGTGCTATCGCCTTATGGAGCTGCTCGCTTTGGTGGGCGGCATCGACTTGAGCCCTGCTGGCCTGAAGTTGGTATTCGCCGATGAAGAAACCACCAATCGCTACGGACTTGACTGGTCCCGTGCCGAAGGTGCCTTCGAAAGCTGCGATTGCGGCTGCGAAGACGGCGAAGACCACGAGTGCGAATGCGGCCATGATCCTCATGAGGAGCATGAGTGCTGCGGCAAGCACCATCACTAATTTGGTGAGCTTGTGGGCGAATTGGTGAACAGTGCCATTGATTTAAGGGGATCCCGTGCGGGGTCCCCTTATTCTGCGTGCGGTTTATGTCCTCGGCAATGCGGCGTGAATCGCGAAGAGGGAGGGCTCGGTGTTTGCGGGGCATCTGACGTTTTGCGTCTGGGACGTGCGGCTCTGCATTGGTGGGAAGAGCCCTGCTTAGTCGGAGACAAAGGCAGCGGCGCTGTATTCTTCTCGCATTGCCCTCTTCAATGTGTGTACTGCCAAAACAGGGAATTGGTGTCTGGCTCTGGGGTCCAGATAAGCCTGCAGCAGTTTAAGGAAGTGCTGCTCCGTTTGCAGAACGAGGAGCATGCGGCAAATATCAACTTGGTTACGCCAACACACTATACGCCTAGCATCGCTGCTGCTTTAGGGGAGTTGCGGGATTCGCGAGCGCTTACTATCCCCGTGGTGTACAACACCTCAAGCTTCGATTCACTCGAGGCGCTGAGCCTTATGAGGGGAAAGGTGGATGTGTATCTCGCTGATTTCAAGTATGCGTCTGCTCTTGAGGCAGGAAAGCTTTCCCATGCCCCCCGTTATCCTGAAATAGCATTGGCTGCTATCGAGGAAATGATTGCTCAGGCTCCCGTATGGGAGGAAGACGACGAAGGGTTGCTGCTTAAAGGCGTTATTGTCCGCCATTTGGTTCTTCCCGGTAGGGTCGAGGAATCGAAACGTGCGCTCGCTACACTGCATGATCGCTTTGGTGGCAGTGTTCGGTTGAGTATCATGAGCCAGTACACGCCTTTAGCGTCGGGGCTTGAGCGCTACGGCCTTGCCGGTCGGGTAACCGAAGAAGAGTACGAAGAGGTGCTTGATTATGCGGATTCGCTTGGGGTAGAAGACTATTTTTGGCAGCAGGGCGATGCTGCTCAGGAAAGCTTCGTTCCCGAATTCAATGGTGAAGGTGTGCGGTAGCTGTTCTTGACGTTTGCCGCTCTGATCAACCGCTCAACCTATTTGGTGCGTTTTCCGTGATGATGGCTCAACTTATGGCATAATTGGCAGACGGTTTGCCGGCATGGCGCAACGGTAGCGCAACTGATTTGTAATCAGTGGGTTGCGGGTTCGATTCCTGTTGCCGGCACCATTGAAAATGCAGGCCACCGAGCTATTTTGCTCGGTGGCCTTTTCGTTTTATGGGCTCATTTTGCCCCATGGGCGCTATTTGGGTGCTGTTTGGCAGACGCCCTGGATAGGCAGCCCCAGATGTGCGGCACTGCCGCAGACGAGTGTCGCCACAAATCGATAGCGCCGTCGTCCGCCTAGCTCTCCGTTTAGCTTCCGTCCGGTTCTCTGGCCTCAGCTCGGCGCTCGCTAGATATTTATTGCGGATTTGACTCGTCTCAGCGATTCGCCCGTTGCAAAAACAAAAAATCGGACATTTTTGCAACTTTTTTGCGATTAGGGATCCTTTTCCGCTCTGGCAAGGCGAAAGCGAGCCGCTGCATGATTGGTGAACTGCGCTTTTGCGCCGCGATTTGCGATGGAGGAGCCATGCGACAGCCCCTAATCGCAAAAAAGTTGCAATACAGACCGATTTTTTGTTTTCGGGTTCCCGGAGCGGTCCTGCGAATCAAATAAGGCGCGAAACACACAATGCGATATCTCTATTTGTCCTTTACTTCGCCTTCTTTGGGCCGATTCTGCTCTAGGAGCTAATAGGTTACTCGTACTCGGAGGTTTCGATGATTTCCAGGCTGTCCACCTTGATGCATGCTTCGTTGCCTTCGTCGTCCATATACCAGCAGTAGCGTCCTTGCGCATCCTCGGTGAAGGAAAGGACGTCCCAGGCAAGGTAGAGACGGGCGTTTTCGCGAGTGGGTTCAATGTCGGCAAGCTCCAGCACGTAAAGCGCTGCCTTGGTTTGCTGTTCGTCAAGTTCGTCAAAAGTCATAGGTGCTCCTTAGCGGATAAAGCAGAGCCCCGACATGGAATAGCCATGTGGGGCCCGAGTTGTCGCTTCCATTATAGATGCGGCTGTAATGCTGGATAGCAGTGGTAAGATCGCTATTCGCATTTTTGGATGACGGCAACGAAACTCAACATGTCTTCACCTGAGTTCAGGATGCCGTGAAAGCTTCCGTCGGGGCAGTAGAGCACATCGCCTTTTTCGACGCGGTATTCAACGTCGTTTTCAGTGTACGTGGCAGTGCCCGCAGTGATGAAGTACATTTCCGAATCGCCTACGTGTTGGTGGATGCCGATTGAGCAGCCTGGCTCAAGTGATATCTGCGCAACATAGCTGCAGATTCCACCAAGTTGATCTCCTTCAAGCAGACGGTCACGCTGCATCCTGCCGATACCGCCTTCTACCTGTTCTGCATATTGCGGTGTGCGGTTATTGAAAACGGGCATATCATCCTCCTTGTTTGCTATGACCCTCCCAGCTTCCATTATATTCCGTTGATTTGTGGAGGTGATATGCAGGAGGCGTGATGATGTGAAGAGAAAATGACCCAATAGGTGCGTTTTATCGGGTTGGGGAATGAGCGTGCGCCAGCTTGCTCTAAAAGCGTCTATAATCCCGAAAGCAAGAAAACGCCTACGGGTGTAGATTGCCATGCGCCAAAACAACGGCGTTTTGGCTTTATTGGGGTTCGCAGTTCTCGTTCGCGAACATTGGAAAAGGAGCATTGGTGCTAGACCAGTTTTTTTCGTCCCTCTCGTTTGTGGACATCTTTAACTTCTGCGTCTTTCTCGTGTTCTCTGTTTGCTACGTGTATCAGATTTTCTACGTATTCGTAACGCTTACGAAGAAACCGCCGCAACTGACAGCGAAAAAGAACCATCGTTATGCGGTTATCGTTGCCGCCCGTAACGAGAACGCTGTTATCGGTGACCTCATTCACAGCATTCGCGTGCAGAACTATCCGCAAGAGCTCATTGACATCTTTGTTGTTGCCGATAACTGTACCGATAATACGGCTGCCGTTGCCCAGGAAGCTGGCGCCATCGTCTTCCCTCGTTTCAACAAGGAGCATATCGGTAAGGGTTACGCCCTCGATTACGGCTTTTCTTGCATTCGCCAGCACTACAGCGAAAATGAATACGAGGCATACTTCGTGTTCGATGCCGACAATGTGCTCGACGTGAACTACTTCCGCGAAATGAACAAGACTTTCGATAACGGCGCGGTTGCCTCAACCAGCTATCGCAACTCGAAGAATTACGGTTCCAACTGGATTACCGCGGGCTATGCCGTATGGTTCATGCGCGAGGCGAAATACCTTTCTCAAGCTCGTCTTACCTTGGGAACCAGCTGCGCTGTTTCGGGCACGGGTTTCTTTATCAGCGCGAAGATCATCGATGAGATGGGCGGCTGGAAGTACCATATGCTCACTGAGGATATCGAATTTTCCACTGCCTCTATCATCCGCGGTCGTCGAATTTCCTATACGCCTACCGCTATGCTCTACGACGAACAGCCGCTGACATTCCGCGACTCGTGGAACCAGCGCTTCCGTTGGGCAAAGGGCTTTTACCAGGTGTTCTTTGGGTATGGCGGGAAGCTGGTCAAGGGTATTTTCACCAACCCTAAAGGTTCTCGTTTCGCATGCTACGACATGTTGATGACTATCTGCCCTGCCATGTTGCTGACCATCATCACCATTGCTTTCAATGCGATTATCGCCGTGCTGGGCGTTACCGGCGTAATGTCGACGGGCGTCATGATCACTTCTTCGCTTTCCTCGATCTTCTTCTGCCTCTTTAACTTCACGCTCTTCATGTTCATGTTCGGTGCGCTTACCACGTTTACCGAATGGGACAATATCCATGCACCTGCTCGTAAGAAGATCTTTTACATGTTCACCTTCCCGTTGTTCATGATCACCTACATTCCTATTGCGCTGGTTGCCCTGGTCAAGAAGGCCTCTTGGAAGCCCATTCAGCACAGCATCTCGGTTGACGTTCAAGAGTTTGCACAGGCCAACGCCAAAGATGCCGATCGCATCTAAAGGCGCTCCGCGGGGGGGGGCAGTGCGGTTGCGTTGCAGCCCCTTCTCGGTTCTAGCGGATTCGAGGCAGCCAGACGGTATCGTCTGGCTGTTTTTTTGCCGTGCTCCGCGGCGGCTTATGCTCTGATGAAAGTAACCGCATAGATTTCCTTTGCGCCCGCTGCTCGTAGAGTGTTTCCTGCAGTGAAGAGAGTTGCCCCTGTGGTGAACACGTCGTCGATTAATACGATGCGGGGCATGATGCCCAAACGCGCCTTAAGGGCGTTTCCATAGGGGGAAGGCCCGTTTGGTTCGAGGTCGAACGATCCAGCCATGTTGGCAAGCCTTTGTCTTGCGTCGAGATCGCGCTGGTCGCGGCGGGGTTTCGCTCGGAGAAGGGGAGTAAGGGGCATTCCTGTTATGCGCGACAGCTCAGCTCCGATAAGCGAAATGTGATCGAACCCGCGCTCTCGGACGGCGTTGGTGCGCGCGGGTATGGGGACGAGCACAGCTTCTGCTTGCCAGGAGGGCGGAAGAACATTTGCCATATGGTGGGCAATTATCTCTGAAAGCTGCCGTTCTCCTCGATCTTTGAAAACGGTTACGATGCGCTTTGTTTCCGGTGAAAGTAATACCGCAGAAACGCAGCCATCGAGGGGAAAGCGTGCCAATCCCTTCCAGCGCAAGGTTTGTTGATTGCATTCGCAACATATCCCGCGCCCCCAGGGCGCTCCGCATAGGGGGCATGCTGAAAGTTGGTCCAGGTAGGGCAATTCTCGTGAGCATTTGTCGCAAAGTGCCGCTCCTGGCACATCGCAGATAACGCACCGGGTTTGCCAAACGGCTTCGGAGAGCCCAAGCTGAAGGAGTTTTAACGAGCCTTTGATTTCCGCGAGCACTTCACTCTTCTTTCTGATGCTGCCTTATATTGTCGGCTTTGGCGATGCGGGCAGGGCTGTTGCCGACCCCGCCGTCAAACATGGTTCGTGGGGTTATCATCCGATTCCAGTAACGACTATGATCGGGATGTGCGAAGCAAATGCGAAGGATATGGGAAAAGCATGCGCAAGAAGCCGATCGAGTTGCCTATTCTGCTAGACTAGGAATGATCTATCCAGGTCTGTGGTTGCGGTTTTTCCTAGTCCAAGGCAGATGCGGTCAAAAGGATCCACGTAAGTTATCGGTTTTCCGAAACGAGCATGGCGCATCCTAGAGGTAAGACGTACCGTTCGGGTTTTATGCAACATAGGGTTGCACGAACGAGAGGACGACGTCCGCTTTGCGGGCTTGGTTCCAGTATGCGAGTGTGGGGTCAAAGACCAGGTCAGCTGGAAGAGCGTTAGTATCGGTACCAAGAAGGGAAGTCTCGATGAAACGCGCATCGATTCTCGTTGTCACGTTGGTGATGGCGCTGTCCATGGCGGTGGCTTTATGCGGCTGCACGTCGAACAATTACACGCCCCAGGCGAAGGAGCAGACGATCAGCAATTCTGCCCTCAAGTCTTCTGGTACGTTGCGCGTGGGCGTAAACGCGTCCAATGCCCCCTATGCTGCGGAGTCTTCCGGCAGCATCGTTGGCATCGATGTCGATATCGCGGCTGCCCTTGCTGACGAACTGGGCCTTAAACTCGAATTGGTGGATGTCGGTTCTTCGGTAGACACCGCCTTTACCAAGGATAACGTTGACATTGTCATGGGTGTTGCGAAGTCGAATTCCGCATATTGGATGTCCGATTCGTACATGAGTTCTGCGGTAGCTTTGTTCTCGCTTACCCAGAATGCCACGGCTCCCACCCAGTCCGGCTCATTCTCCGTAGCAGCTCAGTCTTCTTCCATGAGCGCATGGGAAGTAACCGATCACTATGGCGAAAGCTGCCTGCGTAACAGCGCTGATCTCCAGGGCGCTTTCGAATCGTTGCAGACCGGTTCGGTGAACTATGTAGCTGCCGATAGCACCATCGGTGCCTATGTGGTTCACTCTTCTTCGGTTGAGGCTTATCCGGTAGCACTGTTGCAGGATCCTTCTTCTTACTGCATTGCTGCGCCCACCACCAATGTTGAACTGCAGAAAGCCGTGTCTGAGGCGCTGGGCTCTTTGAAGAACGGCGGCGTAATCAGCGTTATCCAGAAGAAATGGTTGGGCGACCAGGCTGATATCTCTGCACTGAAGGTTATCCAGTCCACGAAGAGCGAATCTGGCAGCGAAGACGCCGCTTCGACCGACGTATCTGATTCTTCGAGCACTGGTTCGTCGAGCAGCTCTAGTTCCTCAAACTCGAGTTCCACCTCTGGTTCGACCAGCTCCAGCACGAAAAGCGGGAGCACCCAGAGCAGCTCTAACAATTAGCGTGGGAAGCAAAATAAAGGCGCTTTGTTGAAAAGGTGTCATAACGTTAACAAACGGAAGGCAGGTTACATCTTGCCTTCCGTTTGTTTTTATTCTGGGTCATGTAAGCCGCTCCGCATAGCGCGGAACCTATTTGTTGAATCAAGGAGTATCGTATGAACGACCAAGGCAATTCCTCCGGCTCGCCCATTCCCCCCAATGGATGGGGGAACCAGGGTGCAACCCCTCAGCAATCCGATACAGCAACGAAGAAGGCCCCTTCACTTCTGAAGACGTTCCTCGTTGCTTTTGGCGGTGCCGCAGTTGCCTGTGCGTTGGTATTGGGCGTCTATTCCTTTATTCACCCCACTTCTTCTACGGTGTTGGGGGGTAGTGGCTCTGGGACGAACATCACAGTAAGCGGGGAAGACACAACGCTTGCCGAAGCGGTTTCCCAGAAATGCCTTCCTTCGGTAGTTAACATTGATGTGTATACCAAACAGTCCAGCCAAACCATGATGGGCATGATGGGGCAGACGAGCGACGAGCTCGAAGAATCTTCCCTTGGTTCGGGAATTATCCTATCTTCCGATGGTTACATTCTGACTAACTATCACGTTATCGAAGGCGCCGACCAGCTGAAGGTGAATGCTGGCGGTGAAGAATACACCGCGCAAGTGGTGGGCACCGATGAGTCGAGTGACTTAGCGGTGCTGAAGATCGACGCAACGGGTCTTACTGCTATCGAGGTTGGCTCTTCGTCCGATCTTGCCGTTGGTGAATGGGTAATGGCCGTGGGCAGCCCCTTCGGCCTTGAACAGTCTGTTTCCACCGGTATAGTTTCCGCTACCAGCCGTACTACGTCTGCCTTGAACGATTCCAGCAGTGGCTCTAGTGCCGTTTACACCAATATGATCCAGACCGACGCCGCTATCAATCCGGGCAATTCTGGTGGCGCTTTGGTGGACAAGGACGGTAAGCTCATTGGCGTTAATACGCTTATCGCCTCCGCTTCTGGTTCCAGCTCAGGCGTTGGTTTCGCGATCCCCGTTGATTATGCGATGAACATCGCTCAGCAGATCATCGACGGAAAAACCCCCTCCCATGCACAACTCGGTATTACTGGCACCACGGTTAACAGTCAGCTGGCAAAGCGATACAGCCTACCAGTTGAATCGGGCGCTTATGTGACAAGCGTGTCTGCTGGTTCTTCTGCCGCTAATGCTGGCATTCAGGAAGGCGACATCATCACGAAACTGGGTGATGCCTCCATTTCCTCTTCTTCCGATTTGGTTTTGGCGGTACGTTCTCACAACGCAGGCGATAACGTGCAGGTGACCTTCAACCGAAACGGCCAGGAGAACACCGTTTCGGTAACGCTCGGTTCCGATTCATAAAACGTATAATGCGATAAATAATTGCTGAAACTCCCTGAACAATTAGGCGCTATGCTCTGGTTCAGGGAGTTTTTTTATAGGAGCAGCACGCTATGTGCGCTCTTATCTAGGAAAGGGGAACCACATGTCTGAACGAATAACTGGCCACACTGAGCTTATCGGTTTGATGGCGTATCCGATTCGCCATTCTTCTTCGCCTGCTATGCAGAACGAAGCATTTGCGAAATTGGGTTACGACTATGCTTACCTTGCGTTTGAAGTGGATGCAAACGAAATCGAGGCAGGCGTTCAGGCCCTTCGTACACTGAAGATGCGGGGAGCCAATATCTCTATGCCCAACAAAACACTAGTAGGGAAGTATCTCGACGAGCTCACGCCTGCGGCTCAAATGTGCGGTGCGGTAAATACAGTAGTGAACGATAACGGGCATTTGACGGGGACCATTACCGACGGCGTGGGCTTTATGCGGGCCGCTGCCGACAACGGCATAAGTCCAATTGGCAAGAAAATGACCATCGTGGGGTGTGGCGGTGCCGGCACGGCAATCCAAATCCAGGCAGCTCTTGATGGGGTATCTGAAATCAGCATTTTCAACCGCAAAGATGATTTCTACCGTCGCGGAGAAGAAACAGTGCAGAAGATCAACTCGCAGACCAGCTGCAAGGCAACCCTTTATGATTTGGCTGATCTTCAGAAGCTGAAAGAGGAAATGGACGATAGCTACCTGTTTGTGAACGCAACAGGAGTAGGCATGAAGCCGCTTGAGGGTCAATCGGTGGTGCCCGACAAATCATATTTCCGCCCAGAGTTGAACGTCGTGGATATCATCTATGCCCCTCGCCTTACCAAGCTTCGTGAAATGGCAAAAGAGGCGGGTTGCAAAACGATGAACGGCCTTGGCATGATGCTCTTCCAGGGTTCTGCCGCCTTTGAACTGTGGACGGGTGAGCCTATGCCTATCGAATACATGAAGGAAACGCTGGGTATCGACTACGATGAGTAGTATCAAGAGATAAGGAGCTCGGGTATGAAAACGGTAAACGCACGTGGGGTGGTTTTCGGTGAGGGTCGCCCGAAGATCATGACCTCCCTATGCGGCTCTGACGCTGCGGGAATGATAGAACAGGCACAGTTTGCGAAGACGCTTCCAGTGGATGTGCTTGAGTGGCGTATTGACTTTCTTGACGAAGCGTATGACGTCGATTCGATTGTTGATTGCGGTCGGAAACTTCGTGCCGCGGTAGGTGAGGATACGCCTATCCTCATGACGTTCCGTACCGCAAAAGAGGGCGGGGAAAAGCCGGCAGAGCCTGAGTTGTATGCCAATATCAACATTGCGCTCGCCGAAAGCGGCATTGTCGATCTGATTGATGTTGAAGCCTTCACGGGCGATGACGTTGTAGAGCGCATTATCTCGGCGGCTCATGCGGCTGGGGTATTCGTAATCGCCTCGAACCACGATTTCGAGAAAACGCCTCCCAGGGAAGAAATCGTTTCCCGTCTGTGCAAGATGCAGGATCAAGGTGCCGACATCCTCAAGATCGCATTGATGCCGCAGTGTCGTGCAGACGTGCTTACCTTGATGGATGCCACGCGTGATATGTTCGAAAATCACACCGAGCACCCGCTTATCACTATGAGCATGGGCGGCATGGGCGTAGTGAGCCGCTTGGCTGGTGAATCGTACGGCAGCGCTGCAACGTTTGGGGCGGCTGCACAGGCATCGGCTCCGGGTCAGGTTGGCATTGCCGATTTGGCACAGGTGCTCGATACCGTCCACGCTGGTCTGTAGGGCAAGATGCTATGAGCTTTGAGGGGCTGCGGCGCAATGTCGCAGCCTTTTTGTGTTGCGTCCGAACGTGATGCACGTTTTACGGTAATATGGCAAAGATACAGGCTATGAAAGGAAATGCCCATGGCATCTGACTATAAGTACAAGCGTGTTCTCCTGAAGCTCTCTGGCGAAGCATTGATGGGAGAGGCCGGCTACGGTATTGATCCTAAGGTCGTTGAAGAACTGGCTGTTCAGATCAAGGAAATCGTTGATGATGGAATTCAGCTTGCTGTAACCGTTGGCGGCGGCAATATCTTCCGTGGTCTTGCTGGCTCTGCAGAAGGCATGGATCGTGCTCAGGCTGACTACATCGGTATGCTTGCCACCTGCATGAATGCACTTGCTCTCCAAGACGCTTTCGAGCGTCATGGCATCCCCACGCGCGTAATGAGTGCTATCGAGATGCGTCAGGTTTCCGAGCCTTATATTCGCCGTCGTGCCGTGCATCACCTTGAAAAGGGCTATGTTGTTATTTTCGCAGCTGGCACGGGCAACCCTTACTTCACCACCGACACCACGGCGGCTCTGCGCGCATGCGAAATCAATGCTGAGTGCCTGATGAAGGCCACCAAGGTCGATGGCATTTACGATGCCGATCCGGTAACCAATCCTGATGCTAAGCGCTTCGAAACCATTAGCTACCTCGAGGTTCTTTCTCGTGAGCTCCATGTTATGGATTCCACGGCAACTTCGCTGTGCATGGACAACAAGCTTCCCATCCTGGTATTCGACCTGATGGTTCCTGGCAACATTTCACGCATCCTGAAGGGCGAAAACATCGGTACTACCGTTACCGCGTAAACCTACTTTCACCGTGCCTGATTTGCAGGCATCACAACAATGCTAATCAAAGGGGAAGGACCCAAGATGACCAAGGAAATCATGGATAAAGCAGCAGAGCGTATGGCAGGCGCTGAGCAGCAGCTGCTTTCCAACTTTGCTTCTGTTCGCACTGGCCGCGCTAGTGCCATGATCCTCGACCGTGTTAAGGCCGATTACTATGGCGTTCCGACCCCCGTCAACCAGATGGCTGCTATCAAAACGCCTGATGCCCACACCCTCGTTATCGAGCCGTGGGACAAGTCAGCTCTTGGCGGTATCGACCATGCTATCCAGGAGGCAAACCTGGGTGTTATGCCTAACAACGACGGTTCGGTAATCCGCCTTTCCTTCCCGCCCCTTACCGAGGAACGTCGTAAGGAATTCGTAAAGGAATGCCGTGCCTACGCCGAGGAAAGCCGTGTGGCGGTACGCAACGCTCGCCGCGATGCCAACACTGCCGTCGAGAAGGCCGTAAAAAACGATGGCCTTCCCGAAGACGAGCAGCGTCGTGCCGAGGCTGAAATCCAGAAGCTTACCGATGCTGCCATCGCTAAGATTGACGCTCATCTTGCCAAAAAAGAAGAAGAGCTGATGTCCATCTAGTTTTGTCTTCTTTTCTGAGGGCAAAGATATCCATGGGGCAGAGAACGCGCTCTTTGCGCTGTCGATAACACGGTAGGGTTTCATTCGGAAAAGGCAACTCAGAAGCTGATCCGTGTTCTTGCCCTTTATCGGTTTTCGCTGCCTGATGATTTTGAATTTCTGCCCGCCAGGTCATCTGGCGGGCGTGTTTTGCATGTGCGGGGTTTGCAAGGAGGAGCGGAATGAGGCAACCACTCGAGTACATATTCCCTGATCCGCCTATGGGGATAGATCCTAAAGCGCTTGACCAGAGTCGCATACCCCGCCATGTCGCTGTCATCATGGACGGCAATGGGCGTTGGGCAAAAAAGCGTGCATTAAACCGACTTCGCGGTCATAAAGCCGGGATCGAAGCGGTGCGCGAAACCATTCGCTGTGCCAACGATTGCGGCGTAGACTACCTTACCATCTATTCGTTCTCCACAGAGAATTGGAAACGTCCGAAGGAAGAGGTAAGCGGCCTGATGGAGTTGTTCGCCAAAACCATGTTGGCGGAAGTGGACGGTCTGCATGAAGAGCATGTGCGCGTTCGCACCATTGGCGATCTTTCCATGCTTCCCAAGGAAACGCGTGATGCTTTTGACGCTGCATGGGAAAAAACCCGCAATAACGATGGTATGACCTTAGTGGTTGCCGTGAACTACGGCTCGCGTCAGGAAATGATGAATGCAGCCCAGGCATATGCGGATGCTGCTATTGCCGCCCACGAAAAGGGAGAAGAGCTGGTTCTTACTGAAGAGGTATTCGAGCAGGGCCTCGATACCGCTGATATTCCCGATCCCGATTTGCTTATTCGCACTTCGGGCGAAATGAGAATAAGCAATTTTCTGCTGTGGCAAATTGCCTATTCTGAGTTCGTATGCACCGATGTGCTGTGGCCCGACTTTAATCGCTATGATTTCTTGAAGGCATTGCTTGAATTCCAATCACGCGATCGTCGTTTTGGGGCGGTGTAGTGCATGACGAAGACGCGTGTGCGCAAGCCGTTTATGCGAGAGGATGCCCAGGCGCATCCTGGCCTTACCACGGAGCCTGAGGAATTTCCCGCGATCGAGCTTCCTGGTGAAGAAAAGCGTTCTACCAAGGTGAAGAACGCCGCTGCAGCGAAGATGCCTGAAAAAGTAAAGCACCCCAGCAATCTGATGGTACGTACTGCAACAGGCGCGGTGTATATCCTTCTTACGGTGGTGTGTATTTGGGCATCTGAGGTATCTACGGCAATATACCTTTCGGTGCTCAGCGCTATCTGCGCAGGTGAGTTTTATTACATGCTGCGATCTGACGCCAAGTTACCCAATGAGTTTTTGGGAATCTGCGCCGCCGCGTTATTCCCGCTTGCTACTTGGGTATCTGGCATTTCCGGCGTGGTTGTGGTGTTCGCCATCTTCGTATTGACCTTGCTTGTTTGGTACGTCTTTTGGCAACCCGCACGAATCAGCGATGTTGCAGTAAGCCTATTCGGCGCGGTGTACACAGGTGTCATCATGTCGTGCGCCATGTTGCTACGCGTATCGCTTCCCGAATTCTGGGGTGCGGTTTTGGTTTTGGGCTTGTTTGCCAGCGTTTGGGGTAACGATGCCTTTGCCTATTTGGTCGGGTCGGCAATCGGTAAGCACAAGCTTGCGCCCCATATCTCCCCAAAAAAAAGCTGGGAAGGCTTCATAGCCGGCCTTGTTGTGGCCATGGGGTTCTGGTGCTTGCTCACGCTTATTCCCGGGGTAACCATGTCTATTCCGCAAGCATTGGTGTTCGGCTTGATAAATGGGCTTTCGGGTGTTTTGGGCGACTTGGTGGAAAGCCGCATCAAACGCAATTCCGGCTTCAAGGATTCGGGCACCATTATGCCAGGTCATGGCGGTTTGCTCGATAGGTGCGATTCGCAGTTCCTGGTAATCCTTACGGGTACCATCATGCTTGTTCTAGGAGGCTGTATTCCTTATGCAATCTAACGTATCCCCTCAGGTCCGCGTCGCTTCTCAGCGACGCGTCGTTGTTTTGGGCTCAACGGGCTCCATTGGCGTTCAGACGCTTGATGTGGCGCGCCGCCATCCCGACCGCTTGAAAATCGTTGGCTTGGCTGCAGGCACACGCGGTGTTGAACTGCTGGCTCAAGCTAAAGAATTCAACGTGGGGCATTTGGCCCTCGGTAAGCCAGAAGCGGTTAGCGCTTCGGTCGTGGCTGAGCTGGAAGAGCAGGCTGCAGGCTTTGTCGGCACAAAGGGAAGCATCGGCTTTGGGTCTGATGCGGTCCGTGAGATGGTTCATCTTGAAGAGGCCGATGTGGTAGTGAACGCCTTGGTGGGTGCTGCTGGTTTGCAGGCAAGCTATGAAACGCTTCGCGCGGGCAAGGTTCTTGCCCTTGCCAATAAGGAGTCGTTGGTAGTGGGTGGCAACCTTATCATGCCCATGGCAACCGAGCCTGGCATGTTGATGCCCATCGATTCTGAGCATGGTGCCATATATCAGTGCCTTTTGGGCGAAGACCCCCGTGAGGTAAGCAAGCTGTGGGTAACCGCGTCGGGTGGTCCATTCCGCGGGAAGAAACGTTCCGATCTGGAGAGCATTACCCCTGCTCAGGCTTTGGCTCATCCTACGTGGAATATGGGCAAGAAAATCTCTATCGACTCATCTACCCTTATGAACAAGGGTCTTGAGGTAATCGAGGCGCATCATCTGTTCCAGATGCCGTACGACCGCATCGAGGTTGTGGTTCAGCCGCAAAGTGCTATTCATTCCATGGTCGAATTCACCGACGGAAGCGTAAAGGCGCATCTTGGCACTACTGATATGCGCATTCCCATTCAATTCGCGCTCAGCTACCCTGAGCGCTGGGACGCCCCGGTTGAGCCGCTTGATTTTCGGATGTTGGGTTCTCTTGATTTTGCTGCGCCTGATACAGAAACGTTCCGTTGCCTTGCCTTGGCCTACCACGCTGGCAGGGTGAGCGGCACTTTGCCGTGTGCGATGAATGCCGCCAACGAAGTGGCGGTAGCCTCGTTTTTGGAGGAAAAGCTGCCATATTTGGGTATTGCTGAATGCGTTGAGGCCGTAATGTCGCAACATGAGGCGCGCGGCGTCCAGCAAGTAATGAGTATTGAGCAGCTTCTTGAGGTTGACGCATGGGCTCGTAGCTGCGCACGTGCATGGGTATCTGCCCGCTAGAAGTGCACTTTAGCTAGTTGTCCCCTCGTTCCTGTCGGGTGGGCTATCTGTCGTCGCTGACGCTAAGGGAAGTGATGGATAGCTCTTCTAATGGAACCGAGGGGCTTTTTCGTGCAGCAGTTATGCGGTCAATGGCTTCATGCCGTACGTATTTGCTTGCTGCCGCAAAAACACACATAGAGCCGTTTTCGTGGCCTGTTTGCACGTTAGCTGGCGGGGCGGCTGCAGTTCGTATGAATTGGAACGGGAGCGCCATGATGCTCAAATATAATGAGCATCATGGATATACTCATCATGCTCATAACGGTAACCCTTCTTTTGGGGTTTCTTGTATTCATCCACGAAGGTGGCCATTATCTTGCTGCACGTGCATGCGGGGTGCGCGTAAGCGAATTCATGATTGGTTTGCCTGGCCCCTCGATTGGCTTCACCCGCGGAGAAACGCGCTTCGGTATCACTGCCGTTCCGCTGGGCGGCTATGCGAGTGTTTGCGGCATGGCTCCTCCTAGCAACAGCCCCCACCTGAAGCGCGTTCTGGGCTATGCTTATCGCAAGGGCACCGTGTATATGGAAGACGTTGCCCACGACTTGTTTCTTACCGACCAAGAAGCCTACGATTTGCTCGAAGAGCTGTGTGACTGGGGTTCGCTCAAACGTCCCCGCCGCAAGGACGAGCACAATGTGTACCGCACACCAGCTAAAAACGGGTTTGAGGAAGGACAGCCTCGCACCATTTCCAGCAACGAGGAGTTTTTTGCCTCGGAAAAGGCGCAACAATACTGCACGTTGCCGTTCTGGAAGCGCTGTACCATCTTGCTCGCAGGTCCATTCATGAATCTGTTCTGGGTGTTCTTGGTGTTTATTCTCATCTACTCCGTTATGGGGCTCGATCTTCAGAACACGCAAACTGGCGAAACGCTTCATTACACCTGGACTCCTTGGGAAGCCATTGCAATGGGGTTCAAATACCTCGGCATGGTGGTAAGCGCAATTGCGGCGCTATTCAATCCCGCAACTGCAGCGCAAACCGTCTCCCAATCAACTTCGGTGGTGGGCATTGCGGTTATGTCGAAAAGCGCCTTGGATGCGGGCTTCTTGAATTTCCTGTTCTTCACGGCCATTATCTCTGCATCCTTGGGCCTCATGAACATGCTCCCCATTCCCCCGCTTGACGGCGGCCGATTTGTGGTGGAAATATTCCAGAAGGTATCTCGTAAGGTAGTTTCGCTTCGCGCCTTGGGCTATATGTCTACCGTGGGCATCGTGCTCTTTACCGGATTCTTCTTGGTTATGGTCAATCAAGATGTTCAACGATTCATATTTGGGAATTGGAGCTAATACATGGCGAATACTGCTCCCAACGCAAAAACACGTCAGGTCATGGTAGGTTCTGTCGCTTTGGGCGGCGGCGCTCCCTGCGTGGTTCAGTCGATGCTTAATCTGCCCCTTGCCGATGTGGAGGGGAACCTGAGTCAGATAAGCCGCCTGCAAGAAGCCGGCTGCGAGGTGGTGCGCATCGCCGTTCCTCATAAGGCCGACCTGGATTTCTTCGAGGAGATCTGCAAAAAGTCTCCTTTGCCAGTTGTTGCAGATATTCATTTCAGCGCTGAGCTTGCCATAGAAGCTGCTCGTCGCGGTGCTGCAAAGCTGCGCATCAACCCTGGTAATATCGGCGGCCTGGAGGCTACCGTCCCGGTGCTTCAAGCTGCCAAAGCAGCTGGTATTCCTATTCGCATAGGAGTTAATGCGGGCTCGCTCGATTCTGCGTTGGCGGAACGCAGCGACTTAACCTTGCCCGAAAAGCTTGTTGAATCGGCTACCGCATACGTGGAATTCTGCCATGGCCAAGGATTCTATGACGTAGTGGTTTCCGCCAAGGCCCATGATGTGCCTACCACGGTGGCAACGTATCGCCTGCTTTCGCAAAGGATGCCTGAAGTTCCCCTGCATATCGGTGTTACCGAGGCGGGCACTTTGTTTCAGGGTCTTATCAAATCTGCGAGCGGCCTGGGCATTCTTTTGGAGCAGGGAATAGGGGATACCATGCGCATCTCCTTGACCGACGATCCTACCGAAGAAGTGCGCGCCTGCTGGACGTTGCTTTCCGCATTGGGCCTGCGTCGCCGCGATCCTGAATTGGTAAGCTGCCCCACCTGCGGTCGCTGCCAAGTTGACCTGATCCCTATTGCTCAGGAAGTGGAAAAGCGGTTGCGCGATGTGCATCGTCCCATCCAGGTGGCAGTCATGGGATGCGTGGTGAACGGTCCCGGTGAAGCAGCCGACGCGGATATCGGTGTTGCGTGCGGAAAGGGATCTGGTGTGGTATTCGCCCACGGCAAAACCTTGCGCAAGGTCGAAGAGGCCGCTATCGTTGATGTACTTATGGAAGAGATAGGAAATCTGTAATGGAAATCATGCGTTTGAGCCAGCAGTATGCTCCCACGTTGAAAGAAGACCCCGCCGATGCCGAGATCGCAAGCCATCGTTTGCTTGTTCGCGCAGGCATGATCAGGAAAGTCGCAGGTGGCGTGTACACTTTCCTGCCCTTGGGCATGCGCGTCCTTACCAAGATCGAGAACATCGTGCGTGAAGAAATGAATGCCATCGGTGCTCATGAGATTCTCATGCCGGCACTGCAGCCTGGTGAGCTGTGGCACGAATCGGGCCGTTGGAACGATTACGGCCCTGAGCTTATGCGACTGGAAGATCGCCATGGTCGTGGCTTCTGCCTCGGACCAACCCACGAAGAACTGGTAACCTCCATCGTCCGCAGCGAGCTGCGTTCCTACCGTCAGCTCCCCATGACGCTCTATCAAATTCAGACGAAGTTCCGCGATGAGATTCGCCCCCGTTTTGGCCTGCTGCGCAGTCGCGAATTCGTTATGAAGGACGCATACAGCTTCCATTCCAGCCAGGAATCCCTGCAGAAAACCTACGATGAAATGTACGATGCCTACGGTCGCATCTGCGAGCGTTGTGGCCTTGATTACCGCCCTGTTGTTGCCGATGGTGGCCAGATTGGCGGCAGCGTAACGTGCGAGTTCCATGCGTTGGCAGAAGCCGGCGAAGATGATTTGGTTTATTGTCCCGATTGCGATTACGCGGCAAACAACGAAGCAGGCGTATGCCATGCCCATCCGGTTGAGTATGCCGCCGCTGAATGCAAGAAGGTTGAAACCCCGGGCGTTTCCTCCATCGAAAGCCTTGCGAAGTTCCTCGGCATTGAAGAGGCTGCCACGGTTAAGGCTATGGTGGGCAAGGACGCCGAGGGGGCTATCTTCGCTCTCTTTATCCCCGGCGATCACGAACTGAATGAAATCAAGGCAGAGCGCGTGGTAAATGGCTTTACCCTGCTTACCGACGAAGAGCTTGAGGCTGCAGGTCTTCACAAGGGATCCATTGGTCCGAAGGGACTTCCCGGGGGCATCAAGGTTATCGGTGACGTGAACCTGAAGAACATTGAGCGCTGGGTTGTGGGCGCAAATGAAGACGGCTTCCATTTTGTGGGCGCCAAGCATGGCGAAGATTTCCAGGTAGACGAGTGGGCTGACCTTTCGCTCGTAATGCCGGGCGATGCCTGCCCGAAGTGCGGTGCTGCCCTGCAGGGTGCGCGTGGTATCGAGGTTTCCCAGGTATTCCAGCTGGGCGACAAGTACTCCAAGACCATGGGCGCGGTGTACTCAGACGAAAATGGTGTAGACCAGAACTTCCTTATGGGCTGCTATGGTGTGGGCGTTTCCCGTACGCTGGCGGCTATCGTTGAACAGCACAACGACGAAGACGGCATCATCTGGCCTATGTCCGTAGCGCCGGCTCACGTTTGTGTTATCCCCCTTACCGTTGGCGACGAAGAGGTGTTCCCGGTTGCCGAGCGCATTGCCAAGGAACTCGCTGAACAGGGTATTGAGGTTGTGCTGGACGACCGCGACGAGCGCGCTGGCGTCAAGTTTGCCGATGCCGACCTTATCGGCTGGCCTGTTCAAGTTGTCGTGGGCAAGCGCGGCGTAAAGGAAGGCGTGGTCGAGGTTAAGCGTCGTGGCGAATCTGAAAAGACCAAGGTTCCCTTCGCTACGCTTACCGAGGCATTGGCATTCGTGAAGCGTGCTGCTCGAAACAACAAGTTCTCGCGTACGTTCTAAATGTCCGTGCAGAGCGAAACGAACAAACCGGAATTGCTTGCTCCCGCCGGCGGGTGGAAGCAGCTTGAATATGCGCTTCACTTCGGGGCCGACGCGGTGTACCTTGCGTGCGACCGCTTCGGCCTGCGCGCCCGTGCCAGCAATTTCTCGCTGGAAGATTTGCCTCGTGCCGTTGAGTTGGCCCACAGCGCTGGTGCACGTGTGTACGTTACCTGCAATGCCTACGCCCACGATGAAGACCTGGCGGCTCTTCCCGAATACGCTCAAGCCATGGAAGCTGCGGGCGTCGATGCTGCCATTGTGAGCGATTTGGGCGTTATGTCGGTGGTGCAGCAGCATGCGCCCTCGGTTGCCATTCATGTTTCCACGCAAGCATCGGTGTCAAACGCTGAAGCTGCGCTTATGTGGTATCGCCTTGGTGCTCGCCGCGTGGTGTGCGCCCGCGAGATGTCAGTGGCGGAAATCGCCGCTATGCGTAAAGCTATTCCCTCCGATATGGAGATAGAGGTGTTTGTGCACGGTGCCATGTGCATGGCTATTTCGGGTCGTTGCCTTATCAGCGATTACCTTACCGGCCGTCATGCCAACAAAGGGCAATGTGTTCAGCCGTGTCGTTGGGAATATGAGCTGAAGGAGCTTTCCCGCCCTGACCAGCGCTTCGGCATAGAAGAGAGCGATGGCGGCACGTATCTGCTGAATTCCAAGGATCTGAACATGCTTGCGCATCTTGACGACCTTGCTGCGGCGGGCGTTTCTTCGGTAAAAATCGAAGGCCGCGTGAAAAAGGCTTTCTATGTGGCAACGGTGGTAAATGCGTATCGCCATGTGCTTGATGGCGAGCCGGCATCCCTGTGGGAGCATGAGCTTGAGATCATCTCGCATCGACCCTATTCAACGGGTTTTTATTATGGGGATGCTGAGCAGACTACCGACAACGACATTTATGTACAACTTTGCGATTGGGTGGGGGAAGTGGTTTCCTCGGCGGCAGCCGAACAGGGCCAATGGCGCGTGAAGGTAAAGTGCCGCAACCGCTTTTATGAAGGTGATGAGTTGGAGGTTCTAAGCCCCCATAAGCCCATTCGAACCATTAAGGTTCAGGGTTTGGCTGAAGTCTACGACGGGGCGGAAGTGCCCTCCGAAGTGGCATGCAAGGCCATGGCACCTTATGCGTTTACCTCTTCTTTTGAACTGGAACCACAAGACATTCTGCGTGTTCGTCGTAAAGATCCGACGAAGAAGAACTGATGGATTGACGCGAATGTTTAGACGGAGCATTCGCAAATTGATAGGAAAGGGGCGCAGAGGGATGCGTCCTAAAAAACAAGGAGGAACATATGGGAAGGCAATCTGACGAGGCATTGCAGCTTGCGGATGCGGATGAACTGGTGAACTACCTGATGGGAGCCCACTGCGCATATATGCAGTGGCGTGAACTCACCTATTACCTTACCGATGCAAACGACATCTATTGGCGTGCGCAGGACACCAACGAATTGAACGACAAGGGCCATTTCCCCGATTGCAGTGAGTTGGTTGCTTCGGTGCGTGAATTCGTTGACTTACCGTTCTTGGATGAAAAGCACTCTATTCGTGAGGTATTTCCTGAGGCTACCTTCTACGGTTCGGTGAAGATCGAGGGGCAGGGTACGCCTGTTCCCGTTGTTTAGCGGGGGTTGCCAGGGGTGAGTGTCTTTTGCCGCCGCTTTCAGTGCACCAATAATTTGTTCCTTAGTCATATATTTCTCC
>OGOY01000770.1_pt1 | contig 39066 bp, 37 predicted proteins | sample 1552811 | NCBI WGS metagenome assembly OGOY01 (sample SAMEA2580132, study PRJEB22360) | human gut metagenome | biome: human gut; feature: human-associated habitat; material: faeces | place: Denmark | collected 2008/2010 | reverse complement strand
CCAGCCAAAGCCAGCGCCGATGCAGCCAGCAAGACGCTGACCGATGCCCAAGATGAAAGCAATCGCTTGAACAGCTTGGTCGAAAACGTCAAGCAAGCCAAAACCAACAGCACGGAAGCGGAAACTGCAGCAGTAACCGCGCAAACCGAGGCAGATGAAGCCGCCCATGCCGTGGCGGCAGCCGAGGCAACCGTTGCCCAGCAGCAACAGGCAGCGGACGATGCCAACGAATTCCTTCAGGCAGCAAAGAGCATCGATGCCAGCAGTGCCTACGCCAACGGCATCGCCGATACGCGCTTCAGCCAGCTCAACCAACTGTACGCCAAAGCGCGCAATGCCCAGGCCGCAGCCGATGCCGCCAAGCAGGAGCTTGAAGCAGCCAAAGAAGAAACCGGCCGCCATTCCGAGCGCTACGTAACTGCCTTACTGGACTACCAGGAAGCAACGGAAAACCTGCGCAACGTGCAAGCTGCCTACAATGCAGCGCTGGCGAAGGAGCAGGCGCAGCGTGAAGCGGCCGAAGCACAGGCGAAACAGCAGAACAAAACAGCAGATAGCGAAACGGTTTCCCAAGCAAGCTACCAACAACCCTCAAGCAAGCAAACGGCAGCAACCGCCACAGCCCAGGCAGAGTTCGCATCACCCAAAACCGCCGATAGCGCAGCCACCGACACAGCGGCCGCCCTGGCCGCAGCAGGCGTCGGCGCCACTCTTCTGGCAAGCTCCCGCAAACATCGCCACGCCAAGAATATGAGGTAACGCACCCACTCGTAATCAACAAAGGGGCGGCCTTCCACATAGGAAGGCCGCCCCAACGTTCAACTTAGCTCATAACCCAACGCCCTGTGCAGCCGCACCGAAACAAGCCCAAAACGGTCGCTTACCAAACTAAGCTGGACCAACCCTGCGTTGCCCAAGCATCCGCGCCACCTACTTTTTCAACGCCGAAGCGATGCCCAATTCCTGAATGCGCATCCCCACCTGTTCAGGCTCAAGAATGCCCTCATCCATGCACCTCCGCACAAACAAGGCTCCCTTACACTCCCTCAAATCGTCGTCCACCTTATGCTTGAAAGCGGGATAATTGCGCAAGCAGCTTCGCACGCGGCTGGCACCCGATTCCCCGCCGGCCCTGCCGTACACCTGCTGGGAAATTTCCGCCACAGATAGCCCTTGCTCCAAGAACAGCCTCCTGACAAGATCCCGCTCATCCTTCACGCGCTTGTTCTTCGCATTGGTTTTGCATTTCTCACTGCAGTATTTCCGCGGCTTTCCGCGCCCCTTCAAACACGAAAAGCCCCTTCCGCACGCTTCGCAGTAGCCTACTTCAACCTGCCCCAGCTGATGGGCGAAGCGATACCACAGGTAGCTGATGTAATTGGGGAACACCATGAAGTTGTCCGTTTCAGAGGATTTGAACAAATCAATTGTCACACCCGAAAGGTGAAGCGAGGCGATGGCATGCACCAACTTCTGCAGGTGAAATGTATCGCTGGAGCAAAACGACGCGCTGTTCACCTCAAACGACCCATCAAAAACCGTTTCCCCTTTTGCGGCATCAGACACATCTATGCCCAAATAGGCAGCCTGATCCAGCAGGGCTTCGTGAGCATCAGGCTGCAATTCCAAACTACTGTTCAGCGACGCAGAAAAGCTTTCGTAAGCAGCTAAAAAATCACCCAACGTCATTTCTCTGGAAAGCGCAAACAGATCAATTACCAGAGTGGTTCTATCCCCTTCTTCGTAGCCGACGAACACGTAATCGTAGTTCCCGTTGGAAACGTAACTTTTCACCAGCGGAAAGGTCTTTTCACTAGGGAAGATAGCCTTTGCGGTTTCCTCATCGATAGCAAATGACAAGCTGAATAGCGCAAACTCTTCATTCCTTTTGCCGCCCGTAAGCATGCTTTTAGAAATAGCAACCTTCCGCTCGTCGCACAAAGCGTCAAAACATGCTGGATTGGCCTGAGCGGAATTCACAACCGACTGAACACCAAGTACAGCGCTAACCAGGAAGGATTCGGCAATCCATTCCTTCACCAGCTCCGATTTTGCAGGGCCAAAAACCGGGCCAGTTTTTCGCGCCAAGTCTTCAAGCCGAACATGGTCAACATGCAATTCGTTTTTAGGGCTTACCTCCGTAAAGAAGGCAAATTCATCCAGGGTTACCTCCTTCGCGGAAGCCTTCCGTGGGCCAGCGGCCGAAGAAGCCACATTGGGGAACGAAAAACGGATACAAGGGTTTTTACCAAGGGAACCCGTTTCACACACGGCATCCGTAACCAGATACTGCCCATAGGCGGTACGCAATTGGTCAAGCAATTCCATCTTTGCCCCTTTCCGCATAACATCATTTTTTTACCCCTTTTTAAGTACTTTATTAAAGGGGTATTTAATCAGACAATCCTATTGCAAAGAAAATCTAAGTAGAAGCATTTCAGCAGCTCACATACAAAAACCGCTATTATCTGTAGCATTACCTTCTATAAGGAGTTAACGATGTTTTGCCCTCAATGCGGAAAAGAAATACCTTCCGAAGCGATCTTCTGCCCCTATTGCCGTGCCGAAATCCATCGGACTACGGCAAGTTCCGAACGAGGGAATGCCTTTACCGCTTCGGAATCCGAGCAAAGCACCGAGGGCCAAAGCCTGAAATCCGCCTTGCGCACAAACCGGAAACGCCCGAAAAAGTTGTTAACCCAGATTCTTATCGTGGCGCTCGCACTTGCGCTGGCAACTTCCGTGGCCTACGCAGCGTACTACGTGTACACAAACGTTTGGCTGCCCAGCCAGCAAACGCAGGAGCAGCAACAGCCCGCGGCAGAAGAGCCCACTTATACCGTGAATACGGTTACCGAAGAGGTGAGCGTGCCAACCAATCCGTATAGCTCACCTGACCAGCGAAGCGATGAAACTTGGGAATACGATCAAATCGTTTCCAGTGTGCCAAGTGAGGCGATCGACAGCACCACCCGCCGCATTCAAGAAAATATGATAAACGAAGCCGAAGCAACCAGCAGTAGTCCTAATACCGTCGAATCGCTCAACAACGGCGAGTTTGACGACCCCGTTACACTTTCCAAAGGCATCAAGATTTCCTATATGGATAGCAACATCGTATGCTTCCTGGATTCTGGCTATCAAACCGTATGGGGCGTCCACGGTTGGAGCTTCAGGCAAAGTCAAACTTACGATTTGAAAACCGGCGAGCCAATAGACCCCTGGACGGTATTCGGAATGACCAAGGAAGAAGCCATCCAGGCCACCGAAAACGCCGTGCGCACCTACCTAGCATCGAACCCCAGCGACATCTACACCACCGGCGAGGCAATCGAGAGCATCGAGAGCCGCATAAACAACGATGAGGGCTGGAACTCAAACAGCTCAGGCCAAACATTTTCCCCACTGGCAATCACCAATGAAGGCCTAGTGTACCTAACCGCCCACTACGAACTAGGCAGCTACGCCTTCGGTGTACGCGACATTGTTGTTGCGGGGTTTGATGGGGATAGCACGAAGGTTGGGACCGATATCGAATCGAAGTAGTTAGCATCTTGGACACTTTGGACATCCATGTAGCTTCGTGCCCCACTTCCTCAAGGTCGTTAATTCGCGCTCCATCACACCAGACTCATGCGTTTTGCAGTGATAGAGACATTTCCAGCGCGGAACGCGTGCACTTGAATCCCAATACAGATCCAACAACTCTATATCTGTGTTTAGGATCTCCCGTTTTCCAATCTCGAGCATTGATTCAGCCTGGCATTTTTTGCACCAACTCGTATTATCTTTTTCATGCCCTCTTTTCAGAAAAGTCTTTTTTGCACTTAGCTCGATCACGTCCTGATGAATAAGGCACCGATATTGATACCGTGTGCCTTTCTCTGTTCGAATGGGCTTTAACGGCTCTAAGTACGGATTATCAATACGACCGCACAGACCCCTATAAACATCGTACATCCTATTAGAGCAACCAGGGCAATTGGGGCAACCGCTATTCCTGTCCGCGGCTTTCAGAATCGCCTCGCCCGATGCCGAACATTCATAATCGTGCTTAAGACACCTAACTCCATATCTTCGAATTCCCTTCTCCAGAAATGAAGACGTAATATCGATTTCGAGGCGCCCGTCAATTTCCTGCCTAAGCCTACGAAGCGCTTCCAGACTCCCATCGCTTGATGAAGCGGAAAAAGTATCATGCCACAATCTATTTAGAATTTGGTCAGTTACCTCCTTCCCGCAAATCCAAGCAATAACACCATCCACAATCTGCTTAGCTTGAAGGAACGAGATAGATTCCCTCGATTCGTCAAAGCAAATTGCACCAAAAGAAAAAATGCTTGAAACTTGAGAATCGGACATCAAATTACCCCTCGGGACGCAGACAACTCCTTGACCTCGTGGAGAATCGCCTCCTGTGCAGTGGTAGTAAATGCGAAGCAGCTTTATTCCTTCTTCTTTGCATCGCTTCTCTTTCAGTTCATCAGTGCGAACAACATTCGTATTTTTATGATAGAATCAAGAGCCCGGCTCAATCGCAAGGTCATAATCAGGCAGATAGATATCCAGCTCCATACCAATTCGCGACCTATCCCGTCGAAGCACAGCATTAGGACCAAGATATTCAACTAAACAAGACGCGAGAAAACGCTCGAAATGCGAAGTTTTCAAATCATTGCAATTCGGGCAACATTTCTTTACATATAAGTTCGTCGGCGAAGCAGCAAATTCATATCCACACACCGAACACCTAACTCGCAAAGGAGAGTCAACACCATTTGCCTTTTCGAGAACCACCATCTGGGGAAGGCCGTTACTCTCTCGGCTCTTCGCTATCTTTTGCTCAATCCATGAAGCTGCCTTTTTCGCTGTTGGCCTACACCTGTCGCAATAACGCGATCCCCTTTTGCCATCCGGGTGCGTCCGTCCACAAAGAAGGTTATTCGGCGTTGGCCACCAATCGCCGTTACCGCAATTCCCGCAGATCATGTGTATCGGTGTGGCAAAGTTGACGTAAATGGCATCAGCCGCCATCCGATGTCCATAACCTTGTTTTTGCAGCCTTTCCTCAAGCAACTCAAGCGTCAATTTCACACTCGGCTCCGCTTCTCGTCGGTGGTATATACGCTGAAATATCTTTATTCCGTTTCGCGACCAAAGCTTTATCGGCTTCTTTGGAGTCATCCCGCATCCAATGCGCAATATCCCACGACTCTATAGAATCGATAAGCTCCTTGGCCTGAGCGGCTTTGTTACAATTACCGCCGCCATCATCGGCATCATGCTTCGATTTTTTCACGTTCAAAGCCAATTCCCTACGAATCGAACCTAATCCAGGACTTCGAATGCTCCTGCGATATTGGATTGAGTGTTTTTCGGCGCGCCGGGAACGCCCAGTTCCCTGCATGTATCGAGATAGTCTTCAACTACTTCAACAAAAGCTGGTTCAACGCCCTTAGTATCTTCGGCTTCATACGAGATAAACCCATCGACATTTTCGAGGCGTCCGTAAATCACCTTGTCTTCGAAGCTGTATTTCGGCGTGCTTACAAAACCCTTATAGGAAAGCTTCTCGTACATGCACTTCTCCTTGCTCAATTGGAAAGCTAACGCTCCAACTCACGTTTGCGGGTCTTTCCGTCCTCATCCTGTGCAGAGCAGCCCCTATCATCAGAATCGAGCTCCCGAACGAGACTCTGAAGACCTTCCTGACGTTTGCCAGAGCAAAGAAGGAATAAATCGCAGCCGATCAAGCCTGGAATAGGCAATGCCGCATCGGGATGCTCCCGATTAAATCTGATTACGGAACGAAGCACCCAGGCAGCCTGATAAACGGATTCACCAGAAAAAGCTTCAAGATTGCAAGGCGGAGCCGAACTCCAAGTCGGATCATTCAAAACATCCACGAATAATGGGCATTTTTCCAGCGCATTTGAAACGTCAACGGCACTCGTTCCGTCTTCGACTTCTCCATTCCATATTAACGGATAGGGATACTCTTGGACTCTCAGCTGGGACAACGAACCGCTTTTCGGTCCGATAGCCGCATTGAGCCACTTATCGTAAGTCACGCGGTCAACCAATTCGGAGGCTTGATAAAGTGGGCCTGCCTCATTCTGGATATAGTCAGCAAGATCTTCATAGTATCTTTGGGCTGTTAAGCTTTTCCCCTTCGAGCGCCTCGCTTTCGCTTTTACGCTCTGCAGCTTGCTATTGAATGAGCGCTTTTCGCCAAAGGCAACTCTTTGCCCCATATCGGAGCACTTAACACCCGATTGACGGATAACCCTTTTGCAATATTGCTGATTGGGTGCTTCAGGAAAGAAAAGGCCGCCGCAATGCTTACATTTTCTTGGAGTTAAACCAGCGTGAAGCGCTGCGCTTAAAACTAAAGAGTAGTACTTAGGAAAAGTATCAATTTCGACCCTTCTGCAGTAATTCGACCACTCACCGTAAACCGCCAGAAGCTCAAAACGAAATTCCGTATCGTTAACCTTTTTCTCAAATGCAATTCCATTAAGAAACAAATAACGCGAATCCGGGAAGCATTGACCCGGCTTGCAATCGCAAATGGTCAAGTATTTTTCAGCAAGCAAAAGCAAGTGCTCCAAGGGAAGAGAGAAAGGCCGGTCTTCGACGCCACCTATTCTCGATTCATAAGCTTCAGTGGCCGTAAGAACCTTATTGCCCAAAGTAACCATATCCCTAAATGAATCGAGCATTTTCTTACTAGACGATGTGCAAAGAATAGCCTGAAGAATTCTCCTCATTTCGTCGACTTCTGCACGCAGCTGGGCGGTAATAGAACATAATTCCGAACACCTAAGCCAGATTAACCCAGAAATCGCAATTCCAATGCCACTACCGCTGAAAGGTAAATCAGTCCTGGGCTCATTCCAAACGTTCCTCAGCCTACTTTCGTATCTCTTAAGAAAGCAAGAATCGACGGGCAGTTCCGTTTTTTCCTTTTCTCTCACAATGTCCCTGAAGTCACCAGCGGGAATACCTTCGATACCTGCCATCCGGTCAAACGTCAAAGCATAATTCGCAACATCGGGAAAAACACTTCGATGCTCGATAGCAGCGCAAAAGACCCTATTTATATGCTCGCACTCGACAGCCCACAACTTAAACAAATCGCCATCATCATGGCTGTTCCCTTTCTTGGAAAGCCACAAATCGTCAATAAAGGAGAATTCGGTCAACGCATAAAGCTGACTTTTAGCTTCAGCAGAAGGCTCACCGTCCGAGTTCTTGGCAAGAAGAGAAAATAACTCATTGGCGTAAGCCTCGTAATCAGAGATTCTCTGACGACCCTCCTCTTCCTGACCTGGCAGATGCAAGCCATCGCAATACGCTTTGGCCGCAGATCGAAATTGACCTTCTAAGCTCGATGGAAAAGAGCAACTAATAGGCGAACCATCAGGCCAAGTTGGTTGAACTATTTGGTTCAAGTCGAGCCATGGCCCCCTAGGAACTGGATATTTATCCCGAAATGACCGATTGAGCTTGGCCACTTCAAGAAAAAACGATTCAAAATCAATTTTCAAAAGGTCATTTACTAGAGAAACAAGATTTGCGGAAGAAACCGAATCCTCATCTTGTTCCGACTCCGATTCTGGCTCTGACTTCAATTCGGCATCTTTCCTGAAGAAAAAAACCCGAGGGTTTACCCCACTTGTTGCAATCAAGCAAAAAAAAAATCGTGTCTATATTCCCGCTTAAGCCAACTTAGTGCCCTATGTTCCATTGCTCTCCAATTTGCAACATTTTTTACTTAATTGATATTTTATCGCAAAGTTGCATTTGACCTAGTAATATTGATGCCAGAGCGAGAAGGCATTAAGCAATCCGCAATCACATTCCCAACAACTACAAATCAACAAGTTTTAAAAACCTGTCGTCATCAGGCCTAGCGAAGCTATGCCTCAACCTGAAAGGAAACCATTATGGGACTCAGATTTCTCATGGCCGAACTGGAAGAAGAACGCCTCAGAGCTGAAATGGGCAGACAGGCAAACTTGATGAAGAAGCGAATTGTCTTTCTCTCCCACCCTATCGATAACGTGGTCGCCGAAACAATCGCCACGTTGCTTCTCTATCTCGACTCCGTGAGCCATGAACCCATTAAGCTCCTGATTAACTCGCCAGGAGGATCGGTAAGCGCTGGGTTCGGAATTATCGATTGCATGCGAGGAATTGAAAGCCCTGTTCACACCTATGCGTTCGGGATGGCCGCAAGCATGGCCGCACTCATCCTTTCCAGCGGCGAAAAGGGAAAGCGCTCTGCCTCCCCCAACGCTGAAGTTCTTATCCATCAGCCCCTCGCTAGCAACCTGTTCGGACAAGCAAGCGATATCGAAATTGCAGCCCGATCAATCATCCGGACGAAAGAGAAAATCTGCGCAGAGCTTGCCCGTAATACCGGCAAAACCGCAGAAGAAATCGAAGCGGCCATCGATAGGGACAACTGCTTGAACGCCCAAGAAGCCGTTGAGTTCGGAATCATCGACTCTATAGAAGCTTCTTGGACCGGAGCATAACAAGGAAGGAAAGAGCATGGAAAGCAATTCTGCGCAATCAGGGAACGCCCTTGTTATCTGTCCCGATCCAAACATTACCGCCGCATTTTTGTCGGATTATGCACTCGAAGACCCTGAAACGCAGGTAGTCATCACCTCAAGCAACTCCCCTTTCGAAAAGGCTCTTTCCGAAAACATCGCAAGCGAACCAAACGCGAAGCTGATAGATCTCAACGATCCCATTTCGCCAGATTGCTTCGATTTCTTTTCAATGGCTTCTTCGACTGAAGCCATTGAAACAGTAGACCAGCTATTCGACATCCGCAAAGGAGACGAGGACGTCTTGCATAAACGCCTTGCGGCAACAGTGCTATATGCAGTGGCATGCTACTTGAACAGCAAGGATGGCAACATATCCGTCGAAGGCATATGCACCATAGCCGGACTGTTTTTCGAAAACCCACTCGGTGATGAAAAGGAGTATTCAAGCCGCCTAGATGAACTAATCGAGACATATCAGACGGGCGTGCACATCAAGAACGGAAATCACAAGAAGCATTCCGAGCCAATGCGGGACGAAGAGCTTTCAGCCTTGTGGAAACCTGTCCGCTTGGCATTCAAGGACGTTAGCATCAAAGCGGGCACGAGCACATTCCTGAATTCCCTCCTTCGAACCTACCGTGGCCGCACCGCACTAGACGACGAGCATATTCAACTTGACGAGGCGGGAAACACTTCGCTGATCAACATCCCCGGCTATGACCGCTCGAATGACGTGCTTTTCAGGGCAATTATGGATAAGTTGCTTTCCAAACGACTCGAGAAAGGATGCAACGCAAGCGCAGAAACAAGGGGCAAGCTGAAGATAGTTGTCGAAGAGTACGAGAACAAGCCCTCCATTCAACGCTTAATTGACGTTATCTCTGCTGCGCGGTTCAACGACATCGGAATAACCATTCACTGCAATTCTGTTGCAGGATTTTGCGGAAAGTTCGGCTCATACGCCAACGAAGCGATGAATGCGTTCGATTCCCTGATATTCCTGGGCACCAGCGAAACTGCGGCTCTGCAGGAAATCCAACTGCGCACAGGAAAGCCTCTGCATGAGCTGTTTCAGTGGACAAATAGCACTGGTTGGATGTTCACCCGAGGTAAGGCGCCGAAGCACATAACCATCTCAAACGACAAGTAAAGCCCTTTACCTAACAGCCCATACTCTTCAGAAAGGATAGAAAATGAACAGCTCCGCCAAAACGGCAACCACACATCCTCTACTGAATCTAAACGCCGCAAGCGCAAGGCGCATCGCCGCCGCAGTAGGAAAACTTGCTGGAGGATGTGTCGTCCTGATTACCGTTTCATACTTTTGGGCGCTGGTGAAAGACCATACACCCGAAATAGACCCGCTCTTCTTCTGCATTCCGCCGCTAGTTTCGGTTGCTTCCTTGGCTTTCTACCTCGCCGCCGAAATGGCCAAAGGGTTCGGGATCAAGGTGCGGAGCAACATAGCCCTCGCATCAAGGAAAATATGCGTAATAGGCCCTTGGCTCTGCCTTACCCCTCTTTTCATCTACTTTGTGCTCTCGTCAGGCAGCACCAACAAGGACATTGTCGAAATGGCTGCCGTGCTGCTTGTTTTCACGGGAATTGCCGCAATCGTGGTAACTAAGCGCTGGGCAAAAACCAGCCCTTATCTGACAGGATGCTTTCTTCTGCTATGCGGCTCGCTCTGCATTCTTATTGCCTTAGCAGGAATCTTCGCAGTAATCCTCGTTCTGTTCCTGCTGCTTCTCCCCTTCATGATCATGGCCATCAAAATTGCCTTTATGGCAGGAATTTCCTCTAAGTAACTAAAAAGGAAGCACCCATGAAACCCACCACCAGCACAGACAACCTTATTCTTACCGTATTTTTCCTCGCCATCGCTTGCTGCTTCCTTGCTGCAATGGCATTTGGCACCCCATTGGCCGCAGAGAAAGTCAATGAATTTTTCACCTATATCGGATTCGACTTCGTCCTTCCTCTTCCTACCCAATTTCAATAGATACCCCAGGAGCAGCCAAATGGAACTTAGCCCTGAAAACATAGCCAACAAATCAGATAACACCGGTGCCAAAAATTTCTGCAGCACCACCAGCGACCTCGAAAAAATATCCCAACAGGTTAAGCAACGCGTATTCGGCCAAGACGAGCATGTTGACAAGATCCTTCGCTTCATCAATGTCGCGCTTACTCATAATTCCCTTATTCAAGGGGGCGCTGACGCAGACTCTCTCCCTCAAATCTCGTCGATGCTACTGGTTGCTCCAACGGCATCTGGCAAAACACACACCATCAAAATGATTGCCAAAGCACTGGGAATGCCCCTTCATACAATAGATGCCAGTATGCTCACCGGCGAAGGCTGGCGGGGGAACAACATTTCTTCTGAATGGCTGGCAATTTCCAACCTGCAGAAGAAAGATCCCAACAGCAATATTCTGGTTTTCATAGACGAAATAGATAAGCTAACGCTCGATGACAGTGGAGCTCAAGGATTCTCCCCAAAATTCGAGTTGTTAAAGCCCCTTGAAGGAGGAACGATAACCGGAGAAGGAAGCAGGGAACGCGCAGCCTTCGAAATGGATTGCGACCGATGCGTCTTTATTTTCAGTGGAGCCTTTTCAGGCATTGAAGAAACAATCGCGAAACGCCTAAACGGCCTAGATAGCGATGCTTCAGTACTGGATCCTACAGCGAAAAAGGTCGACTACCAGGCGTTCAGCGAAGCGGAGCTGCGCAACAAGATTTGCGCAGACGACATAGAGTCCTGGGGCTTCCCCCGCGAACTGGTTGGCCGATTCTCTTTCATCGACTTCATGTCAGCACTCGATGAAGAGGCACTTCATCATGTGTTGTTCAATGATCTGCTTCCACGCTATAACCATATGACGTTAGGCGGCTCGGTTTCCATCGATGAAAAAGCAGCAACGATCATGCTTCGTAAAGCGCTTTCGGAAAACTACGGCGCAAGAAGCCTTAACCAGCAACTCTCAGAACTGTTCTTCAAAGAGTGCTGGGAAAAAGTTGATGCAAGCGAATTTGCTCTGAACATGCAAATCACAGCTTCGGAAGACAACAGGCTGGAGTGCGTAGCAACCCCCACTAATCTGCCCAAGCGCAAAGAAAGCCCATTTCGCAACGCAAGCATTCGCAGCGAGGCGCTAAAGCAGGCAACTATGATTTTAAAGTCCCAAGCCGAAGAACTCGAAAAGGCCGAGAGGGATAAAACCACACGTATATTAAAGCCCTTTAAATGGATAAATCAAAATATCAGCCTTTACGAAGCGGCACTACGCAAGGAAACGGAAGGCCAAGCGGGGCCCTACACCTCTGCAGAAGCCTTGCTCCTTCACTCACTCCTTCATCTTGCTAGCGACTGGCTTCCCGAGGATGAACGCACGCCATCAACAATAAGAAAGTTACTCCCGATGACCAATCCGGCAGAAACAGGCAATGAGGGTTACCAATCCGTACTTGACAAGGTTTTCAGCCAAATTGAAACCGGATACACCGATGTGGCGACCGATGATAACATCATCGTGAAAAGCCCATCAAATATGAAGCGCCATGCCCCAGGCGATCGGGATGGCGGTGTTTTCGCATACGAGGTTAATGGCTTTGCCCCCGACGAAGATGAGGCCCTTGGAAGTTATACCCACTTCAAGGCTTTTACCCCAGAAGAGCAAACTAGGGCCATCCTTCTTCTTTCATACCGTTTCCTCAAGGCAGAACCAGAGGAGGTAGTCGACGATGAATAAGAAGGAACATCCCAGCAGAGGGTCCGAAACGGCCTCGCAGTATGGCAATGCTCTAACCAGCAGTTCAAGAAATACAGGAAAAGGTGGTAAAGAAACGCTTCGAGTCGCACTTAGGGAAATCCATAGCCGCCCATATGCTTCTTTACTCAACGTAGTAATAAACCAAGCATCTTTTGATTACGACTACGCATACTACGACCCAATTTGTTGGGGAATTTGATTGCGCAATTCAACCATCAAGCCATTGCGGGATACGAGTAACAAAAAACAGAACATAGGCAGGTATAGGATTATGCGCAATATGGTTGAAATCATCATGGATGACGAAAAGATCAAACGCGATGGAATCTACGACCTCAATGACGTGCATCGCATCTTTGATGACCTTGTTATCAACAGGAAGGGATTGCGAAAAGAAGGCAACTTCTACATCGACGACAATCCTTACGACAGTGCTGGCGTTGGAACAGCCTGTTTTTTCATTTTGGCCAGAAAACAATGGTTTCGCGACAACGTGAAAGAAATGCGCTGGTACAGGGATATCCGGCATTACGGTCTTGACCATGATTACCATGTTGAGGATATAAAGCGCGGCCTTAGCGATAACCGGGAAACCGAACGCCGCAAGCAAGGGCTTCCTATCAATGGCTGACTTTTAAGTTTGAATGTACAACTTCACTGTTGTACCATTGAGCGATCAGGACAACAAAGGCGGAACAATGGCGGAATCTATGGTGACCGGGCGCATCGACGCCGGCAAAAAAGCGCGCGTAGGACAAATCCTGCAGCAGAACGGCATGAACGCCTCCCAGGCCATCAACCTCCTGTACGATAAAATCGAGCAAACGGGCAACTGCAATTTCCTTAGCAAAGCACCAAGCGTTTCTGCCAATGCCGAAACCTGGAAAAGGGCGACGGACTACGTTGATTCCCTGCTTCCTGATTCCGTTCAAAGCAACAACCATGGTGGACTACCAGACTGCTTTGCCAAGGAAGAAAATCGCAATATTCCGAACCTCAAATTGCTTGTTTCGACAGATATTCTAGATGCGTTTTTCTTCGGAAAAGGGCGAAAGCACAAAGAGGCTCGCGCCGTTTTAGTGGCTGGCTGCACTGGCGCACTCCGTCTGTGGGTTACCCCCTTTCAGATTATCGAGATGCACCGAAAAGCCACACCGAAAATCGATTCGCAAAATGCACGTAAAGCAATACAAGGACTTCTGTCCTTTATCCATGTTCAGGAAATTGGCGAAAGAGAAATAGAGCGAGCCCTGTATTCAAGCCCTGAAGATTTCAATGCAGGCCTATTCTTCGAAGCGGCAATCAGCCTTAAAGCCGATGCCGTTCTATCCAGTAAAACACTTGAATTCGAACAGCCTTGCCTTCAGCAAATGAGCTGTTCGGATCTGCTGAAAATAACCCAGAAGAAAGAATAGCAAAAGCCAAACCGTCTTCTTCTGGCTACTAAAACCATAAGGAGATACCACGATGATTTGGTTCACTTCCGATACCCATTTTGGCCACGAACGCGTACTGGGCTTCACGAACAGACCCTTTGACAACATCCATGAGATGAACAATGCCTTCGTCGAAAACATCAACAAGAAGGTTAAGCAAGAAGACGAGCTGTACATTCTTGGAGACTTCTCGTTCAAGATAACGGCAGCCGATGCTGCATCGATCCGTCGAAGCATCCATTGTAGGAAAATCCACCTTGTTCCAGGCAACCACGATAAAGACTGGTCGCAACCAGCTGTTGCTGGAACTTTTATTTTGGAGTCCCATATTTGCATCTTAAAGCACAACAAGCAGAAGCTGGCCCTTTGCCATTTCCCCATGGCTGACTGGCCTTCTATGGCTCATGGCTCTATCCACCTTCACGGGCATATACATTCTGAAGGCTCCAGCTACAACGAGATCAACCGAATGCAGGGCCTGTACCGTTTCGATGTTGGCGTTGATGCTAATGGATACTCCCCCGTAAGCCTTGATGAAGTACTCGATTGGTTTAGCGACATCGAATGTAACGGGCGCGAAAAATGGCCTAGTTGGGTAAACGGAACAGGGAGCAAGCAAGCAACGCGGAAGCTGGCAGGCATCAAGCTTTGTGGTCAAGGGAATAAATAATGATATACGTAACAGGAGATATTCACGGCGGCTTGGACATAAACAGCATTACTGAATGGGAAGAGGGCAAAACCCTGAACCACAATGATTACCTGATTATCGCAGGAGATTTTGGCATTCCTTGGAATTTCAGCACCGAAGAAGACAACCTAATGTGGTGGATAGAAAGCCGTCCTTGGACAGCGCTCTTCATCGATGGTAATCATGAACGCTTCGACTACTGGAAGAACCAGCCAGTCGAAGAATGGAACGGAGGACGCACCCAGCAGCTTCACGAATATTCACAAATTCGAAGGTTAATGCGCGGAGAAGTGTTCACTATCGATGGAACATCCCTATTCACCATGGGTGGTGCCACCAGTGTTGACAAGGCATTTAGGACCGAGGGCAAAAGCTGGTGGCCAGACGAGCTTCCAAGCGAATGCGAGATAAACCACGCCCGCGAAACGCTTGATTCTGTTGAGTGGGAGGTGGATTACGTTATAACGCACACCTGCGCAAGCAGCCTGCTTGCAAAAACGCTCTACCCCAAACACGACTGGGAAAAGCCCGATACCGACCGCCTTACGAATTTCTTCAACGAGCTAGAGTACAAACTTGATTTCAAGCGCTGGTATTATGGGCATTTCCACATCGACCGAAACATCGATCATCGGCATACAACGCTGCTGGATGCCATCGTACCCTTAGGCGAAGGAATTCCTGTTGGCTATTCGCTTGGACTGTAAAGCCGAGCACTACAGGCGAAACAACATAGGAAGAGGCGGGTCTTCCGGGCTTAACTGTGAGTTTCAGAGAAATCATTCTGGCACAGCACGGTTCCTCGACTTGAGCTATATGTCCAAGCGCCAGGAAGTCTCTCGAGATTTCGATCAACCTCGAACCACCAACCCTCGAAAGCGCAATCGGTTTCCGGAAGCCAGCATCGACATCCATCCACTTCAAGAAGGGCATCAGAGCTTTCCACATGGCGAACCCCAACCTCTTCCCCTAAAGGAGCATCGCTTTCGGGATAGGAGCATCCATATGAAATTTCGCCCTGGTTGCCAGGCATGGTCATCATGACTCTCTCCCGAAGAGAGCACAAACGAGCATCTACCAAGCTAAGCGATGCATTTGTATAGGCCAGTATTACATTGTTGAAACAATCCGAACAGACACCATCATAAACAAGCTCATCTGCAACACCGGAAGGGATCTGCTTATAGCCCTTCTTGGCAAACCAATAGGCGATTGAACACAGATCGTTTTGTCCGCCGACCTTCCTCAGGCAACATCCACAGCGAAAATTGCCAAATGGGGAAATATAGTCATCACTCAGCTCATTGCACCAATGGCTTCCCCTCCTGCAGGCCTTAAGAATGTCAGAAGCTTCCTTCTGCTGGATTTCCCCAGCATCAAAAAGGGTCAGAACCTTATTAACGACATAGCCCATACCCAGTTTCATGCCAAAACAGCCCATATCAACCCCACCTCAAGCAAAAGGCTAATGCTAACTCCTATAAGTGTACAACATATATGTTGTACACTTATAGGAGTTAGCTACAACAGCACTTGTGAAAGATAAGACAACCACAAACAGCTAAAACATTTCTCGAAAAGGAGGATGCATGATTTCCGATTGCCCCAACAACGAAAGCCCTTATAGGGTTGTGTTTGGCAGATTCCAAGCCAAATTGTTACAGTGCCCAGTAAATTGCACGTTGGCAAAAATCAAAGGACGCGACGGAAGACTGAGCATCCTTAAAGCAATAGGCGAAGAACAGTACTACGGTTGTTTCCAGTTTGACTATCCCGAAGAACCAGCCGATTGGACAATCGAGCGATATATATCAAAACTGAATTGTGTACTTTCAGCGTTAGCGGGAACGAGGCCGTGCTTAGAAGCAGGCAGGGGCATGCCTACATATTCAGCCTTTCCAACGTTGGACACGAAGACAGCCCCTGCTTTAATGAAGCAAAGGCTGTATTTCGACCCTGGGATCTCGTCTGTTTCGAACCCGAAGAAGAGCCGACCGTATACGGATATATCCTAAATGCTCTCCACGAGGACGACCATTGGCAATACGACATCTATTCGCCTTGTCCACCACTCCCATTTTAAGAGCAGCGAATGGATGCGGCAATTTATAGAAGCATTCCCGAAAGCTTGATTCGCCTTATCGATGAGGCCCATGAAGAATGGGCAATCTTTCGTGAGCTCATGATAAATCCGCCACGATTCTTGCCGCCAAAGAGCGCATGTGCATTGTCGAACGAAACGGAGCTTGCCGAAATAATCGAAGGGCTCGATAAAATAATCGAGGAAACGGACTACTACCTTGAGAACGGTTGGCCCGAAAACTTCTTCTGCGGCCCGATTTATCTCGGCTTCCCAGATATCATCTATACGCCAAATTTAAGCAACGGGGCGACTATTGAGGAACCTGAATGCTTTGCCCAATAGCGATTAAAGAGCCGCTGAAACCATAACCACCCTCTCGTTTTCCTTAGGGACAAAATCGCTAAGCTTTGAGGGCTCGGGCAGCGGCTCGTCATCTTCTCTAAAGCCAAAAAGAGTAAGCTCCAGAAGCTCTTTAGCAGATGCAAGAGCATCAGCCTCGTCAACACCGCTTGTTGCCACATCAAAACCAGGAAATATCACAGCTATTTCCTGGTCAGGTTCATAGATAAACACTGCTGGGTAACGCATGCTTCCCCCTAACGCCACTCTTGCCATTCTTCTTGCCGCGCAACCCCCGAAAGCTTTTTCTTAATGCGGGAAGAAACACCATGGCACGCCGCTGCGCAAAGATAATCGACGATTTTTTTGCTTTAGATTTTCCCTTCACTTCAGGGAAGGTTTCTTCAAGCTTCAAATGAGCATACGAGCCGATAAACGCTTCCTGCTCTGCGCGAAAACCGCTTTTTACCCTTGCGAACACATCGCTATCGATATTTCCCACATAACCCTGTTTCTCCATTTTGGACAGCACCGCTTTATCGAAGCTGGTAAGCTCACTTCCAGCGGATTTCAACAAATAATTCTGCTGCAACCACCGTAAATCTTCGAGGCCCATCATTAACGTGCGAAACGAATGGACTTCGCTGATTAGCCTGTTCGCACCATAAATGCCAGCAGGATCAATGTCTTGCCAAACACGGCGCGGCATGCCTAATGGCATTGAGAGATCAATCATCCGCGCAAGTTTAATAGCCTCATTCGAGGGCTGCCCTTGGCAATAGATGGACACAACGCGGTTATGCAAAAAGCCAGATGCGTACCGGTAATTCGCCTCGTTTTCAACCAAAAGGCAACCCTGGGCTTTCGAAACGTCAACGTGGCAAATATCAACCAGCATAGCAGCTGAAACACCTACGCCATACTTGCCGGATGCGGAAGCATCAACAACTTCGCCTTTTTTGCCAAAAAGGGCAATCGGCCCAGAAACCATAATCGCGCCGCTGTTTCTTTCTATCCCTAGCATACCAAGCTGTTCCCGGGCATCAGAGCAAGATTTCAGTGCATTGGATAAGCATGGACAAAAGCAAATGAATGCCGAAATCAGGTTATCGCCTGGCGCTCCAACCGCCTTGCTATCGGCAAACGCATAGCAGGAAAGGGTCCTTTCGGTTATACGCTCACCTCGCTCAAGAAGCTCAAAATAGGAATCCAGGAGCTTTGCGCTACTAAGGTAACTTGAGGGCATTTTTTTCACCCACCGATGCACCCAGGGCGGCAAGTTCTTGTTTTTCATCAGAAGGTCAAAAGCGGTGCTTCGGCCTACAGAAGCGGTTTTTCCGTCGCTGAAATGAAACTCCTTTTCGCAAGGAACCGAAAAGCTGGTAACTACCCTCTTCTTGCCCCTATTGCCCCATCTGATATCCAGAACCCTGCCTTCGCTTCTGAGCTGAAGGAGCGCAGCAGAATACACTGCAGAACTTCTTTGCTTAGAAAATTGATAGCCCTGAACCAAGTTGTCACCCTGGCAAGGACATATTACAACCGCGTTGTTTCCTTCCTTCGCCTGTTTCTTGACCTGACTTTTAATCGCGAGAAGCAAAGCATTTCTGGCGTTTCGGATTTCGGTTTCCGTAATAGAGTATTTGGCCAAGCTGATTCCGCACTCAGGAGGCACTTTGTCCAGCAATTCACCTATTTTCATACCTATCCTAGATGTTGTACTAATGTGTTGTACATTAGTTTACAGCCCCATGTATTAACCTGCCGAAATTAGCTCAGCTCATTTGACGAACCGATGAAACCAACCAGCCTTACGGGAGAATTTCATTCCATATAGCTTTTCAATTTCCAAAAGGTTGCAAGTAAGCATTCCAGGGCTGAATTCCGATTGGAACCTGGGAGGAAGCATCATCTCTATACCCTTAAGGGCATTTTCTGCGTTTCTATCGCCCGAGCTGCAGCGGACAATCAACTGGTTTTCTTCGGTATTTCGCTCGAAGGATTCTCTGCTCGCAGTGAAATACCTCTTCAGGTTCTTAGCTGCCCTGTGGCACATGGCAGATTCACCAAAATAGTCATCGATACAAAGAGGTGTTGCCCATTTCGGTGAATGCCCCGATTCGCGGACAATATCGAGGATCACACCGCTGGATATCTCGTATACATCCAGCTCGCCTATGGCATCCACCCTTGAATGCTCTTTGAATTTAGGTGCAGCTCTTTTAACGTATTCCGCAAAGAAAGATGAGCCAACCTCATCGGTTAATCGATTCGGGATCTGCCCGTTTTTGATGGCCTGCTTTTGGTTCAAGGAAGCTGATACCTGGAAAAATAAGGCGCGCTTCTGAAACTCTTGGGGCATCGGAGGGGTGATATTGCTGGTTGCCACCACAGCAGGGTAGCCATCGTATTCCATATCGAGGGTTTTCGCATAAGGCGTTGTAAGCAGCTTGCGCAGGGAGCTGTCAGTCATCTGCCCCCCTGGCGACATCGTCATACAAAATAGGGAGGCCCTTTTGGTTGACTTGCATAAGGCGAGGTTTCCTTACGGAATCAACTCGAACACTTTTCAATGGGCTTCCATCTTTGAAAGAGGCACCTTCCAATGGCTCAACAACGCTGCCGCACATCGCCTTACCTAAGAATTTGAAAAGAGACGTTTTGCCTGCATTGGCGTCTCCGTACAAGAATAAAAACATCGGAAGGGAAATCAACAACCCCTCCTGCTGAGCAAGGATGCATTCCTTCCTCAGGTGCGAGAAAAACGGCGTTGCGAAATACCACACCACAATCTTCCAGGCATCGGATTGATAGCCCTCAACATCACCCGAAAACAGCTGGAAGCTATTAACGAATTCGACAATGCAAGAAGCATCATTTTCGAACTGCCTGCAAGAAAGCGGTTTTCCGTTAACGGAAGCGGAATCGTTATCCCAATCAATAAAGAGTTTTGGACACTCCTGGTTCCTTCTTTCATGCTCTTCCTTTATCTTATCGCCCTCTATCTGGAGTTTTGCAATATTCGACCTATCGATAGCAAAGCCTTTTTGCACTGGAGCAAAAAGAGATTCTAGTTTTTCGACCTGAGGCTGCTGCAACCCGCCCAACAGAGAGCAATCAGACATTGATATCGATAAATCGGCATCGTCGCCTTCGACCCACTCGAGAATAACCAATCCTTCTTCCTTCTGAAGAACTGGCACTTCACCAAACCCGACCGTGCCGCTTCTGTCTAACTCATCGAGAGAGGCTTTTAGGCTATCTACCCTCGTCGCGCACGTTGCCTTAAATGGTTCATAAACTTTTTCAAGCACCTCGAAGTAGGAGTCCCTGTCATCGCAAACCAAGATCACTTCCTTCTGCTTGTTGCCATTCCATGCCTTATTAGAGAAATTCGCAGAGCCAGTAATTACGCGATATTTTTCGGTTTCCGGATTCGCAAGAAGGTAAATCTTCTGATGGGAAGAAATAGTGTTCTCGAAATACAGCCAGCACTCCCCTTTCTCTACCCTGTCGGAAATCTCTCTTCCCTATTTGTTCTGAAGGAGCTTCAACGTTTCCGCTTGAACAACCAAAGGAGCCAAGGCGGTGAGCTTGATTTGTTTTTCCAAGATGGCCTTACACCCAAATACAAGTTCAATATCTTCGAATTTTCGCATCTGCTTGGCCACCATCGAAACACCATATGACCAGGTAATAGCCTTCATGGTTTTAAAGCCATCGAATAGCTTTTCGGCGTTGTCAATTGTTTCGACCTTTAAGGTTTCGGAGCGTGTTATCTTGGTCTTTCCCTCAACAGCAGGCCCATCAAACTCTTCAGCCTCCATTGAAAACAGCGATTCTTGCATAATTTCATCTTCCTTTCGATTCCCTCCTTACCTCCTTATACGCAAAAACACCTCTTTGTGCGTACACTGCAATGGACACACTAGGAGATGTTTAGATTAATCGAGGGTAAGACGATGTAAAGCGAACCTGAAAGCCTGATGAAAGCCGTATTTCACCAGGGGATGCAGAACAAACCGCAATTTGTTAGTGCTCGTCCTTGTCTCAATCCAGAAGGCTGTAAATTGGCGAATCCTTATCTAATCGTTCACGAAAAGTCGAATGATGCCCTGAAAAATCGAAGAGACCTTCAATAACCGCAAGCGCCTCTTTCTCTTTCTCGCTATGAGATTCTCTATTCTTGTTAATTGCTCCTTTGATTCTCTTCAGCTCGGTACGGTTATGTGTATCCGCATCGTGGGTCAAGCAGTAAAAAAGATATCGACAAATATTCCTCGGGGTCGAATGGGATAACAATTCATAATCGCAATATGCACGGTCAAGCAATTCTTCAAATGGCAAAGATGCAACATCGCAATCGCATCGAACGAAACACTCTTCCAGGATTCTTTTAAGCAGGGAGGACTTCTCTTCTTCGCTCAACTGAACGAAAGGCCTATCAATAACAATTACATGCACTTTGTCGCTAGACTCATATGCTGCGCATGCTTTCTCTCGGATTCTAAGAATCCTTGTAGCCCCTTCTTCTAATTGCGCCCAATCTGCTTCGATGTCAGATTTCAGTTGCCGCTCACCATGCACACCACCGTCATACTGAATGGAAACAGACTTATTGTTCTGACGGCTAATGAAATAAATATCGCTTTCCCTGCCCCCAATTTTTACCGAGGACTCCACAACGAACAACCTGCAACTTTCCGCCAAATGACTCAGGCAGACATAAAGATAGATTTCCGAAATCGAACGTCTTACACCTTGTCTTGGATACTGGGCATCTATCTTATTAGTTCTTTCAAGTTGACTATCGTTCAAACGCTTATTTCTTTTCGCCTCCTGGAGCTGTCGAACAATCGCTCCCTCAAGACCTCGGCTATCTCTTTTAAGCGCGGAACCTTTCTTCTCCGTTAAGGATACATACAAGTCACAGAGTAGATTTAACGGAAGGATATGTCCGCCCTTTTCCCCTGCATATTTCAACATTGCGATATGGAGCTCATTCTGTTGCGCGACCGTCAGCAAATCAAAGTGCCTATTCCCAGCAAAATACATTGCGAGACTTTTCTCACTCGGGTTAACCGATTCTTGACTAGGCTTTTTGCTATTTTGACGACAAAAATCCATATACGCTTCGAACATCTCCACAGAACTTCTGGCGGACTTAGCGTATTTCTCCTTCAATTTTTCTAGCTCATTCAAAACACACTGATTGCAAGGATTTTTTCGCCTTGGTGCATTATCGGCCCATTGTCTCAGTGCCTTTTCGCTACTGGTCCCAGATTGGTGCGGCAAACGTCCCGTTTCCTCACAAAATAATTTGAGCTCATCAAGCCTACGTAAATCCTTTTCCTGATTTTTTTGGCAATCATTGACTTTGCGATAAGCCATCTTGAGGAAGGCTGTCAACACTGTACAGTTATTTTTCCGATCTTTTTTACCCTTTAAAGAGTCAGACATCACAGCTTGTCCAACCCTAAGCGGGCTAAAAGAAACATCAGCAGACAAATACTCAAGATAATCAAAATCGAGCTTTGTCGACGCGATACGTCCCTGCAAATACCGGCGAAGCTCTGTCGGTATATCCTTGCCCTTCCTTAAAAGCTCATCAACATAACGATACTTATCTTTTGCCCCACAAATCGAACAAGCAATTTTATGCCATTCAAGCGCAACAAAAAGAATTCTCTCGGATTCTTCCAATGACAAATCGCCATCTACAAGTGAAACTTTCATCGGCCAAACCCCGCAATTTTACCCACCAAATTGAACTGCGTTTATTACAGTTATCATACAATGTCTACATATTTATTACGAAAGTGTCTAGTCATATTGTATGTCATGTTTGTAAAGCAAGGTTAAGTGACTCCCGCTAAACGCTATACAGGGAAACTGCGATTCACTAATCATCGCCCTCGTCTAAGAGACTCTCAAGCATCTCATCTACAGAATCAAAAGGCCCAAACAAACCAATACCCCTCTCGGCATCATGAATCACTTTGAAGGTTTCTTCGTTGAGATGGCTCTCAGCCAGATAACCGCCCATCCCAGCCAATTCACGCGCAGTTCTAGTTTCAGCCGTTTCGGATTGGAGACCCGAAGCTGAAACAATTTTCTTTCCTGTTGTGCTGTCTGCTCTTTTCGAATTAATCCTATGCAATTCATTCCCCAATCCCACTAAAACCCCATCCACGCTACTAAATGCAATGACATCTGAAGAAATGTTTCGTACAACATATATGTTGTACTATATCTAAGGAAATTGAGTTTATGACAGAACGGTATTGTCGCTCGAACAACCTCGTCTTCAGCCGAAAGGTAAATGACATGATCTTTGTCACTGGCGACATACATGGCAACGGAGAACGTTTTTCATCACGACGGTGGAGATTCGGAAAAGGCCTGAACCGCAATGATGCCGTTATTGTAGCGGGAGATTTTGGCCTCCCCTGGAGCGACAGCAACACTGACACCTACTGGCTTGATTGGCTTGAATCGAAACCCTGGACAACCTGTTTCGTAGATGGAAACCACGAAAACCACGCTCTGCTTTCCAAGCAGCCAACCAAAAACTGGAACAACGGAAAAGTGCATGTTTTACGGCAGCATGTTCTCCATCTAATCCGCGGAGAGATTTTCAATATATCGGGTCTCACCATATTCGTCATGGGCGGTGCATCGAGTCACGACATACAATACCGCACCGCAGGAAAAAATTGGTGGCCCGAAGAGCTACCGAGCGCCAGCGAATACGAGCATGCGAGGAAAGCGCTTAATGCTACAAATCGGAAAGTGAATTACGTAATAGCCCATGAAGCACCGAGGGTCATTGCCTCTAAGCTCTGCCAACAACGCAATAGAATCCGCAATCCAAACGATCCTTTGCAAGGCTTTTTCGAAGAGATTAGCAATCGGCTCTATTATCAATGCTGGTTTTCGGGGCATTACCATATTGATGAGTGGGTAAACGAGAGACATCGACTTATCTACGAAGACATTCTACCTATCGGCTCGAAGATGCCCATCAACAGAGGATTCGGCAAGAAACAGGAAATCGTAAGATCAAAGAAAGAAAGTTATTCCAATGAGACCAGCCCATACGCACGGCAAAAGAAGGGTCATAAAGAGCCAGGATGCGGAAGGCTTCGTCGATTCTTTATGCAATCACAAAGAATCCCAATTCGACTCGATGGGTAAATCGGAAATCAAAACCGAACGCCTCAAGTCGCGAGGGCTTCTAACTCGTAGAACATCAGGGGAAGAGCCATTCGCAACTCGCCCTTACGGCAAAGTTGACCCCATAGAGTCAAAACAAAGGGCGGTAATCACCGATAGGTTCATCTACGAATTAGTCGAGTTTACCAGCTGATTAGTTTTGTACAGCTAACTCAGCCTGACATACAATGAAAATGAAGCCAACCGTTCGCTCGGGCAATGGGAGCCCGGTATGCTGCGGTTGGCTTCGTTTGGTTTTTACACCTAGGTTCAAAAAACTACGGCCTCAAACAACTGATAGGTGCAACGTACACGCCGTCATTCCTGCGGTAGGCGTATCCATCCGCGGTTACAACCAACATGAACGACGGAGCGCCCATAACGGTTTGGTCGATTTTCGCGGCAACCTTCCCCAGCGATTCAGCTGCCGCATCGGTCTGCGACTGGTTAAGCTTGATTTCCACCAAGCCCCATCTTCCATCGCGCAGCGCCACAACCGCATCGGCTTCCAAGCCGGAATTGTCCCGATAGAAAAACACCTGTCCGTTATTCTTTTGGGCGTATACCCGCAAATCCCTAATGCAAAGCGCCTCGAAGAGCATTCCCAAAGTCGGCATGTCGCGCAACAACAAGGCAGGGCTTGCACCTAAGGCTGCCGTTGCCAGAGAGGGGTCAACGAAATAGCGCTTCGGCGTACGGCTCAAACGCGCTTTTGACCTAAGCGAAGGCTCCCATACATCAAGGTCTTCGACAATCGAAAGGTTCCGCAATGCGGCCAAATAGGCCGAAAACGTTGGGCGGGACATTTCACTGCCCTGTGCATTTATCATCTTCGACATAGAGGAAGTGTCCGCTTGCGAACCCACGCATCGCGCGAATGAGCGCATAACCAGCCTTGCGTGATTGGGATTGCGAGACACCCCGTCAACCGCAGAAATATCCTCCTCGGCAACCGCCTGCAAATAGTCGAACGCCGTTTCCGTTGCCGCTTCCGCATTACCCATGGTAACCGCGCTGGGCCATCCGCCACGCGCAACCTGGAAGGCTATGGTCTCGATATCACCCGATGCTGCACCTTCGATATCGGATGGCTCGTCGAACAGCCCAAGAAGGGAAACCTCGCCCGTTGATTCCCTCGACTCGAAAAGGGACATGGTGCGCATATCCAGAAACGACATCCTGCCCGTGCCAGAGTGCTGCGGCTTGCTCTTCGGGGTTGCAGACCCCGTTAGGATGTAAAGCCCCTTTTCCCTTTCCCGATCAACAGAAAAACGCACCGCATCCCATAACTGCGGCGCCTCTTGCCATTCATCGATAAGACGAGGCTTACCTCCGCGCAGCAAGACAGAAGGCTTCGATTCGGCAAGCATTTGATTGCTTACCCGTTGATCGGGATCCTGCATGAAAAGCGCACTCTGCGAATACCTGAGGGCAGTTTCCGTTTTACCGCACCACTTCGGACCGCGGATAACAACCGCTCCTGTTTGCTTCAGTTTCAATTCAAGCAATTCATCGGCAATACGCGGCAAATAGGCGCTTTCGTCCACCATGGCAAAACCTCCGTTTTACAGATTGCAACAATTTCATTTTACACATTGCAATAATTCTGTTTTACAGATTGCAGAGGTTTTGTTTTACACATTGCAAATTTCTTGGTGCAGAAATTATACCTGTCCCTATTTTCCCAACGTGAAGAGGGCAACCTGGCGCCTCTAACGCAGCGTGGCAGAATCAGACCCGCTTATTTGAATGTCAGCATCGAAGAAAGCCAACAACGCACGAGTAGCAAGCATGACATCGCGTGCGCCGGCGGTTTCGTACGCCGAATGCATGGCAAGCTGGGCGCAGCCCACATCAACGCCATGCATACTTGCTTGTATGTTGGACAGGTTGCCCAAGGTTGAGCCACCCGCCATATCGCTGCGGTTCGCAAACCGCTGGAACGGTACGCTGGCGTTATTGCACACCGCACAGAACACGGCACTGCTAAACGCATCGGTGCAGTACTTCTGGTTTGCCGCTTCTTTGACCACAATGCCCTGATTCAAATAGGCACGATTGCCCTCATCGCTCTTTTCGGGATGGTTAGGGTGTACCGCATGGGCGTTGTCGCAGCTTACCAATAGGGAACCCGCCAATGCGCGGCGATATCCCTCGTCCGTACCACCCAAAGCTCCGTTCAGGCGCGTCAATGCATCGGGCAAGAATGTGGACATAGCACCCTGCTTGGTGTTGGACCCCACCTCTTCGTTGTCGAAGCAGCAGTACACCGAAACGCAGGAATCGTTGGCGCTTCGCAAAAACGCTTCAGCCGAAGCGTAGGCGCACATAAGGTCATCGAGTCTGGGGGCTGAGATGAATTCACCAGCCGCACCCCATATGCAAGGTGTCTGGCGATTCACCAAATACAGGTCATGGCTTACTATTTGGTCGGGATGAAGGTCCAGCTCGTTAGCGAGCAGCGATTGCAGTGCTTCTTTCTCCAGCGCGCCCGCGGAAACCACTGGGCACAAATCGATCCGTCGGTTTGGAGCAAAGCCGTTGTTCACGCCATGATCCATATGGATAGCCAGGCTCGGAATAAGAGCCACATCCCTATCAAGCGAGACCAACCTGCTCTCAATGCGATTCCCTATTTGAACCATAACGCGGCCCGCAAGGGAAAGAGGACGATCGAACCAGGTGTAATCGATCATTCCACCATACGCCTCAACGTTTAAGCGTCTGTACGAACCTGGGCCTTCCAAAGCGGGCTGAGCCTTGATTTTGAACAGAGGCGAATCCGAATGCGAAGCGGTGATCTGAAAATGATAGCCTTCCGATACGGCACCGCCCACCTTGAAGGCTATGATGCTCGAACCGTTGCGCACGGTGTAGTAGCATCCCCCTGGCTTGCAGCTCCAGGTTTGCGCTTCGGGGAGAAAAACGAATCCTGCCTCGTCAAACCGAGCACGCAGGGCAGACACCGCGTGAAATGCGCTGGGGCTTTCATCTATGAAGCGCAGCAGGCCTTCTGCTGCCTGGATTTCGTGCGTCAAGCCACTACCCGATTCCGCCACCATGCCAACTCGCTTTCTTTCCAAAAGAAATAGACGTTTTCCCAACCAGTCTAACAGCTAACAATGCACTCTTCGAAAGCAGCCACAATCGAAGTGAAGCTCGGGATCAAAGAAGTGACGCGCGGTGCACGCGTCGGGCAAAAACCAATCCACCAAAACCGGGACCGAATTCCACCACCAACAACCAAGCCCCAAACGCAAAAGCGCACCCATTAGCCCACCCCGCAGCCGTAGCAGCAGGCTTCTCCTCTATACTTGGAAGCATCGAAGCAAGGGAGATCATGGGGAACCCAGAACAGCATACGCAAAGCGTCTCAAAACGTCGGGTTTTGATTGTTGCTGCCTGCATTGCCGCAGCGACTTTTGCCCTCCTCATTTGCGCCGAGATCTTTCTTCCCAGCAAACCGCCTTCGTTTTTCGGTCTCGGGTTCGGCCCTTCAAGCACAACGGGGTTCATGGTGCTTCTGGGCCCAGCACTTGCCGCATGGGCCTTTTCCATCTACGTACGCTGCCCCGACGCCACTATCCGCAACCAGCTTATTGCCATCGCCGCCCTTTTAGCGTTTTGGTTGCTCGACGTTATCGTGAAATACCCCATGAAAAGCGACCTGGGCACCTCTATATGCTGGTACCTCTATTACGTTCCCATGCTATTTGTTCCCGCGCTGGCCTTTACCTGCGCCCTCCGCGCCGCCGGTTTCGATACCACCAAGGCAGGAAAAACCGCACGTTCCATCGCTTTTGCGGGAAGTGCCCTGCTTGCTCTGTTCGTGCTTACGAACAACCTCCACCATGCGGTATTTTCGTTCAGCTTCGACGATCCGGGCTGGAGCGGCAATTACCGCTACGAGTGGTGCTATTGGCTCGTTGCTGGCTGGTTCGTCCTACTTTACGGAGCATTCTTTGCCTTGTTGTTCCCTGCCGCAAGAAAGCAGCTACGCCCCTCTTTTGCCCCTTTAGCGATTATCGCCGGTTTGGCAATTACCTACAGCTTGTTCTACATCCTTCGAAACGCTCACTTCTTCAGCACCAACCTGGCACTCACCTACACCATCCTTATTGTCGTGGCGGTCGAAATCACTCTCGCGACAGGGATCCTTCCCTCTTATGCGTGGTATCGGGAAACCTTCTACAAACTACCTTTCGATCTGAAAGTGCTAACCAGGAATGGGCAGCTTGCTTACTCGACCGCACAAGCCAAGCCCCTTTCGCCCGAAACAACAGAAAAGATAACTGAACTTGGCACGCTCAACGGCGCGGCCGTAGACTTCCGCGTCCCAACCAACCCCCATACCCTCAAACGCGCCTACGGCATCAGCGGCGGCACCGCGTTGCTCTCCCTCGATGTAAGTAAAAATGACGCCAGACGCACCGCTCTCAAACAGCGAAAGGAAGAACTGGTCAATGCATCCGAGCTGCTAAAGCGAAGCGCTGCCATTCGCCAGGGCCTCGCATTACAGGAAGCAGAACGTGACTTATTCGAGCAAATCAATAACTCGCTGGCGGAGAAAACCTCCGAGATCAATCGCCTTATCGACGAGCTCCCCGAAGACGACTCGCTCGAAAGTGCAGCAATCAGACGCCAAAACTTGACTCGGGTTAAATTCCTTGTCGCCTACTGCAAGCGCAAAGGAAGCCTTATCGTTGCCGAGCGTGAAGGAGTTTCCTTCACCCAAGAACAAGTTGAACTGGTATTTACCGAAGCCGCAGCCGATTTCCGTTCCATGGGAATCGAAAGCGCCGCGCTCTTTCGCTTGAACGAACCCCTATCGCCCGCAATCATGGCTCACCTCTACGATTGCGCATACGACTTCGCCTCACTGGCATTTGCGATCAAAAACCCAACCCTGCTCTTATTTGGCGAAAACGACGAACGCAGCGCCTTGACAGTTCGCATCGTTTTGCAATGCGAAGAATCCCGAAAACTCGAATCTTCGCTGCAAAACTTCTGCAATAGCCTGACGAAAGCGGGCATCCGCAACTGCCACCAAATCGAGGCAGACGAAATCGCCGTCAAAATCAAGCTGGAAGACAGTGCCCTATGAGCCATCTGTTCAACATAAAATCAGTGGTTCTTATTGCGCTTATCATTCTGCTATTTGGGCTTATGGTCGGGCAAATGATCCATGTTCTTCTTGTTGCCACGCGGAAAGAAAACCGCAACCCCCGCGGAGCTGTCGCCTATGAGGCGCTTCTCCTTGCGCATCTGCTCTTAGCCTGCGCAACGGTATGCTCTGCTTACGCAAACCATGGCGCGCTGCTGTTCCGCATGAAGATGATCTCATTCCCCATCGAGCCAATGATGTGGGTTAACGCCATTGCGCTTGTGCTGGGTCTCGTGCTCGCCTTCGCCTATCGCCGCCCCATAATGACCCTCGAGCTCATAGTTCTTGCTACCTGCACGCCACCATTCATCGAAGCGGCTGACATCAACAGCTGGTTCATTCCCGTACTAGACGCTTCGTTCTTCCTTTTCCGCGTGTCGTCTTCGCTGACCATGGATATCAAGCACCGCAGTTCCGCGATTACACAGCTCTCCATCGGCGAAGCGGTAAAAAAACTTCCCGAGGGCATTCTCTGCATTAATCGAAGCGGAGCGATTGTCCTTATGAACGAAAGCATGCGATCCAGCCTTCAAGCGCTCGGATTGGGCACCAACCTCTCAGAGGGTTCCCCTATCTGGGCAGAGCTAGCCAAACGCGCAGCCGCAGGTAACCACGTTCGCGACGCCCTACTTCCCGAAGGGATACGTCTAACTGTATCGCCAAACGAAACCAGGCTCTTCATACATGACGAGGTGACGCTGCATCACACCTTATGCGAACGAATCATGGCCATTGACGTTACGGTTGAGGAAGACCTCAACGAACGTCTGCATCTTGCCAACACCGAACTGGAAGAATCGAACCGCAAACTGGAGCAAACCCTGGCGCAGTTAGAAGAAGCTGCTGCAGAAGAAGCATCGCTCGTCATGAAAACGCGCGTCCACGACTCCATCGGCCAACGAATGACCATACTCCATCACTACCTAGAATCAGATATAGATAATCCGGAAATCACCCGAAGCGTTTCCCGGCTTATGCACAATATCACCAACGATCTTGCTCGCACTTCCCCAGAGGGAAAAGACGAGCTTGCCGCTCTTGCATCAGCCTTTGCTCTTGCAGGTACGAATATCCACATAGAGGGCACGCTGCCCGAAAACCCCAGCTCGGCAAATGCACTAGTTGGGATAATTCGAGAAGCGGCAACCAACGCACTCAAGCACGGCAGCGCTAAAAACGTCTATGTTCGCATAGCGGCCAAACCATCGGAAACGAACCTGGCCATTTTCGATGACGGTACCGGCGCTTCAAGCACGATTATCGATGGCTGCGGCATGCCCCAGATGCGCCGAGCGGCAGAAGTCCTCGGTGGCACCTTTGAGGTAAACGCACTGACGCCTTTCACTATATCGGCAACTATTCCCCATCAAGGAGCATCATCATGATCACCATCGTCATCGTTGAAGATCAGGGGATTCTCCGAGAATCACTCGCATGCACGCTCAACCTGCAGGAAGACATGCAGGTTGCCCGCGCGCTTTCCGATGCAGCAGACGCACTCGACGTGGTGCGCGAGACGAATGCCAATCTTGCGCTTTTGGATGTTTGCACCGAAAACGGATCGAGCGGAATCGCCGCAGCGAAGCAGATTCGCGAAGCCTGCCCCGATACGAAAATCGTAATTATGACAGGCATGCCGGAAATCACGTTCATCGAACAGGCAAAGCTCGCTGGAGCTGACAGTTTCGTATATAAGAACGTTGGAACTGAAGAGCTCCTGGGAATTATTCGCTCAACCGCCAACGGCTACTCCACCTTCCCGAATGCAACCCAGAGCATCTTCTCGGACGCTTCGGCACTCAACGAAACAGAGATCAGTATCCTGCGATTGGTCTGCGAAGCAAAAACGCGTAAGGAAATTGCAGCTGAGCTGTATTTAAGCGAAGGCACAGTAAAACGCCACATTTCTGAGATCTTGGCCAAAACGGGCTACGACAGCATCTTGCGCCTTGCCGTGCATGCGGTATCGCAGGGTCTTATCGTTCCGAAGATGGACAAATAAGCCACTGGCGGCAATAGAAATCACGCCCTTCGTCATCTGGGTTCCACCCGCCGTTTACAACGCAAAACCAGCCAACGAAATCACCAGATCAATACCCTTGTTTTGTTTTTGAGACACATGGCTCAAAAACACTCTTTAACTGAGCCGCAGGTCACTTCTTCCAGCGCTCCCCTCGCGTCATCATGGAACCACGATGACAAACATAGCTAGCCGCAAAAGCGGCGAGGGAGTCTGAGAGGATGTGGTTGCAATGAAGGCAACGAAGAAGATCATCGCAGTTCTGGTATGCGCTTTTGCCCTGTGCTTTGCACTGGTGGGATGTGATTCCGGAGCCGAACAGTACAAGAAGAACTTCCAGGGCGACTGGGAACTGGCAGGCCTGACCGAAGGCGATACCACCTATTCCGAGAGCGATATCTCCATGCTTAAAGCATGGGGCCTGGAAGTAAAGCTGTCCCTCAATGAAGACGAAACTATGGTTCTCGAGTACTTCGGCGAAACGGCCGAGGGCAACTGGGAGCCCAAGGATGCTACCACTTTCAAGATGACAGCCATGGGCGATTCGATTGATGGCAAGCTGGCTGATGGGATGATATCCATCGAAGTCGAGGGTGCCGAAATGAAGTTCAAGAAGATGGAATAGCGGGGTAAACGGTAATGAAACTCAAGTTTCTAGGAATTGCAGCATGCGCACTTGCACTCTGCTTCACCCTTGTGGGATGTAACTCACAAAAAGTAACTGACTTTACCTGGTGCCAGGCGGCAGTGCCCGATAAGTATGAACTGAACACCAGCCTTGGCAGCAATGCGGCAAAGGTATCGTTCGCCAAGACCGATGAAGGCAAAGAGCTCCGCGTCAACTGGAACGGCGTAAAGGACGCCCAGGGAATTACCCAAGCATTCATGGAATGGGAAGGCACTGGCTCTGAGCAGCTGGACGATATGAAGATCGGCAACTACACCTGGAAGGTTGCTCAGAACACCGAGGCAAGCAAGCCAAAGATCCAGTTCTGCACCGACCTGCCCGATGGACGTGTTGGCATCGTTGACGCCCGCGGATTCAGCGACATCAACGACAAAGACCTGCAGAGCTTCGTTAAATCGGTAAAGTTCGCAGATGATGTGAGCGAAGCATACGACAAAGCCAAGGAAGTCAGCTCTGACGACCTGAAGATCCACTAACACCCTTGGGCGGAGCCGCAATCGAGTTCCGCCCGTTTTCGAAACAGACTGAAGAGGAGGACATCATCATGAAGAAAGCAGTTATCGCACTTCTTGCCCTCTGCATAAGCCTTGTTGCCGCAGTTGCCTTAGTTGGTTGCGGAGAAAGCGGGCCTGCGGACAAGAAAGCGGATTTCATCTGGTTTAAGGTTGAGGTTCCCGAAGGCGTAAGCGTCAGCAACTCTGCCGGCGACAACGCAAACAAAGCCCAACTGACATTTTCCAACAACGATCGAATCACCCCATTATGGGAAAAGAAAATGACAGCTGAAGAGTTGCTCGCTCGATACGAAGATCGCTACAGCGGGTCTTTTAAATGGGAGACACATGACCCTGTAACCTACGGCGACAAAACCTGGTTGACCGGCGATTACAAACATTCGGGAGGGACTACTTCCGTTTTCATTATCGGGGTAAATGAGGGAAGCGTGTCTATAACCGTCGACAACTTCGAAGATCATAAGGCGGAAGTCGAAACGGTGCTCAATACCATCGAATTTGCCGATAACATGAGCGAAGCCATGAAGGAAGCTAAAGAAGTTAAGTTTACCGACATCGACCTGAAACGCTAACCATCCTGTCGTAAAGAAACCAGACTCCTTTGCGACACTCCAAGCTTAGAGAGGGACCGGCGCTGCCGGTCCTTCTCTCTTTTGCGTAGTGAATTAGATTGAAGGCCTTTCGCCATCAATGCCCCCTTGCAAGGATAGGCATTTCCGCTGACAGCGCCACTTGTGCCTTCGCTTCCGCCCATAAGGGGCGCATTCGGCAAAACATCTATCATCGCCTTGAGAATGCAAACCCAAAGCACGACGCTCCGCCTTCGCCAGCTAGAACCAACCGGTATAGGTTTTCTGCAACACAGCGCTGGCAACCCAGTTTGCAAGCGTAATGAAGTCGAACACCGGCAAACCCGTTGCCTTCTGAATAGCCGCCGCGTAAGGGGGCAGATCACTGCACTCAAGCAAGATGGCCTTGATGTCGGGATGCTGCCGGCACAATTCCTTCGCCAAACTGCATAAATCATCGGTAAGCTTGCCGTTGTCGAGTTCGTGTCCGCCCCAACGAATGGGAGCGAAGCTTTCCATGTCGCCTACGTTCTGAATAATGAGCCTTTCAGTGTTGCTACCAACCTGGGCAAGCAGATCATCGTTCAAGCTGGATCCATCGGCGGCAAACACCGCAATAGACCCCGCCTGGGCAAAGCCCGCCTTGATAACTGGCAGCTGGCACAAGCTCGACATGAATACAGGGACGTCAACCGCCGCCGCAACATCTTTCTGGAAATGGGCGAAGTAACCGCATGCGCCGATAATAGCACGCACGCCCTGCGCCTCCAGCTTCTTGGCGGCTTCGATGATCATCTGCTTGATGGCGGGGTCACCCGCAAACAGCTGCTCGATCTCGAAATCAACCACTTCGTAGCACACGGGATAATTGAAGGTGCACGCATTGGCAACATTGCCTGGAAGCTTGGGGTAATCCAGCTTCACGGCAATGATGCCGAGCACCTGCCCCGAAAAACTACGGGGCGGAAGCCCGTGGGTACCACGAACCTCCGCCTTCGTCTCAAGCGCACCGTATGCGCTTTTCCAATTGCTCATTTACTCGCCCTCAGGAGCCACGTATTCGCCCTCGCGCAGATAAGCCTGCATCTGGTCTTTCGTCATATGACCAATGCCCAGCTCATCCAAGGTAAGACCGGTCTCGAAGAAGTTGGTCTTGTTCATAACGCCGCCCAAAACAATCATGGAATCGATGATAGGCGTGGGGACACCAAACTTCTTGCCCAGCTCATGGTACACATGGCAACCAACGGGAACATCTTCGGTTACATAGCGGTTCTTGATGGTGAAAGGACCGGTGGCAAAACCGACTTCCCACTGCTCCTCGAAGGGAACGTTGCAGCCCTCGCCCATGTACTCTTCGCCCAGAACGCTGGTGCGCTGGTAGAACACTTCTTTCTTAAAGGGCTGGATGCCAACACCCATAGCTTCCGCCAGAGCAATTTCCTCGTTGTAGAACTGGTACTGAACCTCGGAAATAGAGGGGCAGAAGGAATGGGAGTAGATGGAGTAGTCGTGGATGTTCTTGTCCAAGACCGTGCCGAAGTTTTCCATCGTGGATACGCCCAAAACCGTACCGGGAACATGGATAACCGGGTTCACATTGGAGAAGCCGATATCCATAACGGTATCGCCACACACTGCGCCATCGCCTTCAGTGATAGCATCAAAGCAACCCAAGGCCTTCGAGCTTTCTACGAAATCTTCCGTGTCCTTTGCAGGAAGCGCAGCGCCACGCAATGTAATAGCGCGATATACCAGCGAGCAGGTGGGCTTGGCAACGCCGCCTTCGGTATCGACGCGCGTGCCATAGGGAGCGCTTGACCAACCACCGATGATAACCTTCTTGGTGCAGCCCATTTCGCGCATCATCTTGCGAAGCTTCAGGCTACCGTAGTTATCGGGAATGATGTGAATGATCTGGCCATCCTCCAAAGCAGGAATGAGCTCGCGGAAGAAAATCTCATGAGCGATAGAGGGGATGCCCACAACAATAAGCTTGGCGCCCTTAACCGCTTCGGCTACAGAATTGGTTGCCATGGCAAATTCGCCCTTGCCCATACGACGGAAACCGTACTTAGTCTGCGTCCCCGGTGCCTTGTCCTGCAAGGTGATACCCGTACGCATAACAGTGCCCAATGCATTGTCAAAGAACGGATCCAGATCGCAAATACGAACTTCCTGGCCAGCCAACGCACAGTCGGCACCGCAGGTTTTGCCAACAGCGCCACCACCCAAGATGGCGATAGGTGCGCGGCGCAGCTCTTCTACGTCTACCAATTCAATAACCTCCTTAGCGGACGGCCTTGCGGCCATACTCCGAAAAACGCTCAGACCCGAGCCGATGCGAACCCAAGCGCTACCTTCATCACTACAGAAGAATACCACGCATAAAACCCCGAATTCGCGTACAGAGACGTTAATTCCCTCATTGTCCTAGGGAGATTCCGTCAAACTCTTCCTCTGTCTGCTAAAACAAGCGTGTTTCCTTTTTCGACACAGAGCTACTTTCAAATAGCAACGCATTCAGTAGCAACGCAGCCCTAGGCTATAACCGAAGCCGCAATACGCAAGGAATGGACGCATGTCCATTATTCGGAACGCATCTGATACCATCAGGACAATCAAAACACAGGAGGACTCATGGAAAACGCACCGATGCATCGCCCCATGCGCCAGGCAAGCCGCCAAGTGCGCAATATCGACCAGCTTCACGCTATTGTTGAAGCCTGCCACACCGTACGCATCGGGGCACTCGACGAAGAAGGCATGTTTATTGTCCCCATGAGTTTTGGTTACGACTGGGCAGACCCTGAAAGCCCTGGCAACAATGCCCCCACCCCACGCCTAGCACTATGGGTGCACTCGGCTTCCGAGGGACGCAAGGCAGAGCTTTTCAATCGCGAACCACGTGTCGCTATCGAAATGGATATCGAGGACGGCGTGATAGAAGGCCCCTATGCCTGTGCCTATTCCTATGCGTATCGCAGCATCATGGGTACGGGTACCGTTCATCGAATCCAAGGCACCGAAGCAAAACGTTACGGGCTCACCCGAATCATGCATCATCTGGCCCCCGGAGCTAGCGCCGGTTTTACCGACCAAGCGCTGGCCCGCACAAACATCTACTGCATCGACATAGATTCCTTCACTGGCAAACAGCGCGCCTAGGAAAACCAACAACAAAAAACCGCCCTTCGTTTTTTGCGTCAGCATAAAGCAAAGGGCGGTTCGTCATTTGAGGCAACTGGAAGCCGCTAGGTCATCGGACGTATCAGCAAACCAGTTTCGACTCTTCTACTTTTTCGATATACCAATTCAAGAATCTCATCAAGGGCTTGCGGAACACTAGCCCAAGCAGCAAGAACGGCACAACGAACAGCAGCAGTAAGCCGATTTCTATCCAGAAATCATTCATGTACACGCCCATCATGGCGGCACGCATAGCGTTGATAACATGCGTTGCCGGCAGGAAGGGGCTGAGAACCTGGAAGAAGTCGGGCAACATCTGGAGCGGGAAGCTGCCACCGCCGGAGGTAACCTGAATGATAAGAAGGAATACGGCAATAGCCTTACCTAAGTTGGCAAACGATACCACCAACGAGTAAATGATGAAGGTGAAGACCAAGCCCGCCAACCAGAAACAAATCAGATACAACAACGGATTGCTTACCTGCACCTGCAAGAACAGTATGTTGCCAAGAGCAAGAACCGTGGTTTGACACAGGGAAACGAAAGCAAATACGCCAAAACGTCCCAAGAACAACTGATACAGTTTTGGATACCCCAGCTTAATCTGCGCCTTGCGCGACACCTCCACCTTGATAGCAACTGCCAGCAACAATGAACCAACCCACAAAGCCAATGTGGTATACAACGGCGCCATCTGAGAGCCGAAGTTATCTGCAGGGAATACCGCATTACGCTCAAGCTGCACGGGAGCCGCCAGCGCCGATGCAAGGGCATCGGGGTCGGAATAGAGCACCGTACGTAACTGTTCGAGGTTGCCCGAAGCAAGCGCCTCACGCATAGCGGCGGAAAGCGAAGTGAGCTTTTGCGCTGAATCATCTAGATCGGATGCCGTGTCGAGCAACTTCTGCTTCGATGTTGCGATGCGGCCAGCAAGGGAATCAGCGCCGTTTTGCAAATCATCCCCCACCGAACCAAGCGTTGACGCGCTCGAAGAAAGCGAGCTCGACATAGCAGAGACCTGGTCCATCAACGCATCAAGCTGAGGTTTGATAGTGTTGTTGTAATCGTCGGAAAGCTGACCCACACTGCCCTTCGCCTGAGCCGCAAGAGCGCTCACCTTGTCATGCTCGGCCTGAGCCGAAGAAGCGTCAGCCCTGATGGAATCGACAGCAGTACGCAAGCCGTCAGCCAGCGCCTTTTGAGAATCGGCAGAAGCCTGCAACTGCACAGCAAGCTGTGTGAGCGTTTCCTTCAAACTGGGATCGCTCTGCACATTTGCCAAACTCCTTACCTGACTCGCCAACGACTCGAATTGCGAAGCCTGAGCCTCGATCGAGGAAGCCTGATTATCCAAACTACCCGCAGAAGTGCCCGCAAGGGTATTGGCAGAGCTGAAAGCCTGATCGATTGCGCTTGAGACGCCCTCATACCCCGCTGCGCTATTGGAAATGGCCTCGCCCAGAGCGGCATTGGACGCCTTCAGGGCATCACCCATGGAAGAAACGGAGTCTTTCGCTTGGTTGGCGGAATCCATTACCTGGGCGGCAGAATCACCTGCCTGGCCCAAAAGCTCAGCCGAACCCGTCACCAAAGACTGAGAGGCATCGAGTACCTGAGCGTAAGTTCTCAACGTCTGCGAGGCATCAGACATCTGAGCACCCATAGTATCGACATGGTTTGCCAAATCACCCAATCGGCTATCGATATTGGCGTTATCCGAGTACTTCAGCAACGAGGAAGCAACATTCATGCCCACTTCTGCGAGCGTTTTGGCAAATACCTGGTTCACCATATCTGATGCCTTGCTGGCGCCTTGATCGGTAAGCTTCGGCGCAACCACGTTCTTCTTTTCGTTGCTGTAGTAAATCAGATCTGCATGACCTGAATCACCCGAGTAGAACGTCATCATGTCTTTGCTGAAGCTTTCAGGGATAACCACTGCCGCGTAGTATTTACCTGATTTAGCGCCGTCGATAGCGTCGCCTTCGTCCGTAAACACCCAATCCATCTGCTCGTTAGCTCGCAACGAGCTGGCAATCTGCTCACCCATGTTCACTTTCATGGGAACCAAATCGCTCTGATAGCCCTCGTCGTTGTTTACCACAGCAACCTTCAGGTTGCCGGTATTGTGGAACACGTCCCAGCATGCCAGCACGTTATACCAGCTGAAAATAGAAGGCAGCAACACCAAACCCAAGATAATAAGGCCGGTAATCAAGTTGCTGAAGATACGCTTCATGTCATCGACGAAAAGCTGGCGGATCACTCTCATTATTTCAGCCCGCCTTTCAGGTCAACCGGCTGCGGAGCCGGAGAGTCAGAAACGCCATCACGAGCCCGGAACAGATCACGCAACTCGTCGTCAGACAAGTCGTCGAGGGCAACTTCGTGAGCCAAACGATCACGGATGAACTCAATCACAACAAGGAAGATGATGATGGCCACCAACCAGATAAGCCAGCACGTAAGCATAATCACTTTCTCGAAGCCCAAGAGGGAGAGAAGTGGGGTGACGATGGCGGGCACCGCCAAACCAAAGAAGAAACCGCCTCGCCTTAAGCGCGGGTACAAACCCATAAAGCGCTTAGCGCTTTCTGCTAGCTGGCTACGATACTCTTCCCTGTCAGCCAAAACGCGAAACAGCTGGTCCATACGATAGCGGCGCGCAGGAAGTTTTGCTTCTTCGCCGTTCAAGATATCGCTCGCGGCAATCTGCTTGCCGAACATACGATTCACATTGGTGAGGTAAGGGCGTAGCAGGAAGCCGATGACGAAGAACGCCAAAAAATACAGGAGCAGCATGCCCACTTCGCC
>OGOY01000759.1_pt1 | contig 39341 bp, 27 predicted proteins | sample 1552811 | NCBI WGS metagenome assembly OGOY01 (sample SAMEA2580132, study PRJEB22360) | human gut metagenome | biome: human gut; feature: human-associated habitat; material: faeces | place: Denmark | collected 2008/2010 | reverse complement strand
AAGAAAATGTAAATGGTTTTCTGAATATCATGATGTAACAGATGCAGGTTAAAACAGAAATGCTTCCGGGGCTGTAGCAAATGTGGATATGTTATTTATAAGAAGGTGGATAAAATGAGGTATTTGATTGTATGTGGTGGAAAAATAGATAAGGAATTCGGCTTAAATGAGATAAAGACTGACGGAATAGATGCTATCATTGCGGCTGACAGCGGAATGGATTTTCTGTACGAAAACGGTGTCACACCTGATATAATTGTAGGTGATTTCGATTCAACTAAGACAAATGCATTGGAGTATTTTGAGAGAAAGGGACAGACTGAGATACGCAGGCTCAATCCCGTAAAGGATGATACTGATACAGAGTACGCCATAAGACTGGCAATAAGCGAGGGAGCACGAAGCATAGTGGTGCTTGGAGCAACAGGCAGCAGAATAGACCATGTGCTTGGAAATATTTCACTTTTGGGAATAGGCCTGGAAAGTAAAACCGATATCAGCATTATCGATACAAACAACCGCATAAGGATGGCAGATAAGCCGGTAACCATTGAAAAATCAGCACAGTATGGCCGGTTTGTATCTCTTATAGCACTGACAGACGACAATGAGGTAAGCCTTAGAGGCTTTAAGTATCCTGTTACTGATTATTCCTTTGACAGGTTTACATCGCTTGGTATATCCAATGAAATAGTAGATGACCATGCAGTGGTTGATATCCATAGAGGAAAATTTATCATTATTGAGTCAAAAGATTGACTTTTTAGGAGTTTTGGTCTACTATGGTTTTAGGATTATTTCGGAAAAGCTTGATTACAGGAGGATTGATATACACTGTGTCGGCTTTGGAACATGATGGGGTAATTAGATGATAGAGAAGTATTATAGCGGGGTAATCGAGCAGATTTACAATCGCATAGGAAAAGAGACTCGAAATATCGTAATGGCGAATTATAGCAATGATTTTTCGATTGAAAATCTTGAGGTTATAAGACGTTATCAAAGCAATGAGGATAACGTCTTTTTTGCATACAGTGAGTTCTCTTACAATACGCTGGTCGGAGCTTATGAGCCATTTTTGGACATCATATGCAATATGCACAGGCGCTTCATAGGCGGAAGCTTTGATGATTTCCAGAAGGAGTGCGGTGTGTACTATCTGCACAGACAGGTGTTAAACAGCTATTATGAGACCGGTGAGTGCTTCAGAGAGGAGACAGTGCTGTTAAATGAGGTAGCATACGAGCAGAGACGCATGACGATGGCCATAGCTGACATGCTCAAGAGGCTTTCTGAGGTGAGGCCTTTGATGATTGTGATAAACAGATTCCAGATGGCATCTAAGAGCTCAATTGAGACCATCAAGTATCTGATTGACAATCCATGCGCCAATATCGGTATCGTGTTAGGTGTCAATGCCATAGTCAAGGGTGCAGACAGCACTGTTGAGGTGTGGGATCGTATAGTTGAGTCGCTTGAGGACAGGAGCGCCATATACTATATAGGCAGTGCCGGACCACTTAAAAATAACGTAAAAACTACAAATGATGATGAGCTGTATATCACTATGAACTTTGAGCAGAGTATACAGGAAGCATCAAATATTATGGAGTTTCTGGATTATGAGCAGGCAAGGAGAGGCTGTCGTATCATAGAGCACAAGATTAAGTTTGAGAATGCATGGATTGATGAAAAGAGTCTGAGACGTTTTTATCTGGTCTATGCCAGGACATCTGTTTTACTTGGAGAGATGTCCAAAGCGATTGAGCTTATGAATGAGTACAAGGCGCTGATACCGGAAAATGACAGTGAGCATTATTTTTCTTTGTATTATTTTATGAAGGGTACCTGCTATATGTATCAGGGCAAGCTTGAGAAGGCTGAAGGCTGTGCAAAGAAAGCCTATGACTATGCAGTTTTGGCAGAGGATGACACACTGATATTTAAGGCAGAGCTTTTGTCAGTCATGATAAAGATGTCAGGCTGGTACAATATATTCTTCTGTGTACAGGATATACCTGTCAGTGATGAAATTATAGAAAAGCTCATAAAGCACGGCTACAGGAATCATCTGGCACATATATATATTTACGCATACGACAATAGCCGGGATGTGGTGAAGCAGTCCTTTTATGATGAATCATTACTAAAGCATTTTACAAAGGGGCTTGAGCTTGCGAAGGAGATAGGAAATGAGCAGCTTGTGTATGATGCATATCAGAAGACTATCATGCTTGCCAGCACAAGCGGTCTCAATGAGATAGCCTTTTTATATGTTATCCGTACATACGAGTTCATGAAGGGACACGGCAATATATATGTTGCGAGAGTGCTTACGTCTATAGGCTACAATTTAAGTGCCATGGGTAAAAATGAGCTGGTTGACAATTATTACAATGCTGCAATCAATATGTTATATTACCTGAAGCTGCCGGAGGATATAGCTGAGGTGTATTATAACAAGTCTCTTAACTATATCATGCAGGGCAATTATAAGGAGGCTGTCCATGCACTTTTAGTTGCCATGAAGACTATTATAAAGCTTCATCTAAACAGCTTAAGAGTGTGCAACACGAGTAAGGTATATGCGCTTCTTGCGCTTGCATCTATATTTTCTGGGGACAGATTCAGCTGTGAGCGCTATCTGCTCAGCTGCAAGCAGTTTCTTAATTACGTCATCTACAGAGTAATTGACACCACAAGAACTGAGGCAGTCCATGACTATTCCAGATGCGATGATGAGATGTTCCTTTACTCCTTTGCATCAGCCATGCTCTTGTGGCACGATGGTGAAAAGGAAGAAGCCTTTTTACGTTTTGAGGATGCGGAGAGATATCTCGTTAATGCGGAGGGAAACGAATTTTTTGCCTATTCGATATACAGGGAAAGCAGGATGAAGCTGTTTGAGCTGCTCGGCAAAAATGAGCTTATAGAGCATGAGAGAATACTTTTAGAGGCACACAATAAAAGGATGCATGAAATAGCAGAGGCAGCTCCGCTTGACATGTTAAAAAATATCAACCTAGAGTCACTGAGTGATGGCCATATCAATGAGCGGCAGATTAATATGCTTGTAAAGCAGCATGGGCTCGAAAAGGATTATCAGGGCTCAAAGCGTCAGATGGAGTTTATTTCCATATGGCAGACCATTATCGATGTCAATGACCAGAAGAAGGACACCATGATTGAAAATGCCATGAGCAATTTCATCAATCATTTCAGTCTTGACTGTGCGCTGATCATAGATCTGCACGCGAAGGAGCCACAGGTGCTTTATAATGATACGGGCTGTGATATGACAGATGAGGTTATAAAGGGCATATGTGATATCATGATAGACTATCCGGAGGGCATTGCCACATCAAAGATTGCAGAGGGCTTCTACGAGTATGAAAATGTCATCTCGTATTTCGGCGTGGATGATGTATGTTCATTTGTAGCGGTGCCTTTTATCAAGAATGATGCGCTTTCAAGTGTTCTCATAGCATATGTGCGCATGAAGGATAACTGGCATGGCTCCATAGAGCGATACATGCTCAACGAGGATGATTTGAGCATTTTCAAGCTATTATTCAGAGAGCTTGAGTATTCAATTGCCCGTATTGAGGCCAATGAGAAGGCCAATGAGATGAACAGGAGACTCAAGCAGGCCGCAGTTACCGATATGCTGACAGGCATATACAATAGAGCAGGCATGTATCAGGAGATTGAAAAGCTTGAGAAGCGCATAAGTGTGACATCCGGTGGTATGGATGTGGGGCTTATGTTTATTGATCTGGACAACTTCAAGCATTATAATGATACGTATGGTCATGATGTAGGAGATCTGATACTTAAGGAGATGGCTTTTGTATTCATGAAAGTTGCTAAGGACAGAGGCTTTGTGAGCAGATATGGCGGTGATGAGTTTATCATAGTTATTGAGTCCTGTGCCAGATACGAGCTTGAGAATATTGCGAAGGACATCTATGCGAGGATTGCAGAGGCTGATGGCTTCAGAAGCCAGATAAAGAAATACCTGAATCATGATGTAGAGTTTAATGAGGAGAAGAATATCACTTGTTCTATTGGTATTTCATATGAGAGAAATGTCACCAGTGAGAGTCAGATTACGGAGCTGATTAAGAAGGCGGACGATCTGATGTATACAGTAAAGACAGGCGAGAAAGGACACTATGCATTCTTTTAAATCAGATGAATTTAAGATAAGAGTATTGACAAAGGACGATGCGGAGGAATACAATGCACTGCTTCGTTATGCTTTTCAGGTAACAGAGGCAGATCTTGCCGAGACCGGTTGGAAGGATGATGAAATCAAGCAGTCGAAGTTTCCGGTGCTTGAGAGAGCTGATGTGCTTGGCTGCTTCAATATCATAGACAAAAAAGAGGAGCTTGTGGCTCAGTTTGCGGTATATCCGCTCGATATGAATATATATGGTGAGCGCTACGAGGTAGGCTTTGTCACAAGTGTGTGCACGTATCCTGAGTACACAGGCCATGGTCTCATGAAAAAGCTTATGAGAAAGAGTCTTACGAGGATGCGCGATAGCAACAAGTCGTTTGCCCTTTTGTATCCATACTCCATACCTCTTTACAGAGGGCTTGGCTGGGAGATTATCTCAAACAAGATGACATATGTGATAAAGGACAGACAGATTCCTACAAAGCTTAAGGAGCCGGGCTATGTGCGCCGTGTGCAGTGGGATGACGAGCAGTTTAAGAAGCTTCATACTCACTTTGCCGCGAAGACTCACGGCTGTCTGTACAGAAACAATCTGGCTTGGGAGGAGTACTTCCGCTGGGATGAGGACGATACGATGGTCGCCATCTACTATAACGAGGATGATGAACCGTGTGGCTATATGGTGTATCTTATCAGTTCCGATGTCATGCACATCAAGGAGCTCATCTACTTAAACCGTGAGGCGCAGCTTGGTCTGTGGGAGTACATTCATGCGCACGATTCCATGATTGATGAGGTCAGAGGCAACAACTATTACAGCGAGCCCATCGCTTTTGAGCTCGATGACAGTGATATAAAGGAGACAATAAGACCATACGCCATGGGCAGAATCATCGACGTGGCGCAGTTTATATCACAGTATAACTGTGACCCGGATGGCCCGGACGGCTGCTTTAGCTTCGAGATAGAAGATGACCTTCTGCCGTGGAACAATGGCACATTTGTTATTGATTTTGAGGGAGGTCATTGTACTCTCACCGACAAAAAGCCACAGTATCACCTTAGCATGTCTATTGGCACATTTACCACACTGCTTTTGGGCTACAAGAGTGCTGAGAAGCTTTTGCAGATGGGCAAAATACAGGCTACGTATGATGCTGTTGCAAAGCTTGACGATATTTTATATCATGAGATACCATATGTATCTGACTACATATAATGATAAAAGGTCAAAAGGTAAAGGAAAATAATATGTCAAATTATGTGATTAGCTGCTGTTCAACAGCAGATCTTACCAGGGAGCATATGCTCGAGAGAAATATTAAGTACGCATGCTTTCACTATGAGCTTGACGGTAAAGAGTATATGGATGATTTAGGACAGTCCATGCCACTGCCGGATTTTTACAAGGCAATGGAGGCAGGTGCCATGACAAAGACCTCGCAGATCAATCAGGAGGAGTACATGGAGTACTTCAGGCAGTTTCTGGATGAGGGATATGATGTGCTTCACTGTACACTAAGCTCAGGTATATCAGGTACAGTCAACTCGGCAAGGCTTGCAAAGGAGGCTCTTAATGAGGAATACCCTGACAGAAAGATATATGTGATTGATTCGCTGGCAGCATCGTCAGGCTTTGGTCTTTTGATGGATAAGCTCGCTGACCTTAGGGATAGCGGCATGGATATTGATACACTGGCTGATTGGACCATGGAGCACAGACTTGAGGTGAATCACTGGTTCTTCTCATCAGACCTTACATTTTTTATCAGGGGCGGCCGTATCTCAAAGACCGCGGGATTCGTGGGAAATGTGCTTAATATCTGTCCTTTCATGAATGTGAGTAATGAGGGAAAGCTTATTGTGCGTGAGAAAATCCGCACCAAAAAGAAGGCAATAAAGGAGATGCTTGTGAAGATGCAGGCACTCTGCAAGGACGGTGCCGATTATTCGGATAAGGTCTATATATCAAATTCTGCATGCTATGAGGATGCTAAAGCCGTAGCTGATCTGATAGAGGCTGCCTTCCCTAAGATGAAGGGAAAAGTAGAGATAAATGATATCGGTACGACTATAGGAAGCCACACAGGTCCGGGAACAGTTGCATTGTTTTTCTGGGGTAATAAGAGAGAGGATTAGCCGGATATTTTAGCCTACATATCTGATTAGAATAATCAAAATCAATAAAGTTGATTATATTTTTATAAAAAATTAAATTACATCAATCAAAGTGATTAAATATAATCATTCCAATAACTGCGCTTATGTGTTACAATTATATCAGTTCAAACGAAAAGAGGTTTTAAGATGAAAGGATATGAAAAATACGAGCGCAGTTATTTTCTGCCTCCTGAATGCACTTATGACTGGGTTAAGAAGGATTATATAGATAAAGCACCACTGTGGTGTTCGGTTGATTTACGTGATGGCAACCAGGCTCTAATCGAGCCGATGAGTCTTGAGGAGAAGCTTGACTTCTTTAAGATGCTTGTAGATATAGGTTTTAAGGAAATCGAGGTAGGTTTCCCGGCAGCTTCTGAGACAGAGTTCAATTTCACGAGAGCTCTTATTGAGAGGGATATGATTCCTGATGATGTCACTATACATGTGCTGACACAGGCCAGAGAGCATATCATCAAGAAGACCTTCAAGGCACTTGAGGGAGCACCGAGAGCAGTTGTACATCTGTACAATTCCACATCTGTTGCACAGCGTGAGCAGGTGTTTAAGAAGTCAAAGGAAGAGATAAAGCAGCTTGCAGTTGACGGAGCTGTTTTACTGAGAGACCTTGCAGCAGAGACTGACGGTAATTTCCGTTTCCAGTATTCACCGGAGAGCTTTTCGGGCACTGAGGTGGATTATGCGGTTGATGTGTGCAACGCCGTGCTTGATGTATGGCAGCCAAAGGCTGATAATAAGGCCATCATCAATATCCCTACCACAGTAGAGAATGCTATGCCACATGTTTTTGCCACACAGATAGAGTATATCAACAAGCACCTCAAGTACAGAGACGGAGTAGTGCTTTGCTTACATCCTCATAATGACAGAGGCTGCGGTGTTGCCACATCAGAGCTTGGTGTGCTTGCAGGAGCTGAGGAGATAGAGGGTACGCTGTTTGGAAACGGTGAGAGAACAGGAAATGTAGATATCGTGACACTTGCCATGAATCTTTACTCACACGGAGTGGATCCACAGCTTGATTTTTCAAATCTGCCTGAGATCAGGGAGAAGTATGAGACATTTACCAGAATGAAGGTAGGCGAGAGACAGCCATATGCGGGAGACCTTGTTTTTTCTGCTTTTTCAGGCTCACATCAGGATGCAATCTCAAAGGGCATGGCATGGAGAGAGGAAAAGAAGCTTGATAAGTGGACGGTTCCATATCTGCCTATAGATCCAAAGGATGTCGGCAGGACATACGAGGCTGATGTTATCCGTATCAACAGCCAGTCAGGAAAGGGCGGAGTGGCATATATCCTTAAGCAGAGCTTCGGTATCAATGTGCCACAGCAGATGAGAGAGCAGGTCGGATACATGGTCAAGCAGGTATCGGACGAGGAGCACAAGGAGCTTTCACCTGAGTGGGTACACAGTATCTTTACAGACAATTATGTGGATTTTCATCCATATTTCACTATACCGGAGTGCCACTTTAAGCAGGTAAACGGCATTTTCGCAGAGGCGGTTATTTTACACAATGACAGCACCAGAAAGGTAGATGCCAATGGAAACGGCCGTCTCGATGCAGTCAGCAATATAATTAAGCAGTATTTTGACATCAGCTTTGAGCTCACTGTATACGAGGAGCATTCGCTTTCACACGGATCTTCATCAAAGGCTATGGCATATGTGGGTATCACAGTTGACGGCAGTATGTTCTGGGGCGCAGGTGTGGATGAGGATATCATCAAGGCATCAATCGGAGCGCTTGTTGTTGCGGTAAACCATTACCTTGCCACCAAGGCTGACAGTCACGTGAAGGATGAGCGCTATATTGCCATGCTCAACTTCATCCAGGCCAACTACAAGACAGTATCGCTTGCAGACATGGCTGCACAGTTCAACCTGACGGAGCCGTATATCTCCAAGTACATAAAGGAGAAGTCAGGCAAGACTTTCGGAGAGCTGGTCACCAATGCCAAGATGAAGAAGGCACGCACACTGCTGAGAAACAGCATCACAACTGTTGAGAATATCGCAATCGAGGCAGGATATCAGAACGTGGAGCATTTTAACAGACAGTTCAAGAAGCTGTATGGAATGACACCGCTTGAGTACAGAAATTCAAGCACAAAATAAGCGGATACAGCATTTTAATATAACCGGATCAATATGCTAAATGACAATTCATTCAGCTGTATTGGTCCGGTTTGCTTTTTAGTATTGCATTTTTTATGTGAAAATCTGCATTAAAATTGTATAAAAATGGGAACAATGGGCTATTGATTGTATTTTATCAAGTAATTTGTTGTTTTTACAACGGATTATATGTACAATTCGGGTATAATATAAATAAAAGATAATTATTCAGAACTACCGATAACAAAGCAGATATTGAGAATTTGTGTTTGGGATGAATAGTTATAATATAAAGCAACTATTTGAATTATAGTTTAAGAAAGAGAGGAACGTACATGAGCAATAAAACTAGCGCAGTTGTTAAGACAAACCCAAGAAAGGCTGTCATGATCGGATGTGGATTCGTTGGTTCGGCATCAGTTTTTGCACTTATGCAGAGCGGTCTTTTTTCTGAGATAGTTCTCATTGACGCTGATAAGGACAAGGCTGAGGGAGAGGCGATGGATATAAGCCACGGTATTCCTTTTGCCAGACCTATGAAGATATATGCAGGCGGTTATGATGATGTGGCAGATGCTGCTATCATTGTTGTTTCTGCAGGTGCAGGCCAAAAGCCGGGCGAGACAAGACTTGATCTGGTAAATAAAAATGTCGCAATTTTCAAGAGCATCATTCCGGAGATTGCAAAGAAAAATTTCGGTGGAATCTTACTTATCGTTGCAAACCCTGTAGATATTTTAACACAGGTGGCACAGAAGCTTTCAGGACTTCCTGAGGAGCGTGTCATCGGTTCAGGTACCGTGCTTGACAGTGCAAGACTTAAGTACGCGCTTGGAGAGCACCTTGAGGTGGACAGCCGAAGCGTACATGCATTTATAGTAGGTGAGCATGGAGACAGTGAGGTGGTTGCATGGTCATCAGCCAATGTTTCCGGAGTGGAGCTTCACAAGATGTGCGAGATGAGAGGTCACTACAAGCACAAGGAGAATACAGAGGAAATCGCTGCAAACGTAAAGAACAGTGCTTACGAGATAATTAACAGAAAGCATGCGACATATTATGGTATCGCTATGTCGGTCAGACGTATCTGCGAGGTAATCATGCGTGATGAGAAGTCTATTCTTCCTGTTTCACACATGATGCACGGACAGTACGGCATCGACGGTGTGGTTCTCTCAATGCCTGCAATCGTTGGAGCAAACGGAGTGGAGAGCGATATCCCAATCGAGTTAAACGGTGAGGAAGCTTTAAAGCTCAAGGAGTCTGCAGATGCACTTAAGAGCATACTTGACGGGCTTGAGCTGTAAATATCAGGCTCTTAATATTAATTTTGTAATATAAAACTTATATAAAATACTATAAATTCAGTATGGTTTGGGGTATAATGATAACTGTCGGGCTGCATATATTATGTGCTCGGCGGTTATTTGATTTTATGGCAGATAACTATTTAGAATTACCGGGAAAAAGGAGTATGTATAATGAGCGAAAGAAAACAAATCCATCAGGAGTTTCTGACAGGCGAAAGAGCCCTGTTTGCAAGTAACGATCTGGATATATATGATACAATTTTTGATGACGGAGAGTCACCTCTTAAGGAGAGCCATGGCATTAGCCTGACAGGCTGTTTTTTTAGATGGAAATATCCGCTATGGTACTGTAGTGACATAGCTGTAAAGGACTGTACATGGTTTGACATGGCGCGTGCTGGTGTCTGGTATACTGACAATATCTCAGTCACAGATTCAATAGTTGAGGCACCTAAGAACTTCAGGCGCTGCAATAACCTAAAGCTTAAAAATGTGACATTTCCAAATGCCCAGGAGACACTCTGGAGCTGTGATCATGTCGATATCGAGAATGTCTCGGCAAAGGGAGATTATTTTGGCATGAATACAAATAATCTTATCATGAAGAATTTCCAGCTGGTCGGCAACTATTCGTTTGACGGCTCAAGAAATGTAGAAGTGCACGATTCAAAGCTTATCTCAAAGGATGCCTTCTGGAATACGGAAAATGTCACAGTTTATGATTCATTTATTACAGGTGAATACCTTGGCTGGAACGCAAAGAATCTGACACTTATAAACTGCACAATCGAGAGCTTGCAGGGGCTTTGCTACATCGACAACCTCGTTATGAAAAACTGTAAGCTCATAAACACTACATTGGCATTTGAGTATTCTTCGGTAGATGCAGAGATTTGCAGTAAGGTGGACAGTGTTTTAAATCCGACAAGCGGAGTGATAAGGGCAAAGGAGATTGGCACACTGACTATCGAAAAGGACAGAGTTGACCCATCAAAGACTAAGATAATATGTGAGGGAAAATAATCTATGTATGATTTTGACACCGTTGTAGACAGAAGAAATACAGGCTCACTAAAGTGGGATGTGGCAGAAAATGAGCTCCCGATGTGGGTAGCAGATATGGATTTTAAGACAGCTCCCCAGATAATAGATGCAATATCAGAGCGTGTTTCTCACGGAGTGTTTGGCTATTCCATCATTCCGGATGAGTGGAATGATGCGTATATTTCGTGGTGGGACAGACGCCATGGGCTTAAAATCAAAAGAGACAGCCTGATTTTTTGCACAGGGGTCGTACCGGCCATATCATCTACAGTGCGAAAGCTCACAACACCTGGTGAAAATGTGCTTATCATGACGCCGGTATACAATATATTTTTTAATTCCATATTTAATAACGGAGTAAATGTACAGGAAAGCCCGCTTGGGTATGAAAACGGCAGATATTTTGTGGACTATGACAGGTTGGAGCATGACCTTTCCAATCCACAGACCTCGCTTATGATATTTTGCAACCCTCACAATCCGTGCGGTATCATCTGGACAAAGGATGAGCTTGCGAAAATAGGTGCACTCTGCAGGAAGTACAATGTGACGGTCATATCAGATGAGATACACTGCGACATCACAGCACCGGGAAAATCATACGTGCCGTTTGCGGCAGCATCAGAGGACTGCGCCGATATAAGCATCACCTGTATTGCACCGACCAAGTGCTTTAATATGGCTGGCTTACAGACTGCGGCAGTGATGGTGCCAAATAAATTTTTGCGCCACAAAATATGGCGTGCATTAAATACAGACGAGGTGGCGGAGCCAAACGCATTTGCCATCACGGCAGCAGTTGCGGCATTCACAAAGGGTGAGCCGTGGCTTGAGGAGCTCAGAAAATATCTCTGGGAAAACCGCAAAAAAGTCTGCAGCTTCGTGGCAGAAAATCTGCCGCAGATACATGTAGTGGATGCCGATGCGACATACCTCATGTGGCTTGACTGCAGTGCACTCACAGATGATTCTGTGGCATTTACGCAGATGATTCGCGAAAAAACAGGACTTTATCTGTCGGAGGGAGCTGAGTTTGGAGGCAATGGACGCTACTTTGTGAGATTGAATATCGCATGCCCCGGGGCAGTGCTTATGGAAGGGCTGGAAAGGTTAAAAAGAGCTCTAGTTTAAGCTGAATATGTACATTTTTTAAAATAAATAAGACCGGTGATCGGCCGGTCTTATCTGATATAATTAAACATTTATGGCATACAAGATTTAGAAATATATCATGCATACGTTTGTTTTCTGATTCGATAGTTAGTATACACTAACATGAATTAGAAGTCAATAACAAATATGGAATTTTGATATTTTTTGGATTTTTATAAATCACGTACAAATCAAAAAGAAAAGTTTTGCAAACAATAAAATGTATGTTATAATAATATAACTGAATTAAAACGAACGAAAATAAACTCACGGGGGTATTCGAAATGCGAAACAATGAATCATCAGAAAACTATTTAGAGACCATACTTATTCTCAGCAAGAAGCTTCCTGTGGTACGCTCAGTTGATATAGCAAATGAGCTTGGATATAAGAAATCCAGCGTGAGTATAGCCATGAAAAACCTTAGAGAGAAGAACAATATCACAGTTAGTGATGCAGGATTTATCACACTCACAGAGTCAGGAAGACAGATAGCAGAGATGATATACGAAAGACATGAGCTTTTGTCAGAGTGTCTTGAGAAGCTTGGTGTTGATAAGGAGATTGCAGCAGAGGACGCATGCCGTATAGAGCATGTCATCAGTCCTGAGAGCTTTGAAGCGATCAAGAAGCATATACATAAGAGCTGATATATGAAACCAGTACCGCAGGGTACTGGTTTTTTAGTGTATCGTTTTTCTTGTATATATGAGAAAAATCATCTATAATAGTGGAGCTGTAATCGGCGACATAAAATCTGAAAGGGGAAAAGATGAAACAGATATTAAAATATTTGAAGGAGTACAAAAAGGAATGCATCTGTGCTCCGTTATTTAAGCTGCTGGAAGCATCCTTTGAGCTTATAGTACCGCTTGTCATGGCGGCAATCATTGATAACGGAATTACGGCTTCGGACAAGCCATATATATGGAAGATGGGAGGTGTGCTGGTGCTGCTTGCGGCAGTTGGTCTGGTAAGCTCGGTCACAGCACAGTATTTTGCGGCAAAGGCGGCAGTTGGTTTTTCTACAAAGCTTCGCCATATATTGTTTGAAAAGATAGAGTCACTGTCATTCTCAAAGATGGATACAGTGGGCACATCGACACTTATCACGAGGATGACAAGCGATATAAACCAGGTGCAGTCAGGAGTCAATCTGGTGCTTCGACTCTTCCTTCGCTCGCCATTTATTGTATTCGGAGCTATGGCGATGGCTTTTACAGTAAATGTAAGAGCGGCAATGGTTTTTGTTGTTACTATACCTCTGCTTTCAATAGTGGTATTCTCAGTCATGGTTGCAAGCCTTCCGCTTTACAAAAAGGTGCAGAGCTCTCTTGACACAGTGCTTTCACACACCAGGGAGAATTTAGAGGGAACCAGGGTTATAAGAGCTTTCAATAAGCAAAATGATGAGATTGACAGCTTCAACAGGGACAACGAGTTTTTAACCAATATGCAGCAGGTTGTAGGACGAATCTCAGCACTCACCAATCCGCTGACATTTATCATTATAAATATCGCAACAATCGCAGTTATCGTATCAGGCGGCAAGCAGGTATACGCAGGAATCCTCACACAGGGTGAGGTTGTGGCACTTGTAAACTACATGTCACAGATACTTGTCGAGCTGATAAAGCTTGCAAACCTCATCGTACAGGTGACAAAGGCAGTGGCGTGCGGTAATCGTATAGCGGATGTGCTTTCTATTCCATCAAAGCTTCCTGAGAAAAATCCTAAGCTCATTGGTGCAAAGGACGGCGCACCTGAGGTTGAGTTTGACCATGTCTGCATGACCTATGAGGGAGCGGCCGATGAGACACTCACAGATATAAGCTTTACAGTGCAAAAGGGGCAGACGATCGGAATCATCGGTGGTACAGGTTCAGGAAAATCAAGCCTTGTAAACCTTATCCCGAGGTTTTATGATGCCACAAAGGGTACTATAAGGATTCAGGGAAATGATATAAATGACTACGATGCAGTGCAGCTTCGAGATAAAATCGGTGTTGTAATGCAAAAGGCAGTGCTTTTTGCAGGAACGATAGCCGACAACCTGCGCTGGGGCAAAAATGATGCCACAGAGGAGGAAATGTGGAAGGCACTCGATATAGCACAGGCGACAGAGGTTGTAAAGGGTAAAGAGGGAGGCCTTGACTACATGATAGAGCAGGGCGGCAAGAACTTATCAGGCGGTCAGAAGCAGCGTCTTACAATTGCCAGAGCGGTCGTAAAGGATCCTGACATACTGATACTTGACGACAGTGCATCGGCACTTGATTTTGCTACAGATGCGAGTCTTCGTGCGGCATTAAAGGGCATGCATGGTGACAAGACAATATTTATCGTGTCACAGCGTACCTCATCTATCCAGTTTGCGGACAATATCATAGTGCTCGACGACGGACAGATGGTTGGCTTCGGACCTCATGAAAAGCTGCTTGAGACATGCGAGACCTACAAAGAGATATATGATTCACAGTTTAAAAAAGAGTCGGATATGACCAGACAAAAGGAGGTGTAAAGTATGGCTATGGATAATGCGAAGATGAATAAAGCAGGCACAATGCGCAAGGTATTAAGATACATGAAGAGATATATTCCTTTGCTTGTAATTTCACTTGCCCTGTCTGTTGTTACAGTGGCGCTTACGCTTTATTTTCCAATCCTCACAGGACGCGCAATTGATTTGATTGTAGGAAAAGGAAAGGTTGATTTTACAGCTATGACAGCCATCCTCACAAGAGCAGCAATAATAGTCGTCATAGCGGCAGCAGCCCAGTGGCTTACAAATATCTGCAACAACAGGATGACCTACAACATAGTGAGGGATATAAGACGTGATGCATTTTTAAACATTGAAAAAATGCCACTTTCCTATATTGACAGTCACTCACACGGTGATATGGTCAGCCGTATCATCGCCGATGTAGATACATTTTCAGAGGGACTTTTGATGGGCTTCACACAGCTCTTTACAGGAATTGCAACAATAGCAGGCACGCTTATTTTCATGCTTACAATAGATGTGAAGATATCATGCATTGTAGTGCTCATCACACCTCTGTCACTTTTTGTGGCAAGCTTTATCACTAAAAAGACATATTCCATGTTCCAGCTGCAGACAAGAACAAGGGGGGAGCAGACATCACTCATCGACGAGATAGTAGGAAATGAAAAGGTCGTACAGGCCTTCAACCATGAGGATGAGGCGCTTGAACAGTTTGACGAGATAAATGACAGATTACAGAAATGCTCACTGAGGGCAACATTTTTCTCAAGTCTTACAAATCCGTGTACACGTTTTGTCAACAGTCTTGTGTATGCCGGAGTCGGAATTTTTGGTGCCATGAGTGCACTCACCGGCGGAATCACAGTAGGACAGCTTTCATGCTTCTTATCATACGCCAACCAGTACACCAAGCCGTTCAACGAGATATCGGGTGTCATCACAGAGCTTCAGAACGCACTTGCCTGTGCTGCTCGTATTTTCGAGCTGATTGAGGAGAAAAAGGAGATACCGGATGCTTCGGATGCGGTAACACTCGATGAGGCAGACGGCCGTGTGGACATAGAGGATGTTTATTTCTCATATGTGCCGGATAAAAAGCTTATCGAGGATTTCAATATCCACGTAAAGCCTGGACAGCGCGTGGCTATCGTAGGTCCGACAGGCTGTGGAAAGACGACTATTATCAATCTGCTTATGAGATTCTATGATGTAAACAGTGGAACAATTAAGGTGAGTGGACATGATATCAGAAAAATCACGCGCGAGAGTCTTCGTGACAACTATGGCATGGTGCTTCAGGAGACATGGCTCAAGAAGGGTACAATCCGTGACAATATCATAATGGGAAAGCCTGATGCCACAGATGAGGAAATCATTGCAGCAGCAAAGGCATCACATGCCCACAGCTTTATCAGACGTCTGCCGAAGGGCTATGACACTGAAATCGGTGAGGACGGCGGCAGCCTGTCACAGGGACAGAAGCAGCTATTATGCATCACAAGAGTCATGCTCTGCTTACCGCCTATGCTGATATTGGATGAGGCTACATCTTCAATTGATACACGAACAGAGATTAAGATTCAAAAAGCGTTCCTTACCATGATGCAGGGCAGGACAAGCTTTATAGTGGCTCATCGTCTGTCTACCATCAGGGAAGCGGATATTATCCTTGTTATGAAAGACGGAAAGATTATAGAGCAGGGCAATCATGAGAGCCTGCTTGCAGCGGACGGATTTTATGCGAACCTCTACAATAGCCAGTTTGCATGAATATAGCCAATGAGTAAGAGAAGGCGACCGGCGCACGGGGGTGAATTTCCCATGCGCCGGTCGCCTTCCCATATTATTAAAAGATACAATGCAATCCACACTTACTGCGCTGCATCAGGAGCTACATACGAGTATGCATTGGACATCTTTGCAGCATTGTTTGTCAGAGTGACAGCCTCTCTGTAGTAGGCAACAACAGGAGTGCCCTTATCTACAGCGTTGAACAGCTGCTCTGCAAAAGCAGGCGGCACATTGATACAACCGTGTGAGCCGGAGGTTTTGTAAATTGTTCCTCCGAAGGTATCACGCCAGCTGGCATCATGGATACCTATATTGTAGGCAAACGGCATGAAATAGCTGACAGGAGAAGAGTAACCCTCACCGACAAGAGTAGCATTTCTCTGCTTGTAAACAATCTTGTATACACCATCTACGGAACCATTCTGACGGGCGAGATTACCTGATACGAAATCAGACTCCATCTGGAGAGCACCATCCTTGTAATACCACATGTGCTGCTTTGTGTAGTCAATCTCTATGTATGTATTACCTATGTCGTCAGCGCCTCGGTAGAGAGCAGTCTGCTCGTAAACAGGCTCTCTTTCCACTGGCTTGCCTCCCTCTAAATCGGAAAGAAGTTTGGCCTTCTCATTTTTCTTGCTGACTACCCATCCGTAGTCTCCACCACCTATTTCAATAGTGTCACCGGACGATGTTTTGAACGAGCGTTTGCGGCCGAAGGTATTGTACTTGGAAGCAAGCTGCTGGACATATTTAGTGACCTTGGCATCATCTATGCTCACGCTGCCGTCATCTGAGATGCTTAGCATATCAAGGATTTTGGCTGAGTCAAGCTTCTCGTCGGCACCTTCAATTTTGTAAGTGACGGTTGAAGCAGTGTATTTGTCGAGGGCTTCTTTTTCATTTTTGATTGTATCACTTTCCTTTGTGATTTTTGGAGCTTCATAACAGTCATCACTTAAGCTAAGCTTTGGGAGCTCGTTGTCAAGGGCGTCCTTTACCTCGGCAAGGATGCTGTCATATATCGGCTTGCAGCCATTTTTCTCTTCAATCACATCGTATTTGCCGTCTTTTATCTCGATGTGGGCATCCTCCGGATTTTCAATGTAGTCATCACTGAAAATATCAAGAGCCTTGAGCTTTTCCGCCAAAGCGGCATCGTCATATTTGGACGAACCCTTTAGTGTATAGTTTTGAGCTTTGAAGAGACTGACAGGCCATGTAAAAGCATTCTGGCTTTTTAGGATTTGCTCCTCGTCACCGTTTGAGACATATTCATAGGAAAAATCAGGTCCCTTAAGTGAGAAGCTGTTGCCTTTTCTATCAGTGATTGTGAGCAGGTAGTCGCGGCTTAGGGCTGTATTTTTTTCTATTGCCTCTTTTGCGGTTTTCCCTGCGTATTTTACAGAGTTAATCTTTGTGTTGAACAGATAGTGGCTGCTAAAATAAAAGGCAAAGCCAAGATAAACAGCCAAAATCACGCCAAGCACAACGGCGCAGGTTATAAGTACTTTTTTCTTCATGTAAATCGACCTCCTTGGAGATATGCTGTTGCTGCCCACACCGGGGTGTAGGCGGCAGCTAAAATCAGTTACATTTGTGAAGATGTGACACATCCATATAGTCAGGCAGACCATTCTTGTAGGCTACAGCGGTTTCTCCCTGAATAAGTGGCTTTAAGTATTCGATAAGCTCAGGCTTCACATCATTGCCAGCATCATTGATCCACTCTCTTGGCACAGACTTGGCCTCGTTTGCGATATCCTTGATAGCAGAATATGTGTATTCTACCTGATAAGGATTATTTGAGATGCGCTTTAAGCATACCATTGATGCGGTCACACCCTCTGCTGCAATAGTGACACCCTTTTTACCCTGAGCAAAAGATTCCTCGATATCGGTTAATGATGCAAGATGTGAGGCACAGCGCTGGAGCACGTTTACCTCTACTGAGCGAACCTTGACACCGATGTTTTCTTTAACAATGAACTCAAGAGCCTTTCCGGCACCGCTTAGCTGCTGGTGTCCGAACTGGTCGCATGAGGCATTTGATGATGTAATGTATGAGCCGTCTGCGTCATGTATTCCTTCGGATACGGCAACTATTACATTGTTAGTGTGCGTAAGGGCTTCTTTTATATCGGCAACAAATTTGTCCTTGTCGAAATCCACCTCAGGCAGATAGATGAACTGAGGCGCTGTATTGTACTCATTACGTGCGAGAGCGGAAGCGGCAGTGAGCCATCCTGCGTCACGTCCCATGATTTCAACGATTGTCACACTTTTAACAGCATAGATAAAGGTATCATGGGCTATCTCGAGCATGCTTGATGCTATATATTTGGCGGCAGAGCCAAATCCCGGAGTGTGGTCTGTCATGCACAGATCATTGTCGATGGTTTTTGGAATCCCTATAATTTTCACATCACTGTTGATTTTTTTTGCATAATCGGATAACTTTAATACGGTATCCATCGAATCATTTCCACCGATGTAAAAGAAAGCCTTTACGGAGAGCTTATCAAACTGGTGGAAGATGTATACATATGGTGAATCATCATCCTTGTAATCAGGGAGCTTGTGGCGGCATGAGCCAAGATACATGGCAGGTGTGGTCTTGAGCTTTTCAAGATTAGCATCATCTGCAAAAATATCTGACAGATTGAGATAATTCTCATTTAATATGCCGAGTATTCCGTTTACGGCGCCATAGCAGATATCGTATTTCTCGGAGCTTTTTACTCCTGCGATGACTCCTGCAAGGCTTGCGTTGATTGCAACAGTTGGGCCGCCTGACTGGGCGACGATACAGTTTGACTGATTCATTGTAATCTCCTTATTGTGTATTTTAACTATTCTCTTCTGTAAGAATAGTTATGGTATAATTTTAAAATGACTACTGAAGGTGCATGACATATGCACCGCATAATCATATAGATTGTAGTATCAAACATTATTTTTAGCAAGGGTTAAAATGAAAAATATGAATAAATACGAAAATTGCTTATTGTGTCCCAGAAAATGTGGCATAAACAGAAGCACCGGACAAACAGGCATATGTGGTGTTTCATCTGAAATAAAGGTGGCGCGAGCAGCACTTCATTATTGGGAGGAGCCATGCATATCAGGAAAAAGAGGAAGCGGGGCAGTTTTTTTCTCAGGCTGCAGCCTGCACTGCGTGTTCTGCCAGAACAGGGAGATTTCTGACGGAAAAGAGGGAAAGGTGATCAGTAAAGAGAGGCTGAGTGATATCTTCATAGAACTTGCTGACAAAGGCGCAAATAATATCAATCTGGTCACACCGGGGCAGTATATCCCTGATATAGTGTGGGCGGTAAACGATGCAAAAAGCCGCGGCATGAAGCTTCCTATTATATATAATACGAGCGGATATGAAAATGTGACAGAGCTAAAGCTGCTTGAGGGCATAGTGGATGTGTATCTTCCTGATTTTAAATATATGGACAGTACGCTTTCGGCAAGGTATTCAAGGGCAAAAGATTATCCGTCTGTCGCAAAGCAGGCGCTTTCAGAGATGGTCAGGCAGCAGCCGGATGTCGTGATTGACGATGCGACAGGACTCATACAAAAGGGAGTTATTGTGCGACAGCTTCTACTGCCGGGACATGTGAATGATGCAAAGGCTGTACTTAAGTACCTGTATGATACATATCATGATTACGTATATATAAGCATGATGAGCCAGTTTACGCCGATTGCATTAAAGGATTATCCTGAGATAAACCGCACAGTGACAAAGAGAGAGTATGAAAGACTTGTTAACTATGCCCTCGAAATAGGAATCACGAATGCATTTATACAGGAGGGTGACGTGGCAAAGGACAGCTTCATCCCGGCATTTGACTGTGAGGGAGTATAATATTTACCGTTTTTATTATAAAAACAGCATAGATTTTTCAGTATCTTTTTATAACTATCACGAACCGTCAATATATCCCTGTTTATAAGGGTTTGACGGTTTTTTTCTTCTCGCAGGTCTACCGTGGAACTGGTCGTAATCCCTTATATTTTCACTCGAAAACGTTGTATAAATCGTTGTAAATCATGCTACAAGGCTTCGCATTTCTCTGTTTGCTCCTGCCTCTGACGCATGAGCGTATAAGTCCAGCGTTATCGTTATGCTTGCATGTCCCATGATATACTGTAAATTCTTCGGGTTCATGTTCTTCTGTGCAAGCTGTGTGCAGAACGTATGTCTTAGGCTGTGGGGCGTTATCCTCGGCAACGGCGTTTTCTCATGACTCTTGTTATACTTCTTTACAACGCCATTCAGTACCGATTTATAATTGCTCTCCTGCATAGGCTTTCCACTAGGGCTGATGAACAGAAAATTGTGGTAGCCGTCTATCTCCTTGAGTGTCGGCTTCTGCTTCCTTTTCAGCACCCTCTTAAAGGCTTTCTCTGTTTCCTCGCTCATAGGCACGTTGCGGAAACCGCTCTTTGTCTTTGGCTCTGCTATGTAGAAACCGTCCTTGTCCCTAAGTAACTGATGATTGATACGGATTGCATGGTTCTTGAAATCAATATCGCTCCTTGTCAGTCCGCACAGCTCCGAGATACGCAAGCCTGTTTTCAGCAGGATAAGCACATCATCATGATACTTCTGATAGGTTCTGTCCTGCTCCATGAAGTCTAACAATCTTGCTTCCTGTTCCTCGCTCAATGCGACTTTCGGCTTGCTGTCGTCCTCTATGACCTCGCTTAGCTGGAAATTAAAAGGGTTCTTCCTTACATAATCGTCCTCTATTGCCATGTGGAATGACGCTTTCAGGGAACGCTTGTAGTTATTGATTGTCTTGTAGGAAAAACCGTTCTCTTTCATTCTGACCGCCCATTCCTTAGCGTCTGACGGCTTTATGCTGTCTATGCTCCTTGCTCCCAGTTTGTCCTGTTCCAACGCTTCCATGAGGTATTTACGCCCCTGTTGGGTGCTTTTCTTCACGTTCGGTCGTTGGGCGTTCTTTTTGGCGTATAGCTGGCACAAGGTCATCTTGCTTCCCTTTGTGTCGATACCGTCATATAAATCACGCTGTATGATACGCTCTTTTTCCCTTAGCGACAAGTCCTCACGCTTTCCTGCTGGTGTCTTGTCCGTAGGCAACAGCTTCCATGCGTAGACATACTTTGTTTTTCCCAGTGCGTCCACATATTTATAGGTGTACCTGCCGTCTTGTCTTTGGCTCTCTCCTCTGTATAAGATACGGTTTCTGTTATCCCGTCTTTTTGCTGATGACATTCTTTCTTAACTCCTTTCAAAGTAAGAAAGAGCCTTGCTGTAACGACTTATACACATCTTATCACACACAAGGCTCTTTTTCACTAGATTTGTTCCAATCGGTCTATGACTTTTTCAAATTTCTTTTTCTTGATGAGCATACGGTTTCCGTTCATCACAACACATTCCTCTTTGTATTCGTTGGCAAGCTGGCGGAGCTTGTTCTCCCCGATACGGAAATAACTGGACGCTTCCTCTATCGTCATGAGGTATCTTTCCCATAACGGCATACTTAAATCGTGCATAGATATGACACCTCCTTTCCTCGTAGTTTTGAAGCGGTCAGACGGCTTGTGTCAAAGCCCACAGGGATTGCACCTCTGCATGGTTCTCATGTAGCCGTACCCATTGCGTGCGACGCTCTGAACGCTCAAGCTGTGGCTGTACGGGAGTATCATTATCAGACGGGACAGGTCATGACTGGAAAAGGGGACAAGCCTTTTCTATGAACACAGACATTTCTCGCTCGCTTACAGGGCAGGAAATAAGGTCGTGGCGTGTCTGCTCCAACGGCTCGCTGTCCGTCTAACGTATCTGACCGCTTTATTCACTTATCAAAGAACGCTTGAAAGAAGAAATCTCCCCTACACCATTAATACAAATAGAAAGGTGCATTTTGGCAAAAATCGCTTTGCTTTCTTCCTTTCACACCATATAGGGACAGCAAAGTGCTGTTTGCTAAGTTGATTGATAAAAAAATTTCACTTTTTTCCTCTTTCACTCCATATCAGTCCGCTAAAAGACGATTTGTTGCAAAAATGCTTTGCTTTTTTCCCTTTCACTACATATAGGGACAGGAAACGGCGTTTTGCTTCCATTTTTGAAAAGAAATTTCTCTTTCTACTCCATATAGGGACAACAACATGCGATTTAATGACTAAATCCAGAAATTTTTTTATCTTTCTTCTTCCACACCATATCTGTCCAGCAAGTAGCTGTTTGTTAAGCTGGAAGCGAAAAAAATCAAGATTTCTTCTTTCTATCCCATATCTGTCCGCTGACCGCCCAAATAATGACTGTTTGCGGAAATTTCTTGAAAATATTTTCCAATCAAAAATACCGCTATTCCTTAGAAACAGCGGTATCAGCCTATAATCACATCGGATATGTCGGTTGTCATTTGCTTGATTTTCAATTCCTGTTTGTCTGTCAATCTCGTCTGCCTGTCGATTGCTTCCAAGTAGTTCGCCCCCGTTTCCTTTTCAATCTCCTTTATCATCAGCAGAGAGGGCATGACCTGCCGTTCCAGCCAGCGTATCGTCTTATCCATGTTGACGGCAACAGGTGTCATGATGAACGGGAGGGAAGCGGTCATATTCTCAATGAATATATCCCACAGGATATAGTCGGGAAAGTCCACTTGCATGAGGACAAGGCTTGCAATGGTCTGTTCGGGATTTCTTGAAAAAATAAGTTCTTCCACCGCCTGTCCTGCCTTTTCATTTTTTAGTCGGATTTCAAGACGGTTCTTGATGTCGGTCTGTATGCCTTTGTTCCTCTGCTCTTTTTCTTTCTCGTACAGGCAGAAGTAGATAGGGCTGTTCTTTGAACCGATATAAAAGGTCTTTGCGGTATCTCCCTTTGCCCCCGACAGTTTTCCACTGTCCACGCCCTCATATTTCCTTGAGCGTTTCCATACCTTATCGGCGTAATAGCGTTCTCTTAGGATTTCTATATCCAGCAGTCCGCCCATATCATTGACAGCCAAGTCAAGACGCTTAAAGATACCCTCATAGTCCATACAACGGCTCAAAAAGTGATACCAGCCTGTTTTCCTTGCCTGTAGGACGTGTTCCAAGTGCCGACAGCCCATGCCCTTTAATTCCAGTAAAACGCCCATAGAAGCGTCTTTGGAAGCGGTAACAATAATCTCGCCATAGCGGTATAGTTCTTCATAGCCGAACAGCCCGTAATCTTCATGGATAAAGTATTCAGCTTTCATAGCTAGCACGTTTTTGATAATCTCCAATGCGTCCGTAGTAGGGAAGCGGACACGCAGATAATCAATATTCAGCGTAAAAGGCTGTGTGCATTTGCAGTAGTCCAGATAATGCAGGAGCGTATGCTTCATTTCTTTGCTGGCTCTTGTTTTCCCGTTCTCAATCTCATTCAGGTTTTGCCTGCTGATGTGCAGTTCCTTTGCCAGTCTGCTTTGGGAATAACCGCAGGCGTTCCGTTTTGTTTTCAATGCTTCGATAAATTCCATGTCATTCATGTTCATTCCTCCAATCAAAAAAGGCATACGCCCATAGGAGCATACACCTTGTATTTTTTGCTTCCGATATGCTGTTTTCGACCTGTCGGGTAGAAATGACAGGGTGTGAAGTGCAGTAAGTTCTTATAACTTCGTACATCGTTTCATATCGGGATTTTTGTAATTGTTTTGTGCCTTGTTTCTTGTAATAGTACCCCCCTGTTAGATAACGGGGGCTTTGTAAGGCTCGCAAGCTCGCCCAACCGCCGAAGTGAACCGTCCGCTCGCCAGCAAGCTGGCGTGGCGATATGTCTTACGACCGCCACCGCTGGCGGATCACTCCGTCGGTAGAAAGCTTTTTCCTGTAAAACTATAACCTTGACATATCTATAACTTTACTACATTCATTTACCAATCTATCATCGTGTGTAGCTAAAATGACTATTGCTCCATTTAAAGCACATTCTTTAAGTAACTTAATTACTATTTGTCTATTTTCGCTATCAAGAGAAGCCGTAGGCTCATCAGCATAAATTATAGAAGCGTTTTTCAAAATTGCTCTTGCTATACCTATTCTTTGCTTTTCTCCGCCAGATAAAACTACAGCTTGTTCATTAGCTCTACCGCTTAGCCCCACTTTTTTTAAAATTGTTTCCACTTCTGATTTACGGATTTTAGATTTATCCAGTGTTATATTATAAGCAACACTTTCATCTTCGATGATACCATAATCTTGATAAATAAATGTAGCATATTTATGCCAAAAGTTAGTTTTCTCTTTATCATTCCATTTGGTGGCATTCTTTTGGTCAATTAAAATAGTTCCACTCTCAATTGGTTGTATTAAACCTAAACAGTTTAGCAATGTCGTTTTTCCACAACCCGAAGCACCTGTTAAAGCTATCATATCGCCACTATTCATAATATAACTTAAATTTGAAAAAATTAGGTTTCCATTAATCTTAACACTAATATTACTTATTTTTATTTCCATTTTTTTACTCCGTTCTTTATGTTTTTAGTCATTTCTTGTCGCTACTCTATAAAATGCTTGTCTAGTACATATATGATATGCAATGAAACTGCTTAAACTATACAAGATTAAAATAGCTATACTTACAATAATTACTGTAATAATATCCGGTCGCCTTATAACAAACGAAATTATTGCTCCTACAAATATTGTAAGTATTGCAACACAACATTCTTTTATAAAATTAGGCATAATGATTTCCTTATATGATTTCCCAAATGTATGTAATGTGAATATGCGTTTTTTATTTTCGTTTACCCATAATTGAGCAGTAAGAATACCAGCAAAAACCATAGATATAAAAATCAATATACAAGCTACAATGTAGAATATTGCTTCTTTTTCAAATTTTTGAGCTTGTGCTAAAGCAACATCAGCAATAGTGTCGATAGATATAACAAACTCTTTTATCGGTGATTTATTCAATTCGGTTCTTAATAATTGTTCATTTGGAAAAACGACATTTCCGCTGGAACAAGCTGGCAAAGTAAAGCCTAAAATATCTAATATTTCCGATGGACTATCAATTAGAATAATCAAAGGATTGGTAGCTTGAACGGTACTTCCACCAGAGCCAACATTAGGAGGTAATCCCAAAAAATTTTTTCCTATAAATTCGTAAAACTCTACTCCTTTAGGCTGTACTTCTTGTGTTTTTGTCCACAATGGCATTTGTGCCGTTAGAAAATCTTGTAACGGTTTGTCTAACGCATTTAACTCTATTTTTGTTAATTTACCACCCTTACCGTTTTTTTCTATTCCTATGTTGAAAGAGTTTATCCAACTTCTATCTGTAATAATAATATGGTCGTATCCACCATATTCCTCTTTGTTTAATTCAATAGATTTATCAATTACTAAAGATAAAGAGAGATTATTATTTTTTTCCATAGTTTTAAAAAACTTCTCTACATGTTGTCGCATCTTTTCTGTTTCTAATGAGTCTAAATCTCCGAAAGATAAACTTACATTACTTTGCATATTTTCCCACAAAGAATATTCATGAGATAATTGTTGAAGAACGTAAGCTGATGTAATGGTACTTGGTACTATCAAAAGTGCTAATATAATTGATATAATTCTAGTGCCTACACTTAATTGTTTGAATCTTTTTAGTGGTATTATTCTTTTTGCTATATGTTCACTTTTAGGCTTCACTATAATTGACATTCCATATGTTACTACTAATGATATAACCGTCAGAACAACTAATATAATTAAACTATTTGTAACAACTAACGGAATTTGTCTAATTCCTCTTGAAACTCCTATATATAGTAAGAATATAAAAAGTGCGGTAATATAACTTGGTATAAATAATTTTGATATTGCCAACGTATCTTCTTTGTAAATTTTATTTAATTCTACTCCGCCCAATAATCTAATACTACGCCCCTTTGCTCTTAAAACAAACCACGCAATCATAGAAGAAATAAATAATAAAAATGCCGTCAAAATTACGTTTCCTACTCCGTTATGCACCAAATTATAATAAATATCTTTTAGCAGTGAGGGAGTAGCCGTCCATTCAATATCAATACCATTTTCTATCGCCCATTGTTCAATGTCATGTTTAAAATCTGCATTGTTATCTGTTGCGTATGTTCCATATAATGGACGACTTCCTATATTTTTTGATGAAATCAATTCCCCTGTCAATTTTGCGTCAAGCCAATTTATTTTATTGCCTGTAACAACTAAATCATTACTAATAGGTTTCTTACTACCAAAGTAAATAATATCTTTTTTATTTTCATAATCATTAGTTGGTGTTGCTATTTTAATCAGTGTTGCATTATTAGTATCAACTATTTTATCCAATTCTAATGCCAATTCTTCTTTAGTTATCAATGTATTTGCAATATTTATTTCAAACTGTTCATTGGTATTAAGTGGTATTTGTTCTTGATTGGATACTATATTTTGAAAAATTAAAACATAACTAAAAATTGCCAACAAAAAACTTGTTAATCTTATACTAATTTTATTCATTTTAATTTATTACCTCCCTATTTCCTCGAGTTATTATACCATATTTAATGGTACGATTTTATTAAATTTTGTCAAAGAATTATTTTTTGATATTCCATAGTATCGAGCATTGATAATTCTATATTATTTCTGCTTATGAACAGATTACTTATCAGCCTATGGTTGTAAAGAGTGCTAACGCATTGCATACGCAACAAGCTCTTGACAAACCATAGTCTAATAAGTCTTAAGATAATCAAGCAGAAATGATATAGTATGCTGTTTCAAGCGTCGATTTCTTATAACTCTGTATTTCTCTTTATAAGTCGTTACATAGGGCTCTTTCATTTGTTGTAATTTCGTTGTAAATTTCCTTATTTCCCTCTTGCTATTTTGCTGATAAACACTGTATTTATGCGGTTTTTCTTAATTTAGTATCTGTTTTTCTTAATAAAATAGTAAGAATTGGCAGGCAAAAATGACTGGATTTTGTGATGCCGGTGTAGTACTATGGTTATGTGATATTTTTTAACTGTGAAGGTACTGAACAGTTACGATATTTTGTTATTACTCACATTCCGGTGTGACAGACGATAATGTTTTTAATCACACAGGATACATTATTCAATAGAGGATACATTGATGAAAAATATAGGAGAACAGCAGATAATAATTGAATGTCCGAATACTATCTTTCATCTATACATTGACAGTGAGGATGAGCTTTCAAAGGTTAAGGTGTTTATGAACAATATGAAGAATGTTGATTCGATAAGTCTGCATGATATATACAACTGGTGCAACAGACAGCATGTGCAGTACACGACGACATTTAATTATGACAGTAAAATGACCTGGACAGAAATGATAAAATCCTACATATTTTACTTCAGACAGAAGCTTAGATATGTAAATAATAGTGATAGGATGATAGAAACATGAGATACCCTGAATTTCTAAAGGATAGAGGAACAATAGGCTTTGTGGCGCCTTCGATGGGCTGTACAACAGAGCCGTACAGGAGTGCCTTTGACAATGCCATTAAAAGGTTTCACAGCATGGGTTATAAGACGATAGAGGGACCTAACTGCAGATGCGACAGTGGCATAGGTATCAGCAATACACCAAAGAAGTGCGCAGAAGAGCTGAACGAGAGTTATGCTTCTGTTGACAGTGATGTGCTTATATCATGTGGTGGTGGCGAGCTGATGTGCGAGGTAGTGCCTTATATTGATTTTGAGCGCGTGAAGCAGTCAAAGCCGAAATGGTACATGGGCTATTCCGACAACACTAATTTCACATTTTTGGAGGCTACTATTGCAGATACAGCAGGTATTTACGGGCCGTGTGCGGGCAGCTTTGGCATGGAGGTGTGGCATGAGTCACTTACCGATGCATTTGATCTGCTTTGTGGCAGGAAGCTTTCATTTACCAATTACCCTATGTGGGAGAAGGAATCGATAAAGGATGAGAATGCTCCGTTTGTGGGCTACAACCTGACTGAAAAGTCGTGCATCAGCTCTATTCCTGCGGTGGCAAAGGAAAGCAGGCTTACCATGAGAGGCAGGCTGCTTGGTGGCTGCATGGATTGTCTTATCAATCTGCTTGGCACATCGTTTGACCATGTAAGGGAATTTAATGAGCGCTACAGTGATGATGGTATCATATGGTTCCTTGAGGCTTGTGACCTTAATGTGATGGGCATGAGAAGGGCTATGTGGCAGATGAAAAATGCAGGATGGTTTTCAAATGTAAAGGGCTTTCTTATCGGACGCCCGGCGCACTTCGGAGAGGAAATGTTTGGCATAGACCACAGACAGGCGCTTTCATCACTGATTAGAGAGTTTAATGTGCCGATCATCATGGATCTGGATATAGGTCATATGTCGCCGATGATGCCTGTGGTATGCGGAAGCATGGCCGATGTCAGCTTCGACGGAAGCAGCTTTACAATTTCGTATGATATAGAGCAGTAGATTGGAGGAAAAATGATTAGATCAATAAAGAAAAAAGCAAAGAGTATTGTATGCGGCATGCTTGCTGCTGTGACACTGTTTACAATGAATCCGGCTGTATTTGCAACAGAGACAGCTACGCAGACTGATACAGTTTCAAGCGTTGATGTATCAGGCAGTGACGCAGCTGATAAGAGTAACACAGACAGTACTGCAGACAGTACAACGACAGCCGGCAGTGAGACAAACGACAAGGTGACCATCAGCAAAAATGATAAGCCATACTTAAGTCTTGGAGCAGACCTCACACCGGATCAGAGAGCGACAGTGCTTGGATTTATGGGAATCGAGCTCACTGATCTGGACAAATACGATGTGGTCTATGTAAATAATGATGAGGAGCACAAGTACCTCGATTCATACATCAGCAAGAGCGAGATTGGCACAAGGTCACTTTCCTCAGTACTCATTACAGAGGATAAAAAGGGTGCGGGTCTTAGTGTTTCCACACACAATATCAATTACTGTACGGTAGGAATGTACAAGAATGCGCTTGCCACAGCAGGCATAGCTGATGCTAAAATCATAGTCGCAGGCCCTTTCCCTATTTCCGGAACGGCAGCACTTGTAGGCACACTAAAGGCATACGAGGAGATGACAGGCAAGAAGCTTGACGACAAGGTGACAGACGCAGCGATGGATGAGCTTGTCACAACAGGAGAGCTCAACAAGAGCATTGATGGCGATTCGCAGGATATCGAGGCAATGATTGCAGACCTAAAGAAGCAGCTTGCCGATGGAAGGCTCAAGGATGAGAGCCAGATAAAGGATGCGATAAAGGAGGCTGCAAAGGATTACGACCTGAAGATTTCTGATGATGATATTGCAAAGCTTACATCGCTTCTTATGAAGCTTAAGGATGCCAATATCGACTGGGATTCAGTCATCAATCAGGCACAGGACTGGGCATCAAAGCTTGGCGATAAGATAAATGACCCGGGCTTCTGGGAAAAGCTTGGTAACTTTTTCATGGATTTATGGGATAAGATAAAATCCCTGTTCAGCTAGAAAAAGATACAGGAGACAGTAAGAAAAAGTAGAATATGAATCAGACAACTCCCTGAAACGTAAGCATGAGCTGCACGTTGAAGGGAGTTTTTTGATTAAAGGGGCAAAAGGTATCATCGATGCATGCTTGCATGCAATTCGATGTATACCTTAAAAAAAATAATAAATTTCTGCCGAATACATTGATACAAAGGTCATATTCTATTATAATTAAATGGATAACGGATTAATGTAAACAATGCACATAAGAAAGATGGGATTTGATGATAAAGATAAATAAATTTCTGGCAGCCTCTGTCGTTACATTGTCATTAGCCGCATGTGACCTGGCGCCATACAGCAGCATAGCAGTCTATGCGGATCAGGCGGCTAAGGTTGTGTGTGATGAGAGATACTGGGTAGCGGCGAGAAGCGGACCGGGAACAGAGTATGAGCTGGAGCACAAGCTTTCAAACGGCAAGGATATTACTATTCTTGAGCAGACCACAGGTGCAGACGGCAAGGTGTGGTACAAGGCAAAGTACAATCTGGCAGCAAATAATGAGGAGTGTGTCAGCTATATAAGGTCTGATTTTGTATCAGCAGGTACCGGCACAGCTACATCAGACAATGCGCAGACAGGGGATGCTTCGGCAGACACCGGCAATGCGGATGCCATACAGCAGAATAATGAGGAGCAGATTGCCCTTGCAACCTCATCGGGAGCATATGCTACAGGTACGATTACAGGTGGCAATGTGTATGTCCGCAATGCAGCAGGCACATCCGGCACTACCAAGGTTGTCTCACTCAACTGGAACCATCAGGTTGACATAATTGGAGAGACCAGGGTAAACGGTGTGGTCTGGTACAATGTCAAGGGTACTTTAAACGGCAAGGCATTTACGGGCTGGACTATCAGTACATACATAAAGGTGACATACAATAACAGCGGAGACAATACTGATTTTGTCACGGCTATGAAGAATGCAGGCTTTCCTGACAGCTATATTCCAAACCTTACAGCTCTTCACAATAAGTATCCAAGCTGGACATTTGAGGCTGTAAATACAGGTTTGAATTGGGATACGGTGATTGAAAATGAAAGTGTAAACGGACTTAATCTGGTATCCAAATCAGCAGACAATGCCAAGAAATCCACAGCTGCAGGAGCATATAACTGGTCAACAAATACGTGGGTTGAGTACGAACCGGGATGGGTGTCAGCAAGCAGTGCCTATATTGCTTATCTCATGGATCCAAGGAATTTTCTTGATGAGACCAATATTTTTCAGTTTCAGAGTCTGGCATACAGTCCGAATGAGGCACTTGAAGGTGTCAAGTCCATAGTAAAAGGCACATTTATGGAGGGAACAAAGACCTATTCCAACAATGGTGAGAAAATCAATTATGCAAGCACATTCATGGATGTGGCAAAGAGCAGTGGAGTAAGTGCATACCATATAGCATCGCGTTTAAAGCAGGAGCAGGGACAAAAGGGAACGAGTCCTCTTATTTCGGGTACATATTCCGGATACGAAGGATATTATAATTATTTTAATTTTAGTGCAACCGGAAACACGAAGGATAAGATTTATAAAAATGGTCTGTCTTTTGCCAAGAAGCAGGGCTGGAATACAAGAGTAAAGTCCATAAGCGGCGGAGCTGTAAAGGTGGGCAGCAATTATATAAATAAGGGTCAAAATACACTGTATTTTGAGAAGTTTAATGTAGTAAATACAAGCTCGCTGTATTTCCATCAGTACATGGGCAATGCCACAGTGGCTCTTACAGAGGGACAGAGTCTGGCTAAAGGATATTCAGACAAGAATCAGGCTTTTGTATTTAAAATACCTGTATACAACAATATGCCATCGTCAGCAGTGGGCTTCGATAAAGCTGGCGATACCAATAACTATCTGCAGTCGCTTGCGATAAGCGGTGTAACACTCACACCGGCCTTCAATGGAGCGACAACAAGCTATTCAGCAGTTGTTTCAAATGCTATAAGCTCAGTGACTGTTTCGGCAGATGCAGTTTCAGGAAACAGTGGTGTTTCAGGCACAGGAAGCTATTCGCTTGCTGTCGGAAATAATACAATTAAGGTAAATTGCAAGTCGCAAAGCGGTGATACAAGAACATACACTATCAATATAAACAGGCAGGCGGCATCTGCAAATAATGCAGGTGGCAATAATAATCAGAACAATAATAACCAAAATAATACAGATGTAAACATAACATCAGGTAAATACAGTATAGGTACTTATATTACAGGCATTGAGCCTGGAACCGGTGCAGCTGATTTTGTGAAGAATATAGCAGTATCAGCATCAGGTACTGTAAAGCTTCTGACAAGCTCAGGCTCAGAAAACAGCGGAAAGGTTGCAACTGGCAATAAAGTGGCTGTTTATGATGCTTCGGGTAACCTGAAAAAGACATATGATATTGTTGTATATGGAGATATCAATGGTGACGGTGCTGTAAATGCCCTTGATATGATTAAGCTCAACAGACATATTTTAGGAAAGGGAACACTCACAGGTGCTTATCTGGAGGCAGCTGATGCCAACAGAAAGGGCGATGGTGGAAATGCCCTTGATATGATAATCATGAACAGACACATACTGGGCAAATCAAAGATATCGCAGAATTAGAAATGTGAGGAAAATATGAAGAAATTATTTGGATGTATATTATCACTTGTTATGGCGGTGATGCTTGTTTTCACACCTGCCGAGCATGTATATGCGCAGGGACTTGGATTAAGTGTCAGCTCAAGCTCTGTAGCTGTTGGAAAAACAGTCAAGGTGACGGTTTCTATGCCGTCAGGATATTTTGGCACTGTAGTTATCTCAAGCTCCGACGAGGGAGTACTGAGTAACGGAGGGGATGGTGTAGCCAATATTGGTGACGCCGCAGGATATCCTACATCGCAGTCATTTTCGTTTACGGCGAAGGCCGTAGGAAGCTGCACTATAAAGGCATATTGTACAGTTGTAGGAGATGCAGAGGGCAACGATGCCGGAGGTACAATTACCGGTGCCAGCACGAAGGTGACGGTAACAAGTGCTTCATCAAACAATGATTCAAACAGCAACAAGGACAATTCTGGCAGCAATACCGGCAATGACAGCAATGCAAATAAAGATAATGAAAACAAAGAGGAAAAGAAATCCTCAAATGCATCTCTTGGTTCACTTGTTATCTCAGCAGGTACGCTTTCCCCTGAGTTTTCTGCTGCGACAAAGGATTACACAGCTACAGTAGATTACAGCTGTTCAAGCCTTGCGGTTACAGCAAATCCGGCTGATTCCAAGGCGAGTGTGACATCCGTCACAGGCAATGATTCACTTGAGGTTGGGGAGAACACAGTCAGCGTTGTTGTGACAGCAGAGGACGGCAGCACAAGCACATACAATATAGTTGTTACCAGAAGAGCCGAGGATGATCCGGAGAATGCAGATAAGCAGGATAACTGGAAGAAGTTCGATATAAATGGCACAGAGTGGACTATGGTAAATGACATTCCGGAGGATGTTGTTCCTGAAGGCTTTGAGCACTCAAAGACAGTGATTGACGGACTTGAATACAATACCCTTCATGGCACCTTTGGTGATATCACGCTTGTGTATTTACAGTCGGAAAGCGGCAATGGGCTTTTTGTATATGATGTAGCACAGAATGCAGCATATGAGTTTGTCCGTATCAATTCAGAGTCGCATTTTATAGTGGTTTTACTGCCTAAGGTGGATGATGTGCCTGATGGATATAATGAGATATCGCTCTCCATAGAGGGCAAGGGTGTGGCAACAGCCTACCAGACTAAAGTCGAAAAAAGCGATGATCAGACAAAGGATTTTTACCTCGTATACGCTATGAATGACAATGGTGAGAGTGGCTGGTACACATATGATAGCGTAGATGGCACATATATGAGAAATGAGCTCAGTACACCTACAGTGGCACAGGAGGAAAACGATACAACAAAGAGTGAGCTTGTCCCGGGAATTGCCAATAAATAACTTGTTTTAGCTGCAATACTGGTTCTTATTATCATTATTCTGGCATTACTTCTTCTGGTGGTTATTGTGAAAAATAAGAAGCGCACAGCTAATGAAGAAAATGATGAAGAAGACGATACAAAAGAGTTCGATATAGAGGAAAATGATATAGAAGCTAATGATGATGCTCAGGAATCTGCTGAAGAATCGCAGGTAGATGAGATTCAGGAACCGGCTGAAGAATCGCAGATAGATGAGATTCAGGAACCGGCTGAGGAATCTGGCGAAGAGTCACAGATAGCTGAGATTTTAGAATCTGACGATAATACGGAAAGTACAGAAGCATCCGATGCATCCTATGTCGGAAGAACAGTAGAAATTACATCCGATTTAAAGAAAACTGCTGAGAATGAAAAATCTGATTTTGATTCAAAAGAGGCTTCAGATCAGGAGAATGCTGCAGATGATGATACCTTGAAGAATCAGGTTCAAATGGCACTTGATGGCTTTGTCAATGATGGAAATAAGCCGTCTGAGACTATAGACAGCAGTGCAAAGGATGACAATGAAGATGACAGCGAAGATGATGATTTGCAGTTCATCGACTTAAATTAGTGAATATGACTGGAGGATATGACTTGAAACCATATACAAGTAAGGCTAAAAAAGCAATAGATTTGGCTGCACGTATATCAAAGAAAATGAATTACAGCTATGTTGGAACAGAGCACATACTGGCTGGCCTTATAAAAGAGGGCACCGGTGTGGCAGCTGAGGTTCTAACAGCCTGCAATGTGGAATATGATAAGCTTATTTCGATGATTGAAGACCTGATTTCACCGGGGGCTAACATCGAAGTGATGGACAGGGATGGCTATTCACCAAGGACACAGAGAGTATTGGAGCGTGCATCGGAGGAAGCCGATAGATTTGAGTGCAATGAGATAGGTACAGAACACTTGCTGATGGCTATAGTACTGCAGGGAGACTGTGCAGCTGCAAGACTTTTAAACACCATGGGTGTTAACAGTCAGAAGATGTTTATAGATATTCTTGGTGCGATGGGGGAGGATCCGTCTGCATACAGGGATCTGATGAAAAGCTACGGTACATCATACAATTCTGCGACTCCTGTATTAGATCAGTATTCCAGAGATTTGACAGATATGGCAGAGGCAGGGCTTCTTGACCCTGTTATAGGCAGAAAAAAGGAGATGGAGCGTGTTATCCAGATACTTTGCCGCCGTGGCAAAAACAATCCATGTCTGATTGGAGAGCCGGGAGTGGGCAAGACCGCTATAGTAGAAGGACTTGCGCAGGATATAGTCAGTGGCAATGTTCCGGATATTCTTTTGGGAAAGAGACTGGTTTCTCTTGATATGTCCGGGCTTGTAGCCAAATCAAAGTATCGTGGTGAGTTTGAGGAGCGTATCAAGAAGGTGATAAGTGAGGTTTCAAATGCCAAAAATGTACTGCTTTTCATTGATGAGCTTCACACTATAATAGGTGCAGGAGGAGCAGAAGGCTCGTTAGATGCATCTAACATATTAAAGCCTGCGCTTGCCAGAGGCGAGGTACAGGTAATCGGCGCCACTACCATAGAAGAGTACCGCAAATACGTGGAAAAGGATGCTGCGCTTGAGCGCCGTTTCCAGCCGGTGATGGTTGAGGAGCCGGGTGTGGATGAGACAATAGAGATACTCACAGGATTAAAGGGACTCTATGAAAAGCATCATGGTGTCATCATAACAGATGAGGGCGTGAAAGCAGCAGTAAACCTTTCTGCACGATATATAAATGACAGATTTTTACCTGATAAGGCGATAGACCTGATGGATGAAGCGGCAGCCAGGATAAGGCTTAAGAATCTGACATCATCTGACGAGCTGCTTACTTTGAAAAAAGAGATAACAGATAAGCAGAACCAATTGGAAAATGCTTTGTCTAAAGGAAATCTCGCAGCTGCAGGCGCGCTTATGTCAGAAAAGGAAGTACTTGAAAATAAACAGCAGAAGCTTATGAGAAAGAACCGTCGCACAGGAGCCAAAAATCAGCCTGTAGTCGGCGAAAATGAGATAGCGGATGTAGTATCGGGATGGACCAAAATACCTGTAAATAAGCTTACAGAGTCAGAGGCAGGACGACTTGCAAAGCTTGAACAGATACTTCACAAGCGTGTAATAGGACAGGAGGAGGCTGTTTCTGCTGTCGCAAAGGCAGTCAGACGAGGCCGTGTTGGTTTAAAGGATCCTAAGAAGCCGATTGGCTCATTCCTGTTTTTGGGACCGACAGGAGTAGGTAAGACGGAGGTGTCAAAGGCGCTTGCTGAGGCTGTCTTTGGCAAAGAAGATGCCATGATACGTGTTGACATGTCAGAGTACATGGAAAAGCATAGTGTTTCAAAGATGATTGGTTCACCACCGGGATATGTGGGCCATGAGGAGGGCGGACAGCTCTCAGAGAAGGTCAGACGCAATCCTTTTTCTGTTATACTGTTTGATGAGATAGAAAAAGCACATCCTGATGTGTTCAATATACTTTTACAGGTGCTTGATGATGGTAGAATCACTGATTCACAGGGGCGCACGGTTGATTTCAAGAATACAATAATCATCATGACATCAAATGCAGGAGCTTCTTCTATTATAGAACCAAAGCGCCTTGGCTTTGGCGCTGGTGAGGATGAAAAGCAGGATCACGAGCGTATGAAGAACAGTGTCATGGAGGAGGTCCGCCGTATATTTAAACCTGAGTTTTTGAACCGAATCGACGAGACTATTGTATTTAGAGCTCTCAACAAGGATGACATGAAGCATATAGTGACACTTCTTGTAAAGGAGCTTAAGAAACGCTGTAAAGAACAGCTTGATATAGAGCTCACAGTGCGCGACAGTGCAAAATCCTTTATCGTGGACAAAGCCTATGACAGAAAATATGGCGCAAGACCTCTTAAACGAAAGCTTCAGGAGGAGATTGAAGACCGTATGTCAGAGGATATTATTACCGGCAAAATTAAGCGCGGCAATAAGGTAATAATTTCTACGAAAAACAAACAAATTTCATTGACTGTTGAGTAGAATTGGATTTATAATTAATATATCAATATAGCTACGGGAGGATAAAAATGGCTGTAATAAGTGAATTAATCCGTACTGAGGAAAACGGAAAGCTCAGCTTCGGAGATTATACATTGGCTGCAAAGGCAAAGCTTGACAATTTTGAGAAGGATGGAGATATCTACAAGGTAAAGACCTTTAAGGAGATTACAAAGCTCGAAAGAAACGGACTCTTTGTATACGAGTCTGTTCCGGGAACAGCGGTTATGGATTTCGAGGAGACTGCTGATACAGTGACATTTACTGTGGAGGGACCTGAGGATGCTCAGATTACTCTTGGCCTTGAAGAGGAGACGGAGTACGAAATTGATATAGCTGGAGCTGTTGCAGGTACTATGAAGACAAATCTCGGCGGCAAGCTCAGCTTAAGCGTAGAGCTTGAGGGTGTTGATTCAGTCGATATCAAAGTATCAAGAAAATAGAGCATATTTTTAGCCCGGTGAAAGCCGGGCTTTTTGTATTTTATAAAGGAGAACAATATGGCAAAAGGAAAGACCTCTGTATTTTTCTGCCAGGAATGTGGTTATGAATCGGTAAAATGGATGGGACAGTGCCCGGCCTGTAAGGAATGGAATACATTTGTAGAGGAAACCGTAGATAAAAAGTCGATAAGCTCGTCGGGAAAAGTAAAAAAAGAATCAAAGGCGGCACAGGTTCTGCCTCTTTCGGCAGTAAAAAGCGAGAAAGAGGAGCGTATAGTGACAGGTATAGCCGAGTTTGACAGAGTGCTTGGTGGAGGAATTGTGAGGGGGTCACTTGTGCTTGTGGGAGGAGATCCGGGTATAGGAAAATCCACGCTTCTACTTCAGGTATGCAGGGAACTTTCACAAAAAAAGGTGCCATTACTTTATGTGTCAGGTGAGGAATCCCTGCATCAGATAAAGATGCGTGCCGACAGACTTGGCGATTTTACGGATTCACTGGAGCTTTTATGTGAGACAAGTCTTGATATAGCAAAGGACGTGATTCAACGAAAAAAACCGGAGGTTGTTGTAATAGATTCCATCCAGACTATGTACAATGAGGAGATAGCGTCGGCACCGGGTAGTGTCTCACAGGTCAGGGAGACAACCGGAGTGCTTATGCAGCTTGCAAAGACTCTGGGTATTTCTGTTTTTATAGTAGGACATGTGACAAAGGATGGTGCGGTTGCGGGGCCGAGGACGTTAGAGCATATGGTTGATACTGTGCTTTATTTTGAGGGTGACAGGTATGAGTCGTACAGGATACTTAGAGGTGTTAAGAACAGATTTGGTTCGACCAATGAGATAGGCGTATTTGAAATGAAGGCGGAGGGACTTGTTGAGGTGGAAAATCCGTCGGAGTATATGCTTAGCGGTAAGCCCGAGGGAGCATCAGGATCAATTGTCACATGTTCCATAGAGGGAAGCCGTCCGATACTTCTCGAGATACAGGCTCTTGTATGTCACAGCTTTTTTAATAATCCAAGGCGTACAGCAAATGGCACAGATTATAATAAAGTAAATCTACTCATGGCGGTCCTTGAAAAAAGAGCCAACCTGTCACTGTCAGACTGTGACGCTTATGTGAATATAGCAGGCGGTATAAGGATGAACGAACCGGCGATAGACCTTGGGATAGTGCTTGCAATCGCATCAAGCAAAATGGATATTATAGTGTGTGAGGATACCATATGCTTTGGAGAGGTGGGCTTAAGCGGAGAGGTACGCGGAGTTACCATGTCCGAGCAGCGTGTGGCTGAGGCAAAGAAGCTTGGCTTTAAAAAGTGTATTGTTCCCAAAGTGTGTCTTGCAGGAGTGTCGCATATTAGTGGAATTGAGATTGTCGGTGTGGCAAATATCAAGGAAGCGATAGAGGCTGTCAGATAGTAATTGTGAAAATTGTATATAATAAACAGACAATTTAGAAAATTTGTGCTTTTTAAGGTAGTTTTACTACTTTAATTAATTGCAGAAAATCCGTTGACATATGTGTGCCGGGATGATATTATATCAAAGCTGACTCGCGGGACACATTGAGTTGTAGAGCTTGTGAGTTACATTTTACAGACATGACTTTATAGATATTGCTTTGAAAATAAGTTGAAAAAGTTATGAAAAAAGTTCTTGACAAATGCAAAACATTTTGATAGAATAAACAAGCTGTCGCAAGACAGAGAACTTAAAACAGAGTTCAAAAAAATAAAAAAAGTGCTTGACAAACGAACAGCGATTTGATAAAATAAACAAGCTGTCGCAAGAGAGCAAAACAAAGAACATTGATAACTGAACAGTGAGAAACCTTGAAAGATTTTGAGAATCAATCAGAACGCTTCAATGAAAATTGAAGACCTTTAAAACAGTAAATTCAGATTCTATCTGAATGAACGAATTAGCCAAGTTTAACTTGACTGAGATCAACTTTTTAACATGAGAGTTTGATCCTGGCTCAGGATGAACGCTGGCGGCGTGCT
>OGOY01000735.1_pt1 | contig 40124 bp, 34 predicted proteins | sample 1552811 | NCBI WGS metagenome assembly OGOY01 (sample SAMEA2580132, study PRJEB22360) | human gut metagenome | biome: human gut; feature: human-associated habitat; material: faeces | place: Denmark | collected 2008/2010 | reverse complement strand
CGGAAGGCACGTGCAGACCTTTCGTCATGGCCTCCTACCTTTCTTTCGGGCCCTTCGGCCGAATCTCTCAGCGCCCTTCCATAGCGGACGCTGCTTGCTGACAGCTCTAGTTATATCCAAATTCCACCCGCAATTCCACCTCGCCCCCGAACGGTCAACAAAGTGCGATGAACGGTATATCGCATGAGATTCCCCCATAATGTACTTCGGCGTTCTAAAGTAACTTTTCTAAGGTAAACGCTCTTTTTTCCTAAAAACTATTTGCAATTGCATCTCTAAACTTTTGATTCAGAATTGCATAGCTAAATCGGTTTTATGTATATAAATGATGTTTGTTTACGTTTCCGTCTGCATTCAATGATATTCAGCTATCCATCATTCTTATTCACACTTACGTACCAGTTGAGTGAGGATATAGACCGCTTGCAGACGAGCAGGGCGTCAGTCCTATGACTTGTCAGCGTAAGAAGTAGGTAAAGATACCGTTCGCACAATACGTCCGTGCCACAAGTCGACTAAATTGAGACAATAGTGAATAGGGTTAGGCTACCGTCCCCTGCGGGGACTGAACGGACAGATGCATATGCCGAGCAAAATCGAAAAAAAGCAAGCCGCCGCAAAGCTGCGCAAACCGCCTCGCGACTTCTCGTACACGCAGAACCGAGAGCTCAGCTGGCTACGCTTTGACAACCGTGTGCTTGACGAAGCCTTCGATGAGACCGTTCCGCTGTTCGAGCGTCTAAAGTTCGTGTCGATTTTCGAGTCTAACCTCGACGAGTTTCTCATGGTGCGCGTGGGCGGCCTGTCCGATCTGGCAGAGCTCAAAAAGCAACCTGTCGACAACAAGAGCAATATGACCGCCTCCGAACAGGTCGATGCTGTCATGGCCGAAATGCCCGGGCTCCTTACCCGTTGGGAGTCCATCTTTAAGAGCATCGAGGGCAAGCTCGACACCTTGGGCGTTCACCGCGCCCGCATCGATTCGCTTACGCCCGAGGAGCGCACCTTTGTAACCCGCTACTTCCAGGCCTACGTGTCGCCGGTCATCTCGCCGCTGGTCATCGATCCTCGCCACCCCTTCCCCAACCTACGCAATGGCGCGCTCTATCTGGCCTGTGGTCTGGACGGCGCCACCGACGAGGAGAGCCTGCTGGGCCTTATCGAGATTCCCGCCTCGATGAACCGCGTGGTCGAGATCCCCTCGCCCACCGGCACCTACTCCTACATCTTGCTCGAGGACGTCATCCTCGCCTGCCTGGACAGCTGCTTTGGCTCCTATAAGCCGCTGGATCGTGCGCTGATCCGCGTCACCCGCAACGCCGACATCGATCCGGACGGCGAGGGCGTCGAAGAGGAAGAGGACTACCGCCAGCACATGAAGCGCATCCTCAAGAAGCGCCTGCGTCTGCAGCCGGTAGTGCTCGCGGTCTCGGGGTCGCTCGAGAAGGCAACGCTCAAGACCATCCGCAAGGCGCTCGAGCTTTCGCGCCGCTCTGTCTTTACCTGCGATATCCCGCTCGACCTGGGCTACGTCTTTGGCATTGAGGGCAAGATTCCCGAGCACCTGCGCAACGAGCTGCTCTTTACGCCGTTTAGGCCGCAGCCCAATCCCACCATCGACATGACCCGCTCCATCCGCGAGCAGGTGCTGCAGCACGACAAGCTGCTCTTTTATCCCTACGAGGCCATGAACCCCTTCCTGGATCTGGTGCACGAGGCCGCCTACGACCCCGAGTGCATCTCGCTGCGCATCACGCTCTACCGCGTGGCCAAGCAGAGCCGCCTGTGCGAGTCGCTGATCGATGCTGCCGAGAACGGCAAAGAGGTCACGGTGCTCATGGAACTTCGTGCCCGCTTTGACGAGCAGAACAACATCGAGTGGGCCGAGCGCCTGGAAGAGGCCGGCTGCACCGTCATCTATGGTTCCGAGGGCTTTAAATGCCACTCAAAGATCTGCCAGCTCACCTATCGCGAGGGCATGGCGCTAACGCGCCTCACGCTTTTGGGCACCGGCAACTTTAACGAGAAGACGGCCAAACTCTACAGCGACTTTATGCTCATGACAGCCCATCCCGGCATCGGCGAGGACGCCAACCTGTTCTTCCGCAATCTGTCGCTGGGCAACCTGCGCGGCGACTACCGCTTCCTGGGTGTGGCACCCGTCGGACTGAAACCGCTCATCATGCGCGGGCTTGACCGCGAGATCCAGCGCGCCCTTGCCGGCGAGCCCGCCCGCGTGTTCTTTAAGCTCAACTCGCTGACCGACCGCGAGGTTATCGACAAGATCGCTGAGGCATCGTGTGCCGGCGTGCGCGTAGACATGATCATCCGCGGCATCTCGTGCCTCAAGCCCGGTGTTCCGGGCAAGACCGAGAACGTGCATGTCCGCTCCATCGTCGGACGCTTTTTGGAGCACGCGCGCGTCTATGCTTTCGGCGTGGACTCGGACATGATTTACCTGAGCTCGGCAGACATGATGACGCGCAACACCGAGCACCGCGTGGAGATTGCCTTCCCCGTGCTCGACCCCACCTGCCGCGCCCTAGTGCACGAGTACATGGGCATGCAGCTGCGCGACAACGTGAAGGCCCGCAGCCTCACGAGCGACGGCACCTGGGTCCCCGTGGAGCGTGCAGAGGGTGAGAAACCCTTCAACTCGCAGGAAGCCCTGCTGGAGCGTGCCTATCGCAACGCCGAGGCCGCCGCGCAGCAGCGCGCACAGGAGAAGGAACGTGTGGCCGAGGAGGCCATTCAGGCCGATGTTGAACACGGGGCGGCTGCCAAACCGGAAGCGGTTGCAGCTCCCCCGGTGAATGAGCCCGAGGCTGCCGCAGAGCCCGCCGTGGAGAAAGCGCCCGAGCCCGCTACTGCGACTCCGGAGCCCGCCGCCGAGGCAAAGCCCGCCCCTGCTCCTGAGCCGCAGCCGGCCACACCCAAGGTCCAAGAGGTCCAGGCGACCGTCATTGAGCCCGAGCCTGCACCTGCACCTCAGCCCGATCCGCAGGTCATCAAGCCCGCACCCGAGACGAGCGCCCGTCGCGATAAGCCCGCCGGCAAGACCAAGGCCATCGAGCGCCATCGCCCCGGCCGCGTGCGCATGGGCCTGGGTCTGATCGGCCTGGGTCTTAAGACGCTCATTACCGGCAAGACGAAATAGTCGTTTGTAGAAGCAGTTTGTAGAAGCGCCCCGCATTTGAGGAAAGCCTCGGATGCGGGGCGCTTTTCCCTGCTACCATGGTGCGAACAACAACGCGAATGACAGGCAGGAATATGAAGCTCACTATAGAATCGATGACCTACGGCGCCGACGGGCTGGCGCACGCCGACAACGGCAAGGCCGTCTTTGTGCAGGGCGCCGTGGCAGGCGACACCGTCGAGGCCGAGGTCGTACAGGACGGCAAGTCGTTCATGCGTGCCCGCACCACCGAGATTCTGGAGCCAAGCCCCGATCGCATTCAGTCTCCCTGCCCCTTCGTGGGCATCTGCGGCGGCTGCTCGTGGGGCAATCTCTCACGCACGGCACAGCTCGCCGCCAAGGAGCAAAATCTGCGCTCCACGCTCGAGCGTATCGGCAAGTTCAGCCCCGATCAAGTCGATGAACTGGTGCAACCCATCCGCCACACCAAGGATGATTGGGGCTACCGCAATAAAATCGAACTCGAGCCGACCGTTGTAAACGGCCGCGTGCGTCTTGGCATGCACGGTGTCGATCCTCGCAAGATCGTGACCGTCGATTCGTGCCCGTTGTTCGACAAACGCTTCCCCAAGGCACTCAAATCGGTCGTCGGCGCGCTCAATTATCTGAGCGGCAGCCACGACCTGGGCCTTGAGCGCGTGGGCATTCGCGCCTCGCGTCGCACCAAGGCACTCGAGGTGGCGCTCTGGACGCCTACGGGCTCTTTCCCGCGCTCGCAAGTCTCGCGCGTGTTGGCAGACGCCGCGCACCCCACAAGTGTCGTACGCGTGATGAGCAAGGGCGAAAAGAAGGCCCGCCGTGTTTCCAAGGTCGAAATGCTCGCCGGAGAGGGCTCATGGACCGAGAATATCGCCGAGGGTCAGATGCGCTTGTCTGCCCCGTCTTTTTTCCAGGTCAACACCAAGGGTGCCGAGATTTTGATCGAGCTTGTCATGGAAACGCTCGATCCGCAGGAAGACGAGCTTGCCGTGGACCTGTACTGCGGTGCCGGCACCTTTACCCTGCCGCTCGCCCGCCGCTGCGACTTTGTCGCTGCCGTCGAGGCCTACGGCCCCGCCGTGCGCGACCTGCGCCGTAACCTGGAGATCAACAAGCTTGATAACGTCGACGTCATTGGCGGAGACGCGGTACGCGAGTTCCCCGACCAGGATGCCGACGTCTTGGTGGTCGACCCGCCGCGCGCAGGCCTCGCCCCCGAGGCGATCGACCTTATCGCCAGCACGAGTGCCCGCGACGTCGCCTACGTGAGCTGCGACCCGGCCACCCTGGCGCGAGATCTCAAACGCTTTGTCGAGGAAGGCACCTTCTCCCCCGTAAAAATCACGCCAGTCGACCTGTTCCCACAAACCTTCCACTGCGAAACCGTCGTCCACCTCAAGCGCAACTAGACTGTTTGCCCAAGACCACGCCCGATGATTTTTCTGGGACGGGGATTAAATAATCAATTTGCACCGAATGATTATTTAATCCCCGTCCCTTTTTAAACATTGGGAAATCGAGCGTGGCAAGCGGAGGTCTTCGGGGTATAAGACGGCTAATTGTATGCCGTCTATGAAAGGAACCCTCATGCCCAGCGTTGCCGTTCTCGCCGCCGATGGCTTTGAAACTATTGAATGCTTGACCATGGTCGATGTCATGCGTCGCGGCGGCGTGCGCGCCACGCTCGTCTCGATCATGCCCACGCGTGAGGTCGTAAGCTCGCTGCAGATCCCCGTGACCTGCGATGCGCTCTTTGATGAGATCGACTTTGACGAGTACGACTGCGTCGTGCTGCCCGGCGGCCTGCCCGGTGCCACCAACCTGCGCGCCGATCAGCGCGTCTGCGACGTGGTCTGCGAGTTCGCCGCGACCAAGTACGTCGCCGCCATCTGCGCCGCCCCGTTTATCCTGGGCGAGCTCGACCTGCTCGAGGGACGCCATGCCACGTGCTTCCCTGGCTTTGAGAAAAGCTTCCCCGAAGGCGCCTATACCGGCGAGAAGGTTACGCAAGACGGCAACATCATCACCGCCAGCGGCATGGCCCAGTCGCTCCCCTTTGCGCTTGAACTGCTGCGCCGGCGACAAGGCTGTCGAGAAGGTCGCCGAGGGCATCCAACTATGATTTTGGCTTCGCAATCACCGCGCCGCATCGAGTTGATGCGCGAGGCAGGGTATGACATTCGCGTGATTCCCGCAGAAATCGACGAGACTCCCTTCGACGGCGAGGCCCCGCTCACACTTGTCGAGCGCTTGGCACGCGCCAAGGCGGCTGCCGTTGCTGCCGAGTATGCCGAGCCCAATGAGCTGACGGTCGCGGCCGACACCATCGTCACCTTTGACGGCAAGATTCTGGGCAAGCCGGCAACCGAGGACGAGGCGCGCACCATGCTCCGTGAGCTTTCGGGCCGCACGCACCAGGTCGCAACCGGCGTCTGCATCGTTAAGGCAGGCGATACTGCCGCCCCGCATGCCGCCGAGAGCCTGTCGTTTGTCGATGTGACCGACGTGACGTTCTATGAGCTTACCGACGGGCAGATCGAGCACTACGTCACCTCTGGTGAGCCCATGGATAAGGCAGGCGCCTACGGCATCCAGGGCACAGGCGGCCGCATGCTCGTGCACGATATTTCGGGCGACTTCTATAACGTGGTGGGCCTACCCATCGCCCGCGTCGCACGTACCATTCAAAAACTCTCGTAATTGCATCTGGCGCTGGGTATCCCCCAGCGCCTACAATTTTGGCGTACCGTGCGGATCCCGACCGGGCACAAGGCGCGGCGGAAAACCGATAGGAGTTAAACATGGATACACTGCTCGAGGCCATTGACGTCTGCGATGTCGATGGCTTTTGCTTTGGCAACTATACGGACGAGGAGGCCGGCACCGGTTGCACCGTAATCGTGGCACCCGAGGGCGCCACCGGCGGCGTTGACGTACGCGGCGGTGCTCCAGCATCGCGCGAAACCGACCTGCTGCGACCTGAGAACACCGTCGACAAGGTCCACGCCGTCTGCCTTTCGGGTGGATCGGCCTTTGGCCTCGAGGCTGCAAGCGGCGTCGCTCGCGAGCTTGAGAGCCGCGGCATTGGCCTTCCCGTCGGCCCCACGCAGGTGCCCATCGTGTGCTCCAGCTGTATCTTCGACCTTGCCTTTGGCGACCCCACCGTGCGCCCCGACATTGAGGCCGGCATCGCCGCCGTGCGCGAAGCACTCGACAACACCCCCACCAAGCTCGAACAGGGCAACGTAGGTGCCGGCACCGGCGCCACTGTAGGCAAGCTCATGGGCCCCGCCACCTGCATGAAGGCCGGCCTTGGCGCTGCCGCCGTGGCGCTCGGCCCCATCAAGGTGGGCGCCGTGGTCTCGGTCAACGCCTGCGGCAACGTTGTCGACCCCTTCACCGGCGAGTGGGTCGCCGGCATGCGCGCCGCAGCCGATAGTGACCAAATCGTCGACATGGAACTCGCAGCCTTTGCCGCCGCCGGATCCATGCAGATGCCGCTCGACCGCACCAACACCACCATCAGCTGCATCGTCACCAACGTGGAACTCACTAAGGCACAAGCCACCAAGGTCTCCCAGATGGCCGCAGACGCCTACGCACACGCCATCCGTCCCACGCACACCACCAACGACGGCGACACCATCTACACCCTCGCCAGCGGCAAACTGGGCGCCCAGGCAAGCGCCGCCATTCCCCTAGACCTGCTGGGCATGCTCGCCGTAAGGACTTTGCAAACCGCCATCGTAAACGGAGCGAAATCCGCCAAAACCTCCCACGGAATCCCAGGTGCTGCGAAGTAATCTCACTCGACCGTCGGTCGGAGGCGGGCGGGCATTACGTTTGCTGCTCTACAGTCCTATGCAAGACGAAGGCCACATTAAGTGGCCTTCTTTGCATGCGGAACTCGCGACAAACGTAATGCCCGCCCGCCTCCGACCGACTAACAACTAAGATTTTTTCAGCCCAGGCCCCTGTGTACCGCGCGTCGAAGATCTTCAAATTCAGGCAGCCTGACAATCGATTCTTATAGCAGAGGCCCCTTGGCCTTTAGTTTGATACAAGTTCCGTGCGAGCAGGACTGTTCGCAGTAGCAAACTAAAGGCCAAGGGGCCCAGTCAACCTATCAGCAGCGATTACTCAGCAGCTAGTTGAATTTGAAGATCTTTGAAGCAAGACGGTATAGGCCGAGTGTGGTTTTGTCACCGGCACGACCGCGCAGATTGGTGAAGAACCCGACCACGCCGTAGCGGGCACGACGATACATACGCTCGTCGTAGGCCTTCAAATCATTCCACAGCGTCTTTAGGCGCTCGTCGGCGCAATCTTCCTCGGAAAGCTTGGTGAGCACCGAGCAGATCGCCATCATCATGGTGAAATAGCCCATCATGTACGAGCGCAGACGCGACGACTCAACATCGCTGTACAGGTGGTACGACTCCATCATGATACGCGTCACACGGAACTGCTGGTCCAGACGCTTGACCATCGTGGCCTCGTTGACACTCTGGCCCTCGCGACCGATAAAGTAGCGATAGAGGTCGATGTCGGCGTAGTACATGGTCTTGCAACGCGGCAGCGGCACGTAGGCGTAGATGTTGTCCACATAGAACGTGTGCGGCGGCATGGGAAGGTTGGACTCGCGCAGCACATCCGTGCGATAGCACAGGCTGTGCATGAGTAGGTTCTGGTCCAGGCGGAAATGACCGATCTGATCCCAGGAAAAGATCTTCTTGCGCGGCAGGGCAAATTTGTAGCCAATAGCGGTATGCGTGCCCTCGTAAACCTTCTCGTACACGTAGTTCGAGATAAACAGGTCAACGCGCTGGTCGCGCTCCTCAAAGCCGCGCAGAATCGAAAGCATGGTCGAAAGAGCCGCAGCGTCGAGCCAGTCGTCCGAGTCGACGACCTTGTAGTAGGTGCCCTGCGCCTCGCGCAGACCCGAAAGAACGGCAATACCGTGGCCGCCGTTCTCCTGGTGTACCGCGCGAATGATACCGGGATAACGTGCCTCCCACTCGTCGGCCTTGGCGGCCGTCTCGTCCTTGGAGCCGTCGTCCACCACGATAATCTCGATATCGGTGGCGTAATTGCTCCCCTCCAAGATGGAGGTGATGCAATGGTCCATGTCCTTGGCGGCGTTATACGAGGGAATACCGAATGTTATGACTTTATGCATGGCAGGCGATAATCTCATCCGAAAGATCGAGGGCAGAATTGGTCACGGCGTCCATATCGTAGTAACGATACTCGGCCAGACGACCCACCGGGTGGAAGTTCGTCAGGTTCTGGACGCGCTCAAGATAGCGCTCATAAAGCTCACGGTTCTCGGGCTCAAGAATGGCGTAGTACGGCGTCTCGCCCGAGCCGGGCGTATAGGCCTTGGAGTACTCCTTCATGATGGTGGTCTTGCCGGGCAGGACCTGACCGGTCATGTTCTTGAACTCGGTGATGCGCGTGTAGTCCTCGCTCGTGGTGTAGTTGACGGTGCCCACGGGCTGGAACTGGTCCATATCGAGCGTCTCGAACTTCATATCGAGCGTGCGATACGGCAACGCGCCCAAGTCGAGGTTGAACAGCTCATCGAGCGGACCGGTATAGACGATCTCGCCGCCGTAGACCTTGCCATCGATCTTGACGGTGGTCTCGTCGATCTCAAAGAGATCGCGGGCGTCCACGTCGCAGAACACGTCGATCAGGTCGTGGTCGAGCATGTGCTCAAAGAGCGCCGTGTAGCCCTCCTGCGGCATGCCCTGGAAGGGAGCTTGCGGGAAGTAGCGGTCATCATCGCCCACAAAGACGGGAACGCGGCCGGTGATCGAGGGGTCGATCTGATCGGGCGTCTGGCCCCACTGCTTCATGGTGTAATGCAAAAAGACGTTCTCGTAGACGTAATCGGCGACCTCGGCCAAGTCGGGGTCGTTCTTCTTACGCAACTCCATAATGGGCACCTTGACATCCTTGCCAAAGGTCTCCACGAGCTTCTGATACAGCTCCTCGCCGCGCTCGTCACCAAAGGCGAGCTTGAGACTCGCATGGTTGAAGGGCACGGGCATAAGGGTACCGTTGATGTTGGCGAGCACCTTGTGCTGATAATCCGTCCACTTGGTAAAGCGCGACAGGAAATTGTGCACGCGCTCGTTAAAGGTGTGATAGATATGCGGACCGTACTCGTGGATCAGGATTCCGGCCTCGTCAGTGCAGTCATAGGCATTGCCCGCAATGTGGCTACGGCGCTCCAAAACGGCAACACGATAGCCGATGGTCTCGGCGAGACGGCGGGCACAAACGGCACCGGCATATCCAGCACCGACGACAATCATGTCGTACGCGCCGGCGTTAAAGCCTTCAGGCAGGCCTGAGGTAATCTGCATCGATACTCCTTGTCAAAAGCCACGGGCTCGTTAGCTGGGCTTTTCTCGAACATTCTTCGAGACACATTTATCAGAGCGATTATAGCGCTAATGCGTCCTATAATGAGCTTGCCACACAAGGAAAGCTCAAGCACCGCGGCGAACATTAACGTAAGGTAAACCCGCTAGCAGCGGGTTTATTCGTGAACAGCCGGGCGCCTGGAGCTTAGCGAAACGCTTGTAAGGAGTAACATGAGCGATTTCCTAAACCGTATGAAGTCTGCCGCCAAGGCCGACCTTAAGACGATCGTCCTGCCCGAGGGCGAGGATCCGCGCACTATCGTCGCGGCCACCAAAATCATCGAGGAGGGCCTGGCAAAGATCGTCATCCTGGGCAACCCCGACGAGATCAACGTTCCCGGCGCTACCGTCATCGACCCGCGCAATGCCGAGAAGCACGAGGAGTACGCGCAGAAGTTTGCCGAGCTCCGCGCCAAGAAGGGCGTTACCATCGAGCAGGCTCGCGCCCAGGTGATGAACGCCACCTACTTTGGCACCATGATGGTCAAGATGGGCGATGCCGACGGCCTGGTCTCCGGCGCCTGCCACTCCACCGCCGACACCCTGCGCCCTGCGCTTCAGATCCTCAAGACCGCCCCGGGCACCAAGCTGGTCTCGGCCTTCTTCGTGATGTGCACCGACACCCCGCAGTTCGGCACCGACGGCACGCTGATCTTCGCCGACTGCGGCCTCAACATCAACCCGTCCTCCGACGAGCTCTCCGAGATCGCCATCGCCTCCGCTCACTCCTGGTCCACCTTCATGGGCAATGTTGAGCCGCACGTGGCCATGCTCTCCTACTCCACCATGGGTTCCGCCGGTGGCGAGGTCGCCAAGAAGGTCCAGGAGGCCGTGAAGTTCTGCAAGGAGAAGGCTCCCGAGCTCGCCATCGACGGCGACCTGCAGCTCGACGCCGCTATCGTCCCCACCGTCGCCCAGCTCAAGGCTCCCGGCTCCTCCGTCGCCGGTAAGGCCAACGTGCTCGTGTTCCCCGACCTCGAGGCCGGCAACATCGGCTACAAGCTGGTCCAGCGCTTCGCCGGCGCCGACGCTTACGGCCCCATCCTGCAGGGCATCGCCAAGCCGGTCAACGACCTTTCGCGCGGCTGCTCTGCCGACGACATCGTGGGTGTCGTGGCCATCACCGCCGTCCAGGCTCAGATGGCTGAGTAGCAGACATATCCCCGCCGAAGGCAGCGCAGGTTAACCCCTGAAAACGTCCTCGACCAATGAAACGCCCCCGTTCTGCTCCTTCGGAGCTACGAACGGGGGCGTTTCTGGTCTGCGGAGTGTTTTCAGGGGTTAACCTGCGCTGCCTTCTACCGTCACGTGGCATTCAGGGCATCTGGAGTGGACGGCGGCTTGGCTACGAGCTGGAGCTGAGGATCTGAATGGTCGGGTTCCGTTGCTGGAAGTGCAGGCGTTGCCGGCGATGGTCACTTTGGGACTGGAATTTCCGCCTGCTAGCAAAAAGGCCTCCCGAGCTGCTGCTCAGGAGGCCTTTCGTTCGATCACAAGCGAACGCGTTAGTTGTTCTTGGTCAGACGCTCGACGTCGTGGGCGATCATGTATTCCTCGTCGGTGGGGATGACCATGACCGTGACGGCGGAACCGGCGGCACTGATAACCTGCGGGCCGTTGCCCACAGCCTCGCGGTTCTTGTTGTTGTCGATGCGTACGCCCAGCCACTCAAAGCAGTCGCAGAAGGCCTTGCGGATCGACCAGTCGTTCTCGCCGATGCCGGCGGTAAAGGTGATGGTGTCCACGCCCGCCATGGAAGCGATCATGGAACCGGCCTGCTGCATAGCCTTGTAGGCGAACATATCGAAGGCGAGCAGGCAGCGCTCGTCGCCCTCGGAGGCGCGCGTGCGGATGTCGCGGGCGTCGTTGGAGATGCCCGAGATGGCAAGCAGACCAGACTGCTTGTTCATCATGTCATCGACTTCCTGGTAGCTGTAGCCGCCCTCGCGCTGCAGGTAGCACACGGTGGCCGGGTCGATGGAACCACAACGGGTGCCCATCATCAGGCCATCGAGCGGCGTGAGACCCATCGTGGTGTCGCGGCACACGCCGTCCTCGATAGCAGCGAGCGAAGCACCGTTGCCCAGATGGCACGAAAGCAGGCGGTGGCAGCGCGAACCCAGGATCTCCTTGGCCATCATCCACTCATAGCGGTGGCTCGTGCCGTGGGCGCCGTACTTGCGCACGTGGTACTTGTCGCAAACGTCCTTGGGCAGCGCGTAGGTGTAGGCAACCTCGGGCATGGTCATGTGGAACGAGGTGTCGAAGACCGCCACGTTGGGCAGCTCCGGATACTTCTCACGGCAATACTCAATCGCTGCGGCCTCGCCGTAGTTGTGCAGCGGAGCAAGCGGTGCCACCTCAAGAATCTTGGCCATAACCTCGTCGTCGACAACCGCGGAATCATCGAAGTGCCAGCCGCCCTGAACGATACGATGCCCAATGCCATCAATCGTAAAGTCGGTCTTCTCGAGCTCCTCGAGCACGCGAGCGATAGCAGAGCGATGATCGGGGAAAGGGACCTCCTCGGTCTGCTTAGCGCCACCGTTCTCGGAGTGGCCAAAGATGCCCATGTCCGATCCGATACGCTCGCAGTTGCCCTTGGCGAAAACCTCGCGGGTATCGGTATCCAAAAGCTGATATTTGAGGCTTGAGCTGCCGGCGTTGACAACAAGTACGTTCATGAGACTCCTTTGCAGTGCAATACGGTCGACGCAGACCCCTTAAGGCGGCCGCATGTTAATAAGAAGTTATCATAACTTAATAAATAGCTATCAGGCATATCGCCCAACGAGCACAAAAGAAGGGCCGAACGGCACTCGGTCGTCCAGCCCCTCCCCTCTTACAATTACTTGCCGTTGACGATGCGCTCGACGTCGGAAGCGATCATGAACTCCTCGTCCGTGGGAATGACGAAAATCTTGACCTTGGAATCCTTGGCAGACAGGCACCAAGCGCCGTCACCACGCAGGGCGTTGCGCGCATGATCCATCTTGACGCCCATAAAGGCCAGACGGTCGGCAACGCCGGCGCGAACAGCCGGAGCGTGCTCGCCGATGCCGGCGGTAAAGACCAGGGTGTCCATGCCGCACATGGAAGTGGCCATCTCGGCAGCCTTGGCGGCAATCTTGTAGACGAACATATCGAAGGCGAGCTGAGCCTCGGGGTCACCGGCAGCGGCGAGCTCCTCGACGTTGCGGCAGTCGTTGGTCTTGCCGCCGGTCACAGCCAAAAGGCCGGACTTCTTGTTCATCATCTCATCGACCTCGTCGAAGGTGTAGCCGCCTTCGCGCTGCAGGTAGCACACGGTAGCCGGGTCGATGGAGCCGCAGCGGGTGCCCATCATGACGCCGTCGAGCGGGGTGAGGCCCATGGTGGTGTCCATGCACTTGCCGTCCTCGATGGCGCACAGGGAAGCGCCGGAGCCGATATGGCACACGACGACCTTGCGAGCCTCGCCGTTGGTCATCTCGGCGACCTTCTTGGAGATGTAACGGTAGCTGGTGCCGTGGGCGCCGTACTTACGGATGTGCAGCTTGTCGCAGACGTCCTTGGGCAGGGCGTAAGTCTTGGCGACCTCGGGCATGTTGAAGTGGAAAGCGGTGTCGTAGACCGTGACGTTGGGCAGGTCGGGATACTGCTCCAGGCAGTACTCGATAACGTTGGCCTCGGGGTTGTTGTGCAGCGGCGCCAGCGGAGCGACCTCGCGGATCTTGGCGAGGACGTCCTCGTCGACGAGGGAGGAATCGCCGAAGTACCAGCCACCCTGAACGATACGGTGACCAATGCCCTCGATCTTGACGCCGTTGGCCTCGAGGTCCTTCAGAACGACCTCGATGGCGACCTTGTGGTCGGGGAACTCGATGTTCTCGGTCACCTTCTTGGAACCGTTGGCAGCGTGGGTGAAGGTACCGCCGGTAAAGCAGACGCGCTCGCAGGAGCCCTTTGCGGACACCTTGTGGGACTTGGTATCGATGACCTGATACTTAAGGGTCGAAGATCCTGCGTTGACGACCAGAACGTTCATGTGTCTCCCTACTAACAGGCGGTGTGGCACCGCCAGGTTACATACGCTTCAATAATAAACCCAAACGCCCTCGCGCTCGGGTTTATTGCGTTGATATATAAGTTATCGGTGCCTAAATACTCATGGCCTTTGACTTGTAAGACGAAATAGCGCGGGGATATACACCAGGGAAGAAATCCCGAGCGCAACAAGCAATACGACTCGAATGCCCGCAACGCTACTCAGCACAGAGTTGAGCAGATAGAAAAGAACAGCACCCACCGCCACCATCTGGCTTTGAACCGAAATCAGTGAACAGCGCATCGATGAATCGACAGCATTATGAAAAATTGAGTATTTAATTGGAGCAAATAACGAGTAGGCGACCGTCTGCAACACATAGAACACGGGCAGCAAATAGACCGGAGTAAAGGGAATCAAAAATAGAGCAGTCAGGGAAAGGCGCACGATGCCGCAAATACGCGCAAAACGGCCCTTGTCGACATGAGCAATCACACTGGGCACAATAAGCCCCATGGAGGCCGAGGCAAGGAGCTGGACCGCAATGATCACACCCGAAGCGACGGCATTCATTCCGCGACCCGCAAGCAACAGTGAGAAAAAGTCTTCCAGGGCGACAAAAGCAAATGCTTGAGAACAGTCCATGATGAACGCTGACCGAAGAATGCCATTACCCGCAATAGCAGCACCGATCATCTTCGGGCTAATTCCATACTCAGGTGTCACCGCGGTGCCCTCTCTTCTCACCTCAGGAATACAGACAACGACAACCAATGTCAGCACCATTGCGATGATATCGACCGAAAGCCCAATGAGATACGCGCCAGCGGACGAAATGAAACCGCCCACACAAGCGGAGAGGGCATAAGACACATAGAAGATGAATCGCTCAACGACATTAAGTCTTACGAGCTGGTCCTGAGAGACGCTGTCAATGTAAATCGCTTCTATGGATCCGCTCATACATGCAACGGCAAAACCTTTGAGAGCAAACGCGCCGATTAAAAGCAGAGGAGAACGGACGAGAAGCAGGGCGACATAGTATCCAAGCATCCCCACGACGCCAACGAGACCACTTGTCTTTCGTCCAAACCTATCGGCAATATAGCCAGTGGGAACTTCAAGGATGAACTTGCTCACTTGATATGCAATCATCATGCTAGAAATCGCCACCATCGAGAATCCGACGAATTCAAGGTAAACCGTCAGAAAATACAAAATGGTGCTGAAGTTCGACAGAAAAACAAACGTCATATAAAGCAAAATCGTACGATCGTTCATGCTCCGCCCTCCAAGAGCCAATAACCCAAACCGAAATCTTGGAAAAGCATGAGGGCAGAGCCGTCAGTCATGTGTTACAAGGCGTCAACATTCACTTGACGCCACGAGGCCAAATGACCTCACGAAGCAAGGTGACGCAATAGGTGAAGAAATACCGTCTGGTGTCGATCGGTCCAGACATTTTGTCGATAGCAAAAGTAGATGGGCAAGGCTACGTCATGCGAGCCTTCAATGGAGCACTCGCTCACTTCCAGTCCATCTGATGCGAGAGAAGAGCCAGAAAAACTCAATATCAATCCCCCGGCCTGAAGAAACTCAGCCTGTGCCCTGTTTCCGTATTCGACATCGCGAAAGCGGAAATTAACCAGCTGAGCTTCGGGGCATTGATTGATTGCATTGAGACAGGGCGACATATTAATGGGAACAGCTAACCTGCCGCCCAGTAACTCACGAACGGTCATAGCGCCCACAGATTGATGACCCGCTGGGCAAGAAAGAACCTTGAGCTCCTTTTCACCCAAGTATTTCGAAGAAAGGACACTGTCCCTTGGCTCCTCAAATGAGATGGCCGCATCCGAAATGCCAAGCACAAGTGATTCAAAGCATGTGGCCGTTGGCTGATGCCAAACATCAAGGTGAATCTGGGGGTGCGAGCTTTCAAACGAGTCGTACCAGTTTTCGGCAAAAAGACGCCCCCGCCCGTGAAGACAGGGGGCGTAAAGACGGAAGTGGCCGTCGGGCGAAACGCCACCGTTCCCCGATTGAGCGTACTTTTTGAGATCGTCGACTTGTGCCAGGATCACGCGTGCACGACGCGCAAATTCTCTGCCCGCCGGAGACAAAACAGCCTCCCCCGCCGATCGGTCGAGCAAAACAATCTGATACTCAGATTCCAACTTTTTGATTGCCGACGAAACGGCCTGTGGGCTCACGTGAACGGCGCGAGCCGCTTTGCGCACGCCGCCGTAGTTCGCTACCGCTTGAAGGTATTCGAGTTGAGAAAGCTGCATAGGTTACTCCAAAGGCAGCCAAGGCGACGGGCTGTGCGTCCTCAGATGAGGTTCTCGCCCAGGTTCTTGCCGCCGAGGACGTGCATGTGGAAGTGCATGACGGTCTGGCCGGCATTGACGCCCTTGTTGGAGATGACGCGGAAACCGTCCTCCAGGCCCTTGGCCTTAGCGACCTCTTGGATGGCGTGGGCCATGGCGCCCATGGTCTCGGCAGGCACGTTGTCGGCGATGTCGCTGTAGTGCTTCTTGGGAATCACGAGCGTGTGGACCGGCGCCTGGGGGTTGAGGTCGTCGAAGGCGATGACCTGGTCGTCCTCATAGACAACGGTCGAAGGGATCTCGTGGTTGGCAATTTTGCAGAAGATGCAATCACACATGGTAGGTTCCTTTCTCACAGACCAAGGTAATTATATTTGGTCGAGATGGTTAGAACGAGAGACTGTCGTCGGTGTTGGCGGCCTCGCCGTCAGCGAGCACGTCGTTGCCGTCGACGTCCTTCAGAAGCACCGAGACCTTCTGCTCGGCATCGGACAGACGGGTGCGCAGGCTCTTGAGGAGCTCGACGCCGCGGGTATAGCTCTCGAGCGACTCCTCAAGCTCCATATCGCCCGACTCCAAGCTGCGGATGATGAGCTCCAGCTCCTGCGAAGCCTGCTTGTACGTAAGCTGCTCGACCGGGGTCTTCTCTGCCATATCTGTTTCCTTTCCTAAAGGTTTATCGCTGTGAAACGCGGCCTATTCGACCGTATTGACCGTTGCCGCAACGTTGCCGTCTGCCATGCGCACGCGGATGGCGTCGCCGGGCTTAAAGGTCTTGGCGCTCGTAGCCACACCGTCATCGCTGTATACGATGGAATAGCCGCGAGCAAGCACCTTAAGCGGCGACAGGGCATCGAGCGACGCAGCAGCTCGGCCCAGGTCGGACGCGGGTTTGCTGAGCATCGTACGTCCCTGATGCTCCAGACGGGAACTCGCAAGCGTGAGCGCATGGCGCTTGCCATCGAGTCCCGAGGTGCTTGCAGCCAGACGCTCGGGCAGGCGTTCAAAGCTGGATCGGAAAGCCCCGACCGAGCGCGTTATGGCACCGGACAAACGATCGGCCGTCAAGGCAAGCTCTGACTCACGACGCTCGACCATAAACGTCGGATCGTTGAGACACGGGCGGCATGCGGCCGCATCGAGCGCGTCGCCCAAGCGAGCCGTATAGGTATCCCAGGAACGACGGCCACGCTGATCGAGCATCTCCAGGTCGACCTGGGCCGACCCAATCATCGATGCCATCGCGGCACCCAGACGCTGATGGCGCGCCTCGAGCACATCGGCCAACTCCGTCATGGCCGGCGCCACCGATTCGGCCGCCGCCGTGGGCGTGGAGGCGCGGCGGTCGCTCACCATGTCGCAAATCGAGGTATCGGGCTCATGGCCAATGCCGGTCACCACGGGCACAGGGCAAGCCGCCACCGCGCGGGCAAGCTCCTCGTCGTTAAAGGTCATGAGGTCCTCGAAGGAACCGCCACCACGCACGAGCAAAATACAGTCGGGCGCCGGCGTAATGGCAGCGGCGCGGCGCAAGCCTTCAATAAGCTCTGCCGGCGCACCCTCGCCCTGGACCTTTGCGCCCACGCAGACGAGCTCGACGAGCGGGTTGCGTCGGCGCAGCGTACGCTTGACGTCGTCGATTACCGCACCGGAAAGCGAGGTGACAACCGCCACGCGTGAGCAGAACACCGGGATGCGGCGTTTGCGCGCTTCGTCCATCAGGCCCTCGCGGCGTAGCTTTTCGGCCAGTTGCGCCACTTGTTGACGCAGCAGACCCTCCCCCGCCAGCGAAAACGAGCGAGCGACAAAGCTCATACGACCCGTGGGCTTATAGAGGTTGAAGCTGCCCTTAAAGCTCACCTGCATGCCGTCACGCAGATCGAAGGTACGCTTGAGATAGGCGCCCTTCCAAATGATGCAGTCGACGGCGGCCGAGTCGTCCTTAATCTGGAAGTAGCAGTGGCCGCTTCGGGCGTTGGGACCACGGAAACCCGTGACCTCGCCCAGAACGCTCAGCTGCGGAATGGCATCGAGCGCACCGGCAGCGATTTCTACCGCCTGGCTCACGCTGAGCTCCTTGCGCTCCTGCTCATCCGAACCGTCAAACTCGGCGGAAACGGCATTGCCGGTTAGATTCCAGCCCGCCACGCAGCCTCCTTTCGTCATCGTGCACATGGACTCCGGCCCTGCGCAAATTTAAGTCCAACACATAGTACAGCGCCGCGGGGACACGAATCCCCGCGGCGCCCAGCGATCCAATTTGTTATCGGTTGGAGTTTCTGTTGTAGCGAGCCATAAGATAGAGCAGCTGAATAATCGAGGTGAGCGCAGCGGCAACATAGGTAAGCGCGGCGGCCGTCAGTACCTTCTTGGCACCGTTGACCTGCTTGGAACTCATACCCGACTGCTCGATGTACGCCACGGCGCGTCGGCTGGCGTCAATCTCGACAGGCAGCGTAACGAGTTGGAACAGTACACTAAACGAGAAGAAGATCAACGCGAGGGATGTGAGCCCGGCAATGTTCATAAACAGGCCCAAGAGCAACACGATGGTCCAGGTGTTCTGGGTAAAGTTGACGACCGGCACGAGGGCGGTACGTACTTTCATCATGGCATAGCCGCTTTGACGCTGGGCGGCATGGCCCGCCTCGTGGCAGGCGACGGCAACGCTTGCGACCGAACCGCCCGAACGGTTGGCATCCGACAGATACAGGTTGTTATCCTGCGGGTTGTAATGGTCGGTGAGCTCACCGGCGACACCCTTGATACCCACGGCATTGCAACCGTTGGCGTCAAGCATGCGGCGAGCAACCGTGGCGCCCGTGTCGCCGTCCGAGCGAACCTTGGACCAGGTCTTGTACGTCGAATTGATATAGCTCTGCGCAGCAAGGCCAAGCACTGTACAAACAAGAACAACCAGCAGGTACAGCGGGTCGATACCAAAGCCGTAACCATAGTAATAGGGCATGCGAATTCCTCCGAATCGAGTTACACGTTGGAGGCATTTTACCCACTCAGCCGGCTAGGCTTCCCTATAACAGTTCAATCTTTCCGTCCTTCACGGTGAGTCCCATATTGCCGGAGAGCAGATCGTCCAGGCGCGAGCCCACAAGCTCAAAGCGCCAGCCTTCGCGCAGGGGGCTCTGCTCGGGGTGGTCAATATAGTCGGCCAGGTCATCGCGCGAGGCAATGACCGAGGTCGCCACGCCCGAGCGCTCGGCAACCAGGCGGATGAGCGCGTACATGAGATCCGTCACGCTCTCCAGCTCCGGAGAGATCTGGCGATGCCCGCGCACCATGAGCGGCAGGCGATCGTGCGGGCAGCTTGCGCCGCGCTTGATGGCCATGAGCGCGCCGTCCACATCGCGCTCACCCAACTGATCGGTACCGCGAATGCTACGGAACTCCTCAACGCGCACGGGATTGCGCTTAACGAGCGCAAGCAGCGTGTCGTCGGACATGATCCACTTGCGCGGGATGTTACGGCGCTCGGCGCGGTCCTCGCGCCAGGCGGCGAGCTCGCGCGCGATGCCCAACTGGTGACGGCTGCACGAATTGATGCGTTTGACCTTGCGGAACGCCTCGTGGCGATCGGCGCGATAGTGCGACTCGTCAGCCAGCGGGCGCAGCTCGTCGAGCACCCAGTCCACACGGCCCAGCTCGCGCAGGCGGCTCATCATCTCGGTATAGGCGACGATCAGGTACTTGACGTCATCGATCGCATACTCGATCTGTTTATCGGTCAGCGGGCGGCGCGACCAGTCGGTCAGCGACTCGGTCTTGGGCAGCGATACACCGCAGAACGTCTGAACAAGCGCGCCATACGAAATCTGCTGGCGCTCGCCCAAAAAGGCGGCGGCCACCTGCGTGTCAAAAATCGGACGCGGCAGCACGCCTACGGTATGGAGCATGACCTCCATATCCTGCGAGCACGCGTGAAAGACCTTGGTCACGCTCTCGTCGGCCATAAGCTCGGCCAGCGGCGATAGGTCGTCGATTACCAGGGGATCGACCGCTACGCTCTCGGCAGGGGTGGCAATCTGAACCAAACACAGACGCGGATGGAACGTGCGCTCGCGCAAAAACTCGGTATCGACGGCAATCGCGTCGAACTCACGGGCGCGCTGGCAAAAGTCGAGTAGAGCCTGATGTGTGGAAATGTACATATCAACCCATCGAATAAGGTTAGGCCCGAAAAACACGGGTAGGATATCGGCATTGCCTTACAACTATACTCGGTTAGTCACAGAACGGGAACGTAAGTATGCGCTGCCTTATCATCCACAACCCGGCATCGGGCCCCAGCTCAGATGAAATCTTCGCATTCACGTACGCCCTTGCACAGGGCGGCGACGAGGTCGTGATGCGCTTTATCGGCGATGGTATGGAACCCGAGGACGCCGTGGCAGACGTGCGCGAGTTTGACCGCGTGGTCGTTTCGGGCGGCGACGGCACTGTCTCCAACGTGCTCGACCAGATGCGCGGATGCGGTGTCCCCACGCTCGTCTTCCCCTCCGGTACGGCCTGCCTGTTCTTCAACAACATCGGTAATGCCCCCGAGGCAGCGGCGCTTGCCAAGGCTTGCCGTGCCGGTCGCACGGTCAAAGTCGACATGGGCGAGCTCTTTTGGCTCGACGAGAACGGCAACGAGAAGCGCCACAGCTTCATCATCATCGCCGGCTCGGGTTTCGACGCCGAAATCATGATGAAGGCCGCCCCCACCAAAAACGACATCGGCGAGATCGCCTACTTCCTCTCTGCGCTCGCCACGCCCAACCCTACGGTAGCGCACTTTACGATTGAGCATGACGGCATTGTCGAGGAGCTCGACGGCATCTGCTGCATGGCCGGCAACACCTCGGTCATCCAAAACGACATCAACCTGTTCCCCGACTGCCGCATGAACGATGGCATGGTCGACATTGCGGTCATCGAACCCGTGCGCACCGTGCAGCTGCTGCCTACTGTGATCACCGCTGCGCTTGACCCCGCCGGCAAGGTACTCGGGCGCCCGCAGTTCAAGATCATCCAGACCAAGGAAGCCGAGATCACCTGCACCCCGTCGCTGGGCATGCAGTTCGATGGCGAGATTATCTCCAGCAATTCGGGCGTCTTTGGAGCCCGCGCGCTTCCGCAATGCCTCGACCTCATCGTCGACGAATTCTCCCCGCTCGGAAAATAGGAGGACCCTATGAACGACAATCCCCTGCTCGGCTTTATCATCATCGTTTTGGCCATGCTCGTCGGCTATGCGATCAACGTGATCCACCGCCGAAAGAAGTAATTCCACATTGGTATGATATTCATCCAATTCTCGTATCCCCCGTTGTTTATGCATTTGCCAAACAGCGGGGGATTTTTCTTTGTGCCCTGTGCAAGGCGCTTTATTCAGGCACAGTAATTGCAGGGAGTCTTAATTTAGCTAAAGCTATAAAGTGAGTATTCTTATCCACTCATCGCATATTTTAGGACGCTCATCGAGTATTTCGTCAAATTTAATGAATACTCTTTAGACTTCCGATAGGCTAATAGATGTATTTATTAGCTGAAATCCTGCACGGTTCCGCGGGGTTTCAACGGTTGGGAGGGATTATGAGGTTTACTCATCCTGTCAACACGCTCAAAAAGCTCGGCTGCGGCCTTGCATTTGGAGCAGCGGCCATTATGGCCATGCCGACTTCGGCGCTCGCTTGCACCCAGATCTACATGGGCAGCAAGCTTACGGCAGACGGCAACACGTACTACGGCCGTTCCGAGGACTTCGGTCCGCGCTATGTCAAGCACTTTGGCATTGAGCCCGCACACGAGGACGGCAACGAATACACATCGGTCGAGTCCGGTTTTGAATACAAGTCCAAGGGCGCAACCTACCGCTACACCTTCGTTCGCGACAACCCCTCGCAGTGGGAAGATCGCTACGACGCATATTCCGAGGCCGGCATCAACGAGAAGGGCGTCTCCTGCTCTGCCACGCTGAGCACCTCCTATAACGAGAAGGCCGAAGAGGCCGACCCCATCACCGAGGAGACTGGCATTGGCGAGTACAGCTATGCCAGCGTCATCCTGGGCGAGAGCGCCACGGCCCGCGAGGGCGTCGAGCTCATCGGCAGCCTGATCGACGAGCAGGGCGTCTGCTCTAACGACCAGATCATCATCGCCGACAGCACCGAGACCTGGCTGTTCGCCGCGCTTTCCGGCCATCAGTGGATTGCTATGAAGCTCGCCGACGACATCGCCTCGCTCAACCCCAACATCGGCAACCTCACCTATAACGTCGACCCCGATGACACCGAGAACTGTCTCCATTCCGAGGGCATCGAGTCCATGCCTAAGGAGAAGGGCTTTGCCGAGTACACCGACGGCAAGTTCGACGTCGCCAAGACCTACGGCGAGGAGATCGGCGAGGCCGGTATGCACCAGTGGTCGCGCTATATCCAGGGTCGCGATTACTTCATGGCCCCACTGGCTGAAGGTACTGACTACGAGATCGTGAAGGACGAGCGTGAAGACGCTCGCGCCACGACCGGCGCCCTGGTCCACGAGATGCAGCCGCTGCTCTTCCAGCCCGGCAAGTCCGACTGGAACACCTTTGAGATGATCCGTTCCTTCGCCGCTCGCGGCGAAAATGTCGCCGGCCTCAACGCCAACACCGACGGCGCCTACGCCATCGGCTCCAACCGCAACACCGAGATCCACACCTTCCAGATCCGTCAAGGCATGGACCCCGAGATCGCGACCATCCAGTGGGAGATGCTCTCCAACGCCGAGTTCTCCGTCGCCATCCCCCTCTACTCCGCGCTGCTCACCGAGGTCAGCCCCTACTTTAGCGATCAGGATGTCTCCTTCGATCACTGCGAAGAGGAAGATGTCGTGAACAACGAGGAGCCCAAGAACTCCATCAACTACGTCCTCATGGACATCAACACGCTCGCCTATGAGAACCGCGACCACTGCGCTACCGGTGTCCGCGCCTACCTCGACGCCCTGCAGAAGGAGCTCATCGAGCAGAACCTGACCGTCGACGAGGCCATGCAGGCCGCCGAGGGCACCGAGGCCCGCACCGCCCTGGCCAACAAGGCCGGCAAGGCTGCCACCAAAAACACCTACGTCAAGTGCAAGGCCGTGCTCGAGGAGATGCGCGACTACCTCAAGGAGGGCGACTTCTCCGAGGAGTTCGTCCCGAGCGACTACGATGCCGACAACGACTGCCTGGTCAAGTCCATCACCTACGCCGACGAGGCTCTCTCCGATAAGGACGTTGCCGAGCCCGAGGCTGAGGAAGAGGCGACCGAGGAGAAGTCCGAGGGCAACAACATGGCCGCCATGGCCGTTGGCGCCGTCGTCATCATCGGTGTCTGCGGCTTCGTGCTTTATCGTCGCAAGAAGGCCTAAGGCCCTTGCGTTCCAAGAGACGGGCGGGGTCGCATGAGTCATCCCGCCCGCTCAGCCTGCCCTTTTGACCGGCAGGAAACGCCGCCGAAATCTTTTCAAAAAAGATTTCCCCGCACACACTTCGCTGTGCTATAGTGCAGCGCAACAGCAACGAGGTGCGACCGCGCCACGGCATCACGAAAGGAGCCACCAACATGAAGAACACGATGAAGTCTCTCAACAACTGGTGGTGGCGTGATGCGAATGCGATCGGTCGACGGTGAGTCCCTCACGCCTGTTTTTGCGCTCTAGGTGATTAGAAGGCCTCCGGTTTCGACCGGGGGCCTTTTTTCTATCTCGAGCCCAATCGCATTCGCATCACGCGCCTCCGCTTTCTTCTCTTGCACTTCCCTTCCGAAAGGATTTTCACCATGTCTCAGAACACAACCACCGCACAGCCCCGCACCGTCCAGACCGCCGACCGCGGCAAACTCGACGTCCGCGCCCTCGTCTTGCTCGCCATCCTGCTTGCCGCCGGCTTCATCCTCAACTTCACCGTCGGCAAGGCCATCTCCGGCATCTCGGGCGGCATGATCAGCCCCGAGTTCATCATCTCGGCCTTCTGCCTCACCATCCTGGTCGTGCGCCCCAACATCGGTCAGGCACTCGTCATCGGCCTGATCTCGGCCGCCGTGATCCAGATCACCACCACCTCGCCGTTTGTCGATTTTGCCGCCGAGGGCATCGCTGCCATGCTCATGGCCGTCATTGTCAACGCTGCCGCCAAGGACGGCCAGGTTAAGCCCGCCGTCGCCATCGTCGCAGCCTTCGTGACCACCTTTGTCTCGGGCGTCATCTTCATGGTCATCAAGATGGCCATGCTCGGCGTGGTGAGCGAGCTCGCCGCTGCCATGCTGCCCGTCGTCGCCATGACCGCCGTCTTTAACGCCATCCTGGTCGGCGCCCTCTATCTGCCCATCCAGAAGGCCCTGAAGCTCAACTAACCCGCTCGGCTTTACGAGCCACCCCATCTTGGCGTTCATTCGTCGCTCGCGTACCCAAGTACGCTTCGTTCCTCTTTCGCGCCAACCTGAGGCACCTCGTAAAGCCGCCTCCGTACTTCACCACCAAAGACTGTCCCAAACAACGAGCTTTTGGGGACGTTCTTAATTGACTAGTCATTTAAGAACGTCCCCGATGACTATGAAAGGTATCCATGGAAACGATCATCAATGTCGACGATGTCTCGTTCTCCTATGGCACGCAGACCGAGCAGGCGCTTAAGCATATCCCGCTCAGCGTGAACAAGGGAGATTTTATCGGAATCATTGGGCCCTCGGGCGCCGGCAAGTCCACGCTTGCCGCCTGCCTGTCGGGTGCCGTGCCCCACCACTACACCGGCACGTTCTTTGGGTCCGTCATGGTTGACGGTCATGACACCTGCGAGGTCTCGCTCACCGACGTATCGCAGATCGTCGGCAGCGTGTTGCAGGACATCGACACGCAAATGGTCGCCTCGGTCGTCGAGGACGAGATGCTATTTGGCCTGGAGAACTTTGGCGTTCCCCACGACCAAATCGAGCAACGTGTGAGCGAGACGCTCGAGACCGTCGGCATCAGCGACCTGCGCGACCGCGAGATCGCCACCCTCTCAGGCGGCCAAAAGCAAAAGGTTGCCATCGCCGCCATCCTCGCCATGCGTCCGCGCGTGCTCGTGCTCGACGAACCCACCGCGGCGCTCGACCCCGCCAGCTCCACGCTGGTCTTCGAGACCCTGCGTGAGGCCAACCGTGCACTCGGCATCACCATCGTCGTCGTTGAGCAAAAAGTCGCCCTGCTTTCGGAGTATTGCAACCGCGTGCTCGTGCTCAATCATGGCGAAATCGCGCTACAGGGCAAGCCGCACGAGGTCTTCGCGCACACCGATGAGCTCCGCGCCATCGGCGTCGATTGCCCGCGTGTCACGCGCATTTTCAACAGCCTCGAGGCCGATGGCCTGGCCAGCGGCACTCCCTGTTTGGATGTTGATGAGGCCGAGCGCCTGATTACGGGCATCGTCGACCCCGCACACGCAAGCAGCGACGTTCAGGCACCCGCCGGCTCACCGCACGCACCGTCGTTGCGCCCGCACGCCAAGGACGCCGAGCCCGTGCTCACCTTCAATCACGTTGAGTTTGCCTATCCCAACGGCGGCGCCGCCGTCCACGACCTCAACCTGACCCTCTATCCCGGCGAGCTCGTGGGCATCGTCGGCCAAAACGGTGCCGGCAAGACCACGCTCACCAAGCTGCTCACAGGCCTGCTTAAGCCCGCCTCAGGCAAGGTGCGCGTCACGGGACTGGATACCGCAGCCGTCCCCACGAGCCGCATTGCCCGCGAAGTCGCAACCCTCTTCCAAAACCCCGACCGCCAAATCTGCAAGGACACCGTGCTCGACGAGGTCGCCTTTGGCCTGGAGCTTGCCGGCATCGACCGTGCCGAGGCGCTGCGTCGCGCCCAGCTCGTCATCGACCGCTTTGGCTTGCCGGCCGACGAGGCGCCCTTCTCGCTCTCGCGCGGCCAGCGCCAGATGGTGGCACTCGCCTCCGTCGTGGTCGTAGAGCCCAAAATCGTGGTGCTCGACGAGCCCACGAGCGGCCTTGACTACCGCGAGTGCATGACCGTGATGGAAACGGTGCGCACCATGGCCGAGCGCGGCTGCGCTGTAATCATGGTCTGCCACGACATGGAAGTCGTCTCCGACTTTGCCGAGCGCATCGTAGTCATGGCCGACGGCCGCATCCTCGAGCGCGGCCGCACGCACGAGCTGTTCTCGGACATCGAGCTCATGCAGCGCGCCTACGTTGAGCCGCCCCAGGTCATAGAGCTTTCTCGTCGCCTGGCATCCTCCGTCTCTCCCGCCTTTGCACAGGTGAGCGAGGTCACCGATATCGTTCGCATTACCGAGGGGATGGTCCACCGTGGTTAACGTCATCGACTACATGCCGGGCGATACGCTGCTGCATCGTCTGAACCCCGTCGTCAAACTGGGCCTCGCCGCCGCCATCATCATCGGCATCTTTTTGTCCGACACCTACGTGGCGCTGCTGGGCTTTTTGGCACTCACCCTTGCACTGGGTGCCTATGCCGGCGTCGTCGACCGTCTGCTCTCGCTGCTCAAGTTGCTGATTCCGCTCGCGCTTATCATGCTGGTGCTCCAGTTGGCCTTTATGCGTGATGGCAACGTGGTGTGGGGTTTCATCACCGACACGGGCCTCATTACCGGATCGAAGGCCTGCCTGCGCCTGCTGGGCGTGGCGTTGCCACTCATCCTCATGCTCATGGTGACCAAGCTCAACGACCTCGCCAACGCTTGCGTCGAGGTGCTGCACGTGCCATATCGCTATGCCTTCACCTTTACCACGGCGCTGCGTTTTGTGCCGGTATTTGGCCAGGAAATGAACGCCATCATGGAGGCGCAGACTGCACGCGGCGTCGAATACGACACTAAGAATCCCGTCAAGAAACTCAAACTCATGCTGCCGCTGTGTGTGCCACTGCTTATCTCGAGCGTGGGCAAGACCGATGCCACCGCGCTTGCCGCCGAGCAGCGCGGCTTCTATCTGCGTACGCGCGCCAGCTCGTACAAGCGCTACCCCATCAAGGGCCTAGACATCGCCGTACTCATCATCAGCATCGCCCTTATCGCCATCGGCTTCCTGTTCTAGCAATCGCTGGCAGCAACCGGCAAATGCAAAAGGCCTCGGCTCGCACCAAACGAGCCGAGGCCTTTACTGTTTTCCCAGATAAAACCTACCAAAATAAACCTGTCCCTTTTTGGCAGGCGAAGAACTAGAGGCGGTAGGGGGCGCCGCTGCGGATAATGGATTCGCGCACCAGGACATCCATCGCATCGAGGGTGATCTCGGGCATCTCGCGATACTTCTGCAACACCGAAAGCTCCGTGCAGGCCAGGATGACGCGGTCGCAGCCGCTACGGGCGAACTCCCACATCACGCGGTCAAACTTATCCATATCGGGCTCGCGCCCGGCCTTCACATCGTCGTAGATGAGCGACATCACGTCGGCCTGACGCTTTTCGCTGGGATAGATGACCTCAACGCCCGCGGTCTCACATTCGCGCCCATAGACGTCTGCGCCCACGGTACCGTCGGTGCCCATGATGCCGATCTTGTGCACCGGCTCGGCCGGCATGCTCAGGTTTGGATCGAACTCGCACTCCCCCATCACCGCGCCGGCCAGAGCATAGCGCACCGACTCGCGCGGCATGTGGATAATCGGCACCTTGGTAAACGACTGAATCTGATCGTAGAAGTAGTGCGACGTGTTGCAGGGAATGGCAATGTGCGCGCAGCCCAGCGTCTCGAGCGCCTGAGCGCACTCCTTCATGGTCGCCAGCAGCTCGGCATGCTCACCGGTCTTGATGGCCAGCGTGCGGTCGGGCATGGTCGACTTGGAAAGCACCACCATGTCGATATGCTCCTGGTCGCACGTAGCCGCCGTATGACGTACCACCTGGTCGTAGTAATACGACGTGGCCTCGGCGCCCATGCCGCCGATAACTCCCAGCTTTTCCATCGCCGCCTCCTTGGTGACGCCCGCGCAATTGCGCGTATCATACCCGCGCCCGCCCGATACATACCGGACGGGCGCCACGCTCGTCTACTTGTAATACGTCTTGAACAGCTTAAAGTGGCGCAGCTTGGTGTGCCACATGCGCAACCAGCGGTTAAAGACAAAGTCTCCCTTCATAAACGAGGGATCGGCGCCCTTGCCCTCCTTGGCAAGACGATGCACCTTCGCGCGCAGCTCGGGATCCTTGACGTACTTGTCGACGACGCCCATGGGAACGACCATCCACAGCGCCTCGTCCTGCGCCGTCACAAACTCCGGCTCAAACGGGCGGTTGAGCACATACTCGTCCACCACATACTTGGCAACGTTAAAGCCGCTGTTGGTTACGTAGTAGTTGCTGCGGCCCTGGCGGGTGTTGAAGTCAAAGAACTTAAACGAGCCATCGCGCTCGTCATACTTGACGTCAAAGTTGGAATAGCCCACAAAGTGAAGGTCCTCGAGCAGCTTGCGCACGCCACCCATAAGCTCATCGTTGGGCTCGGTGATGATGCAGGCGTGATTACCGACGCCATGGGGCTGATGCTCCTCGAGCAGCACGTGACCAAGGCACATCATGCGAACCTTGCCGTTGCGATCAGAATAGCTGGTGAGCACGCGCATGTACTCGTCGTTGCCGGGCACGCGATCCTGCAAAATCAGGTCATCGGTGTAGCCACTGGCATAGGAATCGCGGATAACCTGCTCCAGCTCGGCGCGGTCGGCAATCTCGTAGGCCTTCTTCTGGCCCTCGAACTCGTGCTCCCACCACATGATGCCGTCAGAGGGCTTCAGAATCATCGGGAAGGGGAAGTCGATCTGGTCGAGCACCTCGGCGGAAGCCTCGCCCCGGGCGTTGAGCATCGCCATGGTAAAGGTAAACGTGTGCGGATAGGGCACACCGTGCTTCTCGCACAGCTCGTAGAAGATCTCCTTCTTCTGGCACTGCTCGAGCATGCTGTAGGGCGCATAGGGCGCGATGACGTTGGAGGCAAGCTGGCCGGCATCCTGAGCCTGTGCGGCAAGCGCGACGTAGTTATCGCCGCAGCCCATGAGAATAATCTTCTTATCGGGATTGGCCTGTGCAATGCCGTTGACGGTCTCGATCATGACCGGCATAGTGTCGATATCCACATTGGGCGTATAGTCGATAATTTGACTGCGATACGCGGGGCCCGTCTGATACTTGCCAAAGACCAGGCTCTTAACCTGATACTCCTCGTAGAAAGCGCGCGCCACCGAATACGCGTTGATGTCGCCACCGAGCAGCACGGGAATGAACTCGCGCTCTGTAAATTGCAATGCCATGGAAACTTCCTATCATGAACTGCCCACACAACGGGCGGTCTTTGCGCAACTGATTTATTCTAGCGTGCCAAGCCGCCGGCGCCCAAAGCTCCACCGTATCTATGGCAATCGACGCAATCGTCCAGCACGAAGGCCAGCACGAAGACGGCGCTCACTGTTGTATGACAATGGGCAATGAACCTACCGTTGTTGTAGGATTCAGCGTATTGACATCTTCGAGCGAAAGGCGCGCACGTGCCCCAAGACCATCCGACCGATAATCCCATCCTCAATGCCGCGAGGCGCGAGCTGGCGGAACGTGCGAAAGCGACCGCTCCCCTGTGCACGGCAAACGACGCCTACAACGGACCCGCCCGCATCGTCTCGATCAACACGTCGGCACACAAGGGCACGCGCAAGTCGCCCGTCGCCGATGGACGCGACACCGTTATAGAGCAATTTGGTCTCGCCACCGATGCGCACGCCGGACATTGGCACCGCCAGGTCTCTTTTTTAGCCGCGGAGTCCATCCAGACGGCGCAGGCACGCGGGCTCGACGTTCACGAGGGTGACTTTGGAGAAAACTTCACAACCCGGGGCATCAACCTGTTCTCGCTCCCCTTGGGCACACAGCTCAAGCTTGGAAGCGACGTGCTCGTCGAAATCAGCCAAATCGGCAAGGTCTGCCACACCCGTTGCGCCATCTACTATCTCGCTGGCGACTGCATCTTTCCCCACGAGGGCGTTTTTGGCGTGGTACTAAAGGGCGGAGAGGTCCATACCGGCGACGATATCCGGGTAGTCAAACTCGGCGACGGCACCTGTTCGTTCACCCCCGCCGAGGCCCTCGAAGAGATTGAGCAGGCTCGCCAGAAGGGCGCGCTGTAGCTGTAAAACCCCACGTTGAGATGGCTTTTACAGCCCAAAACTCCTCTCAAACAGAGCTCCGTAACGTTAAAGTTGAACTCTATGGTTTCTCAACAATTCATCATAACTGCAGGTCAAAGCCAAAGCCTCAAGTTCAACTTGACCCTTTGGAACCTTTAAGGTTCAAGTTGAGGTCGAAAGCAGTAGTAGAATACCGTTCGAACCATAACCTACGATTGATTGCAGAGGGACTGGATGCAGCATTCGAATCATCGCACCGCAGCGTTCATTGCGTCGAAGCCGGCTCGTATCATCACGAGCGCCGTGCTCGCCGTTGCGCTGACGGCCACGCCGATGCTCTCCCCCGTTGCGGCGTATGCCGCCTCGCAGGCAACGCAGGACCAGCTTTCCGCAGCCCAGCAGAAGATCGAAGCCGCCACGAGCGCCTACAACGACGCCCGCACCAAACTCGATGACCTGCAAAAGCAGATTGACTCCAATGAGGCAAGCATCGAGGAAATCGAGGCCAAGCTTCCCGAGCAGCAGGCCAAGGCAAGCTCCGCCATGCGCGATCTGTACAAGTATCAGAAGGGCACCAATCCCATCGTGAGCTTCCTGGTCAACGCGCAGAGCCTGGGTGAGTTCATCACGACCTGCAAATACACCAACCAGATCACGAGCTCGAGCGTCGACGAGATCGAAGAGCTCAATAACATGCAAACCGAACTCGAGCAGAACAAGGCCGAGCTCCAGCAAGCCAAGTCTCAGCTTGAGGCAGAGCAGAAAAACGCCGAGGATGCGCTGGCGCAGGCCCAGCAGCTCCGCAGCGAGGCACAGGCAAAAGCAGAGCAGGAAAATGCCGCCGAGCTTGCCAAGCTTGAGGCCGATAAGGCCGCTGCCGCCGAGAAGCTCTCGGGCGAGGGCGTAAGCGGCAGCAATTCCAGCAGCCAGGCCACCAACACCAACACCACCATCGACACCACGGTGAACAACGCCAATACCGGTAGCTCCGATTACGATTCGTTCATTAATGAGTGGACGAGCCGCATCGACAATTATCTCGCCGGCTCCCCCATGGCAGGCCAGGGCTACAACTTTGCCGTCGCCGCTTGGAATACCGGTGTCGACCCCCGTTGGTCCCCCGCCATCGCCTGCATCGAGAGCACAAAGGGTGCTTATTGCGCCAATTCTTATAACGCCTGGGGCTGGAGTGCACGTGGCGGCGGTTGGCGCAGCTTTGGCAGCTGGAGCGAGGGCATCTCCGCTCACGTTGCCTATCTGGGCGCCAACTACGGCTCCACCCTTACCCCGGCTGCGGCCAAAAAGTACTGCCCGCCCACGTGGCAGGACTGGTACAACAAAGTCGCCGCTCAGATGAACCGCATCTAAGTGCAACTGCAAAGGGCCCCAACGGGGCCCTTTTCTTTTAGGTAGCGGAGGTATCGACGACGCCGGTCGCATTGGCAACCGCGACTATGACGATCATGCATAGGAGCAGCACACCCAATGCCTTGAGCCAGAGTTTCGCGAGTTTCTTGCCGCGATAGCTGTCGAGCAGTGCGAATCGCCGACGAAGACGGCGCTTATCGAGCAGCGCAAAATGCATAAGCACCATAAGGCCATCGACAAAGAAAAAATACTCGATTATGAGAAACCACGTCGGGTAGCTTTGGTTTGCTCCGGTGGGGTGAAAGACGGCAAAGTGACTTCCGGCAAAGAACACAAGCAGCGAGAAGCAGACGAGCGTATTCCAAATGCGCCCCAGAGACTCCGGAACACGAGAGAGCAGACCGCATGCAGCGGAGGTGGCAGGCCTAGGAAGCTCTGCGGGGTTTCGGAGCCCTTGGGGCGTCAACCCCGTCTCCAAGGCCGGAGTATGGACAAGCGCAGGCGCAGGAGGCCGCACGGGGTGAATCAGGTCGTATGCCGCGCGCGTCGCCCGTCCCAACGCTTCCGCACTCGCAAAACGCTTGGCCGGGTCGAGCGCCATCGACATGCAGATGACATCGGCCAGTGGAGTGGGAATGCCACGCGCCTCGCATTGCTCGCGCATGTCAAGCCCTGGTTTAGGGTCGACTCCCGTCAAGCAGAAGAACAACAGGGCGCCGAGTGCGTAGACGTCGCTTCGCACGCTCGTCTGCCCAAACCCATACTGCTCGGGCGGCGCATAGGGTCGCGTGCCAAACTTGACGGTGTCGGCATCGGCGCCATCGTGCCATACGCGCGCGATCCCCAGGTCGATAATCACCAGCGATGAAAACGTCAGGCCGTCATCAGGCGTATAGTTGGCACCTGTCACGATGATATTCGACGGCTTGAGGTCACGATGGATCACCGGCGCCGACGTCTCCCCCGCCATTGCAAAACCGGTATGGAGCTCGCCCACGGCGTCGCAAAGGACAGGATACAATTCACGCGCATAATCGGGGGTGGCTCCCAGACGGTCCACCAGCGCCCCGAGCGTCTCCCCTTCGATGTATTCCATAACCACGTTGAGCTCGTCGCCCACACGACGACAATCGACGATTCTGGGCAGGTGCTCAAAACGCCTGCCTGCCCGCTGAACGGCAAACAGACGCTCGTATGCCCCGCCGATTTGAGCCGAAGCATCGATGCGTTTACGGACAAAGGGGCCGAGCGAGCCACCGCCGGTTCCTTCAAAGTACACGAGCTCGGTTGTTTCAACGGTCGAGCGCTTAAGTACACGCTCCACGCGATAGCTGTCGTCGCAATCGAGCGACGCCAGGTGCTCGGCAAGCGCTGCGGTCAGCTCGTCATCGGAATATATTGGGGTCTGAGTATCCATAGCCTCCATCATAGCGCAGGGCGCAGACACCCCATGGCATCCGCGCCCCGTTCGTTTGCATCGTTGTTCGGCAGCTCCGCCGGCTCAGATATCAGCCGCTAACTCACCGTCTCCTCGCCAAAGCGATACAGCTCCTCGTTGACCTTTTGGAGGCTGCACCCGCGATCGATGCAAAAGATGATAATCGCATCGCGGCGGTCCTTGCAGTTAAGGACGCTTACCCCGGCAGCCGTCAGCGCACGGTTAGTCTCTTTGAGCGTCAGCGCCATCGCAAAGGCAATCTGCAGCACCTTATTGCGGCTCGGATGCCGCGCACCGGTAAAAATCTGATAGCCAAAGGTCTCATTGAGATCGGCCATACGAACCACGCGCGAGCGCTCCAAGCCCTTTTCCTGCAGTAGCTGCTTCAGGTAGTTCGAAAGCGACGGGGCGGCAAAGTCGTGTTCTTTGATATAGCCATCGATGTTTGGCGCGTCGAGAAGCTCATTGAGTAACTCGTCAGTCAGCTTTTTATCGGGCATACGACTTCACCTCCCCCAGTGCATGCAACATGCTAGAAACCGCTTACGTCCGAACGCTCCCAGCTAGCAACCTGGTCGGGAGACACCGTACCCAGCGCCTCGAACTTCCAGGAGCCGCCCGCCTTCAGATGATTGGTGTTTGCAAGAGCCGTTCCAACCTGGTTGCCATCGGCATCGTACAGAACATATTCAATCTGAATGTAGCTCTTTTCCTTGTCCGTGTTATTGGTCAGCGTGCCCGTGATCTTATAGGTAAACTGATTGGAAGTGTCTTCAGCCTCGTCAGCAATGGTATACGGTTCTTGCGGTTCTTTTCGCTCCTCAGCCTGCTGTGTCGTCTCGGCAGGTTTTGCCGAATCGCTCGCAGACGAATCGGTTGAGTTGTCGCCCATAGAGCCCACGGCACCGACAATAACCAGCACCACGATGATGCCTAGGACAATCTTGCCGATCGGCTTCTTTCCCTCTTTTGCCATTATTCATCCTTCCTACGATCCGGCTACCGTGCCGGCACACAGCACATCGTAGGAAGGATTGAACTTGAATTCATTAGCTGAGAGCTAAGGCTGCGGTAAACGGCCAATGCAGTTATCCAAACGTTGAGCAAACGCACTTTGCGCAACCGTCTGCTGGCAGCGCATCAACCCACCGTGACGGATTCCCCGGTAAAGGCACTGATCATCAACAGGACAAAGAACACCAGGTAGCTGACACTCAGCAAGTACGCAATAATCAGGAAGACGACCCAGCCGACATTGGTTTTACCGTCGGCACGGCGTTGCTCGCGATTACGGCAAAGCCAAATCGTCACGCCAATGGCCACAATCAGCAACACGAGTGCCGCTGCTGCCAACCCGGCAAGCGCAAACATCACGCCAATGCTCACAGCAATAACCGGAAGCAGCAGCAAACCGCACCCGCATCCACCCGGACTATATACGGCAGACTGTCGGCGTCGTTCCATCGTCACTCCATCACAAGCAATCGTTTATAGACATCGAGGCCTTTGAGTAGGATTTCCTCGTCAAAGAGCATGCTATCGGTATGCAGAGCACTTGTGGCATAGGCGGGGCAGCCATCCGAATCACTCGGGTTGTCTTGGTCCTCTGGCATACCCGTGCCCAGCAGGAAAAACACGCCCGGCAGATGGCGTTGATAGAACGCGAAATCCTCGGCGATCAGCAGCGGTTCCTCCACAAGCTGCAGCCCGAGCAAGGCAGGCGCGACGCTGGCAAACAACTCGGGGTCGTTGTCGACCGGCGGATAGCCCTCGGCAAAGTCGAGATCATACGTGCAGCCCGTTGCGGCACAGGCATCGTCCAGCACGCGGCGCACGCCTTCGCGCGCCCGGTCGAACATGTCGTCCGTAAACACACGCAGACTTCCGGCCACATGGGCCTCCCCCGCCACCGCGTTGCAAACCGTACCGGCCTGCAGCAGACCAAACTTACCGATACAGGGCTCGTCGGTGCCCAGCTCGTCCATCAGTTCGCGCTCGGCAACCAAGAACTTGGCAGCCGCCAGCGCCGCATCGTGCGACTCCTCGACCGGAACGCCATAGGTCTTAGCGATATGGATGCTCGTCCCGTGAATATGAATGTGTGTCTCACTCGAACGCGCCAGCAGCGGACCGGAACAACTCGCCAACGTGCCGGCAGGCAGATCGGGCCACACGTGAAAGCCAAAAATGCGGTCGACCCCGTAGCGCTCGAACACACCGCTCTCGCAAACTGTCTTGGCGCCACCAGTCGTCTCCTCGGCAGGCTGGAACACAAAGAGCACGTTGCGCTTGATGGCACCTGGCTGCTCACGAATCGTGCGATCGACAAAGGTTGCCGCCGCAAGGGCCATGGCCATGTGTCCATCGTGTCCGCAAGCGTGCATCTTTCCGGGATGCTTCGAGGAAAAGGCCGCACCCGTCGCCTCCGCGATGGGCAGTGCGTCCATATCGGCGCGAATCGCCGTGGCATGCGCGGCGCCCGTGCCAGCGTCGAAGAAAGCACAAACACAGCTGGGGCAGGGATGGGTCACTTCACAGGCAAGCGAAGCGAGCACGCCCTCGATATAGGCTATGGTTTGAGGAAGATCGAAATCGAGCTCCGGAATGCGATGCAGGTCGCGACGATAGCGACGAAGTTCTTGGAGCTCGGTCATAAAGGATCCTTTCATGGGGCATATCCATTCACACAATATTGTGATACAGGATTGTGGCACACATGTTTCCAGCATATTGCTGCATTTTTTAAACGTTATATACAAATACTCTTGTTTGGTAAAGTGCAACGTGATAGGGTCTTTACCACTTGATAGAGGCGCGGGCACGAAGAACCGCGGGCGAGCCAGCAGGCTTTGACCCCGTGGGGAGGCGAAACCCGCCGAACTGGGTTTTTCGGGCACGAACAACCTGGTGGGCCTGTGGGAAACACCCACAGGACTGTCTGCAGCAATGCGGGAGCGCTATCCGGACATTGGGTCCACGCTATGCGGATTCGATGCGCAGATGGCGCCGTCTGGATAGCGAGGTTTACGGGACATGGCATTGACCCCCAACGAGGCATATGCGGCCAAGCAGCCGTTTGTGGACAAGGAGACACTCGAGCATATCGTCGAGCAGTTCCCCACGCCGTTTCATCTATACGACGAGGCGGGCATCCGCCGCAACATGCAAGAAGTGCGCGACGCCTTTGCATGGAACCCGGGCTTTAAGGAATACTTTGCCGTCAAGGCCAACCCCAACCCGGCGCTCATCTCCATTCTCAACGAATACGGCTGCGGCTGCGATTGCTCGAGCTATACCGAGCTCATGATCGCCCGCTCACTGGGTATCACGGGACGCGACATCATGTTCTCGTCCAACGACACGCCGGCTGCCGACTTTGAGCTCGCCGACAAGCTGGGTGCCATCGTCAACTTTGACGACATCAGCCACATCGATTTCTTTGAGCGCGTTGCGGGGCCCATCCCCAAGACGGTCAGCTGCCGCTTTAATCCAGGCGGTCTGTTCCAGCTCTCCAACGGCATCATGGACAACCCGGGCGACTCTAAATATGGCATGACCACCGAGCAGCTCTTCGAGGCCTTCCGCATGCTCAAGGCCAAGGGCGCCGAGGACTTTGGCATCCACGCATTCCTTGCCAGCAACACTGTCACCAACGACTACTACCCCAAGCTCGCGCGCATCCTCTTTGAGCTTGCCGTACGCCTGGAGCGCGAGACCGGCGCACACGTCGCCTTCATCAATCTGTCCGGCGGCGTCGGCATCCCCTACCTGCCCGAGCAGCAGACCAACGACATTCGCGCCATCGGCGAGGGAGTACACGCGGCATACGACGAGATCCTGGTTCCCGCCGGCATGGGCGATGTGGCGATCTGCACCGAGATGGGCCGCTTTATGATGGGCCCCTACGGCTGCCTGGTCACCAAGGCCATCCACGAGAAGCAGATCTACAAGGACTATATCGGTGTCGATGCAAGCGCCGTCGATTTGATTCGCCCTGCCATGTATGGCGCCTACCACCACATTACGGTAATGGGTCAGCCGGGCGGCGCCGACAAGGCCACAGCGTCCGTCACGAACACCTATGACATCACGGGCAACCTATGCGAGAACAACGACAAGTTCGCTATCGATCGCGAGCTGCCGCATATCGACATGGGTGACCTGCTTGTAATCCACGATACCGGTGCGCATGGCTACTCCATGGGCTACAACTACAACGGACGGCTGCGCTCGGCCGAGGTCCTGCTGCGCCCCGATGGCGCGGCCGACCTCATCCGCCGCGCCGAGCGCCCGGGCGATTACTTTGCCACGCTCGACGTGCTGCCGTGCGGCCGAGAGCTGCTGGCCAAGTCGCGCGCCGAAAGTGCACGCCGTCGCGCCAAAGACGAGCGCTTGGCAGTCGCAGCTCAATGGAACAAACGCATCCAGATCGCAGAGGCGAAGGGGAAGAACATGGACATCCGCAATCTCGAGGGCTCAACCGTCGCCCTAGTTACGCCGTTTAAAAAGGACGGCAGTGTCGACTTTGACGCGCTTGGGCGCCTTATCGATTTCCACCTGCAAAACGGCACCGACGCCATCCTCACCCTAGGCACCACCGGCGAGAGCGCCACGATGACCGACGACGAGGACAACTCCGTTGTCGCCGCGGTGGTCAAGCAAGTTGCAGGACGCGTCCCCGTCATCGCCGGCTCGGGCTCCAACTCCACGCAGACCATGCTCACCAAGTCGCTTACTTACCAGGGCTTGGGAGCCGACGGCCTGCTGCTCATTACCCCCTACTACAACAAGTCTAACGAAGAGGGTATCTATCAGCACTTTAAGACCGTAGCCGATGCCGTGGACATTCCCTGCATCCTGTACAACATCCCCGGTCGTTGCGGCTGCGGTATCAGCGAGCACAACGTAGAGCGCCTGGCCGCACATCCCAACATCATGGGTATTAAGGAAGCCTCGGGCGACGTCGCCTACGCGGCCAAGATCGCTCACCTGCTGTCAGACGACTTCCGCATGTACTCGGGCGAGGACGCGCTTACCGTGCCGCTCATGAGCCTGGGCGCCTCGGGCACCATCAGCGTGTGGGCCGATGTTCAGCCGCAGCTCGTGCACGACATGTGCCACGCCTATTTGGACGGCGACGTGGAGCGCGCCCGCGATATCCAGATTGCCGGTCAGCCGCTCATCAATGCCCTCTTTAGCGAGGTCAACCCCATCCCCGTTAAGGAAGCGCTCGCCCAGATGGGCATGATCGAGGCAAACTACCGTATGCCGCTGTGCCCCATGGCAGACGACACGCGATCCGCACTTACCGATGCTCTGAAGGGAGCTGGTCTGCTTGATTAAGACCGTCATTATGGGAACGGGCCGCATGGGCTCGCTCATCCGCACCACCGCCGAAAGCATTGTCGATGCCGCCGGGCAGCCCGTTTTTGATATCGTGGCCCAGATTGGCTTCGATTTGAGCGAGCTCGAGAACGCACCGGCTGCCGATGTGATTATCGACTTCTCGAACGTCGCGACCTTCGACGCTGTCGTCGCCTATGTCGAGCGCACGGGCGCGGCGTTGGTCTCAGGCACCACAGGCTACACCCCCGAGCAGATGGACCGCCTGCGTGAGCTGGGCCAGAACACCCGCGTTATGCACTCGGGCAATTACTCCATCGGTATCGCAGCCCTGCGCCATCTGGTAGCGCAGGCTACACGCGAGCTGCCCGGCTTTGACTGCGAAATCGTCGAGACGCACCATAACCAAAAGGTCGACGCCCCCAGCGGCACTGCCAAGTTGTTGCTCGACGCCGTCGTCGAAGCCGAGCCCGAGGCAGGCTACCACCCCGTCTATGGCCGCGAGGGCATGTGCGGAGCACGCGATCCCAAGGAGATCGGCATGCACTCGCTGCGCGGTGGCACTGTCGCCGGCGTCCACGAAGTGAGTTTCTTTGGCCAGGACGAGGAGGTCACGCTCACCCACCGCGCCACGAGCCGTCAGATCTTTGTCAACGGCGCCCTGGCAGCCGCGCAGAAGCTCGTCGCCCGCGAACCCGGCTTCTATACGTTCGACCAGGTCATGTTTGCCTAACCAGGTATCAACCGAATCCACCCAAAGGAGAGATAGCGAATGAGCAACGCAGCCGAGATGGATGCCCAGGAGATTATCAATTACATCGCCACCGCGCCTAAAAAGACGCCTGTCAAGCTGTATGTGCGCGAGAAACCCGGCATGAAGGTTGCTTGGGGCGACGCACATGTCTACGGCGGCCGTCGCGGCAAGACCGTCTTTGGCGACTGGGACGAGCTCAAAGCCATCCTGGACGCCAACGCCGATTCCATCGATTACTACGACGTCGAGAATGACTGCCGCAACTCCGCCGTCCCCATGCTCGACCTTAAGGGCATCAACGCCCGCATCGAGCCGGGCGCGATCATCCGCGACCGCGTCGAGATTGGCGACCGTGCCGTCATCATGATGGGCGCCATCATCAACATCGGCGCCGTGGTGGGGGAGGGCACCATGATCGACATGGGCGCCGTCCTGGGCGGTCGCGCCACCGTGGGCGCCCGCTGCCACGTGGGTGCCGGCACCGTGCTCGCCGGCGTGGTGGAGCCTGCGAGCGCCACGCCCGTTGTCATCGAGGACGACGTCCTCATCGGCGCAAACGCCGTGGTACTCGAGGGCGTTCGCGTGGACAGGGGTGCCGTCGTGGCCGCCGGTGCCGTCGTGGTGGAGGACGTCCCGGCCGGCGCCGTCGTCGCCGGCGTTCCCGCCCGCGTCATCAAGCAGGCCGCTGACGTGGCCGAGGGCAAGATCGCCCTCGTCGACGCCCTTCGCTCCCTTTAGCCCTCCCCGGACGCTGAGGACGTTGTTAGCTACCTGGTAAAAGGGACACCCTTGCGCAGAAGTCACCTTCGTGTGAGGAATTACCAGCGGCTCGTGCAGAAGTGACCTTCGTGCGAGCCGCTTTCCCGTGCCTCACCGCAATATCAAATTATCAAAGAATATTTTGGATGTGAAACCGCAGTTGGGCCATGGGCTTTCTGCATAAAACCGATTGGCCCTGGTCTGGCCCTCCAAAAATGGGCTCACACCAAGGCCACTTTTGCGCGCCTTCTCTCGGCAGACTCACACGAAGGGCCTTTCTGTGCACGCTTGGGGCCGGCCAAAGCCTCTGTCGCCCCATGCGCCCTGCACGCAAATTGG
>OGOY01000722.1_pt1 | contig 40529 bp, 23 predicted proteins | sample 1552811 | NCBI WGS metagenome assembly OGOY01 (sample SAMEA2580132, study PRJEB22360) | human gut metagenome | biome: human gut; feature: human-associated habitat; material: faeces | place: Denmark | collected 2008/2010 | reverse complement strand
GCATTTTGGCAACGCAGATGCCGTGCCGCAGCCGCCGAAGCGGTGCTTAAGCCGTCAGGCGGGAATTGTGCGGTGTTGCCTTATCTCCACATTCCCCCGATACAACAGCCAGCCGCCCCACCGTGGAACATTCCAACAGGCGGGCGGCTGGCTGCTTTTATTTTTGTTTGTTTATGGGTTCAGTGCGCGGTGGATCAACACGCGCAGGTTTTGTATGGGCGTTAGCGCGTCCGGGTGCTTGGAAACATAGCACAGCCCTATCAGCCCACCCGCCGCAGCGGAAAGCAGAGCCAGATCACAGTAATCATCCGGCAGGGCGGGGTTGATCTCCCCTTTTTGCCGCAGGGCTGCCATGGTTCTGTGCAGCACCCCACGCAGGGCTTGCACACACTCGTCCATACCGCGGAGGTTCTCCCGTGCGCCAATACTGGAAGCGATCACCTGATAGGTTCCCATCCGGTTGCCGGAAAGATCCTGCAGGTAGGCCATCACGGCGTCCTCCAGCTCTTGCAGGGTGGTGCATGGCTCCATCAATACGGCAATGCGGTCAATCTCGGTATCAAAGCAGTACAGGGCCATTCCCTGCAGGATCTCATCCTTGGAGGCAAAGTATTCATACACGGTGCCCTTGCCGATTCCGGCTTCGTCCGCGATCTGCTGCACCTTCATGGCGGCGGGGTTTACCCCCTTGGCAATCAGGCGCAAAGCGGCTTCGTACAGGGCGGTTTCGCGTTCTTTGCGGATATCTGGTGTCATTGTGGCGTCCCCTCCCCGTTTTCGGTATCGGGTTTACCGGGTATCTTTAAGTGGCGGTGCTCGGCGGTATCCGGTGTTTCAGGTTCCGGCTGGTTCTTGCCCTCTGCTGCGCGGCGGGCGGCAAATTCTGCGGCAAACTCGGCCGCATCATCGGGCAGGTCATCCATGCCGTCATCGCCCACATCAATGTTGACCGGCGGCTTGCGGTAGAAGAGGTCATACATCACCGGCACAATAAACAGGGTCATCAGCGTTGCATAGGAAAGGCCGCCCACAATAACAATGGCCATGCCTTTGCCCATCTCGCTGCCGGCATCCTTGCTGAAGATCATCGTTACCATGGCAAGCACGGTGGTCAGGGTCGTCATCAGGATGGGGCGCATACGGGTGCGGCCGGTTGCCACCAGGGCATCGGTGCGCTCCAGCCCGCCAATGCGCAGCTGGTTGGCGTAATCCACAAACACAATGCCGTTGTTGACCACCACGCCCATCAGCACAAGGAAGCCCATGAGCGAAATGACCGAAAGCTGTTCGCCGCCAATCATCAGGCCAATCATGCCGCCGGTAAAGGCCAGCGGAATGGTGAACAGCACAATGAAGGGGGAAAGCAGGCTTTGGAACTGCGCCACCATGACAAAATAGACAAACAACAGTGCCAGGGCCATCATTTTGGCCATCTGCTGGATCATCTCGGTCACCTGGGTGGTTTCACCGGCAATTTCAGCGGTGCAGCCATCTGGCAGGTCCAGTGCTTCCAGCTGGGGGCTCAGATCACGGGAGATCAGGGTGGTGTTGTAGCCTTCGGCGGTATCGCTGGTCACGCTGATCTTGCGGGAGCCGTTTTCGCGCGCAATGGTCGCATAGGCGTTGCCGTTGGTGCGGGAGGCAAACTCGCCCAAGGTATGGGTCTCGTTCACGGTGTTGCCGTCATCGTCGGTGGTCGTTGTGATGAACTCCATCTGGAACAGATCGTCCAGGCTCGGGGTATCGGTCTTATCCACAATCGTCACATCATAGGTATCGCGGCCCACTTTCAGGGTGGTTGCGGTGGTATCGGTGCTGAGCTTTGCGGCGATCTGCTGGTACACCTGCGCCACCGTCAGGCCAAGGCGCATGGCTTTGTCCTTATCAATGACGATATGCACCTCCTCGTCGCCGGTTTCCTGCCCGTTGGAGACATTCTCGATGCCGTCCACGCTGTTCAGCAGGTCCATCACCTGCTGGCTGGCGGTGGTCAGGCTGTCCAGATTCTGGCCGTAGATGTCCACCTCCACGCCGCTGCCGGACAATGCGCTCATATCCATGCTGCTGGCGCTGATGTCCACTTCGCAGTTCAGGTCAGCGGTGTCATCGGCGATCTGCTGCTGGATGGCCTTGCTGTTGCTGGCGCCCTCGTCAGTCAGCAGAACATAATAGGTAAAGCTGGTGTTGTCCGTGGTGCCCTCAGTGCCGGTCATCATCAGCATGCTGCTGGTGCTGTCGCTGCCGCCGGACATGGCACCCACCGTTTCCACGCCGTTAATGTTGGTAATGGCGTCCATCACGGCGTCTGCGGTGGCAAAGGCATCCTCTTTTTCGGTATCCGCAGGCACCGTTACCGTAATCGAAAGCTGGTTGGAGCCCATATCCGGGATGAGCATCACGCCCATGGTGGCAATGCGCCAGACCGATACGGCCAGCAGCACGATCGCCAGTGTGAGCGGGATGGCCTTGCGCTTTAAGCAGAAGCGCAAGAGCTTTTCGTACCCGTTCAGGAAACGGTCGAACCAGGGGTGCTTGATCTCTTTTTGCTTGCGCAGTACGGTGGAGCCGGCGCAGGGCACCACGGTAAGGGCCACAATGAGGGATGCCATCAGGCTGAACGTGATGGTCCATGCCATATCGGAAAGCAGCTCCAGCACCATGCCGGTGGTAAACACCATGGGCAGGAACACGCAGACCGTGGTCAGGGTGGAGGACACGATGGCCCCCGCCACCTGGCGTGCGCCCTGCACCGCAGCACGCGGGGCCGGAATGCCGCGCCCGCGCAGGCGGTAAATATTTTCGATGACAACGACCGAGTTATCTACCAGCATGCCAACGCCCAACCCCAAGCCGGACAGGCTGAGAATGTTCAGGGTAATGCCACTGAAATACATCATGACAATGGCAAACAGCACACTGAGCGGCATGCTGATGGCCACCACCAGCGTGGGGCGGATATCCTTTAAGAACAGAGCCAGCACGATGATGGCCAGCACAGCGCCTTCGATCAGGTTGGACATGACGCTGTTCACAATCAGCTTGATGTAATCGCCCTGATCCATGATGGTGGTCAGGTGCAGGCCGTCGTTTTCTGCCATCAGTTCTTTCATAGCAGCGGTGCTTGCGTTGGAGACAGACGAGGTGGAAGCCGTGGAGCTTTTATAGATTGAAAGCAGCACGGCGCGGTTTTTGCCCACCTTGGCGTAGCTGTCGTCCGCGTTATCGGTCAGCTCAATGTCCGCCACATCGGAAAGCCGCACATCGCCGATGCCGTCAATGCTGCACAGGACCATACTTTTCAGCTCATCCACATTGTCAAACGCATCGCCGACTTTTAAGATATACTGGTTATCGTCCCCTTCCCCGCCGTCAATGTAACCGGCGGGCATAGAGAAGTTCTGCGCGGCGATCAGCTGCTTTAAGGTGTTCATGTTCAGCAGCTGGTCCAGATTGGCGCTTTTCAGCGCTTCCTCGCGGGCCGATTCATACTCTTCGCGGGCGGAGTCCAACTGGGTCTGGCCCGCTTCCAGCTGGGTGCGGCCGCTGCTGATCTGGAACTCGCCCAAACTGAGCTGGGCTTCGGTGCCGCTGAGCAGCAGCTGCACGGCCATATCGGCCAGTTGGGGGTCCGTCGGGTTGGCAGAAAGGCTTTCCAGCATCGATTGCAGCTTGCCGCGCTGATCGTTCAAATTGGCCAGCATGGCTTCGGCTTTGTCGATCTGGGTGTTCAGGGTGGTAATCGTCTGCTGTAGGGTTTGGCGCAGTTCCTCGGTGCTCTCGTTCAGGCTGGCTTCGGCTTCCTGCCGGGCTTTCAGCAGCACCGTTGCGTTCCGCAAGGCCGTCTGGGTGGTGGAAAGGGTGCTTTCATCACCCTTGTAACCATCCAGGGCTGCGCGCTGGCTGGTGGCAGTGTCCAGCTGGGTCTGTAAAGCCGCCTGTTCAGCTTTTTTGCTTTCGATTTCCGCGCGGATGGCATCCTGCTCTTCCGGGGCGGCGGTATCCAGCTGCTGTTCCAGCTGAACGATCTCGTTATCCTTCTGCTGCACCTGCACGGTCAGCGTCAGGATCTGGGCGTCCAGCGCGGCGCAGGCATCACTGACGCTCTGCCCGCCGGTCAGGGCGGCAGCTTCGGTCTCAATGGCCTGCTGGGCGCGCTCGATGGAAGCCAGCATCGCGGCCATCTTGGTCAGGTCGCTCTTGGCTTCCTCCAAATTAGCGGGCATGGCATTTGCATCGTACTGGGGGTCATATTTTGCCAGAATCTCTTTGCAGGAAGCAAACAGTGCATCATCGATCGGCAGCGTCACTTCCGGCAGGCTGCTGGGGTCCACTTTCAGTTGGTTCAGCTTGCTCTGGGCGGTGTCCAGCTGGGTTTTCAGCCCCGTAATCTGCTCTTCCAGCTTGGGGATCTCCTCGTTCAGCTGGTCGATGGCATCCCGCAGCTGCTGGGTCAGGCTCTGCTTTTGGGTATTCAGCTGGGCTTTGCCGGAATCCAGCTGGCTCTGGGCACTGTCCAGCTCCGCCAGGCCGTCCTTGATTTTGGCCTCGTTTTCGTCCAGCTGCTTTTTGGCTTCGGCCAGGCGGTCGCTCACCTTGACCAGCAGTTTGTCATTCACCTCGTCAATTTTGTCCTGGTCCAGCGTGATCTGCACTGATTTTTTGACAAGGCCGGTGGTGGAAACGCTGGCCACGCCGTCCACACGCTCCAGCTGGGGTACGATCGTATCCTCCACATAGTCGGAAAGCTCGTAGATGTCCATCCCCTCATAGTCCACCGCAACATACTGGGTAGCCATCATATCGGGGCTCATCTCCATCAGCGTGGGGGTGCTGGCCATATCGGGCAGACTGTCCGAAAGCTGGTTCACGGCGGTGCTGGCCTTGACCATGGCGCTGTCCATGTCGGTGTCGTCCTGGTATTCCAGAATGACAAGGCTGTAGTTTTCGTTGCTCTGGCTGGTCACGTTCTTTACACCATTCAGGGTGGAAAGGCTGTTTTCCAGCGGCTGGGTCACATCGCTTTCCACCTGTTCCGGGCTGGCGCCGGGGTAGGTGGTAATGACCAGCAAGTAGGGCAGGTTCATATTGGGCAGCAGGTCTGTCTGCATGCCGGTCAGGCTTACAAAGCCCAGCACCATCACCAATATGACCGCCACAAGTACGGTAAATGGCTTTTTAACACTGTATTTTGGCATTTGTTTGTTCCCTTTGCCCGCACTTTGGGCGGGCCTATGTTGGCGGATGTGACCGACCGGCCGGGTTCAGGCTGCCCCAAAAGGAAGGAGCGCCGAAGCGCAGCGCAGCCGCCGTGTGGCACCCCTTTTTAGGGGGAAACGGAGCTTTTTCAGCGCGCTTGACCGACCGGTCGGTCGGTTTTTCGCTGTTATTATAGCACCGCGGAAAATCATTGTAAAGAGGAGATAAAGATTCCGTCCGTGCGGTACAGTTTGCCGCAAAAGCGGCAAAAATCGCCGCCAGCCTTGCTTTTTCGGCCCCAATCATGTAAACTGTTCATCATAAGTTTACAGTTATACGGTGCAGCTGAAAAGACGAACATTCAGTCGGTTTCCTTGTTTTCCGCTGCACCCTGGGTAAGGAAGGGCGTTTTGCATGGGGATCGTTGTCATCGGCGCAGTTTTTGTTGATATCAAGGGGTACCCCCTTGCCACCTATATTCCGGGAGGGCGCAACGCCGGGCGGGTAGAACAGGTACACGGCGGTGTGTGCCGCAATGTGGCGGAGGATATCGCCAACGTGGAGCTGCGCCCCACCTTTGTAAGCCTGGTGGATGACACTGGCACAGGGCAGGATGTTATTGATAAACTGGCGCGCCACAAGGTGAACACCCGCTATATCCAGCGCGTGCCGGACGGCATGGGCACCTGGCTGGCTGTGTTCAATAATGAGGGCGATGTGGTGGCCGCCATCTCCAAGCGGCCGGACACCAATCCCCTGACCGGCCTGCTGGCCGAAAAAGGCGATGAAATTTTTAAGGACTGTGATGGCATTGCCATTGAACTTGATCTGGAAAAAGACACTGTAAAGCAGGTCTTGTATTTTGCACAAAAATACCACAAAAAGGTATATGCCGCGGTTTCCAACATGAGCATTGCCATGGAGCGGCGTGACTTTTTGCAGCAAATCGACTGTTTTGTCTGCAACCAGCAGGAAGCGGGGATCCTCTTTTCTGACGAATACGACCATATGGGGCCGGAGGAAATGTGCCGCACGCTGGCCGCTAATGTAGGCAGCGCCCGCATCCCCTGCATGGTTGTTACCATGGGGGACAAAGGCGCGGTGTACGCCTGCGCGGATGGCGAAAGTGGCATTGTACCCGCCAAAAAGGTAAACGTGATCGATACCACCGGCGCAGGCGATGCGTTCTTTGCCGGTACAGTCATTGGCCGCGCTTATGGCAAAACGATGGCGGAAGCCTGCGGCATTGGCAGCCGGCTGGCGGCTTCGGTCATCTGCACCGCCGAAAATGTCTGCCCGCGGTTCCGCCCGCAGGAGTTCGGGCTGGATGTTCCGGTTGTGGATTGAGCGCCGTTTCAGCAGGCCGGTCACAGCCGCCGGAACAGTGCGCATAGGCCGTTCGGCGGCACTCTGTGGTGCTGCCGCTATTATATATGTAACTGATGAAGCATTCTTCCCTGTCCCGCCGGATTCTTCTGGTGTTGGCTGGGACCCTGGCCTTGCCGGCATTGGCGGTGGGGCAGTATCTCCATGATTATTGCCACACCGATTGAGGCACCGGACCAGAGCAAAAGCCGTTTCTTCTCCCACTATGACCCCAAAAACGTTGAGTGGTTCATGTCGATCCTTTGATGAATCTCTTTGCATGACAGCATCATGCAAAGAATAAACAAGCCCCCGGCAAGTTTACAGCGTATGAATAGTGCTCCGCTGCCTGCCGGGGGCTTGCTTCATTCTATATCCCTGTTAAAATGTCAGCCGCATCTGGTTCCACGCCACATTGCCGTGGGTGGATTGGGAAACACCCTCGTTCACAAAGCCAAATTTGGCGTAATAGTGTACTAGTTTGTCCTTACAGGTCAGTACCAGACCCTTGCGGCCCTGCTGGCGGGCATCGGCAATGGCGCGGTTCAGCAGCTGGGCTGCCAGACCGTGTTTGCGGTACTCTGGCCGGGTCACCACGCCAAAAATCATCTGCCATGCGCCGGTTTCGCTGTGCAGAGCGGCATTTTCGTATAGATCATCGGTCAGATCGGGCTGGTCTGTCACCATGCCGTCCACAAAAGAAATCAGCGTTTCACCGTCAAACATCAGCCAAAAGTGTCCGGCATAAGCCTGCAGACGGTCCCTGAACTGCTGTTCCGGCGCGGCTTCCGCTGCGGGGAAGCAGAGGGCCTCCACCTCCGCCAGCGCGGCGGCATCGGCGGGGACTGCGGTGCGTATCAACATAAAAAACATCCACCTTTCGGGGAAAAATCGGGGGGCGTTCCTGTGCCCCGTTCCGCCGGTCAATCCGGCCGGGCGCAAACGGCACGGCCCTTTGCTGTAAGCCATTATCCCATACCCCCGTCCAAATTGCAAGCGGAGTTTGACAGGCGTGTGCGGGAGCGGTATCCTTAAGGCAACACCGCACAATTCCCGCCTTGCGGCTTAAGCACCGCTCCGGCAGCTGCGGCACGGCATCTGCGTTGCCAAAATGCTCGATAATACACAAAGTATTATCTGCGCTTTTGGCTTAGCAGCTGCCGTGCCTCGCTCGCCGTATCGGCACTTAGAATTATGCGGTATTGCCTTAAAGTGTAACGGATGACCGCCCCAGTAGGCAAAGGAGTGTATTGTATTATGACCTGCCGCGTTCTGCGCATTGATGAACAGCTGTATGGCTGTGAGGAGCTGCCTGCCGGGCAGCCGGTGCTGTGTGATGTTCTGCTGGCCGATGCCGCCGGTACCCAGCGGGTGCTTCCCTACCCCGATGAAGCCCTGACTGCCCAGAACATCCAGGAGGGCGATACCGTTGCCCTGCTGCCGGACGGCACGCTGAAAAAACTAAGGTGTATCTGACACCCTAGGGTAAGCCCGCACTTTGCAAAAGATTCACCGTAACTTTACATCGGTATGGTTGCAGCCCGCAGCCAAATGGCCTATACTGAAATTAAGAACCAACAGGAAAGTGTGGATCACTATGACCTACCATGACATCAAACACAATGCCGAAGTAAACGAGCTGCTGAAAAAGGGCAACCAGAATTTGGGACTTTTGGGCTTTACCGACCATTCGCAGGCGCACTGCATCCATGTGGCGGAAACCGCTGCGCACATCCTGAAAAAGTTTGAATACAGCGCCCATGATATTGAGCTTGCTAAAATTGCCGGGTACATGCACGATATCGGCAACGCCATCAACCGCACCCACCACGCGGAATACGGCGGCCTGCTGGCCAACGAGATTTTGAAGCAGTATGATTTGAGCGTTGCGGACCGCATTACCATTGTTTCGGCCATTTCCAACCATGACGAATCCACCGGCGGCGCGGTGGACCCCATTTCGGCTGCGCTGATTATTGGCGACAAAACTGATGTGCGCCGCAGCCGCGTGCGGGAAAAGCCCAAAGCCAGCTTTGACATCCACGACCGGGTCAACTATGCCGTAACGGACCAGACATTAAAGATCAACACCGACAAAAAGGTCATCTCGCTGAATCTGCAGATCGACACGGACATCTGCTCGATGTACGAATATTTCGAAATTTTCCTGAACCGCATGCTGATGTGCCGCGGCGCCGCTGACCTGCTGGGCGCCACCTTTAAGCTGACAGCCAACGGGGCGAAAGTGTTGTAAAATTATAATCCTGTATCAAAAAACTCAGGCTGTTCCCTGTTGGGGGCAGCCTGAGCTTTTTATACCATGGAAAATCATTCTGCCGTTTTACAGATTCAGCATATACGTTTCCATTTGCATCGTCCTTACCGCCGCTCTTCATGATTCTGCCGGAACAAACGGCAATTCAATGTTTTCCTCGTCCACAGGCGGGGTTTGGGTTGCGCTGGGGGGCGGGGTTTCTGTCGGTTCCTTCGTGTTGTCCGCCGGTTCGCCATCACCATTTTCTGCGGGCGCGGCACTGGCGGTGGGCTGACCGGCGGCGTTCAGCACCGGTGTTTTTTTCGTTGCGGGCTTCTGGGTCGGCTTGGGGGCAGTTGTCTGCTGCGGGACAGTAGTTGCCGTGGGCTGCGGTTCAGCCGTCGCGGCGGGCTGCGGCGTGGGCTCTGCCGGGACGGCATCATTCGTTTCCGCCTGCCGGGTCGGCTCCGGGGTTGGCCGGGTACCTGCCTGCGGCCGGTGCAGTGCAAAGGCAGCGGCAAGCACCACGGCAGCCACCACAACGGCCAGGACTATTTTTTTCTTCATTGCTGTTTTCCTTTTTATATTTGGGGGCGTTGCGGCATCAGCCTGCCACGCTGTAACGCTGTGCGGCGGTGGTCAGGTCATCCAGCGCGCGGAGCAGGTTCAGCAGCGGCAGCTGGCTTTCATCCACCGCTGCCAGCGCGCGGACCATATCGCCATAGCTGAACACCCCATAGCGCAGGGTGCACAGGTTTGCCCCGTTTTGCCGCATGGCAACCACCGGCATGGCATCCGCGCGGCGGAACGCAATGGCCGGTGTAACGACATAATATACCTTTTTGCCGTCAAAGCGGGTGTTGGTATCCACGGGCTGCAATTCGGTTTCGGGCTCACCCGCGTTCCAGGCAAAAGTAAAAGTGCATTCTGCGCCGTCCGGCACCATAAAATAGTGGCGGATCTGGATAACGGGCTCCAGCAGCAGGCTGCTGCCGTAATAATCATCGGTCTGGGTGCCGCTGCTTTCAAACTGGTAGCTGCCCCAGTTGGCCGTGGAGTTTGGCTCCGCGGTGCCGGCTAACGCATCGGTCCGGTAGCCAAAGTACAGCTGCGCTTTGCCGCCATACACCAGCAGGGTGCCGGCCAGCTCCTTTGCCTGTTGGGGATAATCGTGTTCCAGCAGGTAGTTCAGGTAATCCTTTACGGTGTAAGTATAAACCGGGCCATATTTACCGTTTACCACCATCCGGGCTCCAATATCATCCGTCAGCTGTTTGGCGGCCACCTGGCAAGGGAAAGCGGTGCAGCTTTTGCCGTTTACTTCCACCTGCTTTGCATCTGCCACTGCCACCTGTGTTACGGTGGAATCCGGCAGGGTAAACTGCATGGCGGCATCCTGCGGGGTATCTTCCGGCAGGGTAACGTAAAAATAAATTGTGACTGTCTCCCCCAGGCTCAGGCTGTAGCCTTCCAGATGCTCGCCGGTCTGGGCGGTTTCCGGGGTGGCGGGATCCTGCGGCGGAGTTGGCACGGCAGGGTCAGGCCGGCCGGTTTCGGGGGTGCTCTGCGGCGGATCCGCCCAGGGGATATCCTCATCCGTTTCGCTCACCTGCGTCTGGATGCTGGCCGTATTTTCCTCTGCCAGCGCGGCGGCAGGCAGCGCGGCACACAGCACCACCGCCGCCAGCAAAGCCAGCAGGCGCTGGGGCCAGCTTTTTTGTTTTGTATGGTTCAAACTCAAGGTGTTTCCTTCCTGTTTTTTGTTTTGGCAATACCGCATAATTCTAAGTGCCGATACGGCGAGCGAGGTGCGGCAGATGCTAAGCCAAAAGCGCAGATAATACTGGATGCTGCAAAGGTGAGCGCCGCCAGTGGCGGAAACAGCGAACCGAAGCAGGGGCAGCGGTCGCAGAGTGCGAGGGGCTTTTGCCCCCGAAGCACGATGCGGGTACCGCAACCCGACATTATCGAGCATTTTGGCAACGCAGATGCCGTGCCGCAGCCGCCGAAGCGGTGCTTAAGCCGTAAGGCGGGAATTGTGCGGTATTGCCTTTATCTTCTCTTTTTTATCCCGCTAAAGGCATCATCCCTGGTTTTTGGCCAGCAGCGCTGCTCCAATCACCCCGGCGCGGTAGCCAAGGGTGCAGGTGGTAATGCGGGTGTGCTTTTGGGCGTAAGCATTGCCAAAAACCATTGGTCCCACCGCGGCGCGCAGGGGAGCCAGCAGGTTCTCCCCCTGGTTGGCCACCCCGCCGGACAGACCGATCACTTCCGGGAAGAAGATGTTGATCATGTTGGCAACGCCCACCGCAAGGTAATGAATGTACTGTTCCACCACGGCTTTGCCTGCGGCATCGCCCTGGGCGGCGGCATCAAAGGCGGTGCGGCCATTTACCCCGCCGCTTTGGGCGGCTATGCCATGCAGGGTGCTTTCGGGGTGGGCTGCCATGGCTTCTTTGGTCATGCGGATCAGGGCGGTGGCACTGGCCAGGCTTTCCAGGCAGCCGGGGCGGCCACAGGTGCAGCGCGGGGCATCCGGGGTGTCCAGAATGACCATGTGCCCCGGTTCCGCCGCTGCGCCGGTGTAACCGGTCAGCATTTTGCCGCCCAGCACCACACCGCCGCCCACGCCGGTACCCAGTGTGATGATCACTGCGCTTTCGGCCCCTTTGGCGCAGCCCGCCAGTGCTTCGCCCAAAGCGGCGGCGTTGGCATCATTGGCAAGAGCAACCGGCAGGCCGGTTCTGGCGCGCAGATAATCCCCCATGGCAAAATCATGCCAGTCCAAATTGTTGGAGTAGCGCACGAGGCCGCCATCCACCGTGCCGGGGCAGCCAACGCCAATGCCTGCTACCAGCTGGCCCTGTGCCAGCTGATTGCAGAGGGCTGCAATATCATCGCACACGGCCTCGGCCGGGCGCGGCAGTTTGGTGGGGGTGCTCGCTTCCTTTATAATAGCACCATCTGCATCCACAAGCGCAGCTTTGATATTGGTTCCCCCAAGGTCCACACCCAGATAATACATGATTGCAGCCTCCTGTACATAACATTTTTTTCAGTGTAGCAGATTGCCCGCCCCGGCGCAAGAACCTGTAGACAAAAAAGCATCCAAAAGTAAACCCGGCACTACCCACTGCTCTTTGTCGGGTCGTGCCGGTTGGATTTTATTTTTTAGGCAATACCGCATAATTCTAAGTGCCGATACTGCGAGCGAGGTGCGGCAGATGCTAAGCCAAAAGCGCAGATAATACTGGATGCTGCAAAGGTGAGCGCCGCCAGTGGCGGAAACAGCGAACCGAAGCAGGGGCAGCGGTCGCAGAGTGCGAGGGGCTTTTGCCCCCGAAGCACGATGCGGGTACCGCAACCCGACATTATCGAGCATTTTGGCAACGCAGATGCCGTGCCGCAGCTGCCGGAGCGGTGCTTAAGCCGCAAGGCGGGAATTGTGCGGTGTTGCCTTTATTAGCGGCTGCTCATCCGTTCAGTTTAGCGTACTCTTCGTCGGTAACAGGCTCGCACCATTCGTTGCTGCAATCTTCGCCGGGAACTTCCACAGCAATGTGGCTGAACCAGCTGTCGGCCTTGGCACCGTGCCAGTGCTTGATGTTGGCCGGGATGGTGATCACGGTGCCGGGGGTCAGGCTGACGGCAGGTTTGCCCTCTTCCTAGAATTGATAACTCCTTCTATATTTTCATATGAATACCACAGCAATAGTATAACAATAGCACAACACAAGCAGGATTTAAGGCAAAGAGCTGCAGGCAGTATGATGCGGGAATGATCAACCAGCAGGGTTCCGGCTGCTCCGGCGCGATGTGTGCATCGCGCCCTACAATCGGTCCAATGCCTTATCGCAGTATTTTAAGCATGTAACCATCATATTTTTTCAAACCCCTTATCGAAAAAACTGCCCGCACAACGGCTTATCATACCGTGTACGGGCAGTTGATTTATAATTATCTACTTTTCTCTCAGGTCTGGGTCGATAAGCGCAACCCCACCTGGTACCCCAGCAGGGTGCGGGTTTCCACCGGCTGATGGCGGATGAGGGAAAGCAGCTGCTGTGCGGTACGGCGGCCCAGCTGTTCGGCATCAAAAGAGACCGCCGTGATCTGTGGCGTACACCCCTGCAGCGCTTCGTCGTCATACAGGGAGGCAAGACGGATATCCTGCGGCACGCGCAGGTTCAGCTGTCTCAGGGTGTTCAAAGCCAGCTGGGCAACCTGGTCATCCATGCACAGGATGCAGTCCGCCCCACGCTGTACCGCGAGCTCCACAGCGCTGGTGCGTAGATCGTCGCTTTCCAGCTCCAAAAACAGCAGGCTCTCATCAATCTTGCAGCAGGCGCGGTCATGCGCCTGCTTATAGCCTTCCAGGCGGGACTGGTTGACGGTGTACAGCATGGATCCGCCCAGCAAAGCAATGCGGTGCAGGCCCTTCATCAGCAGCAGGCTGACCAGCTCGCGGCAGCCGCCCACCTGATCATGGTCCACCGAGATGACATCCTGGTCAGCCGGGCGGCCAATGGCAACAAAGGGGATGCCGCTTTTTTGCAGCATGGGGATCAGCGGATCACGCTCCAGCGTGCGGGCCAGAATCACGCCATCAATCTTGCGGTTGACCAGCAGACGCTGCATCGGGCTTGTTTCCTGCTCGCCCACCATCGTCATCAGCACATCATAATCATTGCGGGTGGCAATATCGTACACGGCGCTGACGGTTTTGCGCAAAAATGGTGCGGCAAGGTTGCCGAACTGGCGCGAGAACACCAGTGAGATATTATAAGACTGCTGGGTTACCAACCCGCGTGCCAGCATATTGGGCACATAGTTTTTCTCTTTGGCGTACTGGACCACGCGGGCGCGGGTCGCTTCGCTGACACGGCCATTGCCCGAAAGGGCACGGGATACCGTGGTCTTGGACACGCCAAGGTCTTCAGCCATCTGGCTGATGTCAATTTTTTTTTCTCCTTCTGTCTGTTTACGGCGCGGCATGGGTTTACTCCTGTTAACGTTTGCTTCTATAAGATCTTCTTTCTGTCCTTGCCGGTTTTCCGCCCCACGGGCAGTTCCCAGGGTACTGTTCCAGAAACCAGTCCCCCACCCCGGCCATTCCCTACTTGGTTAATAGGCTTAACATATTATACCACATTTTCCTGGATCATGGTAGCCCCCTATGCAAAGAAAGCAAAGAACACGCTACCCCAGTATGGGGTCATTATATCATTCCTGGCTCTGTTTTTCAACCGATTTCTGGCTCTGTTTCCGTTTTCCAGTGTGTTTTATAATCTGGTAAAGTTTTCTCATTTTGTCCGTATCCTGCTCAGTCATCGTACCTGCGCCAAATTGGGCGGCTTGGGCCAATGCCAGCAGAGCTTCGGCATCCTGGGGTTCAAGGGCGGGGACACAACTTTGCAAAAATGCGGCAAACTCCGGCGCATCGGATGGTGTATCCGGCGGCAGGCCGCGACGCACCAAAAGGCGGTAGATGCTGCCAAACACGGCCAGCACCCGCGCGTTGCAGCTGCCCCGGCCATACCCCATGGCATGGCGGCGGGCCAGCACCAGCAGCACCGCAGCAGCCAACAGGCACCCCCCCAGCAACGCCGCCAAAACCAGCCTGCTGCGGGGCACGATGGTGGCTGCGGGTTCGTTTGCGCTGCTCTCCCCTGCTGCGGGGGCGGTGTCTTGACCTTGAGTTTCGGGCAGCGGGTCGGTGCGCAGGTCGGCCTGTTGGGCGCTGACCAGCACGCCGGGGGTCATCTCCATGGGGGTCCAGCCCTGGCCGGAAATGTACACCTCCGCCCAGGCGTGGGCGTTATCGTCCTGCAAAATGGCGTGCCAGCTGCCGTCCTCCTGTTGGGTAAACAGGCTTTGCGGCGCGGCATAGCCCACCACATAGCGCGCAGGCAGCCCGAACATGCGGAACATAACCACCGCCGCCGAAGCAAACTGCACACTGTACCCCTGTTTGGATTCCGTTAAAAAGTAACGGATGGGGTCGGCCCCCTCCGGCGGCTGGGGAGCGCTGGCGTTATACTGGTAGTTGGTGTTTAGGTAGGCGCGGATGTAATCGCCAATGTCCGCAGCTTCGGTCAGCTTCTGGTCCTTTTTGGCTTCATCGCACAGGGTTTGCAGCTCGTCATAGCCGTCCGGCACGGCGGTGTAGCGGCTGGCGGCGTAAGCGGCATAGGACGCTTCCATCCGGTCCAGCACGCTGGGGTCGGCATCGGCGCGGGCTTCCAGCTGGGTTTGGGCGGTATCCCGCGGGTAATACAGGAACACATCGTCCTGCGCGGTCTGGCCCGCGGCGGCGCCATCGCCCTGGATGGTGTAATAATCGCCCCAGTAGGCGTTGTACGGTGCATAGGTGTACTGGGTATCGGCGTGGATGCGCTCCACCGTCAGCGTCTGGGGCTGGGCGGTGCCGTCATAGGCGGTGCGCAAAAACGGCAGGCTGGCAATGGTCAGCCGGGCATTATCCTCGGTTTTCCAGTTCATAGCGGCGCTGTCAAAGGCATCGGCATCAGGGGCCTGCCAGGTGGTGCCGTCATAACTGCCGCCGATAAATCCCCGCAGGTATACGGTTTCTTCGGGTTTGTCGCTGGCGGTCAGGGCCAGATCCGTCACTCCGCTGACCTGGATACCCCCGCCCTGGTTCAAGGCGCCATCCGCCACACCACCGGCAGCGGCTTCTACCTGAATGTTCAGCCTGCCGCCGCTGACCCGCGGCAGCCAGGTAATGGCGGTGCTCAGCGCGGCGGATTCCACCCGCTGGGCCGCTGGCTGCAGCCAGCCAAGGGGAACCCCCAGCGCCGGGCGCAGCAGCCACCAACAAGGCAGCGCCAGCGCAAGGCAAAGCCCGCCCGCCGCCAGCGCGGCAGACTTTTGGATGTTATAATGGCGGCAAAGGTTCTGGCGGTAGTTTTCGGTATCGCGCCTGCCCCACAAGGCCCGCCGCTGCACCGAGCAGGAAGCCGCCCACGCCCCCATCCAACCGACCAACAGCAGCAGGCAGGCGGGCACAGCAGGCGCGGCCCCGGCCAGCGCCAGCAGCACAACAACGGGCAGCAGCATTAGATCCAGCAGCAGGGCATCCGCACGGCGCAGGGCCGCAGCGGCCAGCGCCCCGGTAACGGGCAAGGCGGCCAGCAGCAAAAACAGCCCCAACTGCGCCGCACTGCCGCCCTGGGCCACCGGCAGCGCGCTGCCAAGGCGGGCGTTCAGGCTTTGGGCAATGTTCCCGGCGCACTGCTGCGCCCCGGCCAAAAAGTTCCGCTGGCAGATGAACAACACCACAAGATACACAATCACCCCCGCCAGCAGCCCCCAGCGGCGCAGGGCTTGCGGTGCACGCAGGAACAGCGCCCACCCGGCGCAGAAAGCGGCTGCCGCGGGCCACACCCACAACGGCACCGCAATGCCGAACCCGGTGGAAAGCACCAGCAGCAAACCAAAGGTGAGCGCCAGCAGCAGCGCGGCATCTGCCGCCAGCCACAACGCGGGGTGCGCTGCGGGGCGCTGGGTGCTCACCAGCACACGGTCCACAAACTTCAGCCCACTGCCGGGGTCGGCAGCGCCGCGCCGGCTCAGGGCAGTACGTTCTTTTTTGCGCTTGGGCGGGTTTTTGCGGTGCTTCGCCGCCTGTTGGGGAAAATCCCCCCATTCCTCCGCTCCGTCCAGGTCCTCACCGGGGGTCAGGGCAGCGCGCAGGGCGGTCAGCGGTTCGCGCACCATCAGGCGGTCCAGCTTGGCGCTCAGCTTCCAGTGTACCTGCTTGATGGTATCCCCGTCCCGGTACTCCCGCAGCTCATAGCTGCCGCCCAGGGCGGCGCGGGTGTCGGCTTCGTCGCCGTCCTCATCGGGGGCGGTTTCCGCTTTGGCTTTGCCAGCCGCGGCAGCGGGCAGCACACAGATGCTCTGGCTTTGCACGGCGGCCGGGCACGCCGCGGTGAACACCCCCAGGTGATCCCGCAGGGTGATGCCCCGCACCGCAATGCTCCACACGCCGCTTTTGCCTGCGTTTAGGGTAATGCGCTGTTCGGCGCTCTCCTTGCTGCCCAGCATGGCGGCGCAGCGCAGGGTGATCTGCCCGCCGCCCCATTCATCGGCGGCGTTCAGCAGCACCACAAGCGCAGGGATGGGCAACCGGCTGCGGTTGCGCAGCCGAACCGTCAGGGTAAAATCTTCGCCCTGTATCACGGGTTTGTCCGGCACCAGCAGCTCTGCCGTTACCTGCCTGCGCAGATAGGCGGCGTCCAGCCGTAGCAGCACCAGAAGCACCAGCGCAAACGCTAACAGGAACACCGCCAGCGGTGCCTGGGTGATGAGCGCCGCGGCCAGCAGCACCAAAAGCACCAGCGCCCGGCCCAGCTTACCTGCCATGGCGGTCAGCCTTTTCAGGGCGGGGGCGCGGCACGGTGCGCAGCAGGTCCTGCATTACGCTGTCCACCGTTTCGCCGCCTGCGCGGGCCTGGTCGTTCAGCACCAGGCGGTGGCGGGCAACCGCATCAAACACAGCGGTCACATCCTGCGGGGCAACAAAATCCCGCCCCGCCAGGTACGCCGCTGCGCGCGTCATGCTGGTCAGCGCCAGGGTGGCACGGGGGCTTAACCCCACGGCCAGGCGCGGGTCCTTGCGGCTGGCCTGGGCCAGCGCCACAATGTAGCGGTACATCAGCTCATGCACAAATACCGTGCTGACCTCCTGCTGCATGGCAAGCAGATCCGCCTGACCGGCAACGGGGCGCACACGGTCCAGCAGGCGGCCTTTGCTCTGCCCGGCCAAAATTGCCAGCTCCGCTTCCTCATCGGGGTAGCCCATTACGGCGCAGACCATGAAACGGTCCAGCTGAGACTGCGGCAGCATCTGCGTGCCGGCGGCGCCGATGGGGTTCTGGGTTGCAATTACGGTAAAGGGTGCGGGCACCGGGCGGGTGACGCCGTCCACCGTCACCGTGCCTTCTTCCATCACTTCCAACAAAGCCGACTGCGTGCGGGAGGAGGTACGGTTGATCTCATCGCCCAAAAACAGGTTGCACATCACCGCACCGGCGTGGTACACAAACTTGCCGGTCTCTTTCTGGTAAACGGAAAATCCCACCAAATCGGACGGCAGAACATCCGGCGTAAACTGCACGCGGCTTTCTTTCAGGTCCAGCGCGCGGGCAAAGGCCAGCGCCAGCGTGGTTTTGCCCACGCCGGGAATATCCTCAATCAGCACATGGCCGCCCGCCAGCATGGCCATCCAGATGGTGTTTACCGTTTGCTGTTTGCCCTGCACGGCCTTGTTTACTTCGGCCGTAACGGCGGCGGCCTGCTGTGTGTACTGCATGGTTAATCCTCCCGGTGTTTTTTCCATATCACCATAATGCCAACGGCGGCGGCAATAACCACCAGCCCGGCCCACAGTGCGTTGTTTTCCAGCCAGATCATGGTATTGGAGATCGCGCTCCCCTCGGATTCCGCGCTGCCCTCCCCCGGCAATGGGGTCAGGGCCTGGGGGGCCACTTCGGCAATGGAGCTGCCGCCGGCATCCTCCACGGTCACCTGGCGCGGCGTTTCGTCCCAGGTAGCGGCGCTTTCCTGCAAATCCTCCTCTTTGGTGGTGTCCGCAGCGCCGGTGTCGTGCTCCGCAATTACCAGGTAGCGCTGGCTGTTGCGGGTGTAGGGGTGGCAGGTGGAAAGGGTCAGCAGGTCCCGCCCCGGCTGGATCAGCACGGCGTTGATATCGCTGGGGTCAATAATTTTCAGCTCGCTCACGCGGTAAATCAGCGTTTCCCACGGGGTGGTCAGCTGGATCTTGTCCCCCACCTGGATCTGCTGCACGTTGCGCAGCATTTCCGCGCCATAATAGCCGCGGTGGGCGGCAATCACGGTGTTCGTGTTTTCGCCGCCCAGCGGCATCGAGGTCTGGCCCAGCAGCGCCGCGCCTTTGGCCAGGTTTTCGCGGCTGGCGCCCAGGTAAACGGGCAGCTCCAGGTTCAGGCGCGGGATCCACAGCACAGCCAGCACATCATCGTCATAGCCATAGGCAGCAAGGTCCAGCGGGGCTTCCTCGTAGGCGAACGGGTCGGTCAGGCCGCTTTGGCCCCCGGCGTAAATTTCCGCGTTATAGTCCTGCATCGCGGCGTACAGTTCAGGGTAGGCGCGTTCCGGCTCCGGGGGTTCGGCTGTGGTTTCCTCCGCCGCGGGGGCGGTGGGCTGGGCTTCGGCGCGGGCCGCAAACTGCGCAGCGGTTTTGGCGTTGCGGGTGCTGGTCCACCACTGGGCGGCGGTGGGCTGTATCAACAGCGCCAGCCCCAGCAAAATGGCCAGCCAGGCCAGAATTTTAGCAATCAGCCGTCCCATTTAGTCATCCTCCTCGCGCTTTTTGCAGCGGTGCAGCAGCAAAAGCAGCAGCAGCGCTTCGCCGCCGATCACAATGCTGCCCGTTACCGCAATCCACGGCCAGGCATCCACCACGCGCTTGACCACCGTTCCGGTGCGCAGCGCCTGATACTGCACGGCCTGCGGGGTGTTGGTTTCTTCCTCTCCATTATAAGGGATGCGGGTGCCGCGCACAAGCATGCGGTGGGTGTTGATGGCATACGGCGTGCAGGTAACAAGGGTGCAGTAATCCTGCCCCGCGGTGATGTCCAGATCCTCGGTGTGCTCCGGTTCCACCACTTTGATTTGATCCACCTGGTACGCCAGCGTTTCATCCAGAATATGCAGGTAGAAACAGTCGCCCTCTTCCAGCTTGTCCAGGTCGGTGAACAGCACGGCTTCGGGCAGGCCGCGGTGGCCGGTCAGCACGCTGTGGGTGCTTTCGCCGCCAAGGGGGTAGCTGGAGCCTTCCAGATGGCCAACGCCCCTTTGCAGCACATCATCGCTGGTGCCTTCGTAAATCGGCAGGTTGACGTCAATTTTCGGGATGGTGATATACCCCAGGCTTTCGCCCACATCCACAAGGTCCACATAGCTGGTGCCGGTATCCTCCGCTTCGCCTGCGGCATCGCGCTCCACGGCGCTGTCCAGCTGCTGGTTATAGCGGCGGGCGGCCTCCTTGGCGGCGTCCAGTTTTTCGGTATCCATGCTTTTTACGGTATCATCGTAATTTTGGATCGCTTCGCTGGCGTGGCGCTGCGCCACCGCGTTGCTGATAACCGGGTACGATGCCACCCCAATGCCGGACAGGATCATCAAGGCCGCAAAGCCGACTTTTAGTTTTGTTGTGGTATCCATAGCGTCACCGCGAACCTTTCCGTGAGAGGGTTGAAGTTGGGAACTGATGCAATTAGAAATTAGAAATTAGGAATTGGAAGTAGGCAAAAGAATAAATAATAAAGAATAAAGAATAATTGTGGTGGACCGCGGCGCATTGCGCCGCTCAGGAGATATTGGGTTGGGGGTGGTTTTTAGGGTAGTGAATAACAATAAAATAATCTGTAGGGCCTTACGGCGTTGCACACCACAAAATTGTAATAAACCTCGCCCTGCATGTAGGGGGCGGCGTCCCCGACGCCCCGTTTGACGGGCCTAATAATTGCCGCCCATCCACCCCGCGCCGCAAACGTTGCAAATCATTTGTAGGGGCCGATGCTCGCCATCGGCCTGTTTGACGGGCCTTGCCCTATTTATTTTTAGGTTCTGCACGGGGAACCACCCCTCAAGGGGAGCCACCGCAAACATAAGGTGAGATATTGGCGCCCCTTGAGGGGAGCTGGACGCGGAGCGGCCTGAGGGGTGGTTCCTCGCCGCAAACCTGACGCCCGTGGGGTGGTTCCCCACGCAGGGCCTAAAAATCAACCGAACAACGGCCATGTACACCCAAAAAAATTTATTTCCCAATAACCCACCATAGGGGGAGGGCCAAATCCGGCCCTCCCCCTGTGTATGATGGATTATCCCTCTATACCCTATTGGTGAATTGTAACATTGTTTTGCCTTGCGGCGGGCGCATCAGGTGCGGTTCTTCTTTTTCAGGCTCAGCAGCACGCCAACACCGGCCACAACCAGCAGCACACCAATGCCGCTGAACAGCAGGGTGCCGAAACCACCGGTGGTGGGCAGGTTGAAGCCCTTGCGGTTGATGATGACGATCTCTGCATAGCTGTACGGAGTATCGCCATTCTTAACCACGGTGCTATTGTAGTCATGCTTAATCAGTTCACCCGTGTTGCTATCAAAGGTTTTCGTATCACTCCATGCGGTGGTGTAGTCCAGAGTCAGGTTTGCGTCCACCGGACCAGTCAACAGGTTATAGCCTTTGTGAGTCTTGGTTTCAACCAGCTTATACTCGCCAGTCGGCAAACCTTTTGCAACAGCCTTACCGTCGGCCTCCGTCTTCAAATCCATAACAGCAAACCACTTAGGCTCATCACTAACAGTATCGTTCAGCTTTTTTGCTGCTGCTTCCTCAGGCGTTAAAAGGGTCTTATCAGCACCCATAAACTTAACGGTGCCATTTTTGTTCATCGTATCTTTTTCTGCATCATACTTTTTATAAAGGGTAAATTCAACATCCTTCAGCGGTTCGCCATCCTCATTCTGTTTCAGGATGCCAGTCTTGAACGTATAAACAACAGCTTCGTCATGGATATCATACGGAGGATCCTCTTCGATAGTGATATCTGTCTTCTTGGAGTATTTCAGGTCGGCCTTGTTTACATTGCCCACTTCACCAACCGAAGCGCCGTCCTGGAGCTTTGCGGTATAGGTAATGGTAATGGTTCCACCTGCATATGCCGCAATCTTGTCAGTAGCAAATGCAATCGTAAAGCCAGACTTACCCTCAGCATTCGTTATCGTCAGGGTATACTCAGTACCCTCTTTAAATGTCGTTTCTTCAGCTTCGCCAACTTTTCCTTTAACATCAATATCACTATTAACAACCAGCTGGTCGCTATTCATTTCATCAGATACGGTGAAAGTCTTCAGTTTTGCAACGTTTTCAGGAACATTGACAGTCAGAGTATACGGAACATCATCACCAATGCCATAGTCTGCATCCTTTTTACCTGTAATTTCCTTTTTGAAGTCCGGCTTGTAGTTCTTTACTTTAACCTGTGCTCCACTAAAAGCAGTAGTGTCAAAGCTCTTTACACTAGTTTCAGGCTTTTGCGCGCCTTCAATATCACTTTCGGTCGCTGCAACCATCTCGCCATTGCCATCGATCTTAAAAACATAGGCAATGCCGGAATCCAAAATGTAACCATCGTTTGCATTAACTTCAGTTTCCACAAAGGCATATACACCTTTGGTCAAACCAGAAACGCTGATTTTGCCATCTGCACCCGTGGTAAGGACACCCGTTTTATTAGCTGCGTCAAGCCACTCGCCTGCATTATCTACGCCATTTGCAGGCTTCTTCTCAATCCAAGTCCATGTTCCGTCTTCATTCTTCTTATAGAGCTTAAACTTGTAGCTCTGCATGGCTGTAACTTCTGTATCTGTACCGCTCTGCTTACCGACTTTCTGCAAAACAGCCTGACCATATGCAGTAGAGTTTTTCGGGAAGACATGAACATCGTACAGCCAATCAGTCAGACCGCCATTCGTATCAGTCGAGACTTTTGTCATAGGAACAGAGACAAAGAACGGCTCACATGCAGTCTTGACAGAATCCGGTGTTTCGGTTTCAAGCACAAGGTAAAGACCCAAAGGCAATTCTTCAAACTTAACAACGCCACTGGTATCTGTCGTTTTCGAACCGACTTCAGTTACAGTTGCAGTCACGCCACTCTTCAGTTTATAACCGCCGGTAGTAGTATTTTTTTCTGCATATTCTTCCCAGCTTGTAGGCCAAGTTACATTTTTACCATTATAATAGTCTTTCAGTTCATCTGCACTCTTAACCTGATAAACGGTAAAGGTTGCACCTGCCAACGGAGTAGGCGTTTCATCTTTGTCATTCGAAGGAAGACTGTCTCCTGCCTCGCCGGTTCCGGCCCCTCCATTTTCACCGTTCCACTCATACTTATGAATCGTAATGGAACCGGTATCCTGCGTCCAAACCGGATTTGCAGTGGGTGCCGGTGTTGTTCCACTGCCATCATCTGCCATTGCTGGCATAGCGCACAGGCTGAGGGCCAGGGCGGCGCTCAACAGGCCTGTGAGAAAACGTTTTGCTTTTTTCATTTCAGTACCTCTTCTCTTAAAAAAATCATCATCGGATGGGCGGCGGGGCCGCCCGGCTTAAGGGTTCTGCATCAGCACGGCGTGCAGTGCGGGGCGCTGCAGCGGGGAAACGCTGCCGCGCCGCCCGCACTGTGCCGTGAAGAAAAAAGGAGGAAAAACCGGGCCGCTTGCCCACTTGGCTTAAGGCTGCGCCCTGCCGTAAACGGGTGCGCACGGGCGGGCAGGCCCTGTACCCTGGGGGTTGCTGGGTTTCCGGGGGATGGTTAATGTCGCCGGCCCCCTTTCCTGTTGTAGCGGAATGTGAATATCAACAGCCCTGCCACCGCCAGCGGCATGCCGATCAGCAGCCACAGGCTTGGCGCGTCTGCACCCGTGTGGGGCAGCTCAGGCGTTTTACGGTTCAGAACGGTAAGGTGCATGGTGTAGGTGTTATTGGCGCCCGGAATGAACGTCTTATCGTCTTTCTTAACTTCCGCATCATCAATATAACACTTGCCGCCTTGGGTAAATTTGATCACAATTGGCTGTGCCAACAGGTTGTACCCCGGATGTGCCTTGGTTTCCGTCAGGCGGTATGTACCGGGTTCCAGATCTTTGAACGGGTTCGAGATTATCTTGCCGTTGTCGTCCGTTGTACCGGTATAGGTAGTATCTACCTGCGTTTTTCCTTCGGTTGTTTCGACCAGCTTTTCCAGCTTGAACTCAACACCACCCAAGGGCACATCTTTGTTATTTTCGCCTTTTTCCGCGTCCTTCTTGATGATATCCAGTACAAACTTCGGGTTCTGCAGCGTGTTGGTCAGCACAATCTTGCCGCTGCCGCCGGTGATGGTTCCATCGGGGGCTGTGGCTGGCGTTGTAGTTGCGCCGTTTTCGCTGTTCGTTTCGCTGTTTGCTGTTGCCTCAGCCGTTACAACATACGTTTTGCCGTCAATCGTAATGGTTCCGTCTTCCGCTGCCTGTTTAAATTCGCCCTTTTCTACCGTACCTTCCACAATGCGGTAAATATAGTTATTATCCGCACTGCCGCCAACCGGGTACTGATCCAGGTTGTTAAAGGGATACAGCCAGCCGTTATCTGTATGGTGAACCGTAACATATTTGCTGCCCGAGGTCGGGTAGTCAACAACATCCCACGGGGCATCCTCAGCACTGTTTGCCAGGCGGCGCTGGAGCTGGATGTAAATCTCGTTCGGCTGGTTCGTTGTACCAAGGACCGTATCATTTGCATCTTTCCAGAGCTTATCGAACTCAATGTTGATCAGTTTGCGCTGGGTGTTGGTAAAGATTGCGGTAAGTTCCGGATCTTCGCTCGCCACAATCACGCCTTCCACCATGGTGTTGCCGATCTCTTGGGCGGAATGGCAATTAGGCGGAACGGTTACGCTTTGCAGTCTGGATTTATCTTCCGGTGTTTCTTCCTCGATGGTATAGCGGGTGCCAACGGGGATGCCGGTGATGGTCACGGTGTGCTCTGGGTTGTTCCCATCGCTCATGTTGATCTCAACATACTTTATGATGTCCTTTTTTTCCAGACCCTCACCGCCAACATCATTAAAGGTAACTTTGAACTTGTAGGTGCCTTTAATGTTATCTACCTCACCAGCTGCGGCCTTCTTTTGGATTTTCAGCCCGCCGGTTTTGACGGTGTTGACGTATTTTACCTTTAGCTTTGTCAGCGTGGAGCTTGTTTCGTCCGGGTCCTTATAGGAGCGGAAGACGATGGTGTTGGTGCCGGGCTTCTCGTCCTTCGTGTAGCCATCATTCTTTACCCCATCTTCATCGACATAAACTTCCGTTCGGTCATCATCGGGGCCGTCGGCGGGAACCTTCTGCCCATCCAGCGACCTGGGCGTTCCGAATGTTACGTGCGAACTACTCGTACCCGTCGGCTCCGTCCAGGCAACCGCCTGCCCGTTCTCGTACACGGTCCATGTGGTGTCGTACAGGCTTTGGTTCAGTTCCTCTTTGAGCGAAATGTAGCTGCCGCGGCGGAACTGGTCGCTGAAGGTAACGGTTTCTCCATCTTCCAGAACAAAGCGTCCGTCATCGTCCACCAACTGGGTGTCGTTGTCCTTGGTGGAGGTGTACTGTGCGTTTATGGCGTTTTGCAAATGACCGCTTTGGACGGAGCCGTAATCCGGGATGTCCTTCTGATCGGTTGTAAAGCCGGTCATCGTTTTTGGCACCGCTTTGGGAATGAAGGTAAAGTTTCTGAAATAGATGTGGCGGCTATAATTATCGCCCACGCGGATGGTTTTGACGTTGCCGCTAAAATCGCCCTGCGCTTTCATCTTGTTCAGGTCCAGCTTTACGGTGACCCATTCGCCTGTCTTCACTTCGACCGAGCCATACGTTGCGCCGTTAATGCCTGATGTGCCAAGGCTGCCTTTTTGGACGGGGGTAGGTGTTTGATCATCCAGCAGTTCCAGATACAGGTTGTTGAGGGAAAGGTCACCTCCACCATCTTCTTTGGCAACGTAAACCTGGAACGTAAGGAAGCGCTTGTCTTTGATATTGATGGGGTCTTTCAGCGTCAGGATGCCATAACGTTTCTCACGCGCTGCACTGACGGGTTCCGTATCCGTATAGCGTGCGTACCAGTGAAGGACCTGTTCGTTTTCATTCCCGGGATCTGGCTTGGGGTTTTTATCCAACCTGAAAATGTAGTCATCTACCTTATCTGGGGTTGCGGGTTCAATCTTGTTTTCTTTCGCAGTCAAATTCACCTTTTCGGTATCGCTTAGATTCGGTTTAGCGGCCTCTTTTTCTCCATAATGGGTTGCCTGGTTCTGGATGGTGAAGTTGAAGATTTTCTGGTTTTTAAAGCAGTTTCGGAAGTCATCATCAGTAACGTTTTTCAGATCGACCACTTTTTGAACCTGCAGCTCGTTATTATCCGGGAAGTTGAACGCCACCGCCATGTTGGACTCCCACATACCGCGTTCCATATAGTACATGGTAAGGGTGTGCTTTTTGCCTTTGTCGAGTACTAGAGGAGTGTTTTCCGCTACAAGAGGAATGCTTTTCTCGTAGAAAGAGATTTTCTCGCCATTATATGTTACGGTCTTGACAGCGCGATTGCTATTTGTTTCATCTTTATCATTATCTGACGTTCCGCCTTTTTTGACCCTACTGACATAGGCTGTTACACTATTACTTTTTTTATCGCCTGTCTCGCCAAATTCCAGCAGGCCGGAAACCTTACCATGGGCGCCGCCAACGTCAAGCGCCAGCTTGCCATCAATGAATACCCAAACGTCATCGTCACCGGAGAAGAAGAACTTGATATTGGTGGAAATGGGTTTCCCGTCGCTACCATTTTCTTTGGTTTCCACCATACCGTTATCCGTCAGGGTAAAATCCATCTGCAGCTTGGTGCCAAAGCCGTAATTGTAGGTAGAAGCCCGGCCCTCCGTTGCGGTTTCGTTGAACGGGAAGTAGCCATAGGAACTTACATTCTCACCATTTTTGTTTATCGTTTTTTGTGCGGAGGTAGCATCAAGATTGCGTGACCGTTCTCGGTTCTCTTTGCTTGATTTCAGGAAATATTGCTCTGTGTTGGAATCCTGCTTCAGGTACAGGGTCGTATCCTGGCTGTCAAAGTACCAGTAATCAACGCCCTTATCCTCATCAAAAATCTGTCTCTTGGTAAAGGGGAACGCAACATTGTCGTACACATCGCCAAGCTTTGCCTTTTTGCTGTTGGTGCCGCTCAGGAACTCTTTGTTGAAGTGCGGTTCTACTACTTTTGTATCCTTCAGTGTATCCTTCAGCAGCGGCTCACCTGTTGCATCACTTGTGGAGGTATGATCTTCGACCAGGCCTTGGTAGGCATAGTCATAACGTGTACCATTTCCATCTTCATTGATTGTGGAGTTATTGATTGCCATGAAGCGATTTTTTTTATCGAAGTCGCTATTAAACCCCCAAAGATTCAATGCAGCACTAATCTCCTCAAACTTAATTCCCCAGTTTGAATAAGTAGGTTGGAAATGACCGGTATAAATCGGATATTGCGCATTGCAGTTCCTGTAATAATCACTTAATGCGCTGTCAAATTGGCGGAACACGACCCAGCTTCTTTGACTTGCAAAGCCGCCTTTTTCTCCCGGTGTATAATATGTACTATTATACTTATCTCTATTATTCCCATTTAGTTCATAGTCTGTATAATAGTCATACAGCGTACTGGTAACATATTTTGTCTTTGCTTCTTCCGTAAAATTATCGGATGCAATATCTACTACTTTAGTGCCAGTATTTTTCCACGTTTCGGCACGCGAGGTATCTTTTGGAGCCCAGTAGCCGCCACGCTGGCCATTGCTATATACTGCATCGTCATTCGTATCCGCATAGAAGCACTGTTCCGTTTTCTGATAGTCTGAAGGGATGGTTTCCCAACCTGTACTGTTGCCGCAGGTTGCAAGGCTACTATTGTCACTCAACGGATACGAAGCGAATACGATTTGGGTATAGCCATCCGGCACATCTGCTACATAGTAATCTGTGCCCTCAATCCGGCTCATTGTGCCGTATTTGCTTTCTTGGCCATCTCCTTTTAAGCCGTAGTAAACCATACTTTGATTGGCTTTGGGGATTGAATAGTCGCCGGTATCTCCCGTCAATGCCATCTTTGAGAAAGTAGCATCGTAATAGATACGGAAAGAGTTTTCTATACCCCATCTTACGTTGTCTGCGTCAGTATAGATAAAGCAGTTACTTGTTTCACTGTATATAAAGGATTCTTTATCATTACCACTAACAGATTCGTTATAGAAGTTATAGTATTTGCTTTTGCCGCCCTCATTCCATGTAAACTGAACATAAGAGCATGCCACGTTTGGGATGGTAAAAGTAACGAATTTTCCCTTAGGAACAGGTTTAGCTTCTGAGCCATCATCAACCGGTTTTAAGTTTCCATTTTCATCAGGGATATAGAAATTTGCCTTTACGTTCGTTAAATCAGCTGTACTGCGGTTTTCGAACTTGATGAGTTTGCCTGCATAGTATGTATGCTCCTTCAGGACGGGATTGTCTGTCCATTCACCATTATTAGTAGTTGGATCATACATTTTGTTGTTGAATTCGCTTATAGGACCCAGGTTATTATTTAGCTTAATCTCTCCTTTCCAATCAGAACCCTCGTATAACTGGAACTGTATTTCTAGAAATTTTTTTCCTTGTATATCTTTACAATTCTTAACGGCATAAATCTTATGTCCATTTGTTTCCCATCCAGTCGGCTCCATTGTATGCGTATGCCACCACGCACCATCATTAGAATTGCCCGGTGTTTCATCAGTTTTTACATTAAACCTAATTTCATGGGAAGCTGAAACGGTCTGCCCATTAATCGTATTCGGAACGACAAAGTAAACCGTGAATCCTTCTGCCGCTTCCTGCTCACTAGCTGCCTGCACGTTATCCACGCTTTCTGCGGCGTACATCTTCTGCGGCTGTTCGGTCGGTTCCGGGGTGGCGGTGGGGGTCACGGTCGGCACAGGGGTGGCCGTTGCGGTGGCTGCCGGTTCCGGGGTCAGGGCGGGTTCTGCCGTGGGCTCCGGCGTTTCGGTCGGGGCGGGCTGCTCCGGCTCGGCGCTTTGTTCCGGTTCCGGGGTTGCGGCATCCGGCACCGGGGTGGCGGCGTTCTGCTCCGGCGGAACGGTATCCTCCCCGGAGGCCGTTCCCGACTCATCCTCCAGCAGCTCTACTTCGTCAGGTGCGTCGGGCAGAAGATCCACCTCGGCGTATACAGGCAGGGCCATTGCCATAACCAGGCAAGCGGTGACAAGCAGCGCTGTCAGCCGGCGCGCCCAACCTGTTGTGTTTTTCCCTGTTCTATTCAATCTGCTCACTCGCCTTTCGCGCTGGTTTAATGAAAGCACATTGTTCCACAGGGGATCCCTGTGGAACAATAAAAGAAGCCAGCTTCTTTTACTTGCGCAACCGTTGCCATGTTGTTTTCAAAAAAATTACGCATCGAATCTTCTCATTGCGCATTTACTTTTCAGTGTTAAAGTATAGCACCTTTATACCAGAAAGGCAATACAATCCACGTAAATTCCTGTTTTTCAGCACTTTTACTGATTGCGTTTTCCTCCAATTATACAATGTATTCAAAGCCTTTGTATAATTTATTCCTGATTTTCTTTTTGGCAGCGGTCCCTTTTATATACTTTGACCGCGCGTTTATGATCCTCTGCGCACACAGAGCGCAACTTTGCGGCAAAATTCGCCTTTTTTGTTGCATTTTCCTGTTTTTGCGCAATTATTTGTTTCGCATGCGCCTGTTTGCGGCGGGGCCTGGCGGCTGGGTGGGCGCCTTGTGGGAGGGATGGCAGGTTTGCGGCGCACGGTTCCCGTTTTTTTGCGGCGCGATGGGTACACCGCGCCCCTGCAAACGGTTTGCGGTGTTTGCGGCGGCGGGTGTGTGTTTGGTGGATTGCACGCCCGCCAACGGGACGCCGTTCTCCCTTTACAACGGGGTGCGGGTTTGCTGCAGATATGCCATTCGCTTTTTTGTCCCCCCCTGCCCCGCCCCTGATTCCCGGTTCCCCCTTGCCGATTTCTATTTGCGCCAGCTCCTGAGGTGCATCTGAGAGCAACGAAAAAAGCGGATCTTTCGCAACCACAAAATCCGGCTGCGTTTGCTGAAACAGACGAGCTTTTTGACGTTTCAGATAGGACTAAGGTGTATCTGAAAAGTCGAAAATTTAGTCTATTTCTACAAACACAGCGGGATTTTGCGTTAAAGCGCCTTGGAATCCACAAAGGATTCCTGCGGCTCTCTGCCTTAAATCCTGCTTGTGTTTGCGAAATATCCGTCATTTTCTTTGTTTTCAAACACACCTCCAGCTCCCAGCTTTCAATCTATCCTGTGTAAACTGCAACCCCTCACGCGCCATTCTGTGCGGCACTTACCTTATAATATATGGGTGCTGCCCTGTGTAAATTTGCAACTGATCTATTTGAAGCAGCTGTGAGCTGTTGCAATTTTGCACAGGGTATTGCCCGCATTCTGTGCCGAACATTCCCGAAACGTGTTGGAAAAGCGCACAGGATTGCCTTGTTTCCCTATGCCGCTTACCGTTGGAAAAACGCACAGGTTACCCCCGGAACAGTTGCATTTTACACAGGGTATTCCCGCTCCCCTGCCCCGCCGTGACCGCGTACCTGTTGGAAAACCACACAGGATAGGCCCGTTCCCCGTGTTGCAATTTACACAGGTTTGGCTGTTTTTGGCTTATTTGCAACTTTACGCAGGTTGCTTTCCGCACAGGAAAATGGTGGTGGAATGCACAGGCTGCAGTTGGTTGAACACACAGGTTTGCGTTGTTAAATTACACAGGCTCTACCTATTACTAATATAGAACTAAACATCTAAGCCATAATAACAACCAGAGGTAAGCCGGGAGATGGGGGAGAACGGGAAAAAATTGGTGTTGCCATTCCATCAGGTTACAGAACCCTGAAACAGCAGGACAGAAAAGCACAATAAAACCCTGTGTAACCTGCACCCGGGCTGCAACCCCCACAGGATATATGGCAAACCACAACGCGGGTGTTGCATTTTGCACAGGGTAATGACGGTGAAACCCTGTGTAAATTTGCAATTCTTGCGCTGGACAACAGGATGTGCTATAATGTTTAGCATGATGTGCGTGACCACCCGGGATACAGCAACCGATATAGGAGGCCCCTGCTTATGGCGGCAAGTAAACAGAAAAAAGATGATCCGTTTGTCGTTACGTTTGAAGAACGCGGGGACCAGACCATCGTTCGCAAATCCAATGACCTTGTACAGATGACGCGCAACAACCTGACGCTGAGCCAGCAGCGCCTGATGCTGCATATTTTTTCGATGATTAAGCCGGAGGATACGGACCTGCCCTCTTATGAGCTGAGCATTTATGATTTTATCAAGATGACCGGCATGGACCCGCACAGCGGGGCGCTGTACAAGCAGGTGCGCAAAAATATTGAGGAGCTGGCCAACGCGCCCATCCAGTGGATCAAGAATAACGGAACTTCCACGGTGGAAACATTCCGCTGGATCGATAAAGTGCGCATTGATGAAGGCCGCGCGCGCATGACCATCACGCTGGATCCGGTGCTGAAACCGCACCTGGTGCAGCTGAAAACCCTGTATACCACCATGGATGTGACCTACACCATGCTGATGCGGTCCACCTATTCCATCCGCATTTACGAGCTGTGCAAGAGCTACCAGAGCCTGTACCTGAAAAAGAAAGCGGCCGGGGAACCGCTGGTATGGAACCTGAGCATGCTGTATGAACAGCTTTCGTATACGGCCAACCGATGGTCGGATTTCCGCCGCCTGGCACTGGAAAAGGCAAAGGCGGAAATTAACGAAAAGACGGATATTATTTTTAATTACGATGTGTACGAAAAAAAAGGGCAGAAGGTTCTTTCGCTGGTGGTAACGATTGACCCGGTGGATGATGCCGCCGCACAGGCCAACCTGGACAGCATCAACAGCACAGTGCGCAAAAAGAGCAAAAAGAAGGGCCGCCCCACCGTGGCGATTGAGGATTCGCTGCTGGATGACCCCAGCGTGATCACCTTTGATTATGTTTCGGCACCGGAAACAACGATCCCCTATTCCTTTGGACGCCACCGCACCGAGCTGCGGGAGGAAATTGTTGTGAAAGCGCGCATGGATCAGCTGCGCGCGGAGATTACGCCCGAAGAGCTGCACGCGGTGGAAGTGATCATTGATGTGTTGGCAGATGCCTGCTGCACCATCCAGGCAGGCGATGGCGAGCAGGACGGCGGCAACAAAACGGTGTTTGGGAAGATGAATGCCATCATCCTGGATTGCGGCGGGCTGACCAGTTGGCTGGCCGGTGTGGCACCCCGCTATGCACAGGAGATCATTCCCCGGTCGCAGACGATGCGCAGCCCGGCGCGGTACCTGAACAAGGTGCTGCGCGAGGATATGGATAACTATCGCATTTATATTTTCCGCAAGGCAAAGCCGGCAGCAGAACCCAAAGAGGAGCTGTTGGAAGCGGAGTACCATGTGATGGACGAGCCGGTGCAGCAAACGATGCCGGAGCCGGAACCGCCCAAGGTAGAGCTGATTCCCGAAACGATTGTAAAACGGCAGGATATGCGAAAAGAGTTTGCAAAGTTTGTAGATGATGGATACCTGGAAAAGACGTTGACGAGCGGCCAGCGCGGCGCTTACCACGAAATTTACCGCCACCTGGCAGCGCGGTGCGTGCCATCGCCTTCCAGCCTGCGCAATGGGCTGAAAGACGAAATGCGGCTGCATTACCTGGCCTGCATGAATGAAGTGATTGAAAAGTATGGCAGCCTGACCCCGTTGATGGAAGCCATGGCGCATGAACTGGACTTTGATGTGTTCTGGGCAAAGGCCGCCAAGGACCCCAACGTGAATAACCCGATGGGGCTGTTCTACCACATTATTGAAGAACGCGCGCTGAACCCGATCGGCACCATAATGAACGACCAGGCACAACGGCAGAAGGTTGCCGCCAAGGAAAAAGGTGAAAAAGATAAGTGGCACAACGAAAGCTGGATGGATGCTTTTGAGGAAGATATCCCGGATGACAGCGAAGAGTAATTGAGATGAAGCGGAGCGGAACATCCGGGAGCGCTATTATAATAAGGTAAGTAGCGGCTGGCAGATTGCTGGCCGCTGCTTTTTTGATTTCAGATAGACCTTGGGATAATAGGTGAGAATGAAGGCAGGTGAGCGGGAATGCCTGGATGAAGTGAAGAAGAATGGGAAGGAAAAGCGGCAGAGAAAAAACGTGAACAGCAACGAAGAGATGCCTGCATAATATTCGTCAAAATATCCGTTGACACACGCGAAGCATATGATATAATAGAAGCTATAACAGCAACGAAGAGATGCCGCACGGCATGGGGTACCCGTTTTTGCAACCCGCGGTATTGCCTTAGATTAAGATGCCGGCGTGCGGTACCGCCAAAAGAACCGAACAAAAGGCAAAGATTAACCGACAGCAACGAAGAGATGCCTACACAAAGGCGCTCGCAAGGAGGAAAACAATGGGATATTGTATCTCAGTCTGCATTGAAAAAGGCGGCGTGGGAAAAACCGTTACCGTCTGCAACCTGGCGGCGCTGATGGCGCAGGACGGCAAGCGGGTGCTTGTTGTGGATATGGATGCCCAGGGCAACTGTACCTATACCCTGACGGGCGCCCGTGTAACCGATAATACTTTTGACCGCGCTGGCGTGTATGATATGTTCCGTGCCTATGGCATCAGCGGCACGCAGAACTATATTTCCCGCACGCAGTTTGATAATATTGATATAATTCCGGCAAATGGCAACACCCCAATGGCGGCCAAGCAGCTGCAAATCCTGGAACAGTCCGAAAGCACCAGTATCAATATGTTTTTGGCCATGTGCCTGGCACAGGTTGCCGGCGAATACGACTATATTTTGATCGATACCCCGCCGTCCCGCGATGTAATGGTGACCAACGCCCTGATGGCCAGTGACTTTGTGCTGATCCCCTGCGTGTGCGATGACTACAGCCGTGACAGTGTGTACCGCACTGTGGCCATGTGCCAGCAGTTGGAGCACGATGAGGGCGAAAAAATTGATGTTTTGGGCATTATCCTGACTATGGTGGAAAAAACTGCCCTGACCGAAGTGATCCGCAATGAACTGCGGGAAAGCCAGCTGGGCAGCAAGCTGTTTGCTGCCGAAATCCGTAAGGGACAGGCTGTAAAGGATAGCACCCGCCTTGGTGCGCCGGTTGTGCTATGTGCACGCAGCAGCAACCCGGCAAAGGATTATGCAAAGGTGTATGCCGAGCTGAAAACGCGCGTTGAACAGGAGGCAGAGTGATGGCAAGCAAACTGGACCGACTGCAGAAGAAAGGCTTTAAAGTAAACGAAGCAGCGTTAAGTAAGATCGCGCGCGGCGACCAGGAGCCGGGCGGTGAATACAGCGAGATCAATATCAATGATATTGAAGAAAACCCGGATAATGCCCTTTACCGTGAGCTGGATACCGAGGAAGATATTGCGCTGCTGGCCGATGATATCCGCCGCGCGGGGCTGCTGCACAACCTGGTTGTGTTCCCTAAGACCGGTTTTGGCGGAAAATATGTGCTGCTTTCCGGCGAGCGCCGCCTGCGTGCGCTGCGCCTGTTGGTGGAGCAGGATAAACGCGAGCAGGAAGAAAAGCAGCTGCCCAACCGCATGAGTGAATGGCAGAAAGTGCAGTGCAAAGTGGTGCGCAACTTGACGGAAAACGAAAAAGTTGTGTATATTGACAGCGCAAACCTGCAAGTGCGCGGCGGCATCAGCAATGAACGTGTGATGCGCCAGGCAGCGGCGCGTTTTGTGGAAAACCTGCAGAAAGCACCGTATAACCTGAGCGCAGCGGAAGCGAAAAAAGCGCTGAAAGAGGTCAGCCCGCTCAATTCCCGCACGATTGATAAGGCGCTTTCGATTCAGAATGATCTCAACCCTGACCTGCGCCGCTTGCTGGATGAGGAATTCCTGAACCGAGCCGAGTGCGAAACCTATCTCCGCTTGACCCTGGAAGAACAGGCCCGTGCAGCCGCAATGTTTTTGAAAATCGCAGCCCTTGACCCACGCAGTCATGAGCGCCGCGCCATCAAGGACGCATTGACCACCGCCATGTTGGATGTAGCAGTGGAACGCCGCAGCATGCAGGAGCGCGAGAGCGTATTTGCAGCAGCGTTGCAAAATGCACAGGATGCAATCGGTCAGGCCAAGACGCAGGAAAACAAGGCGGCGGCAGTAGATAAAGACCACAACTTTATTTCGGCCAAGCTGCCCACCACGGCCCGCAAACTGCGTAAAATTGCAGCGGCAAAAAATATTGAAGCTAAGATCCGCAGTTATACGGCAGAGGACCGCAAAGCAATGTCGGACCAGATGCAGGAGCTGATTGCGGCAGCGCAGGAGTTGAAAGCACTGATTGATGCTGTGGAATAATCCAGATCCACGAAAGCAGCAAACAACAAAAATCCATGCAAATAGGAATACAGGAATCCACAATATGAAACAGCGAATTGTCATCCGGCTGCACCTGGCTGTGCGGGCAGTGCTGCAAAGCGAAGCGGACTGGCGCGGCACGCGGCTGGGCACCCTGACATCGGAGCTGATCCATGAACAGGCTGCGAAAGCGCGCCTGTGCGGGGTGCAGAATTACGAGTTGAACCCCGTCAGCAGCCGCTATGTTCCCGTTACAAACGGGACAAAATATAAGCAGACATCTGGCCTGGAGCAGATCTCCATCTATCTGAACGATGAGGATATGCAAACCCTAAAAGAGCTGGCACTGGCCAACGATAGTGTGCGTGTGATCAACGGCAGGCAGGCAATCACCTACCGATATGTTGTTCCCGGAATGCTGCTGAACGACCCGGTGTTTACGGGGCTGACAGAGCAGAACAGCACGGCAGGGTAAGCACTACAAAATCTTGAATAAATCAAAGGCGGCACCGCGTTTTTTGAAAAACGCGGTGCCGTTTTGTATGCAAAGCAGCCTGAAAATACTACAAAACATAAACCTGTGCGAAATTACAACAAAACGGATAGAAGGTGAGAATAGGAAAAAAGGAGAAATATGTTGGAATTTTACACAGGTTTACAGAGCAAAACATGAGGAAAAGCGCGATGCAGCGTTTGCGAAATAAAGCGGATTTTGGGTGAATCAGGTGCGGGGAACCAAAAAAGAGGGGAAACCTGTGTAAATAGCAACAATCTGCAGGGTGAATTACCTTTTTATAATACGACAAGGATAGTAATACCCTGTGTAAAGATGCAACACTGTACGCTGCGAAAGGGAAGAGTTGCAATTTTACACAGGGTATTGGTTATTCTGTCAGGCGGAGTAGAAGGAAAACACTAAAAACAAAAGGGCATATATGAGCTGTATTATACGATTTGGAATTAAAACAGCCGACCAAACGATGGGAATTGGCGGGATAGGGACAAAGGCGAAAGTTGATATGGAGAGAGCGAGGGCAGAGGTTGGCATGCTGCTTGATAGACAAAAACGTGGAAACGTGATGTGAAATGGCGGGAATACAACGCTATTCTTGTATTAAACTTATCAAATAATACAATTTGTATTCCGGTATAGAGAATCTCTTTGGAAACCAAGCGGGAATAATTTGACGATTTAAGCAATAGTAGATGGCCTGCAACTTGAGAAAGTATTGGCAACACCGCATAATTCCCGCCTTACGGCTTAAGCACCGCTCCGGCGGCTGCAGCACGGCATCTGCGTTGCCAAAATGCTCGATAAGACATCCAGTATTATCTGCACTTTTGGCTTGGCATCTGCCGCACCTCGCTCGCCGTATCGGCACTTAGAATTATGCGGTATTGCCATAAAAATAATCAGAATTTACGTCAGGCTCCCGGCTTGGTCAGGTTCACCCCGCCCTACCCCACAAATTTACCATTCACCCCAAATTTCAAACTTATCCTCATCTCCAATTTCTCATTCCTCATTCCTAATTGAGATAACTCCTAACTCCTAACTTTCAAGGGGGTGCCACCTTTGAATCTTCTCCACCTCGCCGATCTTCACCTCGGCAAGCGGGTCAATGGCTTTGACCTGCTGCCGGACCAGCGCTATATCTTAGAGCAGGTCCTTGACCTGTGCACTGCCCACAATGTGCAGGCGGTGGCGCTGGCCGGGGATATTTACGATACCGCCCTGCCCCCTGCCGCCGCAGTTTTGCTGCTGGACTGGTTTTTGACCGAGCTTGCTCATCGGAACATCCCGGTGCTGGCCATTGCCGGCAACCATGACAGCGCCGAGCGGCTGGATTATGCCGCCGGGCTGCTTTCCAACCAACAGGTCTATCTGGCCGGGCAGTTCACCAGTGCCCCCCGCCGGGTCATCTTGCAGGATGAATTCGGCGAGCTCACCTTTGACCTCCTGCCCTTTGTCCGCCCCGCCACCGTGCGCCACTGCCTGCCGGATGCCGATATCCGGGATGAAGATTCCGCCATCGCCGCCGCGCTGGGCCCGCTGCCCACCGCCGGGGAGCGTCGGGTTCTGATCGCCCACCAGATGGTGCTGGGCGGCGGCAGTCTGCCCACCTGTTCCGGCAGTGAGAGCGTTGCCGCCGATGTCAACGTCGGCACGGTTCAGGCCGTGGATGCCGCCCGCTTTACCGGCTACCTGTACACCGCCCTTGGCCACATTCACCGCCCGCAGCAGGTCGGTTGCCCCACTGTGCGGTACGCGGGCAGCCCGCTGTGCTATTCGCTGGATGAGTGCGGCGCGCAGAAAAGCGCCGTTCTGGTTCATATCGGGGCCAACGGAGCCGAACCGGAGCTTTTGCCCCTGTGCCCGCTACACGCCATGCGCCACCTCACCGGCCTGCTGGACCAGCTGACCGCCGCCGATACCGTAACAGATGCCGAAGATTACATCTGGGCCACCCTGACCGACCCGGTTCCCCGCCCGGACGCCATGGCCGTGCTGCGTGCCGCTTACCCCAACGCCATGAAGCTGGATTACGCCCCCGGCGGCGCACTGGATACCGGCAGCGATGCCATCCAGCAGGCTGCCCAGCTGCGCACCATGAGCTTTGACGAGCTGTTCGCCCGCTTTTTTGAAAAGATGCACGGCCGCACCCTTACCCCCGAAGAAACCGCAGCTCTGGCCCAGCTGCGCCAGGAGGCCGGACTATGAAACCTGTACGCCTGACCCTTTGCGCCTTTGGCCCTTATGCCGGCACCTGCACACTGGATTTGACCGGCTTTGGCTCCAGCGGCCTCTTTCTGATCAGCGGCGATACCGGCGCGGGCAAAACCGCGCTGTTTGACGCTATCACCTTTGCCCTGTACGGCGAAACCACCGGCGCTTACCGCGAACCGGACATGCTGCGCAGCGACTATGCCATCCCAACTGATACCACCTTTGTGGAGCTGGAGTTCACCCACCGCGGCCGTACTTATACCGTCAACCGCACCCCTGAGCAGACCCGCGCCAAGCGCCGGGGCGAGGGCGTTACCACGGTTCCCGGCTCTGCCGCCTTAACGCAGGAGCCGGACGCTCCCGTGACCGGTACCAAAGCCGTGACTGCAGCGGTGACAGCCCTGCTGGGCATTGACGCCCGCCAGTTTGCCCAAATCTCGATGATCGCGCAGAATGATTTTGCCCGCCTGCTCAACGCTTCCAGCGCCGACCGGGCTGAAATTCTGCGCCGCGTGTTTGATACCGCCAGCTACCAGCGGCTTGGCAGTGCCGCCCGCACCAAAGCCGGAGAAGCTCTGCGCCAGGCCGAGTTTGCCAACCACGCCGTTGTGCAGCTGCTGGCCGCTTTACAGCCTGCCCCCGGCAGCCCCCACACCGGCGAACTTGCCGATGCGCAGGACAGCCGTGACCCCTACCGTGCCCCCGCCGCGCTGGACTGGGCCGCTGAGATGATCGAAGCGGACACCGCCCTGACGGCGGAGCAGTCCCAACAGCTGGATACCCTTGATGCCCGCATTGAAGCGCAGTCCGCCGCGGTGGAAGCCGCCCAAAACCGTGCCAAACTGCTGAGCAGTCTGGATGAAGCCCAGGCCAAAGCCGCCGAGCTGACTGCCCAGGCCCCCGCTTTGAATACGGAGTGGGACAAGACCGAAGCCCGCCGCCCGGAGCTTGCCGAGCTGGATGCCAAGCTGCAGCGCTTTGCGGAGTGGGAGCCGCGCTATCAAGAGTTGAGCACCGCCGCAGCCAGCGCCAAAACCGCCCGCGCCCAGGCCGAGCAGGCCGCCGCGGCGCTGGAAAAAGACCAGAAAACTCTAAGCAGTACCGATACTGCCTTAGCCCAGCTGGAACCGCAGATCACGGCCTGCGGCGAACCGAACGCCGAGCTGGAAAGCTGCCGCAAAACCATTGAGCTGGCCCAAAGCCAGCAGCAGGACTGCCAAGCCCTGTTGGACGATATCCCCCGCCTGCACACCGCGCAAGCCAACTGGCAGCGCACTGCCGATGAATACCGGCAAAAGCAGCAGCAGGCCGATGCCGCTCAGCATTCCAGCGCCGAGATGCAGCGCGCCCTGAATGCCGCCCGCGCCGGGATTCTGGCGCAAGATCTGGTGGATGGCACCCCCTGCCCGGTGTGCGGTGCTCTGCACCACCCAGCACCGGCAGCCCCCGCCCCCAGCCATGTCACCGAAGCCGCCTGCAACAAAGCTGCGCAGGCAGCGGCGAGCGCTGCGGCGGAAGCTTCCAAAGCCTCCACCGCAGCCGGGGAAGCCAAAGCCGCAGCCCAAACCCAGCGGGATACCCTGTATGCGCGTACCGCCGCCTTTCTGGCGCGCCGCCGCCAGCATTATACCGGGCCGCAGGCCGATGCCCTGACCCCGGACGAGCTGCAAACCGCCCTGCAGGCCCAGCATGACAGCCTGCGCCGCGGCCTTGCCGAAGTGCATGACCGCATGGCAAATGCTGAATCCCGCAAAAAAGATCTGGAAAAGCTGACCCACCAAAAAGCCCAGCTGCAAGCCCAGCGCCCCGACCAGGCAAACGCTGTGGAGCAGGCCCGCACCGCACAGGCCAACGCCGAAAAAGCCGCCGCGGAAGCCCAGACCCGCCTTGCCGAGGGGCAGAAAAACCTGCCCTGGCCAGATGCCGCCGCTATGGCCGCCGCCCGCGCCGAGACCCAAAAACAGCGCCGCACCCTGCAAGCCGCACTGGATGCCGCCGCCAAAAGCCGCGATGCTTTTTCCAAAGAACTTGCTGCGGCCCAAAGCGCCGCCCAAACCCTGGCCGAACAGGCCGGGGATACCGCCAGCCGCCCGGACCCTGCCGCCCAGCAGCAGGCCCTTACTGCACTGCAAGCTGAGCGCAAAAACCTGCGCGACCAAAACCAGGCCGCCCTGCACCGGCTGGATACCAACCGCGATGCCCTGACCAACCTAAAAAAAGCCATCACCGCCGCAGAATCTGCCCGCGCCAACGCCGCCATGCTGGATAACCTGAGCAAGACCATCAACGGCAATCTGACCCAAAAGCAAAAGCTGCCCTTTGAACAGTATGTGCAGAGCTTTTATTTTGACGGCGTGGTCGCCGCCGCAAACCGTCGTTTTACCCGCATGACGGGCGGCCAGTATACCCTGCGCCGCCGCCAGAGCGCCGATATTGCCGCCAAGACCGCACTGGAGCTGGATGTGTTCGATGCCTACACCGGTAAGACCCGCCCGGTCGGTTCCCTTTCCGGCGGCGAAAGCTTTTTGGCGGCGCTCAGCCTGGCTCTTGGCATCAGCGATACCATCCAGGAAAGTGCCGGCGGCATCAGCGTGGATACCCTGTTTGTGGACGAAGGCTTTGGCACGCTGGACGCCGACGCCCTGCAAAAAGCCATCGACACCCTGACTGCCCTTGCCGGTTCCGATAAGCTGGTCGGCATCATCAGCCACGTCGAAACCCTCCAGGACCGCATCCCCAAACAAATCCTGGTCCAAAAGACCAAATGCGGAAGCAAAGCCCAAGTAGAACTTGGTTAATTGGAAGTTAGGAGGGAGGAGTTAGGGCAATACCGCATAATTCTAAGTGCCGATACGGCGAGCGAGGTGCGGCA
>OGOY01000696.1_pt1 | contig 41287 bp, 37 predicted proteins | sample 1552811 | NCBI WGS metagenome assembly OGOY01 (sample SAMEA2580132, study PRJEB22360) | human gut metagenome | biome: human gut; feature: human-associated habitat; material: faeces | place: Denmark | collected 2008/2010 | reverse complement strand
ACACTTATTGTTATAGTATAACAAACTTTTATCATAGATGAAACACAATGTTTTTAGCGAGCTGACATTCTATCACATACTTTCGAATAAACAAAGAGCTTTGTAGCATTTAATAAATACTAAGATCTGTCAGGCAGGTATCCATATGTTTCGTCTGTTTATCCTTATATACAGACACAATTTCCAGACGCAGTGAGAATGTCTCCAACGGTTCGTCAAAATCAATTCGATCCGTTCCTACAAACTGATCATGCAACGTATATACCTTGCTGTTTCCATCCGAATCGTAAATGCGGACTTTTTTAATTCGAAGATTTCTATGATAGAGTCCTTCCTCTTTTTTGTAACCGTTACTAATCTCTATTCCTTTTATTTTATGTACCCCATCAAAATCCAATTCAATCCACGATCCGATTCCGGCACCATCTGCTCCTTCTACCCACGCGGTTCTATAGTCCCCGTCAATTGCATTCTCAGGATCATAAGTTGCTGTTTTGCCATTATTATCGGTCATAGGATCAAGCGCATCTGACGCCTTCACTTTTTTAATAATGGCATTACTGATATTTTCATCAATATCCGGTTTCTGTGCACAATACTGTGCCTCCTGCTGCCCCCTGTAATCGGATGCCGTATACGACAAGCGAATCTGTGTATCTGTATCTTTTTGCGTTGTAGTATAAGTCAACACATTCATGGCCTGCTGCTGTTCAAAAATCTGTTCGTAGCATCCTTGTAATTCACTGATATCTTTAATTTCAAAATACTTTCCGCCACTTGCATTTGCAATATTCTGTAAAACATCCGTCTCATTTTCCCCGGAAACCGAAATAAGATAAATAGGGATATGATACTGTTCCGACAGACTGATTACCGAATCCGCGGTTGCAGAAACCGAACAGTTATCTGCACCATCTGTAAAAGCAAGAATATATTTCTGTCCGGTCTGATGTACTTCCTGATACAAAGCATTTGTCAGGGTATCATAAAGAGCTGTGCTTCCTTCCGCCTCACGATCCTGCGCACACACTTCCCTCATTTTATCAATATCCGTTGTAAAACCATACAGTTCCTGCTGATCGCTGTTAAATGAAGTCATTGCCACACGATACCCGCTTTTCTCCTTCATCAAACCTAAAATATAATCAGCTGCATCAAACTCTTCCCCAAGTATTCCATCCATACTTCCACTGATATCCATGGCAAACGTAACTGTTTTCTGCTGGTTTACTCTATCTTTATAATAATCCAAAGAAAAATTCTGCTTCTTTTCTTTATTATTTTCCAACTCTGATAACGTAAACTGGTTCTTATCCAAATGATTGATATCATTTCCATCAAGATCTCTTACCGTAAAATATACGCTGATTTTCGGGTAATTACTTGTATCAATCTGTGCGATATCAATCGTGGCATCCTGCGCATCTGTTTTTTCCGTTGTCTGTTCTGTTTCTGTTGCAACATCTTTTTGTGAAATCTGTGATGATTGATTTGATTGATCATCTGGCTTTAAGTTTTGTTGTTTTCCCACCAGCAATACAATCAATCCGGCAATAATCACAACCGCCACTATAAAACAGATTCCGAAAGCAATCTTCCACTTTCTGTCCTTTTTCTGTTCTTTTCCACTCTCTTGCGTTTCCTGTATTTTCTTTCCACACACCGGACAAAAACTCTGCCCCTGTTTGATCGGACTTCCGCAATTTCTGCAAAACTTCTCTTTCATAATCTAAATTATCCTCCTTCTTTTTTAGTATAACGAATTCTCCTCAAAATTACAATTTCAGAACGCAAATTGGCAATTCGCGTTTTGTCAAAAACATCTTCCCGATCAGAATACCCCTGGGGTCTCCGGCTTCTTTGGCATGCACATTAACAACACAGCCCGCGGGAGATTCGGGGATGAAAATTGCCTGTGGGGTGATTGCGATTTTATGCGGGGAGATAATGAAAAAAGGAGATTTTTACAGCCCATTTTTCTTCGCGGACATTCCGCTTTACATCGTTTAATATGAAAATAACTCGACCTCAATCCTGTTGCGTGAATCTGCAATAGCAAGCATTTGTGCTTCTGCTGCTTTCTCTATTGTCACTGCAAGAGCCTATTTATCCCTTTCCTTTTGGTCCACTTTTATGCTTGATTAAAATCAGTTATCAAATAACAAACTTCCCATTATTCTGCATATATTTATTAATATTATTAGTTCTAACGGAACAGGAACCACTGCATGTTCCGATCCCTCTGATGGTAATGCATCAAGGCAGGCGATTCTGACTTGTTTCATGCGATAATAGTAGTTGGCCTTTGTGATAGAATTAAGCTCACACCATTCATCAACGGACATGCCCGCAGGGCGGTTCTTACAATCGTGAACCATTCTGGCCCACTCGTTAAGACGACACTTGCGTGCAACCAATACTGTTTGAGATTTCATAGACTTCCTCCATCTGTCGCGAAAGTTTAGCCTAAACTTTTAAGACTACACTTTTTTGACCGTCTTAATATTTTAGTCTATTTTCTCAAATTTGCTGTTGGTATTCTATGTATGGACTATGGAGCGTTTACCCTATATCCCAATCGGGAAGTATACAAACGTCGAAAAACTTTCAAATTTTTTCAAAAAATTTTTCAGGAAATGAAAAAAGCGTCTAAAAAGCATATCTCATGCCTTTCAGACGCTTGTCCTCAACATTATTCTTTTGTCATTGAAAATTATTCCTCTACCAGTTTTCCCACCACAACATAAGTCTTATCAAATATATCATCTGGACAGATGGAAAGTGTCACCAACTTATCGTCCTCATCCACCGATACATCCGATGTAAACGAGGACTGTTTGCAGACATGGGTTACTATTTTATCCCTATCCGCCACATTGTCTGGTATCGAATAGACCATGTCATCATATATTATCTTTTTTTATTTTCATCTTTTTCCTAAATCGAACAAATATTTATCAGCCTGAAGTCTATACATTTTTGCATATAGCCCATTCTTAATCATAAGTTCGGAATGGGTGCCTACTTCTTTTATCGTTCCCTCTTCAAGATATATTATCTTGTCAACATTAGTAATATTAGAAAGCCTGTGTGAAATAAAAATTACCGTTTTTCCATTAGATAATTCTAACATCTTGTCAAATATCTCTTTCTCCGAAATTGGATCAAGTGCACTCGAAGGTTCATCAAATATCATTATTCCACTCTTTTTAGAAAACACTCTCGCAATAGCGATTTTTTGATATTCTCCTCCCGAAAAAATAACACCTTCATTGTCAAATTCACGTGTTACTTCGCTATTTATTCCATTCTTTAAAGTTTGAATTTTATTTTTTAGATTAACAAACTCTAATGCTGTCATTACATCATTTTGTTGCTCATTACTATATTCAACCCTAGACATTTTTATATTCTCAGCCACTGATACTGCAAAAATTTGAAAATCTTGAAAAAGTGTTCCTATATATTTTCTAATAGATTGAGTACTGTAATTCCTATAATCTTTTCCTTGTATATATATACTTCCACTTGTTGGATCATATAATCTATTCAATAATTTTACCAATGTGCTTTTTCCTGCACCATTTCGCCCTACAATAGCAACCTTCTCTCCATGATTTATTGTTAAATTGATATTTTTCAAAATTTGTTTATCATTATTTGGATAACCAAAAGATACATTTTTAAATTCTATATCAACATTTTTTAAATCATCAATAACGTCTTCCCCATCTTTAATCTTAGGTTGATAATTCATAAATTCAAAAAAATTTTCAAGATAAATGGCATGTTCATATAATTCCGGAAATACTTTAATTAATAAAGTTAACTGAGATGTCAGTTGCTGACTACTATTTGCCAATGCTATAAAATCTCCCACTGAAATTAAACTCGATAATGTTCTATAAGATAAATAAATAATAACCCCTGAATTAAAAAACTGATTAATGCCATTTTGAAAACTGATAATTTTTACATATTTATTTGCAAAACAATTTGTTAGGTCAATTATTTCTTGTAATCTTTTTTCAAAACGCTTCTTTAATAAATTAGGAAATTTATTATATATACGTATTTCTTTTGCAAATTCTGCCTGTGCGCTTACTCTTTGTATATAATTCATTTCCCTTTCAATCGGAATTTTTTTTTGATAAAATATATTTTGATTTTTTATTGCTATCGCATTAAAAAGAAACGATAATGTAACGTTTAACACCGATACAATAATTATTATTGGTTCTACAGTCGCTATTATTGCAATAAATGCACTGATACCAAGCAATGAACTAATTAGTGTTGAAAAGGAATTTAATACTCCTAATATCCTGGTTTCTGCCTGTTCGCGTGCAGTTAATAACTTATTATAATACACTGTATTTTCATAACAATCTAAATCTAAGGCAACCGCCTTTTCAAATATTAGCATTTGCATTTTTCCTATGATTATCTGAGAATTTACAGGTACTACTTTCTGTTCAATCCATATTTGTATTACTGAAATTACAATATTTAAGACCAACAATGAAAAGATTATTATTAGTAAATCATAAAAACTTTTAAAACTACTTATAGCATCTATTACATATTTTAGTAATATAACCCCTATAATTGATTGAATGCTTTGTAAAATTGACATAAAGATAATTATTGGGATCTGTTTTGGGCAAAATTTGGCAACGTACTTCATCATTTCAAGATTATTTAATAATAATTTTTTCATGAATAATTTCTCCTAATGTCTTATATAAAAATCCAAAAACGTGTATAAAAAAGGCTTGAAAGCTTCCCCTTCCAAGCCTTTCTTTTATGCTCAGCCATTAGCCAAACATTACGTTACCTGTACAACCTGAACAACCACTTCTGCATCCTTTGCAAGTTCCTTTGCAACCTTTACAAGGACTATTTGTGCCACAAGCAAAAGGCACGATTTCATCTTTGCTTGGTTCTTTGATTAACATAAAGTCCATGCTTTTTCCTCCCTTCCATTTATGTAGTATTTATAAATCAATTTTTGATTTATACGATTTAATATATTGTCACAGTTCCTTCCTGATACCGTACACGGAATGTATTACTTTCAGGTAAATTGTACTTATATGATATATCTTTCCACCAATTACGACATTCTTTGTCAGCTCCTCTGATTTCATTATCCAAATTTGAGAAGTCTTCTTTTTTTAATCCAAATTCTTCAATTCTTTCGGGGTTTACTTCTAATATCTTTTTCACAGTTTCTAACGCATAAAACCTTTGTACTTTAATAACCAACTCTGAAATCTCAGATCTTAATATTTTTACTGTTTTCTCCATGATTACCTCCCTGTTGCTAATCATACATCCACTTTTTTGCCAACGCTCTCTCATCGTCATATATTTTATTGGCAACATAATCAATATAATTTAATTGAGGAATATTATCAGCAACAAACATATAGTTTTCTTTCATCAACTTCTTCAATTTTTCAACTAATATCTTTTGAGCGTTGGCTTGTATATATCCTATCCTACATTGATTAGATGAAGGTACATTTATTTCATCCGTAGCTACTTTACTATTGAGCAGACACCGATTACATGTTACAGCTTTACAGTTTCGACACATGGGAGATTTATCTCTAAAGTAACGTTGTTTTTCTGATTCATCTATCCCGCTTTCTATCGTTCCTATTGACCAATCCGGATTAGTAAAATAAAATCCAGGGCAAATATAAAATTTCCCATTAGGAGCTAACGCAACAGAACTAATTCCCGCGCCGCAATCTCGCTTTTCTTCGTTTCGCAAATATAATCTGTCAGTTAATATATTTATCTGAAAAGAAAAGTTTTCAGATTTATATAGTGAAACAATATAGTCTACTACATCCATCACTGCCACTTCATACTCATCTAAATCCTTCTCATTCCATTTTTCAATATCAGTTATAAAAATGTTCAATCTTTTTACCGATTCCCCATTAAACCACTCCACAGTACTTTTTAAAGAAGCAATATTGGACTTATTCACTAAATAATTCACAATTGGAGCAGTTACATGTCCTTGCGGTTTATCCATAATGCCTATACTTCTTGAAGGCACTGCAAACGATCTAGGATTATCAATTTCAAAAAATATTTTTTTATCTTTATCTAACTTAATTGGCTCATCCCCCAAAAAAATTGGTAAGACTTCGTTTTCTAAACAAAAATCTAATCCTTGCTTATATAAACTCTCCGACATTTTGTTACTACCTATATATTGCTTGGTATAATTGCAAAAAACAGGAGCCTCATCAGTTGTTATAAAATAAACATATTTTAGCTGATTATGTTGACTATACAAAACCCTTTCAATTGTCCTATCTGATGTTTTTCCTGTAACTTTTTCATATTTAGACCAAAAATATTTATTAGCCCTTACATTTGCTTTATGCATTTCGCAAATAGCAGTAACTCGTTTATATAAAGAACCATTTTCTTGAAAATTTTGTGCTACACACCAACCACAATCCGTACCAACACTACAATTACAACATTCTTCATTACTTACCGCATTCCAAGTTGTTCCACACAACGCACGTAATGCATTGTAATTTATTCCAGTGTTAATATTTCCAACAATTTTTTTTGCTTTATTTTCTGCACACATATCCAGAAAACGAATACATGGATATATATTTCCTTCACAATCAAATGCTAAACTTTTATATCCAGCTCCGCAACGATTAGTATCTAAAGCATTTATATGGAGTGGTAATCCTCTCTTTTTATCAAAATAGCTTACACTATGCGTTAAATATCTTCCAGATTCAAACATATAATCTGCAAGCTCTTTTAATTGAGTCTCAAATATTTGTGCGTCGCCTGGTTTCCATACATCCTCATATACAAGATTAGATTGAACTTCTTTAAATCCCAAATCCCATAAATGTATAATACTATCTTTCAGATAAATTAAATCGTCACTTGAAAATGTAGATTTTTGATAAATTTCTTCCCCAAAATCTTCTTTATATGTTTTAAAAGCTTCCATTACTGTATCGTATGAACCTTTTCCATCTTTTGTTATTCTTGTCAAATCATGTTTTTCTTTGGTCCCGTCAATACTGAAAGCAAAACCGCAATGTGCACGATGCTTTTCCACATATCTATGAACTTTGGGATTATTATATAATGTTCCATTTGTGGAAAATGATATTTGGAAGTTGTTAAACCACTTATGTTTGGTTACATACATCATTAAACATATATAATCCGTTATTTTATCAATTAGATCAATTTCCAGCAACGGCTCACCACCAATAAAATCTACCATCAAATTATCTGTCAATCCAGTACAATAGTCATCGCTCAGCAAAAAATCAACAATTCCTTTTGCTGTATCAAATGACATTTTATGAAAGCTATTCTTCCCCACCATATAACAATATGTACATGCAAGATTACATTCTTCTGTTACACAAAATGTTGCATTTAGATAATTACCATTCCCCCAACTGGTTGGCGTTGCATTTTTGCTATTGTAAAATCCTTCAAGAATAGCATCAGAATTAATAGTTGCCATATTATCCTCCTTATCCCACACCATTCCCCTCTTATTGTTATACAGAAAATGGTATTTTCTTCTATTTGTTATTTTTTTATTATTACAATTCTTTTGAACAATATAATTTTTGTGAGATATTCATGCCAATAATAAACAATATAACTGCACTTGCTAATATGAACATTCTTCCATTTTCAATTGAAACATGCATAACATTTAGTAGATATATTATAGCAAGCATACATGCAACTGCTAAAATAATACAAATAATAACTAAGACATCACATTTTTCTAACCCTAATAAATACAATCCTACATAAAATAATGAACAGAACGAAAGAGAAAATGAAACATCCATGAAAAACAATGTTAAAATATCGCGCATTCCAAGATCAAAATATCGATATCCTTTAAAAAAAACAACAATTCCTACAAATCCGGCTGCTAACGCTATTGAAATAACCAACCAAAATAAAAAGGCTAAAAACTTACTTTCTACAATTACTTTTTTATCTACAGGCAAAGACATTTCATATTTATACCACTTTGAACTTATATCTTTACGAACACTAATCAGCGCACTAACAGATATACTTAAAAAAATGGAACTAACAAATGCCTGAAGAATAAATTGACTATCTACAAAACTTATTATTCCAACTCCAATAACAAAAAGAATCAAAATTAATAGTTTTATACTATCTATTGTTTTATATATAGAATCCAAAAATAATCCCTTCATATTCACCTGCTCCCCTTTACTAATAACAATAAAATATTATCAATAGTTACATTATCAATTATTAATCCATTATACTTCTGCTTAATATACTCTATATCAGATACAAGTACATCCACTTGATAATCCTTTTTTATATACGAAATAACATCTTTTTTATCTATCTGCGCAAATTGTTTCGTTTTACACCTCACAATACCATATTTATATAACAAATCATCCGTAGATACCGATAGCAACACTCTACCGTTGTGAATAAAAGTAATGTAATCTGCTATTTTTTCAAGGTCACTTGTTATATGTGAAGAAATAAAAATTGACTTGGTTTCATCTTGAACAAAATCTAAAAACATATCTAACATTTCATCACGAGCAATTGGATCTAAACCACTTGTAACTTCATCAAGGATTAACAATTTAGGAGAATGTGATACAGCCACCGCAAATGCTAATTTCATTGTCATCCCTTTCGAAAATGTCGATACTTTTTGTTTTTGCGGCAAATGTAATTTTTCTAAGTATTTTGTAAAAACATCATTATCCCATTGCTTATAAATACCTCGCATTATTTTTGAAATTCTTTGAGGTGTTAAATCTCCCGAAAAATTACTCGCATCATAAGCTACTCCTAACTGTTCCTTTATATCTGTTCCAATATCATCTCCACTTATTTCTTTTCCAAATAATTTTATAGTACCTGCGTCCTTTTTTAACGTACCTAAAATACATCCAATTGTTGTTGTCTTTCCGGCTCCATTTTCTCCTACAAATCCCATTATTGAACCACAAGGCAGTGAAAATGATACCTCATCTAATGAAAAGCCACTTTTAGGAAAAGTTTTTTTTAGGCTTCTCACCTCCAATATACTTTTTCCTTCACTACTCATAAATTCATCCTCCATAATACATATTTAATAAATCATGCAATTTTTCAATCGGTATTCCATTATTTTTCCCAACTTCCACTACCTCTTGAAGCATTTCCTCTATCTTTTTCAAATTCTCTTCTCTAATTTTCTTTATGTCATGGGATGCTATAAAACTCCCCCTCCCAATAATCGTTTCTATAAATCCTTCACGTTGTAAATCTTCATACGCATGTTGAACAGTAATAACACTTACTCGAAGTGATTTAGCCATTGCACGCATTGGTGGAATAGCATCTCCCGCCTTCAATTCTCCGTTCATTATCATAGCTTTTATTTGCGTTGAAATTTGCTCATAAATCGGCTTATTTGTGTTGCTACTAATAATAATGTCCACAAAAATTGTTCCTTCCAGATTTGTATTTCTTTTTATATAAAATTGTCATTATTGTTTAAGTACATTCTATACTATGTTTCTTATATTGTCAACAACTACATTTCACAAAAAGTTTTCATTAATTTTTTTATTATTCTGCATTCTTTAAATGGCAAAACAATCATGGTTATACCGAGCAAAAAGTTATACCAAACTTTTTCGCAACAAATGGCATAAATAAAGGCTTTTTTTCTTGTGTTCGGTATAATAAATAGTTCTGTACAACCTTAGCAAGCACTGCCTGTGTCATGACACAGGCGAAATTTCCCACACTTTCCCATCGTCTGTGCGGATCAATTTCCATAGGGAAGTATCCCTACCCCTCTTTTCTTCGGTTCCGCACCGGAATACCTTGACCTTTCCTGCCGCTTTTGCTACAATCTGCTGTGGGTGATTGCGCCCAAAACTGAATAAAACCTGAAACGGGCTGTTGTAAAATCGAACATTTTACAGCAGTTTTTTTGTACCCAAAAATGAGAAAGGAAGTGGCAGAAATGACAAAGCGAAACCGCACCAATCCGGTGCAATTTTATCTCAGCGATGATGAGCAGTACATCCTCAACACCAAGTTCAAAGCATCCGGCATGAAGAGTATGTCTGCCTTCCTGCGCAAGCTGATTTTATATGGATATGTGTATGAAGTCGATTACAGTTACCTGCGAAATTACAATACGGAACTGGGACGTATCAGCTCCAGTTTAAACCAGATCGCAAAGAGGGTAAACAGCACCGGAAACATTTATCAGGAGGACATAGATGAAGTAAAGGAGTTGATGAACGAAGTATGGCATACACAAAAATCCATGCTATCAAAGCAACCGTTGATAAAGCCATAGAATATATCTGTAACCCGGACAAAACCGATGAACAAATCTATGTTTCGTCTTATGCGTGTGCGCCCGAAACTGCGGCGATTGACTTTAAATATACGCTTGACCATTGCAGGGAAAACAGTCCCAACAAAGCCTATCATCTCATACAGGCTTTTGCTCCGGGCGAGGTCGGTTATGAGGAAGCACACCGCATCGGAAAAGAGCTTTCAGACAAGGTTTTAGAGGGGAAATATTCGTATGTTGTCATCACGCATATTGATAAGGGGCATATACACAACCATATCATCTTCTGTGCGGCTGATAACATCGAATACAATAAATACCATGACTGCACACAGACCTACCACCGCATCCGCCACCTGAGTGATAAACTGTGCAAAGAACACAATCTTTCTGTCATCATTCCCGGTGGTGAACGTGGCAAAAAATACAAGGAATGGCAGTCTGAGCAGAATGGTTCGACCTGGAAAACACAACTCAGACGGGACATCAATTTTTGCATTAAGTCAGCTTCCACTTACGAAGAATTTCTGCTTCTGATGCGGGCAAAAGGTTACGAAATCAAAGGGGAAACTTTTGGAGAAGATGCCGCAAAATATATCTCTTTCCGTCCTCTGGACAAGGAGCGTTTTGTGCGTGGCAGTGCGAGGTCTTTAGGAAAAGAATACACAAAGGAACGTATCCAGGAACGCATCGAAAAGAAACGGGAACGAAAGGCAGTGATCCCGAAAAAAGACTACTCTGCCCGCAGGATCATTGACACCTCGGACGAGAAATTCCAGAACAGTCCCGGACTGCAACAGTGGGCGGCAATCGAGAATCTGAAGATCGCCGCACAAAGCTATAACGAAGCCGGTTCTCTCTCCGATCTGGAGCATAAGATTACTGTAAAAACCGAAGCCGGAAGATCTGCCAAGCAGAGCGTTGTGGAACTGGAACACCGCATGAAAGACCTTGCGGAAATCATCAAATATGCCGAGCAGTATAAAGAAAACCGCTCCTACCATATCGCCTACAAAAAGTCAAAAAATCCTGACGCATATTTCCGCAGATATGAGAGCCAGATCATCCTCTATGGTGGCGCAAGGCGTATGCTGGAGCAGGCAAGCATCAAGCTAAAAGGATTGAATGTGGATAAGCTGCGAGCCGAGTATCAGGCATTGGAAACGCAGAAAAAAGAACTGACCGCAACCTACAAAAACTGTGAAAAAGAGGTGCGGGATTTGAAGCAGAAACAGGAAAATCTTAATCGGTATCTCGGACGGACACAAACCAATCCGGTACAAGAACAATTTAAGAAAAAGAATAATCTTGAAAAATGCCATATAATGCTTGCATATTTCACTTGTATATAGTATATTATAGATAGCAATTGGGGTATGTGTTTGCGGACACATACTTGGAGGAGTCGGAGTAATCCGGCTCCTCTTTAATTTTCAACAAAAAAGATGGTAGCCAAAAGGATATTCCTAATGACTACCAGTTTCTTGTAATCACCGACAGCAAACCAATCCTTTCTGGAATCACTGATGCCATTTTTCAGAATCAGATGCAGCTCCTTGATAAATTTTTCCGTCAATGCCAATTTTGCGTGATCAATAACTATATCAATACATCCGAAATGGTTTGCCGTTTCAATCACATCATCTACATTGAGCACTTCTTTTTCTATACCAAGGGTATTCGTCTCGAAGATATATCGAGTCTGATCGTGGGTCAGCCGACTGCCTTCCATATGGTTTGAATTATATGTTAAATCAATCTGCGTCTTATGATAAATGCCTCCAGAGTATTTATTTGCTTTCTCATCCTGCAAAATATCCAGCAAGGTCGTTGGTTTTTCTTTCTTCTTGTTAGAACGCTCCGGCTTTTGGGCATTTTCCGGAATATTCCATGTCTTTCCGGTAAGAAATGCTCCCGACACACGCCCATGGGCACAATAATTTCTTACACTACGTTCAGATACATCCCATTTTTTGGCTATTTCAGCAACTGAAAAATATCGCATCTGCCGCCCTTTTTTGTTGTAATGCAGTCTTAAAATTTTTCAGAGACTGTCTCAGGACACTGGTTGTTTTGGTCCTGCCTTACATGAATAACCATAACAGCAAAAAGAAGTAGTATTCTCAAAAATATATTCTCCCCGAAAATGCCACATGCGGTAATTCATAAAAAATACTGTCCCCCGGACAGATCGGACGATACAGAGGATCTGCCACAATGATCCCTGCACTTTTAAGTGCCTCTTCCATTGCTTCCTCTCCAAGCACCATTTTATCTTTTTCACCGAGCAAATCCGCACATTCCTTTAACGGACACAGTACGCGGGCGGCACGACCATATCTTTTTTCAATCCCTGCTGCTAATGATCCCATAGTGACAGGTTCTCCGACCAGCGTGATATCTGCCTCCTGCTGCATGCGGTTCTGCAAATATACAACCGCCGGCTCTGCCTGCCGTGTGGCTGCACGCTCCAGTGCATTTGAAATATCTTCTGCCAGCCACTCGTTTGGTGTTCCGATCACATATGGTATTTTGTACTTCTCCCAGAGTATCTTTGCCACACGGAGTCCTACTGCCGAAACAACCAGATTAACGTCTGCCTCCGCTGATCTTTGCAACGTTTTCAAATCATCGCCCATCGCCCACACAGACATAACCTGCCATCCGTATTTCTGCAGATTCTCTTTTAAGGTTTCTGCATTTTTCTGTGGTCCGAAATCAAGTGGTGTCACACCTAACAGATTTACCGTGCGCGAAGAGGGATCTCTATTCTCCTGCCTGTCCGGTTCTCTGACAAACCGCTTTGCGATTTCTTCGAGTGCAATGCCCGCTCCATACACATAATCATTCATCCCGTTCGTCGGCACGGAAAATGCCGGAATTCCGGTTTCTGTCTCAATCACACGCGCAATTGCAGGAAAATCCGTACCATTCATAAATGGAATAGGCGAACCTGCCAGCGCGATAAATTTGGGATGCAGTTCACGGGCTGCATACTCGATATCATCAATAAATTTTCTGTCATTTCCCATGATCGCGTCAATTTCTGTAAGTCCCGAGATAAAAATAAGACTGTCCTGATCGTACCAGCGGATTTCATCATGCGTATTGTAAGTAGAGTTGCATCCGGAAGGATCATGCATAACTGTCATTCCGCCAAGTTCATACAGTGCAGAACAGACCCCTGACACATCGGCCGTATAAACCGGTATCATTCGATAAGATTGTCTCATAGACAGCACTCACACCCCCATCCTTTTTGTACAACAAGTTTTTCTGTATCCTTTTCATTGAGATATGCATCCATCATCAGCTCTGCGGTTCTTCGAATACCGTCAAATCCATACAGACCTTCTCCCTGTACCAGATTGACAAAGTGACGGCTTCGGCCAAAATAGGCCGCTTTCTGTCCGATTGCCAGCACTTCCCCGCTTGCACCTCTTGGCAGTACACGCATCTTCACCTGAATCGTTGCGATCAGCTCAAGTTCCGGTGCATGCTCCTGCAGCCAGAAAAAATCTGCTTTTTCTTCCGGACTGATACTGTCCAGATAAACAGCTTTCACACAAAAGCCATGTGTCAGAAGCAGTTTTGCCAGTCCAAGTGGTCTTGGATGATACAGATAATCCAGAGTGACCGGCATATCCCCGATCAGATTTTTTGCTTTTGCCAGAGCCTCCTCACAGGACTCCTGCTCGCGGGCCAGCTCATCTTCTGTCAGTTCCGGCAGTCCGAGTGCATCGGTCAGCTGCTTTAACTGCTTTCTGATCTCATCATAGTCAAAACTGCCGGGCAGATACAGAGATTTTCGTCCCAGGCGGCCTGCCTGTGCCTCCATCCCGTATTTTCCAGCCGGATAGCAGTCGATAAACAGGCATCCCCTGCTCATATCCAACAGTTCCTGCCAGGTTTTACATCCGGGCAGTTCCAGCACCTTATAATCATATCGTTTTAACAGACGCTTAATATCACTGTTCTCATCCAGAACAAAATCACTGCCAAAGACAGATACTGTTTTAGCGTCCGGCTCACAGCCCAAAAGAGGATCATACATTGCTTTCCGCAGCTTCTGGTCCGGTGTCAGTCCATGTTTTTGCATAATCGGGTCCATATAACAGCGGATAAAGCAGATGTCAGGAAAACGATGCTCTAGTTCCCTGTAAATATAGTTCAGATTACTTCCCACAAAATGATGCAGACAAACGGTAAAAAGCAGAACCGCCTCAGGATGGTCCTTCCGTTTATTCAACACATCCGTCACACCCTCGATGGTAATATCCTCCAAATTGCCGCTTAGCAGATTCTGCTCCTCCACAAGAACAAAAGAAAAACGGTCTGCTGCATTCATTTCTGCCGCAGTCAGTACAACACCACGCATACAGTTATCCGCACAGACATAGATCTGGATAGATTCCGGAACCTGCATTCCCGTATGCACAATATTCCAGTTGCCATGCACCGGCGAATTATACTCCAGTGCCGAAACAAATGGTGTTGGAAATGAGGCATCTTTTATTTTTACCACAGCATCTTTCGAATCAACGGTTTCCCCCACACGACGTAACATTACGCTTCCTCCTGTATATATCCGGACCTTACCTTATCGCTTTTCGCTTCCAGAATGCCACCGCATATGCGATACATCTGCATGGCAAGCGCACGGTATTCGTCTGCCATTTCACCTGTTGGATAACACTCCATCAATGTTTTTTTCTGCTCCTCTGCCAGTGCCACCTGCCCGCTGTGTGATAGTGTACCAATAACAGCTGTGTGAAAATCGTCTGCCAGTTCTGCCACTTTTTCCTCTTCCCGCGGGACATCCCTGCGATTTAAAATGAGTCCACCAAGCCCGGCATATCCACGGTTTTTAAAATTTTCCACTGCCATGGCAATATTTGCAGCTGCATGAATTGCCATGTTTTCCCCGGAGGTAATAATAAATATTTTGTCCGCATAACCGCCCCGCATCGGCATGGAAAATCCACCGCATACCACATCTCCGAGTACATCATATAAAACCACATCCGGTTTGTATACATCATATGCGCCAAGCTCTTTTAACTTTTCCAGTGCCGTGATGATACCACGGCCGGCACAGCCAAGTCCCGGTGTCGGTCCACCGGCCTCCACACAGATAACACCATTATACCCAATGCGTATCATATCCTCCAGCTGCAACGCCTGCTTTTTCTCATTATATAAGTCGAGCACGGCCGGCACAGCCTCTCCATGACGGAGCAATATGGTAGAATCTGCTTTCGGATCGCATCCGATCTGCATCACCTTAAGCCCCATTTCTGCCAATGCAGCCGCTACATTTGAAACGGTAGTGGATTTTCCGATTCCGCCTTTTCCATATACTGCTATCCTGATCAATCCTGTGTTCCCCCTTCTGCCGGAGTAATGACATTCGAATATGCAGTCTTTGCGAATACGCCTTTTAAATGTCCGATTTTTCCGGAAAGTGCACTGATCGTGTCCTGTGGTGCATCAATGACAATGCTTATGATGCTGATTCCTTTTGCACGGTATGGTATGCCCATTCTGCCTACAATGTACTGACGTGCTTCATGAAGAAGGATATTTAATTCTTCAATGGCATCCTCCTGTTCTACAATAATTGAAATAACTGCCACTCTGGTTTCCATGCCCTGACTCCTCCTGTTAACAGATTCTTGGTAAAAGCTCTCCCCCCGGCTGTGGAAGCAGTGCCTGTGTGCCGATTTCCGTCTCCATTATAACTCTTCCCGGTTCCTCTGCGATCACTTCACCAATAATAGCTGCATCTGCGGAATATGGACATTTTTTCAATGTTTCTACAATGCCCTCTGCCTCTTCCTTTGGTGCCATGATGACAAGTCTTCCTTCGCATGCCAGATATAAAGGCTCAAGTCCAAGCATCCCGCAGACTCCTTTTACTTCCGGCCGTACCGGAACAGCCTCTGCATTTAAACGGATGCCTACGCTGCTCTGACCTGCGATCTCATACAGGACTGTTCCGACGCCGCCTCTGGTCGCATCACGTATCACATGCAGGTTGTGTGTGGTATCCATGACTGCCTTTACGGTCTTCCACAAAGGTGCACAGTCACTGGTCACATCCGCATCGATGCCAAAATCTTCCCGCTCTAACAGGATCGTACATCCGTGCCGTCCGATATCACCGGTTACGATGATTGCATCTCCGGGCTTTGCCAGTTCTCCGCCGACGGTCACTCCTTCTTCGATCTCCCCCATTCCGGTCGTGGTGATAAAAATTCCATCCACCTGTCCTTTTCCGGCAACCTTTGTATCTCCCGATACAATATGTACCCCGGCCTCTTTTGCTGTTTTTTCCATGGCAGCTGCGATTTCTTCGAGTTTGTCCATTGGAAATCCCTCTTCAATTACAAAAGCGCAGGTAAGATAAAGCGGTTTTGCACCCATACAGGCAAGATCATTTACCGTTCCGCAGATAGACAGTTTGCCGATATTTCCCCCCGGAAAAAATGCCGGAGATACAATAAACCCATCTGTAGATACTGCCATTCTTCCTGCCGGCGGAACTAATACCGCTGCATCATCTGCCGTCAGATCATTGTTTACAAAATGCGCCTTAAACACCTGATCAATCAATTCGGATGTCTGCTTTCCACCGGCACCATGTGCCATCGTTACTGTTTTATTTTCCATGATGTTTTTTCCTTCTTTCTTATGAATACTGATAATATGCAGAGCAGGCTCCCTCACCGGACACCATGCAGGCGCCGATCGGATGCTGCGGTGTACAGCCTTTTCCGAATACTTTACAATCGGATGGTTTGCATTTTCCCTGAAGTACATCGCCACAGCGGCAGGCCGGATTTGGTTTTCCTTCAATTTTCGGCATCTGATATTTGAGACGTGCATCGAACTCCTGCCACTCCTGTCTTAATTTCATGCCGGATTTCGGAATAACACCCAGCCCTCTCCATTCGCAGTCACAGGCTTCCATCATCTCATCTACAAGCAGCTGTGCCTCCCTGCTTCCATCCTGTGTCACCACTCGCGGATAGCAGTTTACAAAAAATGGCTTTCCTTCCTGAAATTTTACCAGCGCAACCGCCAGTGCTGTCATCAGTTCTTTTGCCGTAAATCCTGCCACAACACCGCTGACCCCTTCTTCGGTCAGAGCTTCGCAAAGACGTGTTCCCGTAATGGCATTGACATGTCCCGGATATAAAAATACATCTGCACTGTCCTTTAATGCCTCATACGCCTGAGGCATGGTTTTGTTTGCCACCAATATAGAGTAATTATCCAGTCCATCTTCTCTTGCCGCCTTTACGGAAAGACATCCTGCCGGTGTCGTTGTCTCAAATCCGACCGACAGAAATGTCACCTGCTCATCCGGATGTTCTCCGGCATATTTTTCGGCATCTGCCGGAGAATACACAACATGGATTTTCGCTCCCTGTTCTCTGGCTCCCGCAAGGCTCATATTGGTTCCCGGCACTCGCACCAGATCACCAAATGTACAGATTGTAACTCCTTTTTCCAATGCCAGATAAATAGCTTCATCTATAAAACTAACCGGTGTTACACATACCGGACATCCCGGTCCGGAAATCAATTCTACCTGTTTTGGCAGCAGTTTACGGATTCCCAGCCGGAAAATCTCATGTGTGTGCGTACCGCACACTTCCATGATCCGCACATCCGGGCCATCATAATTTTCAATGATCTCTCTGGCTGTTTTCATTATAAAAATTCCTCCATGAGCTGCTCGGTTTCACTGTCGTCCTCATCGGTGATTTTTGCAATTGCTACACCTGCATGCACCATAACATAATCTCCCGGCTCCAGATCTTCCAGAAGCTGGGAAGAAACCTCTCTTTTGGCACCGCCTGCATCAATGACCGCCGTGCCATTACTGATTTTTACTACCTTAGCTGATAAACCTACACACATCTTTTTATCCTCCTATTTCTGTAATTGATACATCCCATATGCTGCCTGTCCGATTGCAATTCCTCCGTCATTCGGCGGAATCATACGGTGCCGCAGCACTTCGAATCCTTCCTGTAACAGTCGTTCTTCTGTCAGACGCAGCAGTAACCGGTTTTGGAATACGCCACCGCTTAAGGCAACTTTATCCCTGCCACTGCTTTCTTTTGCTTTGATACAGGCAGCTGTAATCATTTCTGCCAGTACCTGATGAAACCGATATGCCAGCATCCCGGTGTCTTCGCCCCGCATTTTTGCTTCTGTAATCTGCTGCACCAACATCTGTGTATTTAAAACGAAACGCTCTTTTGTTTCATGCAGCAGTATATCCTTATTTTCCTTTTGCTCCTGTGAGATATTTGAGAGGTTCTGCTGCTCGTATGCCTCTGCTGCAAACTGCAATGCCGTCGATGCTTCCCCTTCAAATCCTGACCTGCGCCTGATCCCGAGTATCGCACTGACGGCATCAAAAAGCCGTCCTGCACTGGTTGAAGCCACCGCATTAATCTTCCGGTCTGCCATGGTGAACTGTACCCTGCTTTCCTGTTCGCTGCAAAGACCCAGTGTTTCCATGATCTCCCATGCCCTTTTGCGATCTTTCGTATATCCGTAAATCATAGAGACCGCAATACGCCAGCCCTCTTTTGCAGAAGCATCGCCCCCCATCTGTAAAAACGGGGTAATACTTCCGAATCTTGTAAAATTCCCATAATCCGCCAGCAGGATCTCTCCGCCCCAGATCGTGCCATCCGTTCCATATCCGGTTCCGTCAAAAGCGACTCCGATGACCGGATCATGACAGTCATTTTCTGTCATACACGATAATATGTGTGCATAATGATGCTGCACTCTTATCACCGGATATCCAAGTTCTTCCGCTACAACCGTAGAATTGTATTTTGGGTGCAGATCACAGACCACAGCCTGTGGCTTTACTTCCAGCAATGTCTGAAACCGGTGTATTGTCTCCTGCAATGCCTTTACCGTTCTTAAGTCCTCCAGATCTCCCACATATGGTGACGGATAAAACCTGTTGTCCACACCTATGCAAAAGGTATTTTTCAATTCCCCGCCAACCGCGAGCACCTGTCCTTTCCAGTCTGCTTTTGTCATAAACGGCAGCGGTGCATAGCCTCTGGAACGCCGGATCATGTACGGTTCATTTCTGTAAAAATCCATCACCGTATCATCTGCCCGTATCCTGATTTTGCGGTTATGTGACAGCATCGCATCACACAAATGGGATAATTCGGCAACAGCTTCCTCATCCTCACGACAGATCGGTGCACCGGAAGTATTTCCACTGGTCATCACCAGAAGATCCGGCATCTCGATACCATCATCATACTGAAAAATCAATAACTGCACCGGTGCATATGGAAGCATCACACCAACTTTTGGATTGTTCGGTGCCACCGAAGATGCCAGCCCGCCATCGCTTCGTCTGTCCAGTAACAGAATCGGTTTCTGATGTCCGGTAAGAATCGCCTCCTGCTCCGGCGTCACCACACATTCCCGTTTTACAACCGATTCATCTTTTGCCATAACTGCAAAGGGCTTGGCCGGGCGGTTTTTTAATGTTCTAAGACGGCAGACCACTTCTTCATTTGTAGCATCACAGCACAGATGAAACCCTCCGATTCCCTTGATTGCTACAATTTTGCCTTCACGAATAAGCCGGCGTGTATATGTAATTGCGGCACGTCCCCGCTCGGGTCTGCCGATCAGATACACCTGTGGTCCACATTGGTTGCAGCACACCGGCTGCGCGTCATACCGCCTGGTTTTCTCATCCGTGTATTCTTTTGCACAGTCCGGGCACATCGGAAACTCTTTCATACTTGTGCGTTCCCTGTCATACGGCAGAGCATCCAGAATCGTAAGCCTTGGTCCACAGCAGGTGCAGTTGATAAACGGATGCAGATACCGTCTGTCTTTCGGGTCAAACATTTCTTCCTTGCACTCATCGCAGATTGCAATATCCGGGGAAATAAAGATTTCCCCTTTTGTTTTTTCACTTTCGATAATGTCAAAATGTTCAAACTGTTCTGTTGTATCTGCGGTGATATCCTCTGTATTTATCTTCAAAACAGCCGCACGCTTCGGTGGATGTTCTTTCAGACTGTTTAAAAATCCATCGATCTGTTCTTTTGTCCCCTGTGCATAAATTTCCACATAGGGTCCTTTATTGCAAACAGTTCCGTAAATTCCATGGTTTGTCGCATGGCGGCTTACCGTTGGCCGGAAACCAACACCCTGAACGATACCGTATACCCGGATGCGCCAGGTCATCTCATTCTTATACACACTTTTCTCCAATCGTACACTCCCTTATTGCGGGTCACATCTTACAAGACAACCGGCAACTGTTATCTCATCTCTGCAAGATGCCCCGACACCGCAAAATGTATCGTATCCACAAAGATTCCGTCAAATTCCGGTGTCATACGCTTCATACATGGATCCGCGTAAATCACATCATATTCCATGTTTTCCACCAGCCTTATATAATCTTCTTCATCCCGCAGATGCAGATCTGTGTCACTGCAAAGCTCTGACTTTATCATAAACCAGCTTGCAACTGTCACCTGTGCATCCTTTGCTTTTTTTTGTATCTCTTCCCGGATTGCAGATCCGATCACCTGCTGCTGTACAATAAGTACCTTTTTCCCATGATAATCCATATCGTAAACCAGTTCATCCACCAGCGGATAGCCTGTCTCGTACGGTGTTCCATATGTTCGTTCCAGATATTTCGCTGCCTCTAAAGCGGCCGGCGATACCACGATATTTTTTTCCACATTGGAAACCGATTTTACATCATCAAGTCCATTTCCCATTCCAAAGCAGACAGCAGTTTTTCCTTCTGCCGCAAAACGCTCCCGGATACGGTCTGCTGCACGCAGATCACTGATATCCTGTGGTGTCATGCCAAGTATCCCGATTCTGCCCAAAATCACGTCTTCTTTTTCACCTGCAAATACCAAAAACAGTTCCTTCCAGGCTTTTTCTTCCCCCTTGTCATACAATTCCATTCCATCCGTATCCACAGTCAGAATCGGCAGATCCACTTTTTTCTCCGTCATACGCTTTAAGGCATGGTAATCCGTTCCGATAACGGCCGGAACCGGCGTCCCGATAATCGCTGCAAACTTTGCATCCAGTTTTGTCACGGCATCTGCAAGCTTTGCCACCAGCCTGTCATCACGGCCGAGAATTGCATCCATATCGCGAAGCCCTGCACTAAACAGTGCGCTTTTGCTCTCAAACCACCGCAGCTCATCAAATCCACAGATATTTCCGGTACAACCACCGGCATCGCAAATGACGATAATACCGCCAAATTCATATAATACAGACACCGCACCTGACTGATCCGGTGCAAATGGTGTCAGATATTTTCTCAGTCCTCTCATTGTGTTATACCTCCGCCAATGCCTCAAACAGTCTGCGCACACCGGCATAACCGTATGGCTGCCGTTCTTCATTCCAGAGCACATTGGAACATTCTTTATGATAATAGCCGGCATCTTTTCCTATGGTCATATTGACGCCGGACTGACTTTTGTCATAATACAGCATGGTCGGTTCCAGATTGGAAAAAACTTTCGTATCCGGGCTGATTTTTGCCAGTTGTTTTACATAGACAAAGTTTTCACCGGATAATGTTCCATAAATCTCCGACACACGAAATCCATAGTGTACCAATGCAAGTGCCAGTTCGAACGGATCTGCGTTCATCCATTCTCCGACGGCAAATACTGCATCCGGATGTATTTCCCGGAATTTTTCTACCGCCTCCTCTGCTGCCTTACGCGGTATTTCATCCTCAAATTCCACACCCAGTGCAGCGGCAAGAGCACGATACTGACTGGCAATTTTATCGATCTGATATAATCTGCGCAGCTCGATATATGGAATTTTCAGCCGGTCATGAAAATCCTCTGCTGCAAAGCGCGCTTCCGGATGCAGTACCAGATTAAAATTTGCTTCCGACATGGTCTGATACTGTGCATAATCCTTGCACCTGGAAATCTCATGGATTGTTTTTACTCCTGCCCCATGAAGCAGATCATACAGCTCACAGTCATCCGTAAGCGGTGAAAAATATCCCAGTAAATTCACCACATTTCCTTTTTTCTTTTTCGGTTCCAGCAACGAATAAACGGACTGCCGCACATGCACCATCGGTGGTTTTCTGCCCTCTCTGGTCAGTGCATACATATAACATGGCCTTACCGGAACCCCTGCATATTCCTCTGCCTTGTGACAGACACGCTCCATATCCGTGCCAAGCAGCGCATCCACACAGGTAATACATATCATCACAACAGACGGCTTTTTCTTAAGTCCTTCGCATATTTCCGCTACTGCCTTAGGGATCTTTTTCAGGTGCCTTCCGGTCACAATATCCGTCTCATCCATCAACAGATAATAAAAACGGTCCTGATAGGCCCGCATCGAACTAAGCACCGAGGTATTGCGGCCACAGCATCCCGGAGACACGATCAACATAACAGAATCCGGAACCGCCAGACCTGCACGTTTGACACCAAATCCTTCTGCTCCCGGAGAATTGAATGCCAGCGTTGCAGGGGAACTGTAGATCAGATGTGTATGGGAAATAAGCTGTCTGGGAATGTTATTTTTTCCAAGCTCATCCAGCTCTTTTACCGTACAAAAATATGCTTCCTGTCTCATGCGTTTTCCTCTTCTTTCCATAACAATGTGGCAAGATCAAAGAAACATCTGCTGATTTCAGAGGCCGGATCTCCTTCGATCACAGTCTTTCCCTGCTCTTCCCAGTGAATAATTTCATTACTTCGCGGCACTTCTCCCACAATCGGCACCCCGATCTTTTCTGAAAATGCCTGTACTTTTTCTTTCTCATTTTCCACATTTCTGTGATTTAACACGATGCCAAATACCCGGGCATAACTGCGATCCTCAAAATTTCTGACTGCACTGGAAATATTGTTGGCAGCATACAGTGCCATTTTTTCACCGGATGTAACGATCAGAACCTTATCCGCATATCCCTCACGAATCGGTGCTGCAAATCCACCGCACACAACATCACCTAATACATCATACAAAACCACATCGGGTTTATAATGTTCGAATAGTTCCATATCTTCAAGAAGCTGAAAAGTCGCAATAATTCCACGCCCCGCACAGCCAAGTCCCGGTGTCGGTCCGCCCGTCTCAATGCAGAGGATTCCTCCATAGCCTTCCTTTGAAATCTGCGCCAGCTCATCCGGCTCCTCGTCCTCTTCCCTCATATAATTCATTACCGGACGAAGTGGCTCACCACCAAGTAAATTAATGGTGGAATCCGCTTTCGGATCGCATCCGATCTGAATGACACGTTTTCCCATATTTGCAAAAGCTGCTGCAAGATTGGAAGTCACTGTGGATTTTCCAATACCGCCCTTTCCGTATACTGCTACCTTTAACATGCTATCCTCCTGTTATTTTCAACGCAAAAAACCATCTTTCGGGCAATCTGTCAGAAAGATGGTTCTGTAAATCCTTATTTCTTAACTATTCCTGCTCGGATCATCCTTGCCGTCAGAGTTTTTATTCATTTATATTAAAATTGTTCAACACAATTACCGTCGTATCTTTTTCACCAAATGCTCTGCAGATGAATGAATCAGATACCGTAATTTTCCCAATCATTTTATCAGCTGTTATACAAATTAGTCAACACGAACTGCATGCTTCAATCCCCTACACCTGCATATTCCAACATATTTAAGCCTATGGCCTGTCGTGTTTTTCATAGGTATACTCTCACGTCATTTTATTTTCTACAGACAGTATACCATAAAAATCAGAAATTGCATCCTCTTCATTTGCACCAAATATAAAAAATGACTCTGTGGGATTTGCCCACAGAGCCATTTTTTCTATTTGCCTTTTATTTCAGATATCCGTTTGTAACCATATCTACAATCTCACCTGTCGGAATGGAAAATTCGACCATTCCCATATATCCCGGTGCTACTTCATACTTGTCAAATACAAGGGTAAGTTTTCCCTTCTCATTGACATAGAAATTTGTCTTATTGCTGATGGACTTGAAATTGAACTTATTGTTTTCATCGTCCACAAAATAGGTAACATCTGCATTCTCTTTCATCTGTGCCCGCATCTGTTCTTTGATATTGTCGGAAATCCGGTCAATATAGCCGCTTCCTTTTTTGAACAGATTTTTCAGAGTGATTTGTTTTCCGGATTTTTTATCCACACTGAAAATCTTTGCATAACTCTGGGAGCCGCCCATAGCAATTACCGTATCAATCCGCAGGCAAAACATCTTGTCGTTGTCGGTTACAACCTTATATCCGGAAGTAAGGCTCTCGTTTCCCTTCTCCCCCTTCTTTACGTCTGCCACATCTTTTTTATAATCTTTGATAAATTTATTCTGATAACTGGATATTGCAGCATTCAGTTTTTCACTTTCGCTTTTCATGACTTTTCCGTCTGTACCTGTAATTTTCACTTTCGGAATCTTTACGCTGGCTTCCATCCGTTTGTCTTTCTGGTGATCGGTATACTTCTTTGCCAGCGATACTTTATAAACCGGCAGACTTGTTTTTGCCTGTGTAACCACCGTTCCTGCTCCCATTGTCACCAGCATTGCCGCAGCAGCTACTGCAATACCTGTCTTTTTTAATACACTACTAAGTTTACTCATTTTATGTTCCTCCTTGTTTTTTGTTTCTATCTATTAGACCATTCATCACGCATAAAAGTTTCAAAATTACAAAAATTTCCATTTTATTTTTCTGCTGCCCGGCTTCATTGAAAAAAAACAGGAAAAAAGCTATAATAATATAAGTTTGCCATATAAAAGCAAATACAGATATTAACATAAGAAAGGGCGAAACATATGACTTCAGAACAACAAAATCCACTTGCCGTGGACAAAATTTCTTCGCTGATTCTGCGCTTTTCCGTACCGAGCATTATCGCCATGCTTGTCAGTGCGGTATACAACATTGCAGACCAGCTTTTTATCGGAAATGCGGTCGGCACACTCGGCAATGCCGCTACCAACATTGCATTCCCACTTGCCATGATGTGCACAGGACTTGGACTTCTGTTTGGAATCGGCGGTGCGGCAAGCTTCAACCTTCACATGGGAGCCGGCAAAAAAGAAAGAGCTCCCTATTTTGTCGGAAACGCCATCACAATGCTTCTTACCGTTGGCATCCTTCTTTTTGCCATAACCGAATTATTTTTGAATCCTCTGCTGGTCGGATTTGGTTCCCCTGCAGATGTTCTCCCGCTTGCCCGACAATACGTCCGTGTGACGGCGATCGGTTTTCCTTTTTTAATTCTTACGATCGGAAGCGGACACTTAATCCGTGCAGACGGCAGCCCAAAGATGGCGATGTTTGTAAACATTTCCGGCGCCGTCATCAACATTGTATTGGATGCCGTGTTTGTTCTGGAATTCCACTGGGGCATGTACGGTGCTGCAGCGGCAACCGTGATCGGTCAGGTCATCTCTGCGATTATTGCGGTCTGCTATCTGTCACACTACCGCACAGTAACCCTGCACTCCGAGCATTTCCGGCCGAATGCTTCCCATCTGGCACAGATCTGCTCACTTGGCATGGCTTCTGCCATCAACCAGGTTGCCATGATGATCGTGCAGATTACGATGAACAACCTGCTAAAGCATTACGGTGCACAGTCCGTTTACGGAGAGTCAATTCCGATTGCCTGTTCCGGAATTGTCATGAAAGTCAACCAGCTTTACTTTTCCGTGATTATCGGCCTGTCACAGGGCAGCCAGCCGATCCAGAGTTTTAACTATGGTGCGAAACAGTACAACCGGGTAAAGGAATCGTATCGTCTGGCGATTACGGTCGGTGCCATTGTATCCATTGTATCCTTTCTGCTGTTTCAGATTTTTCCGCGACAGATCCTCGGTCTGTTTGGCAGCGGAAGCAAAGAATATTTTGATTTCGGTGTAAACTATTTCCGGATTTTCCTGCTGTTTACATGGCTTAATTTTATGCAGCCGATTTCCTCGACGTTTTTCAGTTCGATCGGAAAAGCATATAAGGGAACGTTTCTTTCTCTGACAAGACAGATTTTATTCCTGCTTCCTCTGCTTTTGCTTTTCCCGCGTTTCTGGGGAATTAAGGGAATTCTTTATGCGAGTCCGGTTGCGGATGTGTTATCTTTTGCAGTTGGACTGGCAATGGTTATACATGAATTCCAGTTGATCCGGAAGTTGGAAGTTTCTGAACAGAATACAACGACTTTCTAACATGAAAGTAAAAATATATTTTCCTGCAAAAAAGCGCGCAGCAAAAGGGGGGCACCACTTTTTGCTGCGCGCATTTTTTACTGTTTCAAATCGGCTTTTATTTATTTTTCAGCCCCGATATGAGTTCTCAGCTTATTTTTGATCTCATTCTCAAGCTTCTCCACAAACTCATCCAGTGGAAGAACTGTGGTATCTTTTTCTCCATGCAGACGGAAGGATACGGTTCTGTCTTCTTTCTCATTGAAGCCGACAACCAGAAGATACGGCACCTTCTGCACCTGTCCTTCACGCATACGATAGCCAAGCTTCTCGGATCTGTCATCGAGTTCTACACGGACATCCTTTGCCTCTAAGGCATCGCAGATTTCCTTTGCATAAGCAGTCAGTTCCTCGTTGTCTGTCTTAACCGGCATCACGCGAACCTGAACCGGAGCCAGCCATGTCGGCAGATTTCCCTTGGTCTCCTCAAGGATATATGCCATGAAACGATCGAGGGAACCAAGAATTGCACGATGCAGAACAACCGGTGTCTTCTTCTCGCCATCGCGGTCTACATAAGACAGATTGAATTTTGCCGGGAGGCAGAAATCAAGCTGGCAGGTAGAAAGTGTGATCTCATTGCCGACTGCAGGCTGTACGTTTACATCCAGCTTTGGTCCATAGAAAGCAGCCTCTCCAATTTCCTCTGTATAATCAATTTTCAGATCATTCAATACCGTGCGGAGTGCATCCTCTGCCTTGTTCCACATAGCATCATCATCATGATACTTTTCTTTGTTTGCCGGATCACGCAGAGACAGTACACAACGGTAATTGGTAATTCCGAAATCCTTGTAGGTGCTGAAAATCAAGTCTACAACCTTGGTAAACTCATCCTCAATCTGCTCTGGTGTTACAAACAGATGCGCATCGTTCTGACAGAAATGTCTGCCTCGCTCGATACCCTTTAACGTTCCGCTGGATTCGTAACGGAAATCATGTGCGATCTCACCGATACGGATCGGCAGATCCTTATAGGAATGTCTTCTGTTTGCATAGATCATCATATGATGCGGGCAGTTCATCGGACGAAGAACGAAAGACTCTCCCTCCATCTCCATTGGTGGGAACATGTTTTCTTTGTAGTGATCCCAGTGACCAGATGTCTTGTACAGATTTACGGTACCGACACAAGGAGTCATAACATGCAGATAGCCCAGCTTTCTTTCCTTGTTCTTGATATAGTTCTCCAGCTCCTGCCAGATCACATATCCCTTCGGAAGGAACATCGGAAGTCCACGGCCAACCAGATCATCAACCATAAACAGGTTCATGTCCTTTCCGATTTTTCTGTGATCTCTTTCCTTTGCTTCCTCTAAAAGCTTAAGGTGTGCCTCCAGCTCCTCTGCGGTCGGGAAACATACACCATAAATTCTCTGCAGCACTTTGTTTTTGCTGTCACCTTTCCAGTATGCACCAGAGTGACGGATCAGCTTGAAGTTTCTGCAAAGTTTTACATTGTCTACGTGCGGTCCACGGCACAGATCCGTAAAATCGCCCTGATCATATACGGTAATATTTCCATCTTCAAGATCGGAGATCAGATCCAGTTTATACTCATCATTCTGGAACATCTCCATAGCCTCTGCCTTAGAAACTTCACGTCGCATGATTTTCTTTCCGGATTTTGCAATCTTTTTCATCTCTTTTTCGATCTTTTCGATATCCTCATCACGGATTACATCTTCCCCAAGATCTACATCATAGTAAAATCCCTCTGCAACAACCGGTCCAACCCAGAATTTTGCCTGTGGGTACAGATGCTTGATTGCCTGTGCCATCAGATGTGCACAGGAATGATTCAGTGTTTTTAATTCTTCATTTTCCTTAAAGTTTACCATTTTACGTTAACTCTCCTTCTTTTGGTATGGAAATAAAAAAGCACCCCGGATATGCATGACATATCTAAGGGTGCTTTATACACGGTTCCACCTTAATTCTTTTACTCTTTGGCTTATAACGCAGCTACACGGTGACGCTTCTTTCGCGCACAGCTCAGGAGTGGTCTTCATGAAATCTTTCCATAAACGGCTCACACCATCTGCCGTTCTCTCTGTATGTTTCAATTTCACTACTTGTTCCGTCAATGCTTTTTTCTATTCTTATGCATTGTACCACGTTCTGATTTCTAATACAATAGGGTAATTTTGCTAATCTGCTTTTTCATCCATATAAGTAATTTTCAGATCGAACGACCACGGAATATCGGAAAGATACTGTTCCTTATAATAATTATTTTCTTTTGTAATTTTTTTCCGGAAACGGAAGGAATCCGGAGTAAAAATCACAAGCAGATATGTATTTCCTTTCTTTAAGCGATACGTATTTTTTTCAGATTCCATACTGTATCTGGAAATACTGTCTTTTTTCTTCTGCAGTTCCCTCTGGATAGCGCTTGTATACCCTGCCGAATTTTTTATTGCACGATTCGCACTTCTCGTAAGTTTTTTCGATGCGTTGACATCATACCATACTTTGCCATAACCACTTGCAAAAGTTCTGGAAAGAAACTGATAGTAGGTACTGTTCCATGGGTCATAAATCTCATACCCGCTTTTTAACTCTTTTGGCAGAAACATGAGATAATTGTTATCATTATAGATCACTTCATTCTTGGATTTTCCCTTAAAATCACTTTCCGTAAACTGGTATTTACCGCTCTTTCTACATTGAAATTTTACAAATGAAACATTTTCCCCAATGCCATCATCATCCACATAACTGGTATTTGCCTTTCCAGTCATACCGGACACATTAATGACGTTCCTGCCCTCATACAATGCCGGAACCTGCTGCATCGTGTAATTATACACACTTTTTGAAATCAGTTTTCTCTCATAGGCGCTTGTCTCCATCTGTCTGTAAGTCAGTTTATCGGCATTGGACTTATTTACCAGATTTCCTGTCATCAGTGCTGTAACGGAATGCACCATTGCCGCATCCGCATAATCCATTTCAACCGGTGTCACAGCAAGCGCTGCCAGAATCACAGCCAGAACAAAACAAACTCTCTTTTTCCACATTTGTCTGAGCATAAATAAATAATCCTTTTTTGTTATTATTTTATTCTATCTTTCCGATTCCTTCAAGTACTTTCTGCTCTATTTTCATTATCTCATAAATAAAACCATCAGCCACCTTACCGCAAATGCTGCTACCCAGGCGATCATACACTGCCAGATCACCATGCCAACTGCCCATTTTCGTCCAAGTTCCCGGCGAATGGAAGCAATTGCTGCAATACACGGCGTGTACAACAGACTAAATACCAGAAGTGAAGCTGCCGCTACCGGTGTCAATGCATCCTTTACTGCTCCTCCAAATAAAATTTCCAGAGTTGAGATCACGCTCTCCTTTGCCATAACGCCGCTGATCAATGAAGTACAGATCCTCCAGTCTCCCAGTCCAAGCGGTGCAAAAATTGGAACCAGGCAGTTTGAAATCATCGCAAGAATACTGTCTTTAGAATCTGCCACCAGATTAAAATGCAAATCAAATTTCTGTAAGAACCAGATACAGATCGTTGCTACAAAAATAACGGTAAATGCTTTCTGCAGGAAATCTTTTGCTTTCTCCCACAAAAGCTGCATAACATTTTTCAGCCCCGGCAGACGATAATTTGGCAGTTCCATGACAAACGGAACCGCATCTCCACGGAACAGTGTTTTCCGATACAACAACGCAACCAGGATCCCAATCACAATTCCGGTCAGATACAAAGCACACATCACGAGTGCTCCATACTCCGGGAAAAATGCGCTGGTAAAAAATGCATAAATCGGCAGTTTTGCCGAACAGCTCATAAACGGAGTCAGCAAAATCGTCATCTTCCGGTCTCTCTCACTCGGCAGCGTGCGGGTCGACATCACCGCCGGAACTGTACATCCAAATCCGATGAGCATCGGTACAATGCTTCGTCCGGAAAGTCCGATTTTTCGCAGAAGTTTATCCATAAAAAATGCAACTCGCGCAATGTAACCACTGTCTTCCATCAATGACAGAAAGAAAAATAATGTTACGATAATTGGCAGGAAACTCAGTACACTTCCGACTCCGGCAAAAATACCGTCAATGATCAGTCCGTGAAGCACTTCATTGACTCCCGCTGCCGTCAGCGCACGGTCTGTCACATTAGACAGTGCGTCAATCCCCATGGCAAGCAGGTTCTGTAAAAAAGCGCCGATCACATGGAACGTAAGGAAGAACACCAACAGCATAATACCGATAAAACATGGAATTGCTGTATATTTTCCGGTCAGAATCCGATCGATTTTCTCACTGCGGATGCGCTCCCGGCTTGCCTTCGGCTTTACTACCGTTTTCTCGCACACCTTTTCGATGAAATTAAAACGCATATCCGCAATCGCCGCACTGCGATCGAGCCCACGCTCTTTTTCCATCTGTACAATCAGATGTTCAATTGCTTCGTGCTCATTCTCGTCCAGTTCCAGTTTCTGCAGAATCAGATGATCCCCTTCAATGATCTTAGAAGCTGCAAAACGCAGAGGAATTCCCGCATGCTCTGCGTGATCCTCGATCAGATGGCTGACTGCATGAATACAGCGGTGCACGGCTCCACCAAACTCATTTTCACTACAGAAATCCTGTCGTCCCGGCCGCTCCTGATATTTTGCGATATGCAGTGCATGCCTTACCAGTTCATCCACTCCCTCATTTTTTGCAGCAGAAATCGGGACCACCGGCACACCCAGCATCGCTTCCATCCCGTTTACATCCACCGATCCTGAATTTCCGGTCATCTCATCCATCATATTGAGTGCCACAACCATCGGGATATCCATTTCCAGCAGCTGCATCGTCAGATACAGATTCCGCTCGATATTGGTTGCATCTATAATATTGATGATCGCCTTTGGTTTATCCTCCAGCACAAAATTTCTTGAAACAATCTCCTCACTGCTGTAAGGGGACATCGAATAGATTCCCGGCAGATCTGTCACCAGAGTGTCTGGGTATCCTTTGATCGGTCCATCCTTGCGGTCAACCGTAACCCCCGGAAAGTTTCCGATATGCTGGTTTGAACCGGTCAGCTGGTTAAACAGCGTCGTCTTTCCACAATTCTGATTTCCCACCAGCGCATATGTAAGCCTCGTCTTTTCCGGCAAAGGGTTTCCATCCCCTTTTACATGATACTTTCCTTCTTCGCCCAGTCCCGGATGAACCGACTGATTAATGTTTCTGGCTCCTTCATGCTTTCTGGTACGGGAAGAAATCTGCTCAATTGTAATCTGATCTGCATCTGCCAACCGAAGAGTCAGCTCATACCCATGGATCTGCAGTTCCATCGGGTCGCCCATTGGAGCAAACTTAATCACCGTCACTTCCGCTCCCGGAATCACTCCCATATCCAGGAAATGCTGGCGTAGCGCACCCTCGCCGCCAACCGTTTTTATAACGGCATTTTTCCCGATTTCCAATTCTTTTAATGTCATATTGTCTTATCCTTTGCATTCTTTCTTTTGTGTTATTGATAATTTTTCTTAATTATACACGTAAATTACTAAAAGAGAAAGTTTTTCAATAAGAAAATATGGAAAAGAACAAGTCTATAAAGTTAGTTTTTTGTACATGGAAATTGTTTCTTCATTCGTCTCCCCGTAAATAAAATAATAGTCGATCTGATCCTCGCCCAGCGTACTGATATAAGGACCATAGGTTTTGATATTACAGAGCAAAACGGTTTCTTTTGCCGCAATTCCAAGTCCATACCCCTTCCTGGATAAAACAAGAGGCATCCGCATCGGCTTTCCTCCAAAAGAAATATACTTTGCTTTTGCACGCAGCACGAGCAGATCCGTAGAAAGAATTCCCTTTGCGTTAATCTTTTCCGAAGAATCCCATTCAAAAAATTCCCAGGTCTGCTGATCCATAATCAGGCGCGGTTCCACGGAACGTTCCTTTAACAGTACCGTACCATCTGCTGTTTCAAATTGTATGGCACCTGTTTTTTTATCAATCACAGCACTGACTTTTTCCGTGGAAACTTTTAATGCCGTCTTTGACTCTCTGACACTCCACGAAAAAACATCCGTTGCCTCCGGTTTCCAGTAGGTATCCTTGATTTCTGTCGTCACACCTTTGACGAAACTTACCCTTATCACCTCGGGTGTCATCGGTGTCAGCCGAAGAATTCCTGCCATACTTGCAATGTCTATATGCTTTTTCGTTTTTTTGGCCCATTTCACCGTATAATTCATGCGGGAATGTCCACGTACCGGTAGCAACCGGTTATCCGGCAGATCCCCAAATGCATAAGGAGACGGATTGATCTGCGCAATCTCCGGGGCCTTCGACACCTTTGAAACCGGATGGATGACAGATTTCTCTTTCTCGGGTACTGACTTCTCTGAAACCGGATGGATGACAGGTTTCTCTTTCTTGGGTACTGACTTCTCTGAAACCGGATGGATGTCAGGTTCCTCTTCCTTCGGTGCAGACACCTCGATCCGTTCCGGACCGATATAACTTCGCGCATTGCGTTCCTTATCTGCCTCCGTCCGTCGCTGCTGCTCTATTTCTTTTTGCGTAAAGATTTTCTTTTCATATTCCTTTGCCTTGGTCAGTGTTTCTGCTGCAAACACTTTCTGCTTTTTCTCTTTTGAAACCGGATCTGTCAGAATTCTGCTCAGATTTCCGTGATACAACACCACAAGCTCATGCAGCGCGCGGGTTGCCGCAACATACAAAAGTTTCACATGTCCGTTATCTGCCGGATATTTTTTCTGCGTCGGATCATACAAAAGAACCGCATCAAACTCCAGTCCTTTCGTGTAGGCAACCGAAAGCACCATAACACCGGCTCCAAATTCCGTAGTCCCCGGGTTACAGTCCACAATCTCCATATAAGATTTCAACTGTTCCGCCAGCTCTGCTGCCTCTTTTTCCTCACGACAGATCACCGCAATCGTTTCATATCCATCTTGCTGCCACTTCCGGATCGTGTGTACCGTCTCTTCTAAAAGCGCTGTTGCATCCGGCTGTTTCTCCACCCGCACGGCTGCTCCATGCCGGATAATCGGCTCCACCGGATACACAGCAAAATCTCCATGCCGCAAAATATCATTTGCAAATTCGGAAATTTCCACCGTATTCCGGTAACTTTTCCGCAACAGCCCAAACGCATCATACGTGCCGGTCAGCACCAGTTTCCGCAATTCCTCCCAGTCATTTAACCCATACCGGAAATGTATGTTCTGGGAGGTATCCCCCATGATCGTGTATGTGCATCCCCGCAGACAATAGTGCAGACAGCAATATGCCATCATTCCAAAATCCTGTGCCTCATCGATGACCACATGACTGGCCTCCCGCACCGGATCAGTTTCCTTGATCCGCTTGTAAATATAGGCAAGCGCTGCAAGATCGTATACATCAAAAGAAGTTTCTGGTATATCTACTTCTTTCCCGGCAACTGCCTGCACCTGTAAGAATTCCCGGTAAAAATCGTAAATAGATGTCTTCCATTTTCCATCTCCAAAAAAAGAAGCATATTTCTTATCCAGTGCCTTTTTTACTTTTGCCGGATAGGATATTTGTTTTCCCAGAACTTCGTTTTCGTATTTGGAATATAAAACCTCGTTGAGCATAAGAATTTTGCTCTGCATGGAAAGATCGGGATGTTCCCGCAGATAAGTATTGATCAGCACATGCCCGACCAGAAGTGTCTTTGTGTTTTCCAGATAAACTTCCTCGTGTGAAATTTCCCTCTGTTCATAAGCTGCACAATATAATTCCAGATCATGAAACCACTCACGGTTTCCTTTCTGCGCATTTTTTTCATCATCTTTTTCCAGGAGGTGAAAACGATATTTCCGTTCATCCCAATCCTCATACAACAGACGGATGAACAGCTGTTCCATCGTCATCTGCCGGATGCCATACACATCCAGTTCCGGCAATACCCCCGTAATGTAATTCAAGAGTATCCGGTTGCTCCCTATAATATAGAAATCTTCCGGCCGGAAATCATCGCTGTAATTGTATAAAATATAGGAAATACGGTGCATGGCGACGGTTGTCTTTCCCGAACCGGCTACACCCTGTACAATGATATTGGTCTTTGGCGAACGCCGGATAATCAGATTCTGTTCTTTCTGAATCGTTGCAATGATCTCACCGAGCACCGCCTTCTTGTTTTTCGCCAGATACTTTGTCAGAAGTTCATCATTTGCCACCACATCGGAATCAAAAAAATCTTTCAGATGATCATTTTCAATCTCATACGTGCGTTTCCGTTTCAGGTCAATCGTAAAGGTTCCCTCCGAACTGACGGTATACTGACATGGCCCCAGACCACTCTCATAATATACCGATGCAATCGGTGCTCTCCAGTCCAATACGACCGGTTCCGAGTTATTTTTTGCAATTCCCACTCTTCCGATATAGTAAGACTCGTCCCCTTTTACATTCGGATCTTTGAAATCAATTCGTCCAAAATACGGTTTCCTGCGCGCTTTCTCATAACGCACCAGATCATACTCATTTTCCTTCAGACGCGCGGTTGCATTATTCCACAACGCCAGGCCTTCCTTATCCTGTGCCTCATACACGTCCAGCAGGTCTTCCAGATCCTCGTTCACTTTCCGGATATCTGCTCTGGCGCGTTCAAGATTTTGCTGTGCAATCCCGATAATCTCCTGCAGTTTTTGTTCTTCGGCCTCCCGCGTCAGTCCCGGAAGCATGTTTTTCTGTTCCAAATGTATTACCCTCCTGTAATTTACAGAATGTTTGAAAGACACAGGTTTCGCAACCGGCGTGTCAGGGAAAACGTGCCTGCATCTTTTTTCTGTGCTCCCATAAGGATCGTGATATCCTGTTCCGGCAGATTTGCAAAATATGCGCCCAGCCAGCCATCCCAGCCATATTCTCCCTTTACACAGATTCCCTGCTGCAATTCAGGTGCCACACATCTCCGCATAAAATTTGCATAGGTATACCCTTCCAGTCCGATCCACTGCTGCATTGCCTGCTGCTGGTTTGCCGACATACTGCCAGCTTGTCCCAGGTGCAAATACCAGTGGACATGCCGCAATTTTTTCTGCCATTTCCTGTGTGCTCACCGGGTGATCACTTTCCAGACGCGCACACGCTTCCTCAAACACTTTTGTGACTGCACGTCCACCCATGGTCTGTTCCTCCGGATATACCAGCCCGGAAGTCATCGCCAAAAGATCATGCATCAGTATCGGCCTCTCCGGTGTATACAATTTTCCGTCTCGCTCCACTTTCTGGTGTGCAAATGCCGGAAGGATATCCGCTACCGGCTCGTACAGATCAAGCATTCCTCTTTCCATCAGAATCATTGCCGCCACTGCTGTAACCGGTTTTGTCATGGAATATAACCGGAAAATCGTATTCCGTTCGATTGGTTTTTCCGCTTCCCGGTCCGCCATTCCAGCCTGTGCATAGACCAGTTCTTCATTTCCTTTTTTTATGAGAAAATTAGCACCCATGACTTCGCCGGAGGCGATGGAATGTAATATCAGATCTGTAGCCTGTTGCGTTAATTTTTTTAACATTTTTTCTCCCTGTTTCATCCCGTTTTTCACTATTTATAAAATTTTACTCTTAATTCGTAGAATGTGCAATTTATTTTACTTTAAAATTAAAAAGAAACGGTCACCATACTTTCAACTTTAAAAATACAGTGACCGTTCTACTCGGTTTCGTTATTCAATTTTTTATTCCTTTCTTTTGTAATTTAATTCTTCCAGCTCACAAATGTTTCCACCTGTTTAGAAAATTAGTGATATGTATGCTCTATATTGAATAATAATCTGAAGTATGCTCTCTCGCTTTTTATAGAATGAACTTCTTCCGCACATCCTACCCTCAAATTACCTTCCGTGGTATCTTTCCGCAGTATCTTCATCTGTAAAATGTCTGTACATATCCATTGCCTTCCATCGTCTCTGTTATCCTCTACTAATAACTTTAAGAATTATTCTCATCCATTTGAAAAGGCTTTTCCTGCTGAAAACTATCAGACACTACCACACTTACCATGAAGTTTTGGATTTTACTTATCGTCCCATTGGACTGTACCTCCTCTTCTCATTCAATTCCTGCTTACTCCAAGCTTCTCTTTATTTCCAATTGGCTTCCCAACCGCTTGGTTCGATTGGAAGTCTTGTGTAATTAGGTCTTGTTTGTTTTGTTGACTGTATATTACCATATGCGTTTTATATTGTCAACTATTTTGCGAAATATTTTTATTTTTTCTTTTTATTATTTATCTGTATTCAAATTGTGTGTATTTTATATTCAAATATGTATTTTTAACTGAAAGTTTAAAATGCAAAAAACACGGCAAAAATCCTGATAATACAGTCCCATCTTCTTTAAGGTTTCATCGATTCCCGCCATTGCCTGCTCATATGTCTTGTGCTCTGCTGCAACTTTTGACACAACAAATAAGTCTTCTCTCGGGATTCCACAGGTGCGGACCCCTTCCCCGACACCACGCTCATTAAAATAACTCTGCGCCGTATCAATTGCACGGTATCCAACTTTAAGCGCATCGAGTACGCATCTTTCACATTCTTCCTTTGTAACCTGATATACGCCGTATCCGAGGATCGGCATCTTAACTCCATTGTTCAATGTAACGTATTCCATTTGCAATTCCTCCTTCTTGAAACATCGGCCCATTTCATTTTATCTGTCCTTATTATAAAGAAAACGAGACCTGATAAGAAGTCTCGTTTTGTTATGCAGTATAAACCTTTAGGTTTGCGCTTATACACACATCCTTATTTGATCTGCCGGATAGCCTTTATCAATCGCTTGACCTTATCCGACGGGGTTTTCGAGTGAAGTATTCCAAACGGCATGGTGTAATCCCATTCCACCGGAATAATTTTGATCAACGGATGAACACTTTCCCAGCTTTTGAACGCAAGAAGAACCTCATTCTCACACCAGTTAAACGCTTCCACATTATACAGATCAAAATCTACGATGTTGATTTCCGGATGATTCCTGATCATATCATCTCTTAACCGATCTCCGTAATAACTCCAGCCTCTTTGCATGAGCATGAAATTTTCTCCCGCCAGATCATCCAATGTAATCTTTTTCTTTTCCGCCAGCCTATGATGAATCGATACCGCTACACAAAACGGTTCTCTTGAGATCTCAGTGCCGTCGCATCCTCTGAGTTTTAACATTGTTTCATCAAATATTCCGGCTACAACATCGATATTCTGCCCCAGATTTGCCAATATCTCTCTTGCATTCTCCAAGGTATTTTCAAATGTGATCAGCTTAAACTTTATATCTGGATATAGATTCTGGATCTGTGGCCACAGATCCACAAATACCTGTGGCGGCGTCATCGGCGAGATTCCGACGCGTATCACATCGTCCGATACCTGCATTGCCTCTTTCGCCCGCTGCACCGACTCCTTGCAATACCCGATGATATATTTTGCGTCATTGTAGATCGACTGTCCGGCTTCCGTTACCACAAGCCCTCTGTGCGTCCTGTCAAAAAGCTTCATACCAAGACTTGCCTCAAGCGAATTGATCTGTTTGATGACCGCCGGAGCCGATATATACAACTGTTCCGCTGCCTTGCTGAAACTTCCCGCCTCAACAACGCACAAAAACGTATCCAACTGCGGATTATACATCATGTCCGTTTCCTCCTACAATGAATTTAACACTCCCTGGATTCCGTCACGCTCGTAGATTCCCTTATAATAGGCAACTTCCTCCTCGATCAGCTGATCGATCACCTGCATGCCGAGAAGTTCCACCGGAGCTTTATCATCCGTCAAAATATAATCGCCTTTTCCGTATGGAGTGCTATCCGCGTATACCGTCTCCATCATGTTTCTTAAATCAGCATTTGTGATCTGCTTTGTATTTGCCTGCAGATTCTCCATGATCGACGGATTGTTCGATGCAAAAAGCTCGCGGTTCGTCGTATTCGCCACATCAACCGTATACTCCGCGTCAAACACCTGACCGATCGTATCGGAGAGATACTGATTGATGTTGCCATCTCCGCTGCCGCGCATGTTCATATTTACGACCATCACGCCGTCCTCGTTCAGATGATCCTTAACCAGTGTAAAAAATTCAACGGATGACATCTGGAAAGGAATCGTGATATCCTGATAGGCATCCACCATGATCACATCGTATTTCTTATCCATCGCATTCAGATAAGCTCTGCCGTCATAGGTCGTGACCGGCACATCCTCGGAGAGTGAGAAATACTTGCGCGAAAGCTGCGTGATCTTCTCATCGATCTCCACACCTTCCACGTTCATATCCCCGAGATACTTCCGGCACTGTGTCGCATACGTTCCCGTTCCCATTCCAAGGATCAGCACATCCATATCCGATGGATTCTTATCCGCCAGCATGAGCGGTGCCGCCATCGCGTAATCATAATACATGCCTGTCAGCCTGTCCTGCTTCATATAGACCGACTGCACACCAAAAAGCACGTTGGTCGACAGTCTTACCGACGTGTCATCTTCCGATACCTGCAGATAATTGTAGACCGATTCACCCTCATAGGTGAGATTCTTCTCCCAGAATGCAAACGAATCCGAGTAACCAAGACCGCAGCACAGTGCAAAGATTACCACCGATACGATCACTTTCTTTTTGCCTGCGCGGACATTGACAAAATACACGATTGCCAGAACCAGTAGAATTCCCGAGAAGATCAGAAACGTGATAGACGTTCCGACCGCCGGAATCGTCACGAAGGTCGGCACAAACGTACCGATGATACTTCCGATCGTGTTGAATGCCCCGAGTGTACCGACTGTCTTACCGTTATCATCCAGACTGTCCACCGCATATTTTACAAGCGACGGTGTCACGGTTCCCAGTAAGAAAAGAGGAAATACAAAGATGACCATACATGCTGCAAACGCTGCAATGATCAAAAAATTATTGCTCACCGTAAAAATCAAAAGTGCCGAGATTCCGAGCACGATATATTTGCCCACCACCGGAATCAGAGCGATCCAGATCGCAGCGATCAGGATTCTCGTGTACAAGCGGTCCGGATTCGGCGACTTGTCCGCACTTCTTCCTCCGTAAATATTGCCGAGCGCCATCGCGATCATGATGGTTCCGATAATGATCGTCCAGACGATCTGCGACGAACTGAAATACGGTGCCAACAGACGGCTCGCTCCCAACTCTACTGCCATAACGGACATTCCCGCAAAAAACTCCGTCAGATACAAAAATAACTTATTCTTTAAAATTACGGTCTGTTTCATATTGCCTCCCTGCTTTAAGCTGTTACGTTTATATTACAACTTAAAGTAGGGTCCAAGTCAATACTTTTCTTTTCGAGACGCTTCTGGGCTTCTTTCTTCTCTTTGATGCGTTTTTGCTTATGCATCTCTAAGATCTTTTTCTCCCACGTATCTCTCTTGTCCTTGTCCAGCTTCGTTTTTTCGCGCGACTCATCCCCGTTATCGTCTTCCGTGATCGCCCAGCCGCTCACACTGCCATCCGCATTGATGATCGTTCCTGCCGCTTTCACATGGGAACCGGCAGGCGCCCAGTCCATGGCGCCGCTTGAGATCAATTTTGCACAATCATAGATCAAAGCCTCATACTCGATCCGCTTGTCCGGATTATTCTGCATCTGTGCCAGAATAATCGGTGCGATCTGAATATTATTCGTACCTTTCTGCGAAAAAGCCTGCGTGTTTGTCGAGAAGTTCACGCCCGGGTAGCGATCCAAGAGTCCATTTAATGTCGCGGATTCTCCACTGTCCGCTTTCACTTTTGCATAACTTAGAGCTGCTTCCGACACCCAACTGTTTCCAACTTTTACTGCCATGTTTTCCCTCCTGTTATACTCTTACTGAATGTACGAATATTCGTATCATACACATCTGCGACACTTTCCTGCATCTGTGCCTTTTTTCGTGCTGCCTCCCGCTGCGCCTTCATCAGTTCCTTCATTCTCTTCCTGCATATTCTTTAACATCACTCTGTCCTCCTGTTCTTTACTGAACCAATCATAACGCTGATTCTTTAGAATTACTGTGGTGTTAATAAACAGAGATATACTCTTTATTTTAGTGATACTGTTGCATGTGCACAACCAATTTCATACTGTCCGTTTTTGTGTATGCGCTTACAAGATCATGTACGAAAAATAAGGAAGGGTGCAGTCTGTACACCCTTCCATGCAGTTTCAAATCATACAAAGCCTGTTCATTTCTCTCTCATACCGAAACGGATGATCCGACAGAATTTCATCTGCTGGAACTTCTTCCCGATTGACACTATAAACCATTTCCTGTAGCACCTGTTCATCCAGCCATGTCTTTTCTGACATGACAATTGTTTCATGTATACTACACGGTATAATGATATGATTTTCACCTGCCATGTCTGCAATAATTTTGAGAAGTCCATCATAACAGATCACACCTGCACCATTTATTCTAAAGATATTTGTCAATATCAACATGTCATCCACGCCTTCCCTGTACCGCAATCACTGGTTTTATTGAAGCCCCATCATGTACCACCAATCCTGCGATAAAAAAATCCAGCTTCACATGAGCCGGACTTTCTATTGC
>OGOY01000658.1_pt1 | contig 42982 bp, 31 predicted proteins | sample 1552811 | NCBI WGS metagenome assembly OGOY01 (sample SAMEA2580132, study PRJEB22360) | human gut metagenome | biome: human gut; feature: human-associated habitat; material: faeces | place: Denmark | collected 2008/2010 | reverse complement strand
TCATCGCGCCTTCGTGCTTCTCAGCGGCGCAAGGAGTATAATACCAGACTCTGCTTTAAATGTCAACAAGTTTTTTTACTTTTTTTTGAAAAAAATGCAATGAACGCATTATGATAGAGATTTTCACCATAAAATGGACACATTTACATGATAAACTTACAACGAAGTTTGTATGTAACACGAAAAGATGCAAATATGATACATTTGTTTTTTATACTGGCATAAGACTAGGACATTTGTCAGAAAATGATATGTAACAGAAATAATACAGGAATCCTTAAGATTGTTTAATAAAATAAGGATTGCTTGATTATGCCAGACAGAGAGAGTAAAATTACAATGATTTAATTTGGGAAATATAGTATTTTCAGATATACATAAAAATAAAACAGCGTAAGCAAGGAGGCAACGATGCGGAAACGAATCAAAAAGGGTGTGGCATGTGTATTATGTGCCAGTATGGTAGCTGCCCTTCTGGGTGGATGCAGCAGCAAAAATGCAGAAAGCAGCAAACCTTCTATTCATATTGAATCATATACAAAGGTGGGATATGATACGGTGACCGTTCAGTCAGGAGATATTTCACCAATCTTGAATTTAAAACTTTCCCCGGATGAATTTGAAACGAAAAATTATAAAGTTTCACAGGATGATTATGAAGTAGAAAAGGTTAATGTATCAAAGGGAGATCGGGTTAAAGCCGGAGATATCATGGTTCAGTTTAAGGCAGATGATATTCAGGCTACGATCAAGGAATATACAGAACAGAAGGCAGAGAACGAACTGCTGATCGAACATTATCAGAAACTGATGCAGATTGATGGATCAGAGGATTATTCTGATGATATTGCAAGTCTGAAAGAGGATATCCAGATCGCAGATACATATATTAAAGAACAGAACGAGAAGATGAAGGAGTATTGTCTGATTGCAGAAAAGGATGGAACTGTAACCTATGTCAATGAGTGGTTGGGATATGGATATGCAAGTTCATCCGATAATCTGGTGACCGTAGCATCCGGATCCTCTAATTATACAGCAACGACAGATGATGATTATGAATTTAAAAAAGGGGATGTCTATCAGGCAGATTATGAAGTGGCATCCTACGATATGAAGGTTATTGATGTCAGTCAGTATGAAGATAAGGCAACCGGTAAGCAGATGCAGAAAATCTTATTTGAGCCGGTAGACAGTATGGCAGGAATTTCAGAAGAAGATGTGCTGACCATGACGATCCATAAGCCGGTGATCAGCAATGTTATCTATGTCGATGAAAAAGCGATCAATGAGAAGTCAGAAGATAATTATTATGTATTCACGATCAATGATGATGGCTTCCGGACAGCAGTTGATGTAACAATTGGTGAAACGGTAGACGGATATACGATTATTAAGTCTGGATTGAAGGCTGGAGAGCAGGTGACGGTAAATTGATAAAGAAGAGAATAATGATCAATAAAAAATCGTATGCAGTCAGAATGACAGCGATCGCTATGGCAATGATGCTTGGTTTAACAGGCTGTGGGAAAAAAGAAGAAAAGGCACCGGAGCTGTTAGAACCTGTTACAACGAATGAAGCGTACCGTCCGGTCGAAAAGAGTGATGTTGGTAAGAAGATCATCAAGAACGGTGCGATCGTACCAACGGATTACTGTTATTTCTTTAAAACCTCAGCGACACTCTCAAAGATTTATGTCAATGTAGGTGATTATGTTAAAAAGGGCACGGTTCTTGCAGAGGCAGACAGCGATGATACGACTTCAGGAATTGAAGACCTGAAAGCCTCTCTTTCCAGTGAGCAGCAGACCCATAATGTAAATGAAAAGATATACGAACAGAAACAGAAGGAACTGGATTATAAGATTAAAGCATGTAATGAGGCTGGAGATTCTGCCGGTGCGAAAGAAAACCAGAGCACAAAAGCAGTCAATGCCGAGAATAACCGGTATGATAACATGTTGTACAATTATAAGGTCAAGAAGCTCCAGCAACAGATTGACGAGAAGGAATCTCTGGAAACCGATAACAAGCTCGTAGCAGAACAGGACGGCTATGTTACATATGCCAAGAGCCTGACGGATACAGATTCATCAGATGAAGGCGGCGGATCGATCTCCAGTGGTGAGAATGTTGTTATTATATCTGATTACAACACACCGTATATTGAGATCACCGGTGAGCAGATCACAAGAGATGGATATGCAAATTTTAACACCATGTACACGATGATTGATGGCAAACGGTATGAGCTGGAAGAATACAAATATTCCAATCAGGAGATCGCGGCAGCACAGAGTGCATCCAAGCTGCCATATGTCCGTTTTAAACTGAAAGATGTGGATAACAGCAAGATCTTAAAGACAGGAACACTGACACCGTTGTATTTCAGTACTTCAACTGCTGCAAATGTTCTTGTAGTCGGAAATGATTCCTTATACGAAGAAGGAGATAAGTATTTTGTATATGTGAAGACAGACAGCAGTGATAAGGAAAAGCGTGAGATCAAGATCGGTGCACAGGATGATAACTACACGGAAGTAAAGAGCGGTCTTTCAGAGGGAGATCTGGTTTATTATGATTCTGATTCAACGATCCCAAGTGATTATACAACATATGAGATTAAGCTGGGAACTTTTAAGACAACAGGAACCAGCAAATCCTATAAGATGGTAGATACCAATCAGATAACCTATAAAGCTCCTGTAGAAGGCTATTTTACACAGCTTGATCTGGCGGAAGGTCAGGAAGTGAAAAAAGGCGATCTGTTGTATATTGTTGACAGTGGTGGTGGTAGCGCAGAGCTGCTGGAGTTAAACTCCCAGATATCAGATGCAAAGAGTGATTATGATTCGACAGTAGCGGGCTATGAAGAGCAGATCAAGGATCTGAGAGCCGAGATTGAAGATTACCGTTCCGGCAGGAAGAAACAGCAGGTGGCAACACCGGGAGATGCTGATCCGGCAGATGATACAACGGATACTACAACAGATGACGGGGATGAAGAAGACGGTGATTACGATATCCCGGATCCAGATGATAATAATGGCAATACATTATACATGGTTGAGCAGCTTACCTGCCAGATTGAGATTGCAAAATACAATGAAGAGCTGGCAAAGATCAATTATAATACGACTGTGAATCCATTGATCGCAAAGCGTGATAAGCTGAACAAAAATAATGATGGAAAAGGTAATATCAGCGTATATGCAGAAAGCGACGGCGTTGTACAGAGTGTATATGCCAGTCAGGGAAAACAGATCAAAGAGGGTGACAAGGTTGTCAGCATAGGAAGCAATGAATCCAAGATGATGTCCTTATCCCTGACAGATAACGGTGGAAGCTCCAGACGTAACGGAAATAGCGGAAGTGACGATACCGGAAGTGATAACAGTAATGCAACACTTCTGGTCAATCAGGAGGTTACTTTAATTGATCAGAAGGATGACAGCAAGAAGCTGACCGGAAGATGTATCGGAGCAACAGCGGATTCCAAGAAGGCTTATGTAACAACGATCGATGGTCAGGTATATATAACACGCAGCTCCGGATCCGAAGATACCAGATATTATATACAGGTGGATGATAAGAGCTTCTATGATTCACCAAAGGGATATTTTGTAAGCTTTGCAAAAATGTCACTGGAAAATGTAGTAACAGTTCCAATGAATATTATTTATACAGAGACGGATAAGACATCCGGTAAATCCTATGAATATGTGTGGAAGCTTTCAAAGGATGAGATTGTAAAACAGTATGTAACAACAAGCACAGATACAAAGTCGTCAAATGCATGTGTACTTACCGGATTGTCAGAAGGAGATGTGATTCTGAAAGAATCCGGTTCTTCCGGCAGTGGTGACAATATAAAGAAAAAAGCCGATAGCAGCTCAGAAGAATAGAAGGGAGAAGAGGAATGTTTAAATTCTTAAGAAATAAATTACTGAATAAAAAGTGGCTGAATGCCTGCCTTCTTCTTGGTATTGTGCTTCTGGTTGCTGTAGCATCCTGTAATCCGATGTTCAAAAACGGTGCAATGGATATGACGCTGGCATCCAAGTTTGATTCAGCGATAGAAGATAACAACACATATTCAGCCGTGGTCGGAAGACAGGGCTCCTGCTCAACAGACAATTTCCCGGATTCTGCATCCGTACTTGACCGTATCAATGCATATGAAAAGAAGTGGATGAGTTACATTGACGTACCGGTATTAAGCAGACAGAACAGATTGTTTATAGAAGGTACTTATGCAATGACCGGGCTCGGTTCCAGGAGATTTTTCAGTGTAAACTATATGCAGGATATGAGCGAACATATCAATATCACGTTTGGAGAGGGACTTGATACCGGGAAACCGGTTGAAGGTACTTATCCGGTGATTATCAATCAGCAGAATGCGGATACATATGATCTGGTTGTAGGTGAAACCGTATCAATTGATAAATTGGTAGACAAGGATGGAAAGCCGGTTACATTTACGGTTGTCGGAATCTTTGAACCAAAGGATACCACTGATATTTACTGGAAAGAGACACCGGTAGATTTTGATAAGATGATATTTACAGATCAGGCATCCTTTGATGCAACCGTTGCAAACTATGGTGTTTTGACAATATATTATGCAACATATAATATGCTGGATTATGCATATATCGATCATACAAATGCATCAGATATCCGTTATTATCTGAGTGCATTTTCAAAAGCAGATGGTAACTTTATTCAGAATTTCAGCAGCATACTTGCTGATTATCAGGACGATGCAACATCGATCATGATCATTATCTGGGTACTGGAGCTTCCAATCCTGGTATTGCTTCTGGCATTTATCTATATGGTATCCAGTCAGATCCTGGAAATGGAGGACGGTGAGATTGCGATGCTAAAGAGTCGTGGTACCAGTACGAAACAGATTCTTGGCATCTATTTTGGAGAATCTGCGATCCTTTCTTTGATCGCGATCGTTATTGGTATTCCGGTCGGATATCTGTTGTGTAAATTATGTGCAAGTGCAACCTCCTTCCTGAAATTCAGCTTTGGTGATACACACTTTTATAAGCTGACATGGGGAATGTTATTATACAGTCTGGTTGCTGCAGTTATCGCAATCCTGTTTATAACACTTCCGGTATTGAAATACGCGAAGAATTCGATAGTAGAGCAGAAGAGTAAACTTGGAAAGGTGAATACAAAGCCAATCTGGGAGAAGGCATTTCTGGATGTGATCCTGGTGGCAGTTTCCATTTACCTGCTGTACAACTACAATAAACAGAAGAGTGATATTGCATTAAGCATTCTGGCTGGAAACAAACCGGATCCATTGATCTTTTTGAATTCCTCCCTGTTTATATTTGCAGTTGGGCTGCTGATCCTGCGACTGATCAAATATCTGATCAAGTTCATTTATTTCATTGGTAAGAAGAGATGGTCACCTGCGGTATATGCTTCCTTCCTTCAGATCACCAGAACAGTGAAGAAGCAGGGCTTTATCTCTGTATTTCTGGTTATGACGATCGCCATGGGTATGTTTAATTCCAATATGGCAAGAACGATCAATGAGAACAATCAGGAGCGTATCGAATATAATCTTGGAACAGATATCGTTCTGAGTGAACAGTGGAAGATGGGTGCGTATCTGGATAAAGATAAGAAGAGTCACTGGTACTATGAAGAACCGGATTTTGAACGGTATACAGAGAATCTTTCCAATTCATGCAAACATCTGACCCGTGTGATCTATGATGACAATACAACGATCAAGGTTGGAGGTTCTGAACTTCCGGACTCTGTTCTGATGGGAATTAATACAAAGGAATTTGGTGAGACAGCCGAATTAAAGTCAGGCTTGAATGATGAACACTGGTATAATTACCTGAACAGTATTGCAACTGTTTCCAATGGTGTTATCATTTCATCAAATCTGGCAAAGGAATATGATCTGTCTGTTGGTGACAGCATCACATATGCAAGATACAGCCCGATGAAGACAAAGGAGCCGGTTGAGATCGCATCACCGTCCGGAACAATCTGCGCAATTGTAGATGCATGGCCTGGATTTAACCAGTACACATATGAGAAGGACAAAAGTGGAAAGGTTGTTGAGAAGGAACGTTATCTGGTTGTTGCTAATTACGCATATGTTGTCAGTGCATTTGGTCTTACTCCATATCAGATATGGGGACAGCTTGCAGATGGACATGATTATCAGGAGGTCCTGGATACGGTTGAAAAGCAGGGTATTTCATTAAAGAGTTATCAGAGTGTAGATCAGGAAGTACAGAACATGCTGGAATCTCCGCTTGTACTGATCACAAATGGGTTATTCTCACTGAGCTTCCTGGTAGCAGTTATCCTCTGTACAGTAGGATTCCTCATCTACTGGATCACATCGATCAAGCAGCGGGAGCTTCTGTTTGGTATCTACCGTGCGATGGGTATGAGCATGAAGGAGATTAACAAGATGCTGATCAACGAGCAGATGTTCAGTTCCGTTCTTGCCAGTCTGGCAGGATATGGAGTTGGAGCGGCGGCTACTGCGTTGTTTGTAAAGCTGGTAGCGATCGTATATCTGCCGGAGTCGCATAACATAGCGATCAGCATAGCGGTCAACCCATTTGATATATTGAAACTGACGATCGTAGTTGTGGTAATGTTTATTATCTGCTTCATTGTTCTCCGGACAATCTTAAAGAAGATGAACATCACACAGGCATTAAAACTGGGGGAGGACTAAACAATGAATATGATTACTGCAAGAGGAATAAAGCGGTGTTTTACAGTTGGAAATGGCGAACCATTTTATGCTCTTAAAGGAATAGATCTGGATATCCCGGAAGGAAAGCTTGCGATCCTGAAGGGAAGATCCGGTTCCGGTAAAACAACCCTTTTAAATATTTTAAGTGCGCTGGATGAAGCAACGGAGGGGCAGGTGATCATAGAGGATCACGACCTGTCGGAGATGGCTGTACCGGAAAGAGAAAAACTCAGACGGTACGATATCGGATTTGTATTCCAGTCGGTAGCGTTGATTCCGATCATGAATGCATATGAGAATGTAGATTTTGGTTTAAGACTTGCGGAATATGAAGGAAACCGGGATTCCCGTATCCGCGAGGTTCTGGAGATGGTTGGACTTAGTTCCAGAATGTTCCATATGCCGAACCAGATGTCCGGTGGTGAGCAGCAGAGGGTAGCGATCGCAAGAGCGGTTGCCCATAAGCCAAGGGTAATCTTTGCAGATGAGCCGACAGGAGCTTTGGATACAGCATCCGGACTGAATGTTATGAAGCTGTTCAAGGATCTGGTGGCAAAAGAAGGAATCACGATCGTTATGACGACACATGATCCAAACCTGATGGAACTCGGAGACGTAGTATTTGAGATAGAGGATGGTGAGATCATTGGCAAAGCATAGTGGATTTTTTAAGAAAAAAGATAAAAATATGATTCCAGAAACTGATATGCAGGAAAATGTTGAACAGATGATGGAAGAACCAATGGATCAGGATCCTGTTCAGGAAGACGCCGATATCGCAGATACAGACATGAACGATATCGGTGTGCAGGAGACTGCAGTGGATGCTGGGAACGCTGTTGATGAAGCAGATATAGCAGATGACGATACAGAAACATCAGAAGATTTGGACGATACAGACAGAAACAGTCAGGCTGCGGAAGAATATGAAGAAACCGGCAATATCATTGACTGCGACAGTCTGGTTAAGATCTATAAAACAGATGAAGTTGAAGTAATGGCACTTCAGGGGCTGGAGCTTACGATCAAAAAGGGTGAGCTGATGGCAGTTATCGGTAAATCCGGTAGTGGTAAGTCAACGCTTCTGAATATGATCGGTGGACTGGAACGTCCGACAGCAGGAAAATTATATGTAGATGGAAAAGACCTTTTTGCAATGACAGACAAAGAACTGGTAGAATATCGGAAACATACCGTTGGCTTTGTATGGCAGAAGAATTCCAGAAACCTGCTTCCGTATATGACAGCTCTGGAAAATGTCCAGGTGCCGATGTATTTTGATAAAGACAATAAGGAAGACCGGGAAGCCAGAGCCTATGATCTTTTGTGCAAGGTTGGTTTAAAGGAAAAGGTAAATTCCTATCCGGCACAGATGTCCGGTGGTGAGCAGCAGAGAGTTGCAATTGCGATCGCACTTGCTAACAATCCCAAAATCCTGCTGGCAGATGAGCCGACTGGTGCAGTCGATTCCAAAACCTCAGATATGATCCAGGATCTGTTCCGGAAACTGAATGAGGAAATGGGTATTACAGTTATCATCGTAACGCATGATATCAGTCTTGCAAATAAGGTTGGACGTGTGGTTATGATCGCAGATGGTAAGATCAGTACAGAAAAGATCATGAAAGAGGATTACAGAAAACGGATCAATGACATGGAAAGCGAGAGCTTTAATGGAACCGATTCCCATGAAGAATATTCCATTATGGATAAGGCACACCGTGTACAGATCAGTGATGATATTCTGGAGGCTGCCGGAATTGATACAAACAAGGTAAAGATTCAGGTAGTGGATGGCAAGGTTGTTATTTCAAAAGAATAAATATCAGTTCAGAAAACGGCTCTGGATGCATATGCATTCAGGGCCGTTCGCAATATTTTCACATTTTCTTTCTTGCTTTTTCTTGCTATCGTGCGTTGGTTCGATTATAATAACTTTGTTTAGCTGATTTGGAATTTCGAGGAGGAAACCATGAAGAAGAGAAAATTAACAAAAATGTCGGCAGTGTTACTAGCAACAGCATTGTCTGCAGCAACTGTTTTTTCAGGATGTAATAAGAAGGTTGATTACGATATGGGTGATGGAACGCAGAAAGAAGGAAGTGCAGGAGAAGGCGGCGAATTATCGTCCCGTCTCGGTGTTCCGGAGTCTTATGAGGGTAAGCTGGATGTCGGTGATTCCGGTATCAAAGAGATTACCATTAAAGATGATGATATCATAACACCAGATTCCGACAGTATGTCTATTGTGTCTTATAAGAAGAATTCCTTTGATAATGCATACAGGCAGAAGGTCTGTGAGGCAATCTTTGATAAGTCAAAGGGTATCTATGTATATGACTTTGAGCACCAGACCAAGAGTGATCTGCAGACTCAGATTGATTCATATCAGACGATGTTAGACGATGCGAAGGAAGCTGGAGATACAGATACAGAGGATTATTGTAAGGAATACATATCCTATCTGGAAAATGAAATGGCAACGGCAACGGATGAGAGAGAAGGAGCCGGTGATTACAGTGCATCGGATTATATCGGACAGATTGGCGATAATCAGTTCATGCTCTCATTTTCAGAGGGAACAGAAGGGTTAAATGCAAGCTTTGATCTTTCTTATTATCCATCCGAAGGCATGATCAATTACAGACCATATGAGGGTGCATCCTTTGTATATGCTTATGACGCAAAGTATGGAGAAGAGGGGATTGATGACAGCATTGTAAATACTTGTACATTTTCTGAAGATGAAGCCGTATCACTGGCACAGGAATTTCTTGCCGGATGTGGAATTGATGATGTGATCGTTACAGATAAATCTCCGTTATTATGGGAGTATTATGACAGCTCTTATAATGTGATTGCAACAGAGTATGAAGGCTATATCGTAAACTTTGGACGTTCTGTCAATGGAACTGCTCCATACAGTGCGGATCTGTCTATGGTTGACACTCTTTCAAGCGATGAGGATGATGCCTGGTATGATGCTCCAACAGAGACGTTCTCCATTCAGATCGACTCCAATGGCGTGATCAACGCAAGCTGTTATCCATTGTTAGTTTCAACCGGTGAGGATCAAAAAAATGTAGATCTTTTGAGCTGGAAGGAGCTTTTAAAGGAACTGGATAAGAATGTTGCACAGTATTATACAGATAATAAGACTTCCTACAGCGATATTGAATTTAACGATGTCAGATTGACATATTACTGTATTAAGGATGATTCTCAGGATGATGTATATAATTATGTTCCTGTATGGATATTTGCACAGGCAGACGAAAATGATGGAACATATGATTTTGACTATCCGGTACAGGCACTTATGGTAAATGCAACCGATGGAACAATCTACAATCTGAAAGATGTTCTGGAGGCCGGTTCGATCTCATACAGTGATTATTACGATGATCAGGGTGATATGATCGATGGATACGAATATGATGACAGTGATATGGAGAGTATAGATTCAGATGGCAGTGATGACGGATCCGGTGATTCATCAGATGGCAGTGATGACGGATCCGATGAAGGGATCATTGACGACGAAGGTCTGTTAGAGGATGATGTTGTAGAATAATACAATCCTACAGGAAAATAAGGTGTCATACGACGCCAGACTATAAAGATGCAGGACGAGTGATATTTTTTATCATTTGCCCTGCGTTTTTTATTGGTTTTGGTATTGACAAAAATACCCCTATGGGGTATATATAATATCGTATCCGGGATCATTAAAATTGGATACAAAAAATAAATGTACAGATACAGATGGATGAAAAAATTCAGGAAACAGACAGAAGGGAGCGGACAAGAATGGAAGAACCATGTTGCCATTGTCATAAAACAAAACAGAGAACAGAAGGTGAATATAAGAAGCTGATGAACCGGCTGAACCGGATCGAGGGACAGATCCGGGGAATCAAGGGAATGCTGGAAAAGGATGCATATTGTACGGACATATTAGTACAGGTTGCCGCTGTCAATTCTGCATTGAACAGCTTTAATAAGGAACTTCTTGCAGAGCATATCCGAACCTGTGTGATCGAGGATATCAAAGCAGGAAAAGAAGATACGGTGGATGATCTGGTAGATACCATTAAGAAATTAATGAAATAAACACATAGAAATTTTCTGTCTGGAAGATCGTATGAGAATATGTTCGTATGATTGCTTTGGATATGAAACATAATAAAAATGTGTTTAAGATATAATGAAGGCATAGAATGTGCGAAGCACATGATAAAAGCTTGATAAGAGGGTGAATGAATTGGATAAATATAACGTAACAGGAATGAGCTGCAGTGCCTGCAGCGCAAGCGTAGAAAAGGCAGTGAAGAAAGTAAAAGGGATTGACAGTTGTACCGTCAGCCTGCTTACAAATTCGATGACAGTAGAAGGACATGCTGATCCTAAGACAGTTATTGAAGCAGTAGAAAAGGCAGGATATGGAGCCAGTCTGATGACAGGAGAAGACCGGAAGAATGTCGGGAAGAAGCAGGCAGCGGATGCAGATGAATTGGATAATCATGCAGCCCTGCACAAGATGAAGGTCCGGCTGATCGCATCTATCGTTCTGTTAATTCCGCTGATGTACATTTCCATGGGACATATGATGTGGGGATGGCCACTGCCGGCGATTATCAGTGATAACCATGTCGCTATGGGACTGATCCAGATGTTATTTGCAATTGTGATCATGGTTGTAAACCAGAAGTTTTTTATTAATGGATTTAAGGGTGTGATCCATGGAGCACCGGGTATGGATACATTAGTAGCACTTGGCTCAGGCGCATCCTTTATTTACAGCACATATGTATTATTTGCAATGACAGATGCCGTGATGCGGCAGGATAATGACCGTGTTATGACCTTGATGCATGATTTTTATTTTGAATCGGCAGCGATGATTCTTGCACTTATAACGGTTGGTAAGACACTCGAGGAATATTCCAAAGGTCGTACGACAGATGCCTTAAAGGGATTAATGAAGCTTGCACCCAAAACAGCCCTTGTTCTTCGTGATGGAGAAGAACAGGAAGTTGCTGCTGAGGATGTGGTAGTTGGAGAGGTATTTATCGTCCGTCCGGGATCCAGTGTTCCGGTAGATGGTGTGGTTATAGAAGGAAACAGTGCGGTTGATGAGTCTGCTTTATCCGGTGAGAGTCTTCCGGTCGATAAAGCAGAAGGAGATAAGGTATCTGCCGCAACGATCAATAAATCCGGTTATCTGAAATGTCGGGCAACCAGAGTCGGTACAGATACGACTTTATCCCAGATCATAGAGATGGTCAGTGATGCAGCAGCAACAAAAGCACCGATCGCAAAGATTGCAGATAAGGTATCTGGTATCTTTGTTCCGGCTGTCCTGATCTGTTCCTTGATCACTATTATTGTATGGATCATTGCAGGAGAGAGCACAGGCTTTGTACTTGCCAGAGGTATATCGGTGCTTGTGATCAGTTGTCCATGTGCACTTGGACTTGCAACACCGGTTGCCGTTATGGTAGGTAACGGTGTCGGAGCAAAGCAAGGTATCCTATTTAAGAATGCGGCAGCACTTGAGATGACAGGAAAAACAGATGTGCTTGTACTGGATAAGACAGGAACGATCACAAATGGAACGCCGGAAGTGGTAGATGTAGTTTCGGGAAATGGATACAGTGAGACAGACCTGCTTACCTTTGCAGCAAGTCTGGAACAATACAGTGAGCACCCGATAGGCAAAGCCATTATGGAATATGTCGGACAGAAAGGGATCAAGCCACAGAAGATTGAAGATTTTCAGGTGCTTCCGGGAAATGGACTCCGCTGTAGATTAAGCAGTGAGGCGGTTTCACAGAATGAAAGAGGATTTTGTGCAGGACAGAACCATTCTCAGATATCAGATCATATTTTGCTTGGTGGAAATGGAAAATTTATCAGCCAGTATGTAACCTTATCCGAGGCGGATAAGACACTGGCAGAAGAATTAGCTTCACAGGGCAAGACCCCGATCTATCTGGCAATCGATGAGAATAAACTGATCGGTATCCTTGCAGTTGCAGATACGATCAAAGAGGATGGAATCCTTGCGATCAAAGAATTAAAAGAGATGAATTATTCAGTTGTTATGTTAACCGGAGATAATGCAAAGACAGCAGAAGCAATCGGTAAACAGGCAGGGGTTGACCGCGTGATTGCTGATGTACTGCCGGATGGAAAAGAAGCGGTAGTAAGAGAACTGATGAAGGAGCACCGTGTGATCATGGTTGGTGACGGCATTAATGATGCCCCTGCATTAACCCGTGCGGATATCGGTATGGCGATCGGAGCCGGAACCGATGTTGCAATCGATGCGGCAGATGTTGTGCTGATGAAGAGCCGGTTAAGTGATGTACCGGCAGCAATCCGCATGAGCCGTGCGACACTCCGTAATATTCATGAGAATCTGTTCTGGGCATTCTTCTATAACATTATCGGAATCCCGCTTGCGGCCGGCGTGTGGTATCCGCTGTTCGGATGGAAATTAAATCCGATGTTCGGTGCGGCAGCCATGAGCTTATCAAGCTTCTGCGTAGTATCGAACGCATTGAGATTGAATCTTTTTAAGATGTATGATGCATCAAAAGATAAAAAATTAAAAGCCAAAAAAGAAAAAAAGAGATCCAAGAAGGAGGACAAGACAATGAAAAAAATAATGCATATTGAGGGAATGATGTGTGGACACTGTGAGGCAGCTGTAAAGAAAGCACTGGAAGCACTTCCACAGGTAGATGAAGCGGTTGTAAGCCATGAGACAGGAACAGCAGAGCTGACATTAAATGCAGAGATCGCAGATGATGTGCTGAAGAAGACAGTAGAAGACAAGGATTATACGGTGACATCTGTGGAATAATCTATGATTTCTTATATACAGAGTATACTTTTTATTTGAAGCATCCAAAGAACACTGCTATACTTAATTATAAGTATCATAACGAGGAAGGAACGAAAGTTAATGAGAAAGAGTGGAATGTTAATGCCGGTCTCTGCACTTCCGGGGGCATATGGAATCGGATGTTTTTCAAAAGAAGCGTATGAATTTGTAGATATATTAAAAGAAGCAGGACAGAAATTGTGGCAGATCCTGCCGCTTGGACAGACGGGATACGGCGATTCACCGTATCAGTCTTTTTCAACATTTGCGGGGAACCCGTATTTTATCGATCTGGAGACGTTGATCGAGGATGAACTTCTGACGAAAGAAGAGTGTGACCAGGCAGATTTCGGAGAGAATGAAGAAGAAATCGATTATGAAAAAATATATAATGCAAGATTTAAAGTATTAAAGCTTGCATATGCAAGAGCCAAAAAGAACGGATTGATGGAAAGTAAGGCATACCGTACTTATCTGGAAGAAGAAAAAGCATGGCTTGCGGATTATGCATTGTATATGGCAGTGAAAGATTCATTTGACGGAAAAAGCTGGGATCAGTGGGAGGAAGACATCAGGCTGCGTAAGCCGGAAGCAATTGCGGCATATCAGGAACAATTAAGTGCAGAGATTGATTTTTATGAATTTCTGCAGTATCTGTTCGCCGGACAGTGGGCCGGACTGAAAACATATGCCAATGAACAAGGCATTGAGATTATCGGGGATATCCCGATCTATGTAGCATTTGACAGTGCAGATACCTGGGCGAATCCGAAGCTGTTCCAGTTAGATGAAGAGAATCTGCCGGTTGCGGTAGCGGGATGTCCGCCGGATGCATTTTCGGCAACCGGGCAGCTGTGGGGGAATCCATTGTATGCATGGGATTACCATAAGAAGACAGGCTATGACTGGTGGATGAAGCGGGTGGCCTGCTGCTTTAAATTATATGACATCATCCGTATCGATCATTTCCGTGGGTTTGATGAATATTATGCAATTCCGTATGGAGATGAGACGGCAGAGAATGGTGAATGGATGCCGGGACCGGGCATGGATCTGTTCCTTAAGATGAAGGAAACATTAGGTGACCTTCCGATCATTGCGGAAGATCTGGGATTCCTGACGGATACGGTGAGACAATTGTTAAAAGACAGTGGTTATCCGGGAATGAAAGTACTGGAATTCGCATTTGTGGCAGGAGAGGACAGTGATTATCTTCCACATAATTATGATAAAAACTGTGTAGTCTATACAGGAACCCATGATAACGATACCCTTCAGGGATGGTATCAGACACTTTCCGAAGAAGATAAAGAGATGACAAAGGAATATCTGAATAATCCATACACTCCGGATGAAGAAGTGCACTGGGATTTCATAAGTCTGGCGATGAGAAGTGTGGCAGATACGTGTATCATTCCGGTGCAGGATTATCTGGGACTTGGCAATAAGGCAAGAATTAATATGCCGTCTACACTCGGCGGTAACTGGATGTGGAGAATGAAAAAAGGCGCATTTACAGATGAACTGATCAAGAAGATCAGAAAAACGACAGAAGTCTGCGCAAGATAAACATAACAGGAAACAAAAAGAAAACACAATATTCAAACGAAGGATTCACTGAGAAGGGAATGGAAACGTTTTGGATATTGTGTTTTTCTTTTTGTTTTGTATATGCCAAAACCTCTGATTTTTCATAAAAGTATAATTTTTGACATAAAATGTATGATTTTTTGCATAACAGATATGATTTTTGGTAAAGAAAAAGTATAAAAAATTATAGAATGAGACTGTAATATGTTAAGATGGTATTAATAAAAGGTATGAGGTGTACTATGGGGTTGTTAAAACTGGTGATCGTAGATGATGAGCCGATCCTGCTGGAGGGTCTGGTAAAGACGTATGACTGGAACGGTATGGGATATGAGGTGGTTGGTTTTGCGCAGAGCGGAGAGCAGGCGTTAAAGATAATACGCGAAAAAAAACCACACGTAGTGCTGACAGACATCAGGATGAAACAGATTTCCGGACTTATGGTAATGGAAGAAATCAAGAAAGAGAACCCGGAATGTCAGTTCGTGGTATTAAGTGCATACAGGGATTTTGAATATGCGCAGAAGGCATGTGACCTGGGAGCATTCGCATATCTTCTGAAGCCGATTGAAGATGAAAAATTACAGGCGACGATGACAGATGTCGGTAAAATCTGTGAAGATCAGATCCGAAATGAGGAGAAGTATGACCGCTGGGAGAGACTTCTGAAAAAGGACGGAGATGGATTTTTGCAGGTTGTCGTGCAAAAATATGTCCAGAACCGGCTGCCGGAAGAAAAAGTAGATGAAGTCTTCCATACGCTGCAGGATGTCATGAAGGAAGGAGACCGGTTTATTACAGTATATGCAGATCTTGATCTGGCCTATAAGATTACCAATGAACTGGAATATGAAGCCTCGAGATTTTCCATGGTCAGAATGATTGAAGAAAAGATCGCAGAGAGATTCACATACTGGAAATTCGAAAGTGAAGAAGGACATCGTACATTTATTATAAAGACGCAGGAGAACACAGCGGTACATGAGCTGAAAGAACTACTGGAAGAGGTAAAAAAAGAAGAGAACAGCCTGGTTATTGCAGCAATATCCAAACCATATAAAGGGATCCGCGGAATCAGAAGAAGTTTCGAAGAAGCGCAGAGATTGTTCGCTGTTACAAATGCATCCGGAGCGGGAGTATTTACAATCCCGGAGACTGTTGAAGAAAAAGAGGAAAGCCCATATCCGGCGGAGGCAGAGATGATGGTGGTCAACAGCGTGCGGAAGAACGACGCCGTACAGTTAAAGCAGGCATTTGTACATTTTATTTACCAACTGCCACACAGAGAAGAACTGCAATGCCAGTATATGCACAAGATCATGGTAAAGACAGAATTCATGTTAAAAGACAGTTACGGGATGGACGAATCACTGAATCAGCAATTTGAAAATTATTATTCGAATATGAGAAACTTAAAGGCGGCAAAAGCGGTGGATGTCTGTTACAAGATTCTGGGAACTGCTATTGAAAAAAGACTGAAAAATGTAGAGAAGAAAGAGAATAAGGGATCAAAAGAATACATTGCAGCGGCTGTGGCATATATAGATGAACATCTGGATAATGAAGATCTTTCGATTGTATCAGTGGCGACACATGTATATCTGAATCCGGTATATTTTGGACGGGTATTCAAGAATACCTTTCATATGACATTCAAACAATATCTGCTGCAGCGTAGAATGGAGCTGGCAAAGAGACTGCTGGAAGACGGAAGAACCAGCATCGGTAATATCTGCGAGCAGGTCGGAATCAGTAATCCATCCTATTTTTCGCATTTGTTTAAAGAATATACAGGACAGCTTCCGAGAGATTACAAAAGGGAATATGAAGTATGAAAAAAAGTAAAATGTCAGGAATCCAGAAAAAGTATCTGAAGTATATGTGTACGCTTCTGATACTGGCACTGGTTCTTTCCAGCATCTGTGTATGGACTTATGTCAGACGGAATATGACAGATGTGATTGTGGATAAGTATGAATTCATGAATGAGAAGATGGGGATAGCCCTGGATAATCTCTACCGGAAGACGGATGCCGTGACAGCAGAGATCATCCTGGAAAATGATGTGCAGAAGAGTCTGAAGAATAAAGAACTGCAGGAAGTAGAGAAGAATGCACTGAGCAAATATTTTGCATATATAGATCTGAATCATGTCGCTGATTACTGCTACATTGATAATAAAAGAAATGTTTACGAAAAATCCTATTCCCAGATTGGTTATTCGGATTTTCAAAGCAGCGGTCTGCGTGAGAAAATGGGGGATGAGTATGCGAAGACGCAGTGGATCTGGACCCGGGATTACCTGTTTGGTACAGGGAACGAAGCTTTGTTTATCGGAAGATATGTGAACAGTATGGATTACGCACACGAACCTGGAATCGTGTATCTGAAGATGAATCAACAGTTTCTGGAAAGTGTTATGGATAAAGACAGGAAGATTGCAAAAGATGTTGCAGTGGGAATCATAAGTCCGGAAGGAAAGACTTGCATCCGGCAGGAACCGGAAGATCTCAGTATCGAAAAAAGGACAATGAAGAAGATTACGGAACTGACCAGAACGAAAAAATCCGGTGTGATCGTGCGAGGAAAAAAGATAGAAGGCGGGATTTTACAGGCATACCGGCAGGAAGAGACAGGGATGGTGATCTTTACACTGGTGCCGGATATGGTATTGAATCAGGGAATGACGCAGATATTGATCGTATTACTCACTATCTATGCGGTGATCGCAGTGCTGGCGTTTGTATTAAGTCTTTATGCATCACAGACATTTACCCGGCCGATCAGACAGATCAGTGATGCCATGACAAGTTTTGATGGAAATGATTTTACACATACCATTCAGATCCATACGGACACAGAACTGGATAAGATCGGGCATGCCTATAACGAGATGTTAAAGAATATCGAAGAGTTCCAGAACGAGGTCAAGAATCAGCAGAAAGAACTAAGAATCAGTGAGATGAATACGCTGATCAGCCAGATCAATCCGCATTTTCTCTATAATACCCTGGATACCATCTATATGCTGGCGCGGATCAACGGGGAAGAGAAGACGATGAAGATGATACAGGCACTGTCAAAGTATCTGCGTCTGTCACTGAGCAAAGGACGTGAGATTGTGACAGTAGAAGACGAGCTGGAAAATGTAAAAAGTTATATGGAGATCCAGCAGATACGCAATGAGAATCTGTTCCGTTATGAGATCGAATGTGGAGAAGAACTGAAAACAAGGTGGATATTAAAGCTGATCTTACAGCCAATTGTGGAAAATGCAGTCAAATATGGATTTTGTGATATCTTCGAAGGCGGTCTGATAAGGATCAGTGTCACTGAACAGGCAGGACAGCTTACATTCAGTGTCTATAATAACGGAACTCCGATGGAAGAGCAGATGGCGGAGAAGTTAAATGGACTGTCAGAGATACCGGTGTCAAAAATGAAAGACAGTTTTGAAGACAAAAAACATGGTTATGGTGTGATAAATATTATTACGCGACTGCGGTTAAAGTATGGGGAGGATGTGAGATTTTTCTATGAATCGGATACAAATGGAACCGTCTGTGTTATCCAGATCCCGGATGATGGGAAAGAAAACAGTGAACAGTAGACGGATTATGGCAGCAGTGATGGTGATCGTCATGCTGGCAGCACTGACCGGCTGTGTGGGAAAAGAGGATACACAGACCAGAAAAAAGAATAAAGTAGTAGAGATCCCAATGATCCTTACCGTAGATTCCAGTACCGGTAATAAGAATGAAGAGGAAGTGGTGGAGCGGTTCAACAGGGCATATAAAGGAAAGTATCATATAGATGTGGACTGGGTGATGGAGACGGAGGAAGAATACCGGAAGAATCTGAAACGTATGAATGTGACAGATGAATTACCGGCTGTTATCACTGATCTGCGTATGCTTCCGTCTTTCTATCAGATGATGATCAAGAAAGGCAGGATTGAGGACCTGACACCTTACATTAACGAAGATCAGGAATGGAAAGATATGATCGAACCGTCAGTAATGGAATCGGTCCGGGAAGAGGATGGAAAGATTTATCTGGGTCCGGTCAGCACGGCGGCATTCGCCTGTTCAGGGGTTTTCTGGAACCGGGAGTTATTTGAACAGGCAGGAATCAGCAGATTTCCTGAGACATGGGAAGAGTTCTGGAAATGTTGTGAGAAACTGAAAGCAGCAGGGATCACGCCGCTTGCCCTGCATACGGAAGGGACGGCATGGGCCGCAATGCTGCTTGCAACAGCAGAAGTAGCAGGAAGTGAAGAAGGTGCGGCATTCATGAAGCAATTATATCCGGATACCTATCAGAATGAACCGGGGCTGGAGATAGCCGGTACGTTAAAAAAATTATTCCAATATACGACCCAGGATGCATTACATAATGATTTTGACGTAGCTCATGATAATTTCGTGGCAGGAAATGCAGCGATGATACCTAATGGTTACTGGATGATTGATCAGATTCCGGAGGAAATGCAGAAAAAAGTATGTTTTTCTACATTTCCGGAAAATAAACTGATAGGCTCACCGGAGACATTCGGCTGGGCAGTTGTATCAACTTATAGTGAAAAGGTGAAAAAAGGAGCAGTTGAGTTCCTCAAATTCAGAACGAAATTGAATAAAGAACAGAAAGAAGAATTGCTGAACAGCAGGACAAGACAGGAAGGAACGCTGTTGGATGATTATCTGAAGGCTTATACGGGAAATCCACAGATTGTACCGAATTATCAGGTGAAGTGGAATTCACTGCTGCAGGAGGATGTACTGGGAGAATGTCTGGCGGACCTGGTACAGGGAAAGATAACGGAGCAGGAATTCACGCAGGCAGAAGACGAAAGCATCCGGCAGTTTGAAGAAGAACAATAGATATGTTTTTTTGTATATCAGGTTGTTTTATTGATACAGGGTTTGAGCGCATTTCTGTTAATATAATGACAACAAGAGAAACGAAGGTTTCAAAAAAGAAAGGCGAGGGAAATGAATTATGAAAATGCGTAAAGTTGTATCAGCAATGCTGGTAGCAGCCATGGCAACAGGAATGGTTGCAGGATGTGGAAGCTCTTCTGACAGCAAGTCAGACAAGAAAGACGCAAAAGGAAAAGTATACTACTTAAACTTCAAACCAGAACAGGATGAGCAGTGGCAGGATCTGGCAAAAGAGTATACAAAAGAAACAGGAGTGGATGTAACAGTACTTACAGCAGCATCCGGAGAATACGAAAAGACATTAAAATCTGAGATGGCTAAGAGCAATGCTCCGACACTGTTCCAGGTAAACGGACCGGTTGGACTTGCAAGCTGGAAAGATTACTGCTACGATCTGAAAGATTCTGATGTTGCAAAACAGCTGACAAGTGATGATTTCGCACTGATGGACGGCGACAAGATGTCAGGAATCGCATACGTAATAGAAAGCTACGGAATCATTTACAACAAAGAACTGTTAAAGAAAGCCGGATACTCAGCTGATGATATCACTAACTTTGACAGCTTCAAGAAAGTTGTAGAAGATATCACAGCAAATAAGGACAAACTTGGATTCTCAGCATTTACATCCGCTGGTATGGACGGATCATCTGACTGGAGATTCAAAACTCATCTGGCAAACCTTCCAATCTACTATGAATACAAAGATGAAGGAATCGATAACACAGATGCTATCAAAGGAACATACCTTGATAACTACCGTCAGATCTGGGATCTCTACATCAACAACGCTACTTGCAAACCAACAGAACTTTCTACAAAGACAGCTGACGATGCAACAGCAGATTTCGTAACAGGTGATGCAGTCTTCTACCAGAATGGTACATGGGAATATAACAACATCAAAGACGTCGGAGATGACAATCTTGGAATCCTTCCAATCTACATCGGTGTAGAAGGCGAAGAAGATCAGGGAATCTGTACAGGTACAGAGAACTACTGGTGTGTAAACTCCAAAGCATCTGAAGACGACATTCAGGCAACACTTGATTTCATGAACTGGTGTGTAACATCTGATGATGGTGTAAAGGCAATGTGCAAAGACATGGGATTCACAATTCCATTTAAGAAGAACCTGAAATCAGACAACGTACTTGTTAACGAAGCAAACAAATATACAGAAGACGGAAAGACTCCTGTATCTTGGAACTTCTCAACAATGCCATCAGAAGAGTGGAAGAACGGAGTGGGTTCTGCACTGACAAGTTACGCAGCAGATCCGACAGATGCAAACTGGGCAAAAGTTACAACAGCATTCGTTGACGGATGGGCAAAAGAAGCTGCAGCAGCAAAATAAAAATAAAAATGTAACAATCAAAATAGTTATATGAAGTGAGTAGTGGCGGGCGGTTGCAAGAAACCCCCGCCGCTTTTATGAAAAAGTGCAGGGAAATGAAGCGGAGATTCTCTGCATGGAAGGAGGAATTTATTATGGAAAAATCCATCAAACGTTATATGCCGATTTTCGTGCTTCCAACGTTTTTTGCATTTATTCTTGGCTTTATCGTTCCTTTTATTATGGGAATCTGGCTTTCATTTTGTAAATTTACAACCGTAACAGACGCGAAATTTGTAGGATTTTCAAATTACATAGAAGCACTGAAAGATACGGCATTCCGTCATTCATTCTGGTATACCGTACTGTTCGCGATTGCATCTCTTCTGCTCATTAACATCATAGCATTTGCACTTGCAATGGCACTGACAAAAGAAATGCACGGAACAAATGTCTTCCGTACGATCTTCTTCATGCCGAACCTGATCGGTGGTATCGTACTTGGATATATCTGGCAGTTGATCTTTAACGGAGTTCTTTCCAGATATGGTACTGCACTTGCTCTGAATGAGTGGTATGGCTTCTGGGGACTGATCATTCTGGTCAGCTGGCAGCAGATCGGTTATATGATGATCATCTATATTGCGGGTCTTCAGTCTATTCCTGGTGATGTCATTGAAGCAGCAGAGATTGACGGAGCAAATAAGATCCAGACATTATTCAAGGTAACAATCCCGATGATGATGCCATCGATCACGATCTGTATGTTCCTGTCAATTACAAACGGATTCAAGTTATTCGATCAGAACCTGTCCCTGACAGCCGGTGAACCGTCTAAGATGTCTGAGATGATGGCGCTTAATATCTTCAATACGTTCTACGGACGTACCGGATGGGAAGGAGTCGGACAGGCGAAGGCAGTCATCTTCTTTGCAATCGTAGTTGTGATCGGTATGATCCAGTTACGTGCAACACGTTCTAAGGAGGTACAGCAGTAATGAAGAAAAAAACAAGTAAATTAAGCTGGTTTGGAACAGGTGCATTTGCGATCATCGGTATTGTATATATCATGCCGATCCTGATCGTGCTGATCAACTCATTTAAAAATAAAGTATTTATCAACAAAGAACCATTCAAACTCCCGACAAAGCAGACATGGGTAGGAATCGATAACTTCCTGTCCGCAATTGACAAATATGAACTGCTGAGTGCAGTCGGCTGGACTGTATTTATCACAGTTGGTTCCGTACTTGTGATCCTTGTATGTACTTCTATGTGTGCATGGTATATTACAAGAGTAAACAGTAAGTTTACAAAACTGTTATATTTACTCTGTGTATTTTCCATGGTTGTTCCGTTCCAGATGGTTATGTTCACCTTATCGCTGGTAGCTGACCGTACCGGTCTTCGTACACCTTGGGGAATCATCATCATTTACCTCGGATTTGGTGCAGGTCTTGCAGTATTCATGTTCTGCGGATTTGTAAAATCCATTCCACTGGAAATTGAAGAAGCAGCAATGATCGACGGATGTACACCACTTCGAACCTTTTTCTCTGTTGTACTTCCGATCATGAAGCCGACATACATTTCCGTAGGAATCCTGGAGACGATGTGGATCTGGAACGACTTCCTGCTTCCATACCTGGTACTGGATCTGAATAAGTATAAGACAATCTCAATTGCGATCCAGTATATGAAGGGAAGTTATGGACGTGTAGATATGGGTGCTGTTATGGCAGCGCTGATCCTTGCGGTAATTCCGGTAGTTATCTTCTATCTGGCTTGTCAGAAGCATATTATCAAAGGTGTTGCGGCCGGAGCTGTAAAAGGTTAATAAGGACAAAAAAGAGATTTGGCATTTGGATATGTCAGATCTCTTTTTGAATATGTAAAAGTATATAAAAAAAGTTGACAGCGGTGGAGAAGGAAGATATCACTTGACATTTTTCACTTATTTTTTAAAATATAGTGAGAGATGAAGAGGAGTAGTTTTTATTATGAATTCAAATTTTGAATATTACAAAATATTTTATTATGTAGCAAAATATGAAAATCTTACCAAGGCGGCAACGGTACTGAAGACCAGTCAGCCGGCAGTCACGCGTACCATACACAAACTGGAAAATGAACTTGGCTGCCGCTTATTTACGAGGAGTAAGACCGGAATGCAGCTAACTCCGGAAGGCCGGACATTTTATGGATATGTAGCGGCAGGATGTGCCCAGTTTTTCAAAGGAGAGAATGATCTGAGTAATCTGATCTCGCTGGAGAACGGAACGATCTATATCAGCGCTACGGAGACGGCACTTCACTGTTATCTTTTTCAGGCAATGGAAGAATTCAACAGCCTGTATCCGAATGTGAGGTTTAAGATTCTGAATAACAGTACGACAGAGTCGGTGAATGCAGTAAAAGAAGGAAAAGTAGACCTTGCATTTGTATCGGCGAACCTTCAGGTAGCAAAACCTCTTCGGATGAAGATTCTGAGAAAATATCATGATATCCTGATCAGTGGAAACAGATTTGGAGAATTAAAGGATGATGGGAAAGAGGTCTCACTTAAGGAACTGGTGTCCTATCCGTGGATCAGTCTGACTGCAGAGACGATTACCAGACGTTTTCTAAATGAATATTTTGAAAAGAACAGTCTGACATTTACACCGGATATGGAGCTTGCAACGACGGATATGATACTTCCGGCGGTAAGGCACAATCTGGGACTTGGTTTCATCCCGGCGGAATTTGCAGACTCGGAACTTAAGTCCGGACAGGTATTTGAAATCAAAGTGAAAGAAAAGCTGCCGGAACGTAATATCATACTGATCTACGACATGGAATATCCGCAAAGTATCGCGGCAAAAGAATTTCAGAAATTCCTGAAAGAAAAAGAAATGTAAAAACCCGGAAGCTTACATAAATTCGGATGATCAATAATGATCAGATAAAAGATAAAGGTATCGAATTGGAGTAAAATATTGTAAGCTTCCGGGCTTTTATTATATTAAAACAAACTAATCAATAGAGGACTTTTTTTATTTATGCCACTCCCAGTTACGGATCTCTTCAAGATCCTGTCCGTATTCGGCAATGTACTGTTTGTGCTCAACCAGCTTGTCGTTCATCTTCTGGATCAGGAATGATCCCTTGTTGCCAAGCTGTGGCAAGTGCATGATAGCATCTTTTACCAGGTTGAAACGGTCGATCTGGTTCTGTACACGCATATCGAATGGTGTAGTGATCGTTCCTTCTTCCTGATATCCATGAACGGAAATATTGTGGTTGTTACGTTCGTATGTAAGTTCATGGATCAGTGTCGGATAGCCGTGGAATGCGAAGATGATCGGTTTATCTTTTGTAAAGATTGCATCATATTCTGCATCACTTAATCCGTGTGGATGTTTGTGATCTGATTCCATCTTGAACAGGTCAACAACGTTAACAACACGAATCTTGAGTTCTGGCATTTCATCACGAAGAATTGTAACAGCAGCCATTGTTTCAAGAGTTGGTGTGTCACCGCAGCAAGCCATAACAACATCTGGTTCTTCACCACAGTCGTTACTTGCCCAATCCCAGATACCGATACCCTGTGTACAGTGCTTAACAGCCTGTTCCATAGATAACCACTGGCAGCTTGGGTGTTTTGAAGCTACGATAGCGTTGACATAGTTCTTGCTCTTGATACAGTGATCGAAGCAAGAGAGTAAGCAGTTAGCATCCGGTGGGAGATACATGCGGACAACATCTGCTTTTTTATTAGCGATGTGATCCAGGAATCCTGGGTCCTGATGTGTAAATCCGTTGTGATCCTGCTGCCATACATTTGATGTCAGGATGAAGTTAAGAGAAGCAATTGGCTGTCTCCATGAAAGCTGGTTACATACTTTTAACCATTTTGCATGCTGAGCTGCCATAGAGTCAACGATACGGATGAATGCTTCGTAACTTGCGAAGAATCCGTGACGTCCTGTTAACAGATAACCTTCCAGCCATCCTTCACACATATGCTCACTTAACATACCATCCATGATACGTCCGTTTCTTGCAAGACAATCGTCTGTGTCAAGAAGTCCGGCATTCCAGTCACGGTTCTGTGTTTCAAATACTTTGTATAAACGGTTAGACATACTTTCGTCAGGTCCGAAGATACGGAAGTTCTTGTTCTCTTCGTTTAATTCGAAGATGTCACGGATATATCCGCCAAGTTCGATCATATCCTGAGCCTTTGTCTTACCTGGTTCAACTTCGATTCCATAAGAACGGAAATCAGGAAGTCTTAAGTCTTTTAATAATAATCCACCATTTGCATGTGGGTTAGCTCCGAGACGGGCATCTCCCTTAGGTGCAAGTTCCGCAAGTTCTGGGATCAGGCGTCCGTTTTCATCGAAGAGTTCTTCCGGATGATAGCTTTCCAGCCACTCTTTTAAGAGTTCCAGATGTTCTGGACTTTCCATTGTAAGTGGTACCTGATGTGCACGGAAAGATCCTTCAATCTGCTGTCCATCTACAACCTTTGGTCCAGTCCATCCCTTTGGTGTACGCAGAACGATCATTGGCCATGCCGGACGTTCTGGATTATTGTTCTCACGTGCATTTTTCTGGATTGCTTTGATCTCTTCGATAACAGTATCCATTGTTTCTGCCATCTTCTTGTGCATTGTCATCGGATCATCGCCTTCTACGAAGTAAGGTTTCCATCCACATCCTTTGAAGAAGTTCTCAACTTCCTCGTGGGAAATACGAGAGAAGATAGTAGGGTTACTGATCTTATATCCATTTAAATGAAGAATTGGAAGTACAGCACCGTCTGTAACTGGGTTCAGGAACTTGTTAGACTGCCATGAAGTAGCTAACGGTCCGGTCTCAGCTTCACCGTCACCAACAACAACAGTTGCGATCAGATCCGGGTTGTCGAATACAGCACCGAATGCATGAGCGATAGAGTATCCAAGCTCTCCACCTTCGTTGATAGATCCTGGTGTCTCTGGTGCACAGTGACTCGGAACTCCACATGGGAATGAGAACTGCTTGAACATCTTCTTCATACCTTCTTCATCCTGGCTGATGTTCGGATATACTTCGCTGTAAGAACCTTCCAGATATGTATTGGCAATTAAGAAGTTTCCGCCATGTCCAGGACCTGATAATAAGATCATATCCAGATCATAACGTTTGATTTCACGGTTGCAGTGTACATAGATAAAGTTCTGTCCTGGGACAGTTCCCCAGTGACCAACGATTTTTTTCTTGATCTGATCCATTGTAAGTGGCTCTTTTAAGAGCGGATTGTCAAGAAGATATAACTGACCGGCTGACAGATAGTTGGCAGCACGCCAGTAAGCATTCATCTTTTCAAGCATTTCCTGAGATAACGGCTGCTTCTCAAGACATGTTTTTGTGTCTTCCATATTCTTACCTCTTTCATAAAAACTTTGTGTTAATTATTTAACCAAATGTAGGATATCATAATAAGAACAATACGTAAAATAGCAATTATGCATTAAGATTATAAGTTTTTGATATGGATGTACGGATAAAAATACAAAGGAAGAGAAGTATCTACATATAATAAAAGGATTTAGTTCGAAAAGGATTTAGAGCGAACGAAAAATAAAATACAATCTAATTCGACATATTTGTCAAAAACAATACAAGTAAATGGAAAAATGAAAGTTGTATTGCTTTCTAAAGAAAATATGAAGAAAAAGCCAAAAAGTGCACAAAAAATTCATTTTTTGTTCACAATTATAGCGGCTAAGACTGTCAAAACGCACAAAAAGATAGAAAAACACACATAAAAGCAATGGAAAACAACTTGCAACGATACAACTTTGTGGGGAAAAATGGTTGTATTTTATTGCGAAACTGGACAGGTTAAGTATATAATTGAATCATCAAATAAATAGAAAACGGAGGAGACATTATGAAGAGAGTTCTCAAAAAAGTAACAGCAGCTCTTCTGGCAGCAACAATGGTAGTTGGACTTGCTGCATGTGGAAGCGGCAATGGTGGCTCAGGTAACAAGAGCAGCAAATCAGGAAAGGTTAAAATCGGAGTTTCTATCTGGTCTTCAACAGACGTTCTTGGATCACAGTGTAAGAAGATGCTGGATGCAGCAGCTAAAGCACTGGATGTAGAAGTACAGTATGTTGACCAGGGACATGTATCTGAGAAAGTTACAGCTTCTGTAGAGCAGTTAGCAGCAGCAGGATGCCAGGGAATCATCATCTGTAACTCATCTGATACAGAGATGACATCAGCAATCAAGACATGTAATGATAATAAAGTATATCTTGCACAGTTCTTCCGTGTAATCAGCAAAGAAGACAGTGCAGATATCTACAAAGCAGCAAAAGATTCCGCTTACTACATCGGAGCAGTTCATGAAGATGAACCTGCAAACGGTGCAGAACTTGTTAAGATCCTTCTTGATAAAGGCGATCGTAACATCGGTCTTATCGGCTGGGAGCAGGGAGATGCTACATGGCTCGGAAGATGGAAAGGTTACAAAGCCGGAGTTGAAAAATGGAACAAAGAAAACCCAGACGACAAAGCAAAAATTTCTGAGCCACAGTACGCTGGTACAACTTCAGAAGGTGGATCAAAAGCCGCTGAAGCTTTAATGGCAGCAGATCCTAAGCTTGATGCATTGATCCCAGCTGGTGGTGGTGGAGATCCACTTCAGGGAGCAATCGCAGCAGTTGAACGTGCAGGCAAGACAAGTGATATTGATATCGTTTCTACAGACTTCCTTCCAGACCTTGGAGAAAGACTTGAAAATGGATCTATGGCTGGTGAATCTGGCGGACATTACTGTGACCCGCTGATTTCCTTCATGATGGTTTACAATGCAATCAAAGGAAACTACAAAGACTTCGGTGGCAAATTCGAAGATGTTCCATTCCCATATCTGTATGTATCATCACCAGATGACTACAAAGCATATGAGAAATATTTTGTAGACCAGCTTCCATACACAGATGAAGAACTGGTTGATATGTCTAAACTCAGCATGGAAGACTTAAAGGCAACAGCTGCTAAGTTATCTATTGAAGATGCAGCATCACGTGCAGGTAACTAGGATAGACAAATAATAACGACTATTAACTCGGAAAGGGTGACGTCGCAAAGGCGATGCCACCTTTTCTAAATCAGAAATGACAATTATGAAGAGGTAGATAATATGGGCACTAGTAAAAAACTTTCAGGGAAAGTGATGGGATATCTGATCTTAATCGGTCTGGTCGTACTTTCCTGGCTGATCTTTAAAATCTTGACACCACATAACTTCGGTTCCTTTTCCAATATGCTCAATTACTTTCAGGCGAGCCTGATTGCTACCGTAGGTGCAGTTGGTTTTTATTTTGTAATGGTAATGGGAATGTTCGATTTCTCAATTGGTGCAAACATCATGCTTTCCGCAATCGTTGGATGTGTATTTGCAACCAGATTCAACATGGGCTATTTGGGACTTATTATTGGATGCGTTCTTACAGGCGCAATCGTTGGAATACTGAACGGTATCTTCTATGTAAAGCTTCGTATTCCATCAATGATCGTAACAACCGGTCTGGCTCTTATTTATGAGTCAATCGCAAACTATATTGCAGGCGGTGTTGAGCAGACGCTTCCGGCAAATATTCGTGCATTTGGTCAGATGCCATGGGATATTATTCTTGCATTAGTGGCTTGTGTAGTAGCTTACATATTCTTAAACTATACTAAAATCGGAACTTATACCTATGCAATCGGAAGTGATGAATTCGTTGCAAAGAATATGGGTATTAACGTAAATAAATATAAAGTACTTGCATTTATCTTAAGTGGTGCGTTCCTTGGGGTTATGGCAATCCTGACAATCAGCTATGGTTCATCTATGGTAGCTGTTACCGGAATGGCATCTATGAGCCGAAACTTCGTACCGACCATGGGATGTTTCTTCGGCCTTGCATTTAAGAAATACGGAATGCCGCTTCCGGCAATCATCATCGGTGAGTTCGTAATCAACATCATTTTCTTCGGTTTCATTGCTCTCGGAGCACCGACTGCAATTCAGGATGTTATCACAGGACTTGCACTGCTTATTATCATTACTGTGACAACAAAGGCTACTAAGGGCGAAATCGTCAAGTAATGAAGGGAGGAAGACAGCAATGAGTGAAGTAAGATTACAGGTAAAAAATCTTTGTAAAAACTTCGGTATTACAAAAGCAGTTCAGAATGTATCCTTCAATGTAAATAAAGGAGAGGTTCATGCGCTGATCGGAGAAAATGGTTCTGGTAAATCAACTCTGACCAACATGCTGACTGGTATCTACAGCATTGGAAGCGGACAGTTCATTCTGGACGGAAAAGAAATCCATCCGAAGAATCAGGTAGAAGCAAATAATGAAGGTGTATCTATCATCGTACAGGAACTTGGAACTCTGTCAGGGCTTACAGTTGCAGAGAATATTTTCCTTGGACATGAGGATCAGTTCGTACATTTTGGAATTAAAAATACAAATGCTATGAACAAGAAAGCAACAGAGCTTTTAAAGAAATATGGTTTTGACAGAATCAAAGCAGCTGATATGATCGATCATTACAATTTTGAAGACCGTAAGCTGGTTGAGATTGTAAAGGCTACATACTTTGATCCGAAGATTGTTGTTATTGATGAGACAACAACTGCTCTTTCACAGGAAGGACGTGAAGAGCTTTACAAACATATGGAAAGAATCAAAAAGAGTGGAAATACAGTTATTTTCATTTCTCATGACCTTCCGGAAATTCTTGACAAGTCTGATACAATTACAATTCTTCGAGATGGTGTTTACATCGATACCGTTAAGAGTAAAGATGTAACAGAAGATGATCTGAAGAAGCTGATGGTAGGACGTGAAGTAACAGGTGATTATTATCGTGCAGATTATGGCGAAAAAGTATCTGACGAAGTTGTATTATCAGTAAAGAATGTTACTGTTCCTGGATTGATCGAAGATGTAACATTTGATCTTCATAAAGGTGAAATCCTTGGATTCGGTGGACTTTCAGAATCTGGTATGCATGAAATCGGAAAAGCTATTTTCGGTGCATCTTATGACCGTACAGGTAGCGTAACACTGGCAGATGGAACACAGATTAATGATATTCCGACTGCGATCAAACACAGCATTGCGTACACATCAAAAGACCGTGATAATGAATCTGTTGTTCTGAATCAGAGTATCGGAGACAATATCTGCCTCCCATCACTGGATGAACTGGCAGGAAAGTCACATCTTTTAAGTGATAAGAAGCGTAAAGAATTTGCAGACAAATATGCAAAACAGATGTCTGTAAAGATGGTAGATGTAAACCAGTTTGTATCAAATCTTTCAGGTGGTAACAAACAGAAAGTCGTTCTTGCAAGATGGATCGGAAAAGATTCTGACATTGTTGTACTGGACAGCCCGACACGTGGTATTGATATCAAAGTTAAACAGGATATTTACCAGTTAATGAATCAGATGAGAAAAAATGGAAAATCCATTATCATGATTTCGGAAGAGCTGATGGAGCTGATCGGTATGTGCGACCGTATCGTAATTATGAAAGATGGAAAAATCAGTGGTCAGCTGGATAGAGATAAGAACCTTGATGAAAACGGTCTTATTTCTATGATGGTATAAGGAGGCAGCTATGGGAAGTCAAGTAAGTGCAAAAACAAATGATAAAGAGCAGCAGCTGAAAAAGGCATCTAAAATGGCCTTAATTCGTTCGCTCCTGCCAATCGTAGGATTGGTTGTTATTTTCCTGTTATTCAATGTCCTGACAGATTTCCGTATGATGGGAAATATGTCACTGGTACTTTCACAGGTATATGTAACTATGATTGCAGCTATGGGTGTTTTCTTCATTATGACAATGGGAGGTCTGGATTTCTCTCAGGGATCTATCCTCGGTATTTCATCCATCGTTGTATGTATTCTTTCACAGAAAAGCATTCCACTCGCAATTATCGGTGGCATTGCATCTGGTGCGGCAATTGGAGCTCTGAATGGTTACTTCTATGTATTCCGTAAGATTAAATCCTTCATTGTTACAATTTGTACCATGTTCTTATTCCGTGGATTTATCAAATACTTTACAACAAATGCACCTGTTGCGGGTTCTGCAAAACTGATCAACTATGACAGTACAGGACTTAAGATTGCATGTACGGTAGTTATTTTGATTATTGGATTCATTGCATTCCGTTATACAAAGTTCGGAACTTATCTGAAAGCAATCGGAGCCGGTGAAAAAGCAGCAATGTTCTCTGGTATCCGTACAGATAAGATGAAATTCCTCATCTATGTACTTGCAGGTGCAATTACAGGATTTGCGGCATTTATCAATGTAATCAAAGTCGGATCGGTTACATCTTCAGGTGGTAACCAGCTGGAAACACAGATTCTGATCGCGCTGGTATTAGGTGGTATGCCGATTTCCGGTGGCGCAAAGGTTCGTTTTGAAAATATTGTTGTTGGATCTTTACTGTACATCGTACTGAACAGTGGACTGACAATGATGGGATTCACAACACAGATGATGCAGCTCATTCAGGGTGTTGTATTCCTGATCTTCGTGGCAGTATTCGCAGACAGAGAATCTATCCAGGTAATCAAATAATAATTTACATATTGGGGAACTGACAGTTCTCGTTTACGAGAAGAATTTTCCGGATGTATACAGATCGGAAGTCAGGATTTGCAGTCCAAATAAGATTGCGAATCCTGATTTTTGGTCTATGTGGCAGAAATGGAGAGTTTATGCATAAGACAGAACAGGAAGGACTTAAATACCAAAAATTATATAATTGGGCACACACACTGATCACCAGTGGTGTGATTAAAAATATGGATAAATTTCCGTCAGAGACAAGCCTTCAGAAGAAGTTTGGATATTCCAGGCAGACGGTAAGGACTGCATTGCAGCAACTGGAGGAAGAAGGCCTGATTACCCGTGTGAGGGGAAGCGGAACCTATGTTTCTTATGACAGCAGTGGAGTAAATGGAGAAAGACCACAAATAGGTCTTCTTTTGAGCTATTATTCTGATTATCTGTTTCCGCGGGTATACGACGGGATTGAAGCTTCGCTGACAGAAAAAGGATATGGAATTGAGGTTGCGGTAACGAAGAACCGCCTGAATGATGAGGCGATTTATCTGGAAGGTCTGCTCAAAGGAAATGTCAGTGGTCTGATCATTGAAGGATCGAGATCGGCATTTCCAAATCCAAACATTCGTCTTTATAAAGAAATCAAAAGAAGAAATATTCCGACACTGTTTATCCACAATCATTATGAAAATATGCCATTTGACAGTGTAGAAATGTCGGATTCCAGATCAGCTTACGAGTTGACCAGGATTCTGATCGAGAACGGGCACCGAAGGATTGGCGGAATCTTCAAGTATGATGACAGGCAGGGGATTGAGCGGTACAAAGGATTTGTTCAGTGCCTGTCAGATTACGGCGTGAAATTTGATGATGACTGTATTCGTTGGTATTCGACGAAGGATATGGAGGAGAAACTGAGCAAAAAGGGACTGCTTAGGATGTACAGACGGACGAAGGATTGTACGGCGATGATGGTCTACAATGATGAGGTGGCGGATTATTACATGGAGTTCCTGGAAGAGAGAGGGCTGCATGTGCCGGAGGACATTTCGCTGGTATCTTTTGATGATGCAGAGCTTCAGGATTCGAGTACCAGTATTCAGCTGGTGACAGCGGTGCATCCAAAGTATCAGCTCGGACGTATCACAGCAAAACATCTTCTGCGGATGATGGAGGATCCGGAATGGCAGCAGAAAAATTATTCGTACCGGTTTCCTGTAAAGATTAGAGATGGAAATTCAGTGCGGAAAATATAGAAAGAGTGAAAAGCAGGTGACGAAATCCGGAAGGACTGTCATCTGCATTTTCAATATAAAATTTTATCCCATAATCGTGAAAAAAGTAAAAATTATTTCAGACAGTACTTGAGATTTGTCAAAAGAAAGGAAGAGAGATCATGATCTATAAACAGATCATTCGGATTGCGATCGGAGAAAAGGGAGAGCCATTATTAAAGGTGATTGATTCCTGTAACGAGGTGTGTCTGAAGGTAATCAGTACTGTTATGTATTTTACACCGATTGGTGTATTTTGTACCATTGTTCCGGTTGTAGAAGCAAATGGAACGAGTACGATCGTATCACTGGCAACACAGCTGGTCATTCTGTATGTTGCATTTTATGGATTTGCATTTATTGTGTACGGCGGTGCAGTAAAATTTCATGGAAAGACAAGTCCGTTCAAGTTTTTCCGTGCGATCATGCCGGCAGCACTGAATGCATTCGGAACCTGTTCAAGCTCGGCAACCATTCCGATCAGTAAGAGTTGTGTGGAGAATGAACTTGGTGTTTCCAACCAGATTTCCAGTATTGCAATCGCATCCTTTGCGGCACTTGCTACGATGGCAGGACTTCCGGCAGGTGTTATGGGCGTTTATATCAGTATCAATACGCTTTGCGATATGGGAGCAACCTGTGTAAATGTTATTGGTGATATGGCAGGCTGTGTGGTATTGCAGGAGAAGATTGATCTGGAGTAGGACGAAAGAAAATAGACGAAAACATAGGCAGCTGGTCTGAAAAGATCAGCTGCCTTTTTACATATTATTCATCTAATAATTTGAATTTCATATACACCGGATCATGATCCGAGTAGCTATATCCGGTATTTACATTTTCATATTCTGTGTATTCAATATTATCGGAAGTAATAAATCCGTCCAGCGTCACCGTGTAGGTCACACCAGGTACATATTCCATATCTGCATTCCGTGCACTGTCCCAGAGAGCATCCTTTTCACTGTCAGAAAGATTGTCCAGGCAGAATGAAAAGTGTTCCGGAAGCTCTTCGCGTGGGAATGGATAAGCCCAGGACTCACAATTTTCTGCATCTTTTTCGGATGCTTTAAGGTCATGGTTGAAATCACCACCGCAAAGTACATAATTACCGGCTTCGTATTCCTTTTCCATATCTGCACTCAGCATACGGATCTGTGCTTCGCGAATCGCATCACTGTTGCCGTAAGCAGACATGTGAAGCAGGAAGATAGCCAGTTCCTTCCCGTTATCTACAGGGACTCTGGAAATGCTGTAACAGCGGTCAAGGTCAAAGAACTTGCTGAAGCTTGTCGATATCGGAAAGCTTCTTCTCAGAGAATCCGTAACCGGATATTTGGAGAAAAGAGCAAGTCCGGAACGGCTGCGACCATGCGGCTGTGTGAATGGATAAAAAAGGAATGCGGAATCGTAATTCTGTGCAAATACCGTATTGTAACTTGGAATCGTATCCTTTAAAATTGAATATTCATCTACATGGTAGCTTCGTGTAGAGTTCAGATCAACTTCCTGGATCAGTGCGAAATCCGGATCTTTAGAAGCAACCAGTTCTCCAGCACCCTGAATATCAGATTCGACACTCTCCTTACTTTTTGCCCAGGAAGATTTTCCGCCGTCCATAAAGAAGCTGAAGTCCGGCGTGTAGGCTCCGAAACCAACATTGTAGGTCAGAGCGGAATATTCTTTCTCGGTTGTCAGTGTGTCAGCTGCGGCTGTTCCATCGGAAGTTTTCTCGATCTTCAAAGCCTGATTATCCGGAATGCGGTGATAGCTTGCAAAGAGATAGATCAGATATGCAATCAGCGCAACCAGAATGATAAGCAGGAAGATTCCGAGAACTTTTAATATCTTTTTTATGTTCTTTTTCATAATATCCCCTTTTTGTTTGTTAAATTTCAGATAAATCTATGTAAAATATAAGTTTACTATAGCATGTCTAAAAGATTATTTCTATAGAATTGAGAAAAGAAAACAGGTATAGTAAACTATAAAATAAAGCGAAATATCTCATTGAAGTTCTTCTTGCATCCCGTTATAATAGGAAATGGAGAAATGAAATCACAATAATATTGGGGAAATAATATGTGATTAGATCCGAGTATTTATTTAATGTTTGGGAGGTTTACCATGAACGAAAAGAATTACAGCAAAGTACCAGTATTTGAGAACGGACTTGCACAGCCGGTATTTCCACTTACAGATGGAAAGACAGGAGAAAAGTATGATCCGGCAACATCCAGTATCGTAAGATATTGTGTTTATGTGGAAACGGATTACGATGTGGACGGAGATGGAAAAAGAGATCTTGTGAAAGCTGTTGTCCAGGTACCAAGAAGTGCAGTAGAGGGGAATTATAAGGCTGCAACTTTATATGAGGCACGTCCATATGCGGCGGGAGTCCAGGAAGATGGATATCCGCATATGAAAGAAGTGGCAGAAAAAGAATATCATCCGGTTAATTTTGCAGATCTTGACAAAAAAGTGGATGCGCATGTTCCGCAGGGATGTATCAGTGCAATGGATCTTTCTTTAAAAGCAGATCCGGCAGACTGGTATTATCCGGATAAAGGAAATAATAACATTATGGTTTTTGAAAATATCGACACCTTTGATTATTATCTTGTACGTGGATTTGCAGTTGTTTTAAGTGCGGGATTTGGTTCAAAAGGATCTGACGGATTCAATTATGTTGGTTCAGACTATGAAAGAGACGCTTTCAAAGCAATTGTAGAATGGCTGCATGGAGACCGTATCGGATATGCAGACCGTGAAGGAACGGTTGAGACAAAGGCAGACTGGTCAAACGGAAAGGTTGCCATGACAGGAAGATCTTACGCCGGAACCATGCCGTTTGCAGTGGCAACAACAGGAGTAGAAGGACTGGAGACAATCGTACCGATCGCAGGAATCGCAGACTGGTACAGCCAGCAGAACATGCAGGGCGCACAGCGGTACTGGCCGAAAGAAATGCTGAACAGCTTCCTTGCCTATTTTTGTTCCAGCCGCTATAATGATGAGACATTAACCGAGAAGCAGCGGGAGGATATGGCAGCATTCCATCATGAGATGAGTCTTCAGCAGATCAAGGGTGGATTTGACTATAATCCGGAATTCTGGGGTATGGGAAATTATCGTCTTCATGCAGACCGGATCAAATGCAGTGCACTCATCGTACAGGGACTGAATGACGAGAACGTGTCTACCAAGCAGTATGAGATGATGTACAAATCTTTCCAGAAGGCAGGAAAGAATGTAAAAGCAATCCTTCATCAGGGTGCACATATTACACCAACGATGCCGAAGCGATATGGAATCCTTGTGGATGGTAAATTCTATGATGATATTATCAATGAATGGATTTCTCATTATTTATACGGAGTTGAAAATGGTGCAGAGAACAGACCGGCAATCCTGGTGCAGATGAACTATGACCAGAGAAAATGGGAGACAGCAGATTCCTGGGAGACAGCATATAAGATGAATCTTACGTGCGAAGAACAGGGAACAACCGTAATCGATACAGACTGGGAAGCAGCGGGTGTCAGTGCAGAGAACTTCGATGATGTGATGGGTGTGAGATCAAGCAATATGGCACAGCGTTATGTGACGGATCCATTTAAAGAGGCAGTGACATTACAGGGAACAACCTGCGTAAGATTAAGAGCAGCGTTAAAAGATGGAGATGCAGAAGCAGATTTCAATCCGGTAAACAGTAATGATGCAGATACTCTGACGATGAAGCTTGGAATGCATGAAATGTCAGGACGTATGGATGATGTGAAGCTTACTCTTCTTCTTTGTGACGTGTGCGATGAAGAATTTGACAGCATTCAGTCTGTAGATCCGCAGAGAAATACAATTCCGGTCAATGTGGTAAAAGAAGGCGGAATTATCAGCGGAGGAGAGGTTCCGGCATGGAATGAAGCGGAGTTTGCTACTGTACATAAGAAATACCGTGTGATCACACGGGCATTTGCAGATCTGTGCAATCCGGAAGCAGGATATGAACCGGAGACAGCACAGAACAGTATCGAACTGAAAAAGGGTGAATACCATGATTACCATATTTATCTGAATGCGACAAGATATACGGTAGAGCCTGGACATAGCCTGGCACTGGTCATCACGACAGAAGATCCGATCAACTGTCTGATCCACAAGACCTATTCTGTGGAAATCGAGAATGCATCAGTGACAGCGGAAGTTCCGATGACTGAAGCGGTAGAAAATCGCGTGATGACGAGAAAATAAATTACATAAAAGGATAGTTATATAAGTATTTCATGAAGGATCACCAATTCCCGGAAACAGGTTTTGGTGGTCCTTTTTTCACAGTAATGCAGATGTAGCCTATGCTTCACAAAAATTTTTTCACATATATCGGGATAATTCTTTTTATTTTTTGTAAATATTGTAAAATAATTAGAAATGGAAATAACAGGAAACTGCGTAGTAGAAGTCTGGAGGACAAGACATGAATGCGGAAGAACGAATGACAAAAGGACAATTAGAAGAAGAAATCTGACATTTTCGGAAGATCTTTCAGGAGATTCGTCTTTTCCCAATTGGAAATATATCCGATATCGATGAAGAATGTAGAAAAATCAACGAGGGGCAGAGCTGCTATCATTATTGAAAACGGGAAACACCCTGTGATAACTGTGTAGCGATGCGTGCAGCGACCACGAAAGAAGAAAAAGGAAAGCTGGAGATTGTAAATGGCAGAATTTATCAAGTGATCGCACGTTATATAGAAGTGGATGAGAAGCCATATGTGCTCGAGCTGATCCATTGCCTGGATAGCTGACTAAAGAAGAATTTGAGACTATGAAAGAGCATACGCTGATTGGTGCTTCTATGCTGGATAAACTGGAGCATTATAAGGATGAGAAGATGATCAAGGTCGCGTACCAGATCTGCAGATGGCATCATGAACGTTATGATGGTAAAGGGTATCCGGATGGTCTGACCGGAGAACAGATTCTAATTGCGGCATAGGTTGTATCTGTGGCAGATGTTTATGATGCACTGGTTGGCAAGCGTGTATATAAAGATGCGTATTCACATGAGCAGGCGATGAAGATGATCCTAAACGGAGAGTGCGGAGCGTTCAATCCGCTTTTAATGGAAGTTCTTGTGGAAATTCGGGATAAAATAAAAGAAGAAATACGTTACGAGGCATAAAAAAGAAGAAACGTCCGCCATGAAAAAGCAGTTGTATTTCCCTAACGAATTGTGTATAATAAATGAAATATTCATTTTATATACCAAAAATAAGAAAATGAAAGATGAAGAGGAAAATCTTTCAATCCTGGAGGGGAATAAGGGATGTTATCTACAATTGAGTCGGTCAATAATGTAGTCAATAATTTTATCTGGGGTGTGCCGGCAATGATCTGTATCATCGGAGTAGGACTTCTGCTCAGTGTCAGAACCGGATTTATCCAGATCAGAAAATTTCCATACGCTATGAAGGTGACGATTGGGCGCATGCTTCGGAAAAAAGATGCCACAGATGGTGCAATGACACCATTTCAGGCGGTCTGTACCGCGCTTGCGGCGACGGTTGGAACCGGGAATATTGCAGGAGTTGCAGGAGCAATCGCAATCGGCGGACCGGGAGCAGTCTTCTGGATGTGGATCTCCGCACTTCTTGGAATGTGTACTAAATTTTCAGAAGTAACACTTGCCGTACATTTCCGTGAAAAGAATGCAGAAGGGGATCTGGTCGGTGGGCCAATGTATTATATTAAGAATGGTCTGAATAAAAACTGGCACTGGCTTGCATATTTGTTTGCTGCATTCGGTGTGCTGACAGTATTTGGAACTGGAAATGCGACACAGGTCAATACGATTACGACAGCAATTGATTCCGCATTATTCAATTACGGGGTGATTGGAGTGGATGCAGCAAAGACGGTCAATCTTGTGATCGGAATTGTGCTTGCGGTGTTGATTGCACTGATCCTTCTCGGTGGAATCAAGAGAATCGGACAGGTAACGGAAAAGCTTGTACCGTTCATGGCGGTTATCTATGTTCTGTTAGCTGCCGGAGTGGTTCTGTTGAATTTAAAAAATATACCACATGTATTTGTTTCAATTTTTGAAGGTGCATTTACACCGGCATCTGTTACCGGAGGGGCAGTCGGAAGCTTCTTTATCAGTATGAAAAAAGGTGTGTCCAGAGGAATTTTCTCTAATGAGGCAGGTCTTGGTACCGGATCGATTGCACATGCATGTGCAGATACAAAAAAACCGGTGAAACAGGGATTCTTCGGAATCTTTGAGGTATTTATAGATACGATCGTAATCTGTACACTGACCGCACTGGTAATCCTGTGCAGCGGAGTTCCGATTGGTTACGGGGAGGCAGCAGGTGCGGAGCTTACGATTCTTGGATTTACTTCTACATATGGGAGCTGGGTATCGATCTTTACCGCGGTTGCAATGTGCTGCTTTGCATTTTCAACGATTATCGGATGGGGACTTTATGGAACCAGATGTATTGAATTTTTATTGGAACGAAGATCAACAAACCGTTTATGGTGCTGTATTCACTGGTTGCGATCGTCGGAGCAACGATGGATCTTGGACTGATGTGGAATATTGCAGAGACATTTAACGGACTGATGGCAATCCCGAACTTAATTGCAGTATTCCTGTTATCAGGAGTTGTGGTAAAACTTGTAAAAGAATATTTTGCAGGGGAAGGGAAAGGCGTATAGAAAAATGAAAAACCTGGCAGAAAGTGAATTTTGCTTTCTGCCAGGTTTTTTTAATTTCCAAAATTAACACCATACACTTGAAAGTGGGCTTCAATTCGGTGTTTGGCTTCCCATAAAATCTGAACAACTTCTTTTTCTTTTTCCCCAGAAATACGGAAAGTTGGCATGGATACACTTAAAGCTGCGATTGGCGTATTATTGTAATCCAGTGGTAAATGGTGATCCGCAAAAAGCAGCACAGATGGATCGGTACATAGAATGGAAGAGCAGAAGAATATGTATTTGGATATTCCATATTTAATGATCTTTCTTCAAGAGATCTGCAGACCAGACATGGACAGTGGCTGATTGCAGAATTGTCCAAAGGAATTACTCTGGAGGCTGGTGACATTATTGCAACCGGTACACCAGTTGTTACAGTTTTTGATGAAAAAGAAAAACCGGATTATGAAGGGAATAAAAAGGTAATTGATTTCCTGATTGAAGGAGGCGTTGATGGAATTCTTGTGTTGGGATCGTCCGGTGAATTTACAGGACTTACGAAACAGGAGAAACATGATTTCTTCAAATTCTATGCAGATTATACTGCAGGGCGCACAAAGCTTTATGCTGGAACCGGAAGCCTTAATTTTGAAGATACTGTGGCGTTGTCAAATGAAGTGAATGAAATGGGCTATGAAGGAGCAATGGTTATCGGACCATGTTATTATGCACTGGATCAGGAAAAGATTTTTGTATATTATGATACGCTTGCAAAGTCAATAAAAGGAAATCTTTATATCTATAATTTCCCGGCAAGAAGTGGACATTCCATCGCTCCGGAAACCTTGAAAAAACTGGTAGAAAATAATACTAATATTAAAGGTTTAAAGGACTCCGTGTCAGAACCAAATCATACAAATGAACTGATGCCACTCTATGACATGGATTCAAATTTCTCGCTCTTGTTCAAAAAACTAATGCAACATAGAGGAGTAGAAGTTTTGGATCGTGCAATTTTCCCATACAATCAGATGGATGAAGAAGTGTATAAAAAAGCAGAAAGCTTGATGGATAAGGTGATTGAGGAGTATCAGAACCTGAAATAAGAAGAAACAAACAAAGCAGACATTCTGAAATGGAGAATCATCCGTTCCGGTATCAGCCGGGGACTGGGAGAGATTCTCCATTTTTATTTAATCATGATTTATTCATTTACTTCAAAACGCCAGTGCTGTCTGACACCTGGATATTTCTGGTGATCGACTTCGCTCATAAACATATCATATGGTCTTGCACAGATTTTGAATGGTGCATACATGGCCTGGTATACAACCAGCTTTTCGCCTGTTTCGGTATGTTCAGCAAAAGCCAGTACCTTGTAGAGGTATTTGGTGCTCTCTTCTGATACCCATTCTCTTTTGAAATGGCGCACAATATCTCCGACATGGATTTCACGGAGAGGTTCTGTGTCATTTTTTCTGGTGTCGGCAGAAAGCGTAAGAGCAGACTGTGCTTCTGGGATAATCGTACTGGTTTGTGTTGAGGCAGACGATTCCGGGTGGGAAATTACAGACGAAGAATCTATTTTATTTTCCGGATCTGCATCCAGATAAATATACTCATCTTTATCAAGAGAAACCGGTGCGCCGGTCTTGCCGATGATATGAACACCACCATACCAGGTGCCCTCGATTTTAAAAGTATCTCCGATCTGATATTCGGAAGAATATTCATCGTTCTTTTTTATGATTTTGATTTTATTCATAGATAATACACTCCTGTTTGTATTTGAAAACTAATCTAATTATATGTGTATTTTCCAATTTTTCCAACCTAAAAATGGGAAAAATCGTGTATACTGGAAAGTACTAGTTGCTGGTCACAGATACTGTGAACAGTAACTAGTACTACGGAAAGGGGAAAGATAAAATGGTAAAACCAATTATGAGAGATCTCTTTTTTCTGCGCCAGAAGGCAGAGAAAGCAACGAAAGGAGATTTTCCAGTTGCAATTGATTTACTGGATACATTAAAAGCGCACGAAGATGGCTGTGTGGGAATGGCAGCAAATATGATCGGGGTAAATAAAGCGATCATTGCAGTCAATATGGGATTTATGAATGTTGCGATGTTCAATCCGAAGATTGTAAAGAGAAACGGAAAGTATGAGACAGAAGAAGGATGCCTGTCTCTGGATGGTGTAAGAAAATGTGTGCGCTATCAGGAAATCGAAGTAGAATATGAAGATATCAATTTTAAACGGCAGAGACAGAAATACAGCGGATGGACGGCGCAGATTATTCAGCATGAGTGCGATCATCTGAATGGGATTATTATTTGATGGTATCCCAAATAAAAGGTCCGGCATTATGGTTTCACGTTTTGTGGAAAGAAAGTCCTGATTGGAACAGATAAATCGGAATAATGTTGTTATTACAACAGAAATGAAAATCCAGAAACCGTATACTTATCCATACAAAAAAAGAAGGTCATTAACAGTTAAAGATAAATTATAAAATCATATAAGTAGATATTGAGTTTTATAAGATATTAGACTAGAATATTATTGAAAGGAGTTGATACTTTGAGTAAATATTATTCTATACACGAATTTTCAAAAATTATAGGCGTATCTGCTCAGACATTACGAAATTGGGATGCCAATGGAAAATGTTGAAGATCCGGTTCAAATAATCACAGTATTCAGTTGCAAATTACAAGGAAGACGAGCGAACAAAGCTAAGAAACTTATCCGAGAATTGATACAGGAGGAAACAGATGGTAAAAGCCATAAAAGTAATGTTGATACCAAACAATGTACAGAAAACTAAGATGTTTCAGTACGCAGGTGCTTCAAG